>Ga0105106_10000631_pt1 | contig 24897 bp, 23 predicted proteins | sample PPLLaktember2015_5_FD_79109 | JGI IMG/M metagenome (GOLD analysis project Ga0105106, IMG submission 79109) | Freshwater sediment microbial communities from Prairie Pothole Lake near Jamestown, North Dakota, USA - PPLs Lake P8 Core (1) Depth... | ecosystem: Environmental > Aquatic > Freshwater >...
GGACCAGGGCGCCCGCGCCGGCTGGAGGACCACCGGGGTCCTCGCGAAGGCCAGGTCCTGGTTCCCGACGTTGCGGAGCACCACGATGACCGAGGCGACCTCGCCCACCTCGCTGGAGACGAAGCGCTGGGCTCTCGTCGCCTGGACCTGGTTGTCGATGCGGACCTCGAGCACGGGCTGCGCGGCCGCAGACGCGGCGGCGAGCAGGCCGAGGAGCGGGGCGAGGGGGCGCCAGGGAGAGCTTCGCATGTCCGGATCATCCGCCGGGGCGAACGGCGCGGGCATCCCACGAAGAGGGGACTCGCCTCCACACGGGGGCTGGTAGAGTGGGGCCGATGACCCGTACGACCCTCGCCCTCGCCGCCCTGCTCGCCGGCGCCGTCGTCTGCGGAGCGCCCGCCGGCGCCGTCGTCTGCACGCCGGACCCGGTTCCCGCCGCGACGCTGCTGTTGCCCTACTTCGACCTCGATACGCGGGACCTCGCCCGCTCGAAGCCGAAGCGGGCGACGCCCGTCCTGGCGATCGTGAACGCCGCTCCGTTCGCGGCCCTCGCGCGCGTGACGCTGTGGACGGACCTCTCGGTGCCGACCCTGGCCTTCGACCTCTACCTGACGGGCTACGACGTGGAGGAGATCGACCTCTGGAAGGTGTTCCGCGGCGAGCTGCCCGGCGACCTCGCGATCCCCTGCAACAACGGCGCCCAGGCCACGCGGCAGCTCCTGCCGGAGCAGGTCGAGGCGCTGCGGCTCGCCCACGCGGGCCAGCCGGTGCCCGCGAACGGCGGCCTCTGCTCCGGCGCGGACCACGGCGACACGCTGCTGCGCGGCTACGTCACCATCGACAACGCGCTCGGCTGCACGGGCGGGAACTCGGCGGTCTTCCCGAGCGACCCGGGCTACTTCGGCGCCGGCGGCATCGCGGCGAACGACAACGTGCTGACCGGCCAGTACTTCGTCCAGAGCCGCAAGCGCAAGGTCGCCGAGGTCGGGCGGCTGGTGCCGATCGAGGCCGCGCCCCTCGTCTTCGGGCCGGGCGACGCGACCTTCTACGGGCGCTACGTGGCGTACTCGGGCGCGGATGCGCGCGAGCCCCTGCCGACCAGCTGGGGCGTGCGCACCCTCAGCGATCCGGCCACGAAGCGCTCGACCGAGCTCCTGGTGTGGCGCAGCTCGGAGGCGAGCCAGGGGCCGTTCCAGTGCGCGAGCCGCGGCGATGCCGGCTGGTTCCCGCTGGACCAGGGCAGCCTCGTCTCCTTCGACGATTTCGAGAACGCCGAGGAGATCGCGGGGGCCGCCTTTCCCGCCGAAGCGAACAGCGTGCGTCTTGGGAGCGAGGCGCTGCCGGTGACGACGCCCAGCGGCTGGCTCTACCTCGAGCTCGGCGCCACCGGGAACGACACGCTGCAGAGCTTCGTCGGCGCTCGCGTCCAGCAGGGCGCGCCGTCGGCGCGCGGCCTCGTCGATGCCACTTCCCTCGATCCGGAGGGCTGCCGGCAGGCGCCGGTGGCGGGAGTGCCGATCCCCTAGGGCGACGGCGCGCCCTCGGCGACTCCGCGCACCGGACGTCGCGCACGCAGGCGCGCGGCGACGCGCAAGCCGAGGCCTCCGAGCGCGAGGGCGAAGAGCGGAACGAAGGCCAGCCGGCCCTCCGCGACGCGGCCGCCGTAGGAGAAGGCGAACACGAACCACAGCCAGTGGATGCCGACGGCGTGGAGCCGCTTCCAGCGGCGCGCGCCCAGGCGCCGCACCGCGGCGTCGCTCGAGGTGGCCGCCATCGCGAAGAGCATCGCGTAGGCGCCACCGCCGACGACGAGCGTCGCCGCGTCCGGGCGCTGGCCCGCGATCGCGTTGAAGGCGACCAGCGCCGCCAGGTGCACAGTGTGCGCCGTCGCGAAAGCGAGGCCGAGGGAGCGGCGATTCCGCATCAGCCAGCGCGAGAGCGGCCCCGGCGCGAGGCGGTGCCAGGCGCTCGCGACGTAGACCGGCAGGAACACGAGAAAGGCGAGGCGCGCCGTGTGGCGCGCGGCGAGGCGCCAGCCCTCGTCGACCGTCGCGGCCGAGGCGACCGCCTGCGCGACGACGACCCCGGCGACCAGCGCGACCGCCCCGCACAGCGGAACCGTCAGTCGGCGCAGCCGCCGGGCGGAGGGACTCATGGAGGCGGTGGCAGTCATCGGAGCTCCTCAGGCCGCGCGGCCGCGCTCGAACTTCTCCAGCACCTCGCGCTCGGATCGCGCGTCCCGGATCCACTCCTCGACCGCGGGATGGGCGCGCACCGCCGCGGCGTAGGCAGCGGCGACCGGGGCCAGCGCGATCCCGTAGGTGAGGAAGCGCAGCGCGACCGGCGCCCACATCGCGTCCGCCGGAGAGAACGCGCCGAACAGCCAGGAGCCTCCGCTCCCGTAGCGGCCGCGGCACTCCTCGAAGATCGAGACCACCCGCGCGATCTCCGCCCGCGCCGCCTCCGAGGGCACCACCCCGGTGCGGTCCTCCCGGGCGTTGAAGCAGAGCTCGCTGCGCAGGGCGACGAAGCCGGAGTGCATCTCCGCCGACACCGAGCGCGCCATCGCGCGCGCCGCCGGATCACGCGGCCAGCCGGCGCGCTCCGGCGCGCGCTCCGCGATCGTCTCGCAGATGGCGAGGGAATCCCAGACGCGCAGCGTCCCGTCCAGGAGGATGGGCACCTTGCCGGCCTTCGAGTACGCCTCGATGCGCGCCTTCGAGTCCGGCCCGTAGAGCGGGATGCGCACCTCCTGGAAGTCGATCCCGGCGTGCTTCATCAGCAGCCAAGGGCGCAGCGACCACGAGGAGTACACCTTGTTGCCGATCACCAGGGTGGGGAGTGCCATGGGCGGGGAGGCTACCGCCCGCAGCGGGCGGCCGCCGGAGCCCTGCGTTAAAACCCGGGCGTGATCCGCATCGACGGCGTCTCCAAGCGCCACGGCAGCCAGATCCTCTTCCTCGAGGCCTCCGCCGTGGTGAACCGCGGCGAGAAGGTCGGCCTCGTCGGCCCGAACGGAGCCGGCAAGACCACGATCTTCCGCCTGCTGACGCGCGAGGAGGAGCCCGACGACGGCCAGGTCGCGATCGATCGCGGCGTCACCCTGGGCTACTTCAGCCAGGACATCGGCGAGATGAAGGGCCAGACCGTGGTCGAGGCGACGCTCGACGGCGCCGGACCGGTGTCCGAGGCGGCGCGCCGCCTCCACGAGCTCGGCCTCGCCCTCGCCGACCCCGAGCGCGCCGCCGAGATGGACGCGCTGGTGGAAGCCTTCGGCGAGGCGCAGGAGCGCTTCGAGTCCCTCGGCGGCTACGGCCTCGAGGCGCGCGCCCGGGAGGTGCTCGCGGGCCTCGGCTTCGCCCCCGAGCAGATGGACGGCGACGTCGGCGCGCTCTCGGGCGGCTGGAAGATGCGCGTCGGGCTCGCGCGCATCCTGGTGATGCAGCCGGACGCGCTGCTGCTCGACGAGCCCACCAATCACCTCGACCTCGAGTCGATCCTGTGGCTCGAGGGCTGGCTGCGCGCGTTCCCGGGTGCGCTGCTGATGACCTCCCACGACCGCGAGTTCCTGAACCGCATGGTGTCGCGGATCCTCGAGATCGACGGCGGCGAGCTGCTGAGCTACTCGGGCAACTACGACTTCTACGAGCAGCAGCGCGCCCTGGCCGAGCGCGAGCAGGAGGCGCAGTACGCGCGCCAGCAGGCGATGCTCGCCAAGGAGGAGGCCTTCATCGCGCGCTTCAAGGCGCGCGCCAGCCACGCCGCGCAGGTGCAGTCGCGGGTCAAGAAGCTCGAGAAGATCGAGAAGGTCGCCCCCCCGAAGCGCCGCCAGACCCTGGAGTTCGAGTTCCGCCCGCCGCCGCGCTCGGGCGACGACGTCGCGCGCCTCGCGGGCGTGCGCAAGGCCTGGGGCACGCGGATCGTGTTCGACGACTTCGACTTGCTGATCCGCCGCCGCGAGCGCTGGTGCGTGATGGGCGCCAACGGCGCGGGCAAATCGACGCTACTGAAGCTCGTGGCCGGCGCCGCGCAGCCCGACGCGGGCGCGGTCAGCCTCGGCGCGGCGGTGAAGCTCGGCTACTTCGCCCAGCACTCGATGGAGCTGCTGGAGGGCGACGAGACCGTCTGGGAGACGCTCCAGAACGCCTTTCCCCAGGCGACGATCGGATCGCTGCGCACGCTCGCCGCCTGCTTCGGCTTCCCCGGCGACGAGATCGAGAAGCGCTGCCGGCTGCTCTCCGGCGGCGAGAAGGTGCGCCTCGTGATGGCGCGCATGCTCTACGATCCGCCGAACTTCCTGGTGCTCGACGAGCCGACCAACCACCTCGATCTCGCGACCAAGGAGATGCTGATCCGGGCCCTCGCCGGCTACGACGGCACGCTGCTGCTCGTCTCGCACGACCGCCACTTCCTCTCGGTGCTCACGAACCGCGTGCTCGAGCTGCTGCCCGAAGGCCCGCGCGTCTACGGCGGCGGCTACGCCGAGTACGTGGCCGCCAGCGGGCACGAGGCGCCGGGCATGCGAGGCGCGGCGTGAGCGCCACCGCGCCGCCGCGGCCGCGCGCGGTGCTGCTGGGCGTGCAGCTCCCCGGCGTCTCGGACGCCGAGGCCGAATCCTCCCTGGGTGAGCTCGCGCGCCTCGGCAAGACGCTCGGGCTCGAGATCGTGGGTCGCGTCACCCAGCGGCGCGCGCGCCTCGCGCCCGGCGCCGTCGTGGGCGAGGGCAAGCTGAAGGAGCTGGCGCGCCACACCGGCGGGAGCGGCGTCGTGCCGATGGGTCCGCCCGGCGCGAAGCGCCGGACGCGGGACGCCGAAGAAGAGGAGCCGGAGCCGCTCGCGGACGCCGCGGCCGAGGGCGCGGAGGCTCCGCCGCGTGCGGGCGTGGTGCTCGTGAACCACGACCTCTCGCCCTCCCAGTCGCGCAACCTCGAGCGCGCCACCGGGGCCGAGGTGCTCGACCGCAGCGCGGTCATCCTCGCCATCTTCCAGCGCCACGCGCGCAGCCGCGAGGCGCGCCTGCAGGTGGAGATCGCGCGGCTCTCGTACCTCGCCCCCCGCCTGCGCGAGACGGGCGGCGGCCGCGACCGCCAGGGAGGCGGCATCGGCGGGCGCGGCGCGGGCGAGAGCAGCATCGAGCTCGACCGGCGCAAGGTGCGGGATCGCATCGCCGAGCTGCGCGCGGAGCTCGCCGCGATCGAGCGCGAGGCGGGCACGCGACGCAAGCGGCGCAGCGAGCTCCACACCGTGGCGCTGGTCGGCTACACGAACGCGGGGAAGTCCTCCTGGATGCGCGCGCTGACCGGCAGCGGCGTGCTGGTCGAGGACAAGCTGTTCGCCACCCTCGACACGACGGTGCGCACGCTGCAGCCGGAGACGACGCCGCGCATCCTGGTCTCGGACACCGTCGGCTTCATTCAGCAGCTCCCCCACGACCTCGTCGCCAGCTTCCGCTCCACCCTCGACGAGGCGCGCGACTGCGACCTGCTGGTCCACGTGGTGGACGCCTCCGACCCGGCCTTCCCCTCCCAGGTCGCGCTCACCCGCGAGGTGCTGGCGTCGATCGGCGCCACCGAGAGCCCGCGCCTGATGGTGCTGAACAAGGTCGACCGCCTGGACGCCGCGGCGCGCGAGCGACTCGCCGCCGAGTGGCCCGAAGCGCTCCAGCTCTCGGCGCGCGACCCCGCGGACGCGGCGCGCCTGCGCGAGCGCATCGTCGCCCGCTTCGAGGGGGAGATGATCGAGGCCGAGCTCGTGGTGCCCTACGCACTCCAGCGCGTGGTCGCCGAGGCCCACGCCGCGGCCCGGGTGCTCGCCGAGAGCCACGACGAGCACGGCACGAGGCTCCGCCTGCGCGCGGCGCCGGAGATCCTGGCGCGGCTGCGCGCCGCACTCGCCACGGGGGCAACATGAGAGTCGCTTCCTCGATCGCGCTCGCGATGTGCGCGCTGCTCGCGAGCGCCTGCTTCGCCCCGGGGCGCCGCACGGCCTCGGCCGACGAGCGCGTGCTCCCGATCCGGCTGCCCGAGCCCGCCTACGAGAAGCTCTTCCCGTACTACGCCGAGCTCTGCGCGCTCAGCCAGTACGAGCGCGTCGACGGCGCGAAGGGCGGCAACGCGGGCCACGGCGTGCTGTACCTGAAGGGCGTCTGCCGCGACGAGGACGCAGCGTTCCCGACGCTGCGCATGTGCCCGGAGCGGGTGGACGACCTCGCCGATCCGCGCCACGGCACGGGCATCAGCGCCAACGAGCGCCTGAAGAACGTGAACTGGATCGCCTACCCGGGCCGCGCGCTCTTCTTCAACGGCGAGCTGAGAAGAGGCGAGACGCTGACCCGGGAGCACTTCGACGCCACCGCGCGCCGTCTGGTCGAGCTCGGCCTGCTGCGCGGCGTCGAGGTGCACGAGGAGTTCCTGGCGAAGTCGCCGGGCCGCCCGGCGCAGGAGGTGCTGTCCCAGTACCTGCTGGGCAGCGACGTGGCGATCCGCTTCGCGCGCAGCGTCTTCTGCTCGACGCTTCCCCTGGAACGCGCCCAGATGGAGCAGGTGGTCGGCTACCTGAACCAGCAGAACCGTCGCTACGCCGTGGGAGGCGAGACCTACCACTGGAGCTTCTTCTACGACAACTGCATCCACATCCTGCGCAATGCGCTGGCGGCGGCCGACGTGTGGGCGCCGCGCTCCGTCGGCCTCGGCCCGATCCGCCAGCTCTTCAACATGAGCGTGCCGGCGAACGCCTTCGTGAACCTGGCGATTCGCGCCAACCTGTTCCCGCTCGAAGACTTCGCAGCCGTCCACGGCGACCGCGAGATGCGCGCCGCGCTGAGCCGCTACGGCTGGCTGCCGACCCGCCACGGCGCGCTCGTCAAGACGGCCCCGATCCACCGGCCCAACCAGATCTACCGCACCCACCTGAACCTCTACGTGGTGGAGGGGGGCCGCAAGATCGCGAGCGACAGCTTCCGCCTGATGGCGGGCGACGCGCGCTTCACCCAGCTCGAGTGGAACCTGCGCTGGTTCGAGGAGCGCTACCGCTCCATTCTGGCGCAGCGCGGCGAGCGCGACTGGATCCCGCGCTCGGCCGCCTGGCGCGCCGAGCGCGAGCGCTACTACGCGTACGTGGAGCGGCAGCTCGCGGACGTCGAGCAGCTCCTCGCACGCCTGATCCCGGAGTCGTGAGGTCGGTCAGGCCGTCCGTGGCTCCTCCGCGGCGCGCTCCGGGCGCGGCAGCAACAGGAAGGTCGCGGCGCCGAGCGCCAGCGCGCCGAGGCCGCCGGCCAGCGCCGGCGCGCGCGGGCCGAAGGCGTCGAGCAGCGCGCCGGCGGCCGCGCTGGAGACGATGCCGCCGACGCTCGGCCCGAAGGTCGCCAGCGCCCCTTGCCCGCTCGAGCGCAGCCCCTCCGGCACGACGCTCTCGACGTAGAGCTGGATCCCGACCCCGAGCCCCGCGATCGAGACGCCGTGCAGGAGCTGCGCGGCGAACACCACCGGCAGCTCGGGCACGAGCGCGCAGATCGTCCAGCGCAGGCCGTCGGCGAGGACGCCGGTCGCGACGAGACCGCGCGCCCCGAATCGGCGCAGCGCAGGCCCCGAGTAGATCACCAGCGGGATCTCGAGCGCGATCATCGGGAGCCACATGCGGCTCACGAGGTCGAGGTCGCCGCCGATCTCGCGCACGAAGACGGGGAAGAGGAGGATCGGCCCCTGGAGCAGCAGCCAGGCGAGAAAGGCGTAGAAGAGCGCGCGGCGGAAGGGACGGTGGCGCAGCAGGCGCGCGAGCTCTCCGCGCCGCGCGCGGGTGCCCGCGGCGCCGGCGTGGGTGCGGAACGCGGGCCAGGCCGCGGCGGCCGAGAAGAGCGCCGCGACGCCGAACAGCCAGCCGAGCCCCGGCTCCGACGGCCCGCCCGGCGCGCGGGCCCAGCCGAGCTCGCGCTGCGCCGCGTGGAGGAGCGGCGGGAAGCCTGCGACGAGGACGAGGAAGCCGAGCGTGCCGAAGACGCGCACCTGCCCGAAGCGCCACGACGCCTCGGCGCCGAGGGCCGCCAGCGTGACCGAGGTGCCGAGCGGGAGGACCGAGGTGGAGAAGAGCGCCGAGGCCGCCATCGCGAAGAGCAGGGCCGCGAAGCCGTCGGCGAGCGGAAAGACCGCGTAGGTCGCCGCCGAGGCGAGGGCGAGCGCGCCGAGCACGCGGCTCCGCGAGCCGCTGCGATCCGCGAGCTGCCCCCAGAGCGGCTGCGCGAGCATCCCGACGAGCGGGCGCACCGCCAGCACGAGGCCGACCTCCGCGCCCGTGAGCGCCGCGTTCTCGCGCAGGTAGAGGCTCTGGTAGGGGAACACCGCGCCGAGCCCGCCCATGTAGAGCAGCCAGAACCAGACGAGGGGCGAGCCGCGCATCGGAGGCGCCGAGCATGGCACGCGCCGGGGCGCGCGCCACGCTCGCGGCCGCGCGCCACGTCAGCCGCGCAGCCGGTAGTCGTTGCGCTCCGCCGGGTCGTCCGAGAGGTACTGCACGAACTCCCAATCGTTGCCCTCGGCGTCGCGGAAGTAGACGCGGCGGCGGTGCGGGTGCGCGTTGGGGTAGGTCGAGTCCCGGTAGCCTGCGGCGCGCAGGCGCGCGCGCACGCCCTCGGCGTCGTCCACCTCGAAGCCGAGGTGCTCGAGCCCCGGCCCGCCGGTGTAGGGTGCGCGCGGCGCGCCCGGCTGGCTCGCCTCGGCGAGCGCGAGGTAGCTCTCGTCGGTGCCGAGGTGGACCCAGCGGCTCCCGTCGGCTTCGCGGCCCTCGTGGCGGATGCGGAACTCCGGGAACGCGGTGCGCAGGAAGCGGACCGCCTCGTCGAGGTCCCGGACGGTGAAGTTGGCGTGCTCGAGTCGAACGCTCATGGGATCTCCCTTCGCCCTAGAGGCTCGCGCGGGGAGGACAGCTTGGCGACCAGTTGGCCACTATACTGGCGAGTCGCTAGCCTGCTGGCCAGATGGACGACGCCTCGGCCAACCTCGCCTCCAACGTGCGGCGCCTGCGCGAGGCGCGCGGCCTGTCGCAGCAGCAGATGGCGAAGCTCTCGGGCATGCCGCGCCCCACCTGGGCGAGCCTCGAGGCCGGCGACGCGAACCCGACCCTCGCCGTTCTGAAGCGCGCCGCCGCGGCGCTCCAGGTCTCGATCGAGGAGCTGATCGGCCCGCCGCGAACCGCGGCGCGGCTCTTCCCGGCCGCCGAGGCCGCTCCGCGCCGGCGCCAGGGCGCGCTCCTCCGCCCGCTCCTCCCCGAGTCGATCCCCGGCCTCGACATCTCGCGCATGGAGCTCGCGCCGGGCGGGCATCTCACCGGCATCCCGCACACCCCCGGCACGCGCGAGTACCTCTACTGCGAGCACGGCCGCCTCGAGCTGGCGGCGTCGGGCGAGCGCTGGGAGCTCGGCGCCGGCGACGTGCTGGTGTTTCGGGGCGACCAGCGCCACGGCTACCGGAACCTCGACCCGCGCCAGCCGGCGGTGGCCGTCAGCGTCGTGTGCTTTGCCCCGGCGAGCCCTCGAGGATCTGCGCCCGCGTGAAGGCGGGCGCCTCGTCGCGGACGTAGGCCCAGGGCTGCGCGCCGAGCGCCCCGAGCAGCACGCGCACGAAGGCGTCCTGCCTCTTTCGCGCCGCCGGGATCGGCACGCCGTGGTTCAGCACGGCGAAGTAGACGAGGCCGCCGGGCGTGCGCAGGGCGCCCGCGAGGGCGCACGCGCCGTAGTCGCCGTAGGTGCCGGTCTTCGCCACCACGTAGGCGCGCTCGCCCGGCCCGTCGAGACGGCGCTGCAGGGTGCCGGGGTCCACGCCCGCCACCGGCAGCAGGTCGGCGAGGCTGCCGCCCTGGCGCGCGACCTCGCCCTGCAGGGTGCGGAGCAGCGCGACCGCCGCGCGCGGGCTCAGACGATTCTTCGGGCTGGCGCCCGCGCCGTCGCCGAGCACGATCTCCGCGCGGAGCGGCGGCGGCACGCTCTCTCGCGCCGCGGCCTGGACGGCGCCGATCCCGCCCGCCGCGTCGGCGAGCCACGCGAAGACGTTGTTCGAATAGCCGTTCAGCGCCTTCAGCATGGGGATCAGCGGCTGCGAGCGGTGGCGCAGCAGAAGGCGCGGCGACGCTTCGCCGCCGACGGCGGCGCGCCCGAAGGCGAGGCCCGTCGGCGCGCCGGCGGCGCCGCCGAGCGCCGCGCGCACGGCGTTCCAGGCTTCCGGCGAGACCTGCCCCGCGAGGGCGCGGCGCAGGCGCTCGGCGGCACCCGCCTCGGCCCAGTTGAAGAGCAGCGGCCCGCGTACGACGACGTCGCCGGCTACGCGCCGCAGCCCGAGCCGGCGCAGGTGCCGCAGCGCGACCAGCGCGTTCTCGTCCACGAAGAACGGGTCGCCGGCCGCCTCCACGATCAGGTCGCCTTCCAGCACGCCGTCGGCGATCCGGCCGCCCGCCACGATCCGCGTCTCGAAGCGGTGCTCGGCGCCGAGGGCGCGCAGCAGCGCCAGGGTCGTCGGCACCTTCGACACCGAGGCCGGATGCACGGCGCGCGAGGCGGCCTGCGAGACCAGCACCTTCCCGGCTTCGGTCTCGACGTGGACGCCCTGCCCCGCCCCCACCAGCGTGCGCGCGCGTTCGGCGAGGTCCGGCGCGGCCGCGGCGGCCGCCGCGACGGACAGCGCGAGCGCGGCGCCCGCGAGGGCGAGTGCCTTCAGGGCAGCGGGTCCGGAAGCGGGAACAGCGGGGTTCCTGCGGGGTAGTAGGGGAGCGGGTCGACGATCGTCGGCGCGAGGCGCCCCGGGTCGAGCGCCGTACCGAAGAAGATCAGCCGCTGCGCGCGGCTCTCGACCGCGCCCTGGGCGCAGTAGTGGCCCTCGCTGGCGCTGCTCGGCGTCAGCGCCTGGCAGCCCGGTGTCGGCGGCACGCCGGGCACGCCCACCGGCACGTACTGGTAGAACGCGGCGGTGGTCTGCGCGTCGATGTTCCCGGAGACCGCGCCCGCCGCGACCTCGAGGAAGGGCACCTCGTGCTGCACCGGCCCCAGGTGCGGAAGCGGGCCGAGCTGCCAGGCGGCAGAGTCCGTGGTGTGATTGGGCACCAGGCTGTCCTGCAGCCCCTCGATCAGCAGCACGCTCGGCTTGCGCCGGGTGCAGTGACCCGGCGTCTCGCACCAGTCGGAAGCGAGACAGCTGGCGAGATCGCTGCAGGCGAGCGGAACCTCGGCCGGGCTGCGGAACGCGAAGCGGCCGTGGTTGTGCTTGTCCTGGCGGTCGAAGTCCGCCTGGAAGATCGAGGTCGCCGTCCAGATGTCCGCAGGGGAGAGGCTCGGGAAGAGCTGCGGCAGCGTCGACAGGAAGACCGCCGCCTGCTGGTGGATCAACACCTCCATCAGGCGCGCGCCGCCGACGACGAGGGCCGCCGCCCGCACCTCGGGCGCGTAGGAGACGAACGCCTGGCCGTTGTTCCCTCCCTCGCTGATGCCCATGTAGAGGAGGCGGCTGGGATCGATGTCCGGCACGCCGTCGGGGCTGCCGAGCGGCAGCAGGTCGAGGCTCGAGAGGCCCTCGACCATGCGCACGAAGGCGAGCTGCTCGCCCAGCGTCTGCGACCAGTGATCCGAGATGCTCTGATTGGAGAGCAGGCCGATCACGATGTCGAACACCTGCGCGGTGATGCGCGTCTCATCGCTCTTGGTCGGAGTCTCCCAGTTGATGCACGCCGGGCCGGGCGTGCCGGCAGGCGTCGCGACCAGCCGGTTCAGCACGTCGGTGAAGCCGATCACGGCGTAGCCCGCCTGGGCCAGGAAGTTCCGCGCGTTGCGCAGCACCTCGGTCTCGGACTCGCCCGGGTTGCCGTGCTGGTAGATCACCACCGGCACCGGGCCCTCGAGGGCGGCCGCCGGCAGGGTCAGGCGGAAGCAGACCGACTGGGTGCCGGGCGGCGCCGGGAGCCCCTCCGCGTCGCGGACGATGGCCGGGCCGCTGCGCCAGTTCGGCGCCGCCCAGGTGCCGCGCACCAGCGCGGCGACGTTCGGGTTCGAGTCCGCGACCACCGACTGGGGATTGGCGAGATCGATCGTCGCCGCGGGCGGAGGCGCCGCCAGGATCTGCCGCTTCATCACCTGCACGTCGCCCTGGAGCGAGTCGGTGGAGCGCACGCTGATGCGCGCCGCGTAGGCGACGTCGTCGCGCAGGATCGGCGGGGCGAGCTGCTCCGCGGCGACTTCGAGCACTTCGTCGGCCAGCTCGCGCGTGCGTGCCACCGCCACGGGCTCGCCGGGCGCCGGCTCGCCGAGCGCGCCGAGGAAGAACGCCGACGGATCGAGGGGTCGCGCCGGCGCGCTCCCGGCGCGCCGCGTGACGACGAACCCGTAGCGCCCCTTCGGCTCGAGCGGGATCGACGGGAACACCAGCAGCGTATGGGACAGCAGCCCCTCGGAGGTGAGGTCGCCGTTGCGGAGCTCGAGCCGGAATGGAATGCGCGTGCCGAAGGCCGCGCTCGCGGGGTCGACGTCGAAGAGCGCGACGCTCGCGAGGGGATCGAGCGACTCGCTCGGCGTCTGGGGCAGCGACGCCGGGTCCAGCGCGTCGGACACCTCGACCACGAAGTGGGCGATCGGGCTGAAGCCGTCGAGCTGGTTCGCCTCCGCCAGCAGCGCCTCGTAGACCTGGATCACGTCCTCCTCGCGGTCGGGCACCGGGAAGGCGTGGCGCAGGCCGGTCTCGGTGCCGGGATCCTCCGCCAGGAAGTAGTCGTCGGGGTAGGGAGCGGTGCGGCCGGGATCGGTCCGGTCCTGGACCACGGCGACCGGCGAGCCCGCGGCCGCCGTCGCGAAGGAGAGCGTCTCGAAGCCGTAGTCGTCCTCGCCGACCCGCTCGCGCCAGACGAGCTGGCAGTCGTCACCCGCCGGCAGCTCGCCGGCCGGGTTCACGACCACGCGATCGGGGGCGATCCGATGCGCGGTGAGCGGATGGTTCTCGGCCTCGCTGAAGCAGCGCAGCTCGAACACCGGCAGGCGCTTCGGCACCGTGCCGTCGAAGCGCAGGTCGATCCAGGCGCTGCGCGCGACCCCGGCGGCGCCGTCGGCGGGCACGCTCGCGAGCAGCGGCGGAGCGAGGGTGTGACAGGTGAAGAAGCCGCCGGTGGCGAACATCGTGATTCCGAGATGGATACCGGGGAGCAGCTTGCGCACGGGGGATCCTCGAAGAGCGGGAGGGGGCCATCCTATCACGGCGCTGGGGCCGGCCACCCCCGTCCCGACCCGCGCTCCTCCTGATACGCTCCCGGCCGTGGCGGCGAAGCGGCGCGGCGGGGGGCTCGAGACACGGATCGTCACGGGCGTCGTGCCGAGCGCGCGGACGCCCCGCCAGGTGGAGCGCGAGTTCCGCGCCCTGGCGCGGGGCGGCGACGCCATCCGGGCGGCGGGCGCCGCGCGCAGCGACCCCTCCTGCCTGCTGCGCGGCTACACGCCCAAGTACGAGATCCGGCTCTTCGACACGGTCTTCGCGCTGACCGGGCTCCGCGAGGACCCCAAGCCGAACTTCCGCTTCTTCGTCGCCTACGTGCGCCGGGCCGGGGAGCGGGCGCCCGCCCTGTACCCGAGGCTCTTCTACAAGGACGCCTCGCTCGTCTGGCGCTGCGCGACCCACTACATCGACTCGCCTACCGACAACTGGATCGGCAAGGGCGATCTCAAGTGGGTGGACGAGGACGGCGGGCAGGTCCTCTACAGCGCGGAAGAGACCACCAACCTCCCGCTCGAGATGCAGTGCGCGCTCGACGACGTGAGCCACAGGACGAGCCACGTGAGACGCGACCTGCGCGCCGTCGGCCTGGTGCTGCGCCGGGCGCCGGACGGGCGCGTGATGCCCTACCCCGACTTCCTCGAACCGAGGCGTCGGGCCCGCGCGCGGCGCGGGGCGCGCATCCACGGCGGCGAGCCGGTGGCGTGGTTCACCCGCAAGCGCGACCCCGAGTCGCTCCGCTTCGCCCCGGGCTTCGAGCCGGATTTCGGGGGCGGCATCCTCGAGGTCGGCACGCTGAAGAGCAGCCTCTACGGCGGCCCGGTGCGGAAGGTCCGGATCCTCTCGAAGAACGCGCTGATTCAGTATCAGTTCCTGGCCGCGCCGCGGCAGGTCTGGATCATCCCGCCGCAGACCCTGACCACCGAGCTCTCGACCTACGGCGTGCGCACCCTCGACGTCGAGGTCGACGAGGACCTCTGCGTGCCGGGCTACGAGTACCACTACCTCGACGACAGCGAGAGCCCCCCGTGTCTCTACAGCCAGATCCCGGAGGGGTTCGCCGGCGCCGCGAGCGAGATCGACCCGGCCCGCGCGGACGCCTCGCCCTGGCTCGATCGGCTGCCCGTGATCCGCGAGTTCCGCCGCAAGGTGCTGGGCGCGCTGCTCGCGCTCGCCCTGCTCGCCGTCGCGCCGGCGGCGACGGCCCTCGACGCGCGGCTCGCGCAGGCCTACACGGCGACCTGCGCCGCCTGCCACACGCGGCCGGAGACGGGCGCGCCCCTCACGGGGGACGCGGCGGCCTGGCGGGAGCCCCTGGCGCGGAGTGCGGAGTCGCTGGCGCGCACCGTCGAGGGCTACCGCGGCATGCCGCCGCTCGGCACCTGCGGCTTCTGCAGCGAGCAGGACCTGCTGCGGCTGATCGAGTTCATGAGCGCCGCGACCGCCCCGCCAGAGTCGGGCGGGCCTCTGCGATGAGGCTGGTGCGCCTCACGCGCCGCGCCCTGCTCCGCGCCGGCGCCGCGGGCGCGCTCGCGGCGCTGCTGCCGACCCGGGCGGCGCGCGCGCTGGACGAGAGCGCCGGCGGTGCGCCGCGCTTCGAGCCCGGGCAGCCGCTCCCCTGGCGCAACTGGGCCGGCAACCAGGCCTGTCGGCCCGAGGCGCGCCTCGCGCCGGCCTCGGAGCCGGAGCTGCTCGAGGCGCTGGCGCGCGCGCACGGCGTGGTGCGGCCCGCGGGCACCGGCCACTCCTTCAGCGCCCTCGTGCCGAGCGAGGGCACCCTGCTGTTCGCCGATCTTCTCTCCGGCGTCGTCTCGGCGGACGCGGAGCGGCTGCGGGCCGAGGTGTGGGCGGGCACCCGGCTCCACGCCCTGGGGCTCGCGCTCGCGGGCGTCGGGCAGGCGATGCCGAACCTCTCGGACATCGACTACCAGACCCTCGGCGGCGCGCTCGCCACCTCGACCCACGGCACCGGCGTCACGCTCGGCTCGCTCGGCTCGGCGGTGCGCGGCCTCGCGCTGGCGACGCCGCGCGGCGAGCTGCTGGAGTGCGACGAGACGCGCCATCCGGAGCTGTTCGCCGCCGCTCGCACCTCCCTCGGCGCGCTCGGCGTGGTGAGCCGCGTGACGCTCCAGAACCGCGCGCCCTATCGGCTCACCGAAAGAACCGAGTTCACGGCCCTCGAGCCCGTGCTGGAGGACATCGAGCGCCACCGCCGCGAGAACCGACACTTCGAGCTGATGCCCTTTCCGCACTCGTCGGTCACCCTGTCGATCGCGACGAACGAGACGGACGAGCAGCCCGATCTCGCCGGCGACGAGGATCCCTACGCCATCGACACCCTGGAGACGCTGTTCCGGGTGACGCGCGGCATCCCCTGGCTCGGCAGCGAGCTGTTCGACGTCGCGCTCGGGCTGCAGCGCGGCAGCGTGCGCCGCGGCCCCTCCTACGCCGTGCTGGCCCACCCGCGCATCGTGCGCTTCCGGGAAATGGAGTACACGGTGCCCGCCGAGGCGGGCCCCGCCTGCCTGCGCGAGCTGCTGGCCGCGATCCGCACGCGCGACCTCCCCGTCCACTGGCCCCTCGAGTACCGCTACGTGCGACGCGACGACGCCTGGCTCAGCATGTTCCACGAGCGCGACGGCTGCTCCATCTCCGTCCACCAGAGCGCGGAGCTCGACCACCGCCCGGTGTTCGAGGCGCTGGAGCCGATCTTCTGGAAGTACGACGGGCGCCCGCACTGGGGCAAGCTGCACACCCTGGACGCCGCGCGGCTCGCGCCGCTCTACCCGCGCTGGCGCGACTTCCGCGAGGTGCGGCGGGCCCTCGATCCGGAGCGGCGCCTGCTGAACGCGCACCTGCGCACGCTGCTCGGCGAGCCCGACGCGGACGCCTGAGGCCGAGGGCTCGGGTCGCAATCGGGCGCGCTCTGGCCGATCCTGCCGGAGTGACGGAATCGAGCTCCCGGACGTTCCTCCTCGCGCCGATGTCGCCCCTCTTCCGCTGGCTCACCGGCGCGCTGCTGGCGATGCCTCCCGTCTTCGTCGCGCTCGGCCTCGCGACGCGAGCCACCCTGCTCGCCCCCGTTGGCCTCGCGGTCGCCGCCCTCTACGCCTGGGTCTGGCTGCGCTGGCGGCCCGTCGGCTTCGAGATCCGGCCGGAAGGGCTCGCGATCCGCTTCCCCGCGCTGCGCCTCGAGCTGGCCGGCCGCGACATCGCGGCCGTTCGCCTGCTGACCGGAGAGGCGTTCCGCGAAGAGTTCGGCCTGGCGTTTCGCATCGGCGTCGGCGGGCTCTGGGGGGGGTTCGGCTGGCTGTGGACCGCCCGCCGCGGGCTGATCGAGTTCTACGTCTCGCGGCTCGACGCCTTCGTGCTGATCGAGCGGCGCGGCGATCGGCCGCTCCTCTTCACGCCCGAAAGCCCGGACGAGTTCGTCGAGGCGCTCTCGGCAACGCTCTGAGGCTCCGCGGAAAGGTCTTTCCGCTTCGTTGGAAACCCGGTTCCGTCCGGGCCGCGGCGAAATCCCCGCGGCCCTCGTCCAAGCCTTCGAATCCAAAGCGGTTCGTTACGCACCCATCCTGCGGCCCGAAATTTGCTCAACGAGCGTAATGGGAAGGGGATGCCGGCTCCGCCGCGTCTCGACGGCGGTCCTTCGCATCACGTCCCGAGCCATTCCAGGAGGGGTCGGCGATGCGAGGGTCGGTGCGGGGCTTCGGGTTGATGTTCGGTGTGACGGCGCTCCTCGGGGGCGTCTCCCCCGCGGCGGCGGTGAGCACCTCGTCCAACATCCCGGTCACCGGGAACTTCCAGGCCAACATCGGCGTCACCGGCACCGCGGACCTCCACTCGGCGTCGGGCACCTTCAAGCAGTGGCTGCTGTTCACCCATGCCAACATCAACGTGAGCGCGGGCGCCCAGAGCGTCGGCGTGAACCTCACCTCGAGCCCGAACGTCAACGTGAACGGGAGCGGCGTCGTCGGCATGACCTACGACAACTTCACTCCCGGCACGCCGCAGAGCCTCGACACCGTCAACATCGACATCAACGGCGCGGGCGGCGGCAACACGCCGATCAACTTCGACCTGAGCGTGCAGCCGCTCAACATCAACACGTCCCTCGGCACCTTCCAGCTCCAGCTCTCGGTGGACGCCGCGATCACGGACCTGGTCTTCAACTCCTCGGGCGCCACCTCGGTGATCGGCGGCAACGGCGGCGTCTACCTGTCGCCGGGCACCCTCGGCGCGGTGCTGAACGGCACCGTCAGCGGCCAGCTCATCAACGTGCCGATCCTGGGCACGATCAACCTCGGCACCCTCTACAACATCGCGAACGCGCCGCTGAACTTCGCGGTCCCGCTGCCGGGCAACGTGAACACCACCGACCTCAACCCGCTCGATCCCTTCGATCACGACATGCAGGCGCAGTTCTCGCTGGCGATCGGCGGGCTCTCGATCCCGTTCCCCTTCTCGGTGCCCGTCGACGTGGCGCTGAGCCAGAGCGTCCCGAACGGGCAGTCGGGCTTCAGCGTGCTGAACGTCGACGCGGACCTGAACGCGACGATCACCATGTCGAACCTGAGCTACCTCTACACCGGCGTGGTGGCCAACACCCTCGTGCCGGAGCCCTCGGTGGCGTTGCTGGTGGGGCTGGGCCTGCTGGGCCTGGCCGCCCACGGCCGGCGCGCTCGCCGCTAGCCGACCGCAGGCCGCTCGAGGCGAGGGGATCCCGAGCGCTTACGCTGCGCGCTTGAAATGATTAACCGAATCGTTAATCATTCCCGTTGCCGATGAGCCGACGCGCCACCCGCCAGGCCCTCGACGCGACCCTCGCCGCGATCGCGGATCCCACCCGCCGCCGCGTCGTCGACCTGCTCCGCGAGCGCCCGCGCCGGGCCGGCGAGCTGGCCTCCGCCTTCCGGGTGAGCCCGCCCGCGATGAGCCGCCACCTGCGCGTGCTGCGCAGCAGCGGCCTGGTCGAGGAGGCCCGCGACGAGCGCGACGCGCGCGCGCGCGTCTACCAGCTCCGGCCCGAGCCGTTCCGGGCCCTGCGCGACTGGCTGGCGCGGGTCGAGGGCTGCTGGGGCGAGCAGCTCGGCGCCTTCGAGGCGCACGTCGCGCGGCGCGACGGCCCGGACGCGCGCGCTGGCAAGGGGAGGACCCGATGATCCGCCGCCTGATCCTCGCGCTGCTGCTCGTCGTCGCAGCGGCCGTCGTGCTGCCGCCGCTCTGGTTCGCAGCGATGCCGCGCCCGCCGCGCGGGATGCCCCCCGCTGGACGTCGCGTGGTGCTCCCGAGCGGCGTGGGCGTCAACGTGGTCGAGCGCGGGGCCGGGCCCGCGGTGGTGCTCGTGCACGGCTTGCCGGGAAGCGCCTACGACTGGCGCGTGCTCGCCGACGCGCTCGCGGGGCGTGGCCGGCGCGTCGTGGCCTACGACCGCGTCGGCTACGGCTGGTCGGACCCGCGGTCCGACGGGGCCTACACCGTGGAGCGTAACGCCGTCGAGCTCGTCGGCCTGCTCGAGGCGCTGGACCTCCGCGGGGCGACGGTGGCCGGCTGGTCCTACGGCGGCGGCACCGCGATGCTCGCCGCCCGACGCGACGCTTCGCGCATCGCGCGTCTGGTGCTCGTGGGGAGCGCCGGCCCGGGGATCGAGGCGTCGGGGCCGCCCCCCGTGATCGCCGCCCTGCTCTCGGGCCCGGTCCTCGCCTGGCTGCGCCTCGTCCCGCCCCTCGCCGACGGCCTGCGCGCCTCGATCAGCCGCGCGGCCTTCAGCGACCAGCCGCAGCCCGACTGGTGGCTGCCGGACCTCGGCGCGAACTTCGCACGGCCCGGGACGTCGCGAACCTACGCGGGGGAGATGGCCGGGCTAACAGGCCCCGTGCCCGAGCCGAGCGGGCTCACCCTGCCGATCCTCGTCGCCCACGGCGAGGACGACCGGCTGGCCCCGGTGGCGATCGGGCGCGAGCTGCACCGCCGCGCGCCCCACTCGGAGCTGCGCATCGTCGAGGGCGGCAGCCACATGCTGCCCGTGACCCACGCCGACTGGCTCGCCGGGGAGATCGTGACCTTCGAGGGCCGGGCGGCCGGCGATGAATGACCCGGCGGAGCGCGCAGCCGCGGCGGCGGGCGCGCCCCCCGAGCCGCGCAATCCGTTCGCCTCGGCGAGCTTCACGCGCTGGTGGCTGGCGTCGCTGGTGGCCGGAACCGGCGTGGGCATCCAGGCGGTCAGCGTGCCGCTCTTCATCCGCGACCGCGTGGGGCAGGGCGAGCGCGCGCCCGCGATCGCGGCCGCCCTCGTCGCGCAGACCCTACCCGGCGCGCTGCTCGCGCTGCTCGGCGGCGTGGTGGCGGACCGCGTCGAACGGCGCCGCATCCTGGTGAGGACCTACGCCGTCGCCACCTTCGTCTCGGTCTTTTACGTGCTGCTCGCCGCCGCCGACGTGCGCGCCATCTGGCCGGTGTTCCCGCTCGCCGCGCTCGTGGGCTCCGCGGGCGCCTTCACCAACCCCGCGCGCTCGAGCCTGCTGCCGGCGCTGGTGAGCCGCGCGCAGCTCCAGAACGGCGTGATCCTCGGCACGATGGGCTTCATGGCGACGCTCCAGTTCCTGGGGCCGACGCTCGCGGGTGTCGTCGTGGACGCCCGGGGCCTGACGGCGGCCTTCGCCCTCGAGGTGGCGCTGCTCGCGGTCGCCGCCGCCGCCTTCTCCGGCATCCGCGCACCCCAGCCGCCCCCGAGCGGACGCGACGTGCTGGGCGACCTCGCCGACGGCCTGCGCTACGTCGCGGGCCAGCCGCGCCTGCGAGGCCTGCTCGCCCTCTCGGGGGTGCCGGGCGTCTTCTTCATCGGGCCCTTCGCGGTGACGCTCCCCCTCCTGGTGCCCGACGTGTTCGGGGCCTCCGACAAGTGGGTGGGCCTGCTGTGGGGCTGCTTCGGCGCGGGCGTGTTCCTCGGCTCGCTGCTCCTCACCTTCCGCCCGCTGCCGCGCCGGGGCCTCGCGGTCTGTCTCTCCAACCTGCTGGGCGGGATCGTGATGCTGCTCTACGGCCGCAGCGAAGAGCTCTCCGCCGCGGCGGGGCTGCTCGTACTCTGGGGCCTCAACGCTTCGGTGTTCATGAACTACGTCGTGACGCTGCTCCAGGAGCAGTCGGCGCCGCAGATGCTGGGCCGCGTGATGAGCATGTACTCGCTGGCGTTCTTCCTGGCGATGCCCTTCGGCTACGGCCTCGCCGGCGCCGCCACCGCGGCCTTCGGCTCCCCGGCGACTCTCCAGCTGAACGGCGCCGCCGCGGCGGCCGTCGGACTGCTGTGCCTCGCGTTGCTGCGCTCGGTGCGCGCGCTGCGCTGAGTCGCCGCGGGCGCCGGTGCTAGGATTTTCCCCATGCCCTCGCCCCTCGATCCCGGCCTCGGTCGCCGCGCCTTCCTGGTCGGCGCCGCGGCGGGCGCGGGATGGCTGTTGACGCGCGGGCTCGGAGCCTCGGCGCTTCTCGAGCGGAGGGGCGCGCCGCCAGGCGCCGCGGAGATCCTCCGCGCGCTCGCCGCCTCCTTGACGCCGCGACAACGCGAGCTGATCGTGCTGCCGGCGGATCATCCATCCCGGCAGATCACCAACACGCTGACCGTGCTCGAGCGCCCTCACCTCGGCACCCTGCTCTCCCCGGCGCAGCGCGCGCTCGTCGACGCGCTCTACCGCTCGATGCTCTCGCCCGAGGGAGAGGCGGCGTTCGCGGGCACGGTCGCGGTCGAGGGACGGCTCGACGGCGCGGTGCTCGCCGTCTACGGCGAGCCGGAGCAGCCGGGCGCGGCGGCGGTGATCATGGGCGGGCACCTGATGCTGCGGAGCGGCGCGGGGCCGGGCGGCGCGGCCTTCGGCGGCGGAACGGCGTACGGGCACCAGATCGGGAACCGTCGCTGGCGCGTGCCGGGCAACTCCTTCGCGCCCCACGGCGACGCCGCGAACCGCCTCTACGCGGCGCTGTCGCCGGAGGAGAAGCAGCGCGCCGTGCAGCCGAAGCCGCCCCACGAGCTGGTGCTCCAGGTGCAGGGCGCGCAGGGGTCCTTCGCCGGCGTGCGCTTCGATCGCCTCGGCGAGGCCGCGCAGGAGGCTGCTGCGCGCCTCGTGGACACCGTGTTCGCCAGCTACCCGCAGGCCGAGCGAGCGCGCGCGCGCGAGTGTCTCGAAGCGAACGGCGGGCTCGGAGCGCTGCACTTCGCCTGCTACGCCAGCCACGGCTTCTACGAAGACATGACCTCCTGGGCTTCTCTCGACCCCGCCGAGGGGGCGCGGCGGGGCGAGCCCTACTGGCAGGTGTGGCGCGTAGAGGGCCCGGGCGCGGTGCTGCACTTCCAGGGCCATCCCCACGTCCACGCCTACGTGCACGTCGTGCGCGAGCCGGAGCGCGCGAACCTGGGCGAGACCCTGGCGGAGACCGCGGCCACGCTCCAGGGCGAGCCGCTCCGGCGCCTGCTCGAAGCGGCGCTACGCCGCGCAACGGGGGAGGCGCTCGCCTTCTACCCGGAGAGCGTGCCGGCGCGTTTCTGCCCGGGCGCGATCACGACGGGCCTAGCCTACGCCCTCGACCCGTACGCCAACCACGTCGCCGTGGCGACGATCGACGGGCGCGCGATGGGCGCGTCGCTGCGCGCGCGCCTGGCCGCCCAGGGCGTCGCCCTGGAGCCCGCCCGGCGCTACCGCATCGCCAGCGCCGAGTACTTCGCCCAGGGGGGCGAAGGCTTCGGCGAGGCCGAGCGCGTCGAGCTGAGCCCGCAGATCCTGGGCGACGCCCTGGTCGCCCACCTCCGCGCGGGCGGCCTCGCCGAAGCGGGGGCCTGACGCTCAGGTCGCGAAGCGGATCACGGCGGCGAGCGTCCACACCAGCCACGCGGCGACGGCGGTGCCGCCGGCGAGGAGCGCGAGTTCGAGCGCCTCGAAGGCGACGCCGGCGGGCCCCGCCTCGCGGCGCAGGCGCGCGCGGTTCCAGCCCAGGAAGATCGGCACGGCGAGCAGGCCCGCGGCGACGTTCCAGGGCAGCACGTAGCCGCCCACCAGGAGGCGCGGCACGGCATCGATCGCGGCCACCGTTGCGGCGCCGGCCGCGGCCATCGCCGGAAGCAAGGCTCGCTCGGAGGAGCCCGGCGCCAGCCAGCGGACCGCGCGCGGAACGAAGGTGCCGACGAACGCGAGGGGCCCCGCGGCGCCGACGCCGAGCCCGAGGGCCAACCACGCGACGCTCCCGCTCCGCGCCGGCGCGCGCAGAGCCGCCGCGAGGAAGGCGAGGGAGAGCAGCAGCACGGCGAGGGCGGAGGCCCAGCTCGCGCCGCCGAGATCCCCGAGCAGCCAGGCCACCGACGGAGCCACGAAGTCGCGGCGGGCCCGCGCGTAGGTGCCGGCGAGCGCCGCGACACCGACGAATGTCGCGAGCAGCGCGAGAGCCCCGAGGTTCGCCCGGCGCCGCGGCCGGTCGCTGGCGCGCACGAGGACGAGCGCCAGGGCGGCCCCGGCCGGCGCGCCGAGCGCAAAGCCGAGGAGCGGCGACCCCAAGGCCGAGCACAGCCCGAAGCCCCCGCCCGCCGCGCCCGCGGAGAGCGCCAGCAGCTCGAGCTCCGCGAGGGGCCTCACCGCGCCGGCTGCGAGGCGCAGCGCGCCCGAGAGGGCGAGCGCGCTCCCCACGCCGGCGCCGAGCAGGACGCGCGGGCCGTTGATCCGCAGCAGCGTCGCGAGATCCTCGGCGAAGCCGAGGCGGAACGAGGCGAGCAGGCAGCCGGCGAGCACCGCGGCGCTCGCGAGCCAGACGGCGGCGAGGGCGCCGGGCCGCCGCGACGCAGGCGCCCCACGAGCGGCGCCGACCGCAGTCGTCAAGGCCGGCCCCCCTCGGCTAGCGCGCCGACGCAGGCGGCGGCGCGGCCTTGGCATCGGGCAGCTTGCGGGCGCGCAGGCTCGCGAGGAGCGCCGTCGCCAAACCCATCAGCAGCTCGTCGACGAAGGGGATCGCGTCCGGCACGACCACGTTGACGAGGAAGAGCAGCAGGGTGACGAGGAACAGCGTCGGGAAGCGCAGCCGCGCGAGCCGCGCGACGAGCCAGCCGATCACGGGTCCGCGTCCCAGGCCCATCGGGCGAGACTAGCGCAGGGCGGCGCCGGCCGACGGCCGGCGCCGCGCCGAGCGGCTAGAGTACCGGGACCTCGAGAGGAGCTTCCATGGCGAGCAAGGCCGAGCAGGCGCACGCGATCTTCCAGGGCCTGGTGGGCAAGGAGGAGGGCACGGGCGAGTGGTTCCAGATCGACCAGGCGCGCATCAACCTGTTCGCCGACGCCACCCTGGACCACCAGTTCATCCACGTCGACCCGGAGAAGGCCGCCCAGCTCTCGCCCTACAAGGTGACGATCGCCCACGGCTTCCTCACGCTCTCGATGGTCGTGCACCTCGGCAAGAGCGTGCCGCCGCTCGACCCCGCCGTCTACCAGGGCCTGGTGATGGCCGTGAACTACGGCCTCGACAAGGTGCGCTTCCCGAACCCGGTGAAGGTCGGCGCGCGGGTGCGGGCGCGCCGCGAGCTGGTCGCCGCGGACCTCGTGGCGCCGAATACCATCCAGACCAAGCAGCGGGTCACCGTCGAGGTCGAGGGCGAGGCGAAGCCCGCCTGCGTCGCCGAGTCGCTGACGCGCCTCATCTACGGCTGAGGCTTCGCGGTCGGGCCCTTCCCGGCCGACCTTCCGCCGTCGGTGAGAACCGTCACGCAGCCGCGCCGGCGGTCGGTCGAACCCCCCGGAGAGCCCCGTGTAAGCGGGGGCTGGAGGAGGGACACCGGTGAAGGACCTGCTCGTCCTCGGCGCCAGCGCGCCCGACATGGAGCTGCTGCGCGCGCGACTCTCGCGGCTCGGCTACCGGCTGCTGCCGGCCAAAGAGCCCCAGCATGCGCAGACGGTGCTGCGCGTCGCGGGCAGCCGCGTCGGGGCCGTGGTGGTGCCGTCGGAGCTGCCCGTCGTGAATCTCCGCCTGGCCCTCGACGCACTGCGCCGCCAGGTGCCCGGCGGCCAGATCGCCTTCCTCGGCGCCGGCCGCGAGCCGGGCCTGCCGGGCCGCAACCGCATGCGCGACGCGGGAGTGGCGCTCGCCGCCTTCGACCCCGTCGATCTCCACACGCTCCGCTTCCAGGTGAACCGCGCTCTCGCCGGCGACGGCGCGATGCGCGCCAGGCGACGCACGACGGTGCGCGCGCCGGCGGACTGGCCGGTGACGGTCCGCGTCGCCGGACGGGAGAAGAAGGGGCGGCTCTACTCGGTTTCGGCCTCGGGAGCCTTCGTGGCGATCGACCACCCCTCGATCGCGAGGTCGCAGGTGGAGCTCGAGCTCACGCTGCCCGGCGACCGGCGCCTGAAGGCCTCGGGGCGCGTCGCCATGACCAACGTGCCGGGCAACGTGATGAAGCGGAGCCTGCCATTCGGCATGGGCATCTGCTTCGAACAGCTCTCGGAGGCGGCGTCGGTGGCGCTGCTGGTCTACGCCGAGGAGCGCCTCAAGCACCTCACCATGTAGGCGGCGCGCGCGGGCGCTAGCCTTCTCGCGGCCGCGAGGAGGAGGCGCCGTGTCGGCTGCGGGGTGGGCTGGGATCGCGGCGCTGGCGGGTGTGCTCGCCGGGCTGGCGTATCTGGCGTACCTCCGGCTCTGGTAC
>Ga0105106_10000632_pt1 | contig 24891 bp, 20 predicted proteins | sample PPLLaktember2015_5_FD_79109 | JGI IMG/M metagenome (GOLD analysis project Ga0105106, IMG submission 79109) | Freshwater sediment microbial communities from Prairie Pothole Lake near Jamestown, North Dakota, USA - PPLs Lake P8 Core (1) Depth... | ecosystem: Environmental > Aquatic > Freshwater >...
AGCTGCCGGATGAGGCTGCGCTGGGGCGCGTGAAGCAGCAGCTGGAGCAGGCGGGTGTGGCGTATGAGCTGAGTCCCCAAGGCGTGTGGGTGGTCGATCCCGCTGGAAATTGTGTGCTCCTGTGTGTGGATTAACTACTCATGTTATAATCTACACAGCACAAATACCGGGAAAATTCACCCAAGCGGAGGACGTTGATGGAAATTACCATAACCCAGTTCAAGCACTGTGACCTGGTGAAGGTCATCGGCCGGATTGACAGCGCCACCTCGCCAAAATTTGCAGAGGCGTTGGATTCGATCATTAATGAAGGGCGCCACAAGATTGTATTGGACATGGAAAATGTTGAGTTTATGTCCAGTGCGGGGTTGCGGGTGTTAATCGGCGCACAGAAAGCCTGCCGCCGGTACAACCGGGGTGAGGTCGCCCTGGCTTTGGTTCCTCAGCGGGTGTATGAAGCGATGGATTTGGCTGGCTTCATTCCGCTCTTTTCGTTTTACGACGATATTACTTCCGCAGTTGGCAGTTTTTAAACCTGGTCAAGGCGGGTTTCCGGCAGCTTTAAGCAGCCAGATTCTAATTTGAAGTTGTGAAGAGAGATGTGGGTGAGGCAGGATTAGCCTTTGCTGCATCTCTCTTTCATTATAGGTAAGCCATGAGTAGCTCAGAGACAAAATGCGATTCGCGCCGTGAAGTTTTTACTGCGCAGTTTGAAAACCTGGACGATATTCGTATCTTTGTGGGGGAAGCGGCACGCGACAGCGGGCTGGAGTCGGCTCAGATATATGCCGTCCAGCTGGCGGTCGATGAAGCTTCTTCGAATATCATCGAACATGCTTATGGAGGCGAATCGCAAGAGCTTATTGAGTGTACCTGTGTGGTTGTCCCGGGAAGCCTGACCGTTACGCTCAAGGATTGCGGGCATCATTTTGATCCATCTGAAGTCGATGATCCTGACCTGACCTCGGATATTGAGCAGCGCCAACCGGGTGGATTGGGATTGTATTTTATGCGCCAGCTCATGGATGAAGTTTCTTTTACGATTGTGCCGGGGCAGGGGGATGTCCGAGACTGTAATATCCTGACAATGGTTAAACGTAAGGAAGGACGGGGGTGAACAGCGAGCCATCTGAACAGTCCCTGAGCCAATGGCGGCAGGTGCTTGCCCTGGGTGAACAGCTACAGGAACTGAGCACCCTGGTGGAGGCTGGTCAGGCTGAGGAGCGTGCAGCACCCAAGAGCGCCGCAGATGCGATTGCGGTGATGCTTTCACAACATAATGCAATCATTGCCGCCACCGAGCAAATCCTGGACTGCAAGGTGGATTTTTGGCTGGCGGACCAGCTTCTACCGGCGCCTGCCTGGCTGCAGGTTGCCGACGATAGCCGCCTGGACCTGGGGGTCTTTTCAGGTGAATTGTGCTCTCCCATTATGGCCCAGGCGTACCAAACCCGGCAAATCACCACCAGCGAAGCAGCCGGCAGTGAGGCAATCTGTACGGGCGTGGCGTGTTTTGATCGCCACCGCCTGCACCAGATCGTGGCTGTTCCCATTCTGAGCCAGGCTTCTGGGGGCGATGTCCTGGGGGTCCTTCAGGCCGAACGCCCTGCGGAGCATAAGTTTAATCAGGATGCCGTTGCCATGCTGGAAGGGATCGCGACCCAGGCATTGGTGGCTTTACAGGCTTCGCAGCGTCTGGCTTTGGAACACTGGCGCGTTGAGCAATTGGCGCTGGTGCAGCACGTCAGCTTGCAGATCGCCAATGTGCGCGACCTGGATGAGCTCGCTCGCCAGGTAACCAGCTTGATCCAGGGGACCTTCGGTTATTATTATGTAGCCATCTTTACGGTGGAGCCCGGACTGGAAACTCTGCATTTTCGCGCCAGCGCCGGCGGCAAGCCACGCGCAGGATCCAATGATCGCCATCCTACCCGAGAGCCATTGTATATCCGCATGGGGAAAGGCATTATTGGCCAGGTTGCTCAAACAGGCCAGGAAATTTTAGCCAATGATGTCACCCAGGAGCCGCGTTTTCTGGAAATCGATCTTCTTCCAGGCACGCGCGCCGAAGTTACCCTGCCCCTTAAAATTGAGCAGCGGGTTGTGGGCATCCTGGATGTGCAAAGCGACTATCCCGGTGCATTTCAGGATGTGGATTTATTGGTCCTGCGCGCTCTGGCGGGGAATATCGCCATTGCTGTGGAAGAAACGCGCTTGTATTCAGCCCTCAGCCGGCGCGCTGAACAGCTCACCACCATCTCGGAAGTTAGCAGCGCCATCACTTCCATCTTGAACCTGGACGAGTTACTGGATCAAGTCGTCAGCCTGATCCAGAAGCGTTTTGGCTATCCCTATGTACACCTCTTTACCGTCCACACAGGCAGGCGCAAGATCATCTTTCAGGCTGGCAGCGATCCGCGCCGGCACACGCTGCGTGAGGAGGGCTTTGCCTACGATCTGGATGACCCGCTGGGGATCATCCCATGGGCGGCGCGCCATGCCGATACGGTTCTGGCCAATGATGTCAGCCAGGAGCCGCGCTACCGGCCTTCGGATTTGCTACCCGAGAATACCCGCTCTGAACTGGCTGTACCATTGGTTTTTGGCGGCGAGGTATTGGGGGTCATTGATATCCAGAGCGATCGTTTAAATGAATTTACCGAGGATGACCGCTTTCTCTTTGAAGCCCTGGCCGACACGGTTGCGGTGGCCATGCGCAATGCTTTCCTGTACCGGTCAGAGAAATGGCGCCGCCAGGTAGCCGACAGCTTGCACGATGTGGCCGGGTTGCTCTCTGCGGATGTTGACCTGGACCAAGTATTAAATGCCGTTTTGGCTGAGCTGAGACAGAATCTACCATGTGACGTGGCTGCGATCTGGCTGCTGGGCGAGAATGAAACTCTTGATGAACTGCCGTCTGGGCTACCGAGATTACACCTGGCAGCGGTGTTGGGCGCCGAAAAGGCAGTCATTGATCTGAATTGCGGCGTCCAGCTCGAGGATCTATTGGCTAAGATCAGCCAGGAGCGACCCGCAGCAGAGATTGAGGATCTATCTTCCTGGATGTCCCAGGCATTAACAGCAGATGTCCCTATCATCCGCACCCTGGATTCGCCCTATGAGCCATTGGGGCGCGCCTGTGCCTTTCCCCCCGAATATTCGGCGATTGCTGCCCCGCTGCGGGTGGGTGAACAGACCCTGGGCCTGCTGGCTCTAGGACACCACACCGCCGGGCGCTATGGCTCCGAAGCCCAGGCGATGACGGCGAGTTTTGCCAGCTATGCCTCGGTAGCGATCGAAAATGCACGCCTGTACGAAGCGGCTCATGAACAAGCCTGGGTCTCAACGGTACTGTTGCAGGTAGCTGAAGCCTCTCAAAATCTTTCCAACCAGCATGAGTTGTTATCTACCGTGGTACGCATCACACCCATGCTGATCGGTGTGCGTTCTTGCGCCCTGTACATATGGGATGACCTGGAGGAGGCTTTTGCACCCGCCGCCTACGAAGGTCTCTCCTCAGATCAAAAAACTGAGTTTGAGCGCTGGCGTTTTGCAGCCGGGGATTTACCGGTATTGGATCGTCTGCGCCAGGAAAAGAAACCGATTATCTTGCATGGTCTTGAGGACGACCCCCATCTGGACGGCGTGTTGTTCGATAACCAAAGCCCGGTTTTGCTGCCAGGAGCAGAATTGCTGGTCTTAATTCCGATGATTGCCCGGGGCGAGGTGAGTGGCGCATTTCTGGTGGATTACAGCAATGACCTGAGCAATGGGAATCGCCCCGAGAATATTACCCGCCTGTTTGATGAACGCCTGGCGATCATCCAGGGCATTGCTCACCAGACTGCAGTAGCGGTCGAAAATATCCGTTTGCAAAAATCCCAGCGTGAGGAGGCTTATATTTCGGTAGCCTTGCTGCAGGTGGCGCAAGCGGTCACCAGCCTGACGGACCTGGATGATATTCTATCAACCATTGTTCGTATTACACCTATCTTGGTTGGGGTAAAGCGCAGCATGATTTTCCTGTGGCAAGAAGCGCAGGCCAATTTTCTATTGGCCGAATCCTATGGCTTACCGCGCAGTGTCAATGGGCGAGTTTATCCCCTGGGAGAGTTTGACCTGCTTGATTCTGCGCTACAACTGCTCAATCCCATGGCTTTTCCGGCGGACCATCCTGTATTGCTTAGCCCCGATCTGGCGGAGATAGAGCCGCCTGACTTATGGGCTCAAATTGTGCTGGAAGATGTGGGTATTGTCGAAGAATATCTGGTAAGCGATTTGCGGTTGTTGATCGCTTTGCCTCTGATCGCGAAAGGCGAAGTATTGGGAATCATGCTGGTGGAAGAACCGGAAGCCACCGCAGTGGGCGGGCGAAAGGGCGGGCGCGCGCTGCGCAGCTTGCGCAAGAAGCGCCTGGAAATTATCAATGGCATCACCCAACAGGCAGCCCTGGCGATCCACAATGATCGTCTGCAACAGCAGACGGTCGAGCGCGGTCGTATGGATCGCGAGTTGCAGTTGGCGCGTGAAATTCAACGTTCCTTCTTGCCGGAGACATTACCCGTCCTGCCTGGTTGGGATCTGGCAGCGCTGTGGCGTACTGCGCGTGAGGTGGGGGGTGATTTCTATGACGTATTTGAATTACCCAACCAGCGTCTGGGCCTGGTGATAGCCGACGCTGCCGATAAAGGACTGCCGGCTGCCCTGTTTATGACCCTGGTGCGCACCCTCCTGCGCGCCACCGTGAGGGAGATTGATTCTCCGGCCGCGGTTTTGGAGCGGGTAAACGAAGTCCTGGTGCCAGATGCCCGTCAGGGGATGTTCGTCACCATCTTTTATGCTGTCCTCTATGCTGAGGATGGTGGGCTGGTGTATGCCAATGCAGGGCACAATCCTCCACTTTTGCTACGCAGCAACACCTTGGAGATCGAACGCCTGGTTCGTACAGGTATGGCTCTGGGTGTCGAGCTGGATAACCCGATTGGCGAGGTAAGGATTACGCTGGAAGCTGGAGATACGCTGGTCTGTTATACCGATGGCGTGTCCGAATCCTTCTCCCCGGATGGTGAGATTTACGGTGAAGAGCGCATACAAATCACCTTGCGGGCTGAGGTAGATTGGATCGCTGAACCTGGTGAAGGTTCTGGGTTTAGCACCGCCCAGGAGACGCTTGAAGCGATTGACGAATCGGTGGGAATTTTTTCTGGTGATGCCCCTCTTCAAGATGACCTAACACTCATGGTGGTCAAACGTTTATTCCCAGTCAAAGATGGTCAGGCTTTAAATGGTTTGCCGGACGTGGGGGGGACACGCCCGGCAACCTAAGGAGGGCCACCGGAAGCTTCAACACGGGGGGGGCGTGCTGTTCGCAGTTCCGATGACTCGACACCTGATTTATACCAATAAGGGGAGGGCAGGTGTCAACTATCCCTATATTACACTAATTTGATCTTATTTGCATTAAAAGGGGATTAATTTAAAGACTATATTTATCTTATTTAACCAATTACTTGGTTTTCCCCCCAAATAGTCGCAGCCATTCATCAATTTCGCCCACGCTCATGTCAGGTTCATCCGCTTTTCCTGGCGTCTTTGCCTGGCGCGTCTGAATTAACAAGTCGGCAAAGGCTTCTGACGAAATAACTCGCGCATGCGCTGCCTTACCGGCTGTTTGCACCCGTCGGTCAGAGCTGACCACTGTCCAATTACGGGCTTGTTTGCCCAGGCGCAGCAGACGTGCTTCAATGGCTTGATCTGCCGGGGTGCCTTGCTGAACAAAATAGGCTTGTACGGCTCCATACTTGCGTGTGCGCGGCTGCCCAGCAGGTGCGTTATCAAAATAAACATCGACCCTTTTTCGCGCTATGCGGCAGAATTCTTGCAACAAGGCAACCAGTTGTTCTTCGTCATCCATGGCTTCTAAGCTCAAGTCTGGGATTTTGGGGATCAGATTGTGTCCGTCGATTAGGTAGCTCATATCTGGATTGTAGTGTTGAACTCTATTGGAGTCAATTGACCTTCCTTCATTAACCAGAAGCGTTCAGGATACCTGATTGAAAAGGATTTTTCACGTCGAATTCTCCGGATGCAATTGGCACATCCTTTAATTTATGCTATGATTTCGCTGGGAGATGAGAGCCATGAAGGGACCAAAGCGCCTTTTTTATTATCTGTTCTTGAATATCCTGATTTCCGCATGTACTACGTTTGCGGTATTAAGCCTTTGGGACCGTGTACAGGGGCCAAATCCTGGGGGTTTATTGCCAATGGCGATAAGCGCCATCTTTGGCGAAGAAACACCTGTCCCGGTGGCAGCCCAGTCGACACCACAACCCCAGGTTGCGCCAGCGACGCCCACCCCGGCAGTTTATATTTATACCGTCCGCGATGGTGACACTTTTGCCAGTATCGCAGAAGAGTTCGAAGTCCCCATGGAAGAACTACTTCGGTTCAATGGCTTTACCAATCCTAACGTGCTGGGGGTCGGCGAAGTGTTACAAATCCCACTTCCTACCCCACTCCCCACACAATTGCCTGCTCGCCCGGACGTAACCATTGAGAGCGTAATTGGGGTAGGGGATCTGGCAAGCGAACGTGTCTTGGTGAAGCATACTGGAGATGGTGAGATATCTCTCGCTGGATGGAAGCTGCGTGATAGCGATGGCCATGAATTCATTTTTCCTGAGTTAACTCTATTTAAAGACGGCGCCATCAGTATTCAAACCCGCGTGGGAAACAACACTGTGGTTGATCTATTCTGGGGATTAGATCAACCAATCCTGCAATCTGGAGAAAAAATCGAGTTACTGGATGCTGCATCCAGCCTCATCAGCTCTTACGAAGTGCCTTAATCTGTTTATCGGTGGAGGTGTAGTGTGCCAGATATCGAGGAGCAAATCCGGCGCGCGATCCAGGATGGAAAATTTACTGATTTACCAGGCAGGGGCAAGCCGCTTTCCATTGATGAAAATCCTTATACCAGCCCGGAATGGCGTCTGGCTTATCATGTCCTGCGCAGCAGCGGTTATAGTATTCCGTGGATCGAGCAGCGACGTGAAATTGAGCAGCAGATCGAGCATGTACTCAATGCCCTGCACCATGCTTATCTCTGGTGCAATTCCGAGAGCGCAAGCAAACACTCAGCAGCCCAAAAAGAAGCCGAATGGCAGCGAGCGCTGGTGGCTTTTGTTGATAGCTCTCGGGAGATAAATAAGCGCATCCGCGACTATAATTTGCAGTCGCCCGCACCTGAATTCCATTTACCGATCATTCAACCCCAGCGTGAGATCGAGCGGTTGACCTCTACGCCCCTCTCTGATACACTCTAGCCATGTCACAAGCTTTATACCGGAAATGGCGGCCTCAACACTGGGATGAAGTGGTGGGGCAAGAACATGTGATTCACACTCTGCACAATGCGCTGGCTGCGGAACGCATCGCCCACGCGTACTTGTTTGCCGGGCCACGCGGCACAGGCAAGACGACCACTGCGCGCTTGTTAGCCAAAGCGGTAAACTGTCTGGCTGACGATCTCTCCAAGCGTCCGTGCGGCGAATGTGCACACTGCCAGGCGGTTAGCGCAGGTCGTTTCCTGGACCTGATCGAAATCGACGCTGCTTCCAATACCAGCGTGGATGATGTGCGTGATCTACGCGAGAAGATCAATTTCTCTCCCAATCAGGGTCGGTACAAAGTCTATATTATCGATGAAGTGCATATGCTTTCGACGGCAGCCTTTAATGCACTGTTGAAAACACTGGAAGAGCCTCCCTCCCATGCGATCTTTATCCTGGCGACAACTGAAATGCACAAGATTCCTGCCACAGTGCTTTCTCGCTGCCAGCGTCATGAATTCCGGCGTATCCCGGTAGCGGATTGCGTCGCCCACCTGCGTAAGCAAGCCGAGCTGGAAAAGATTGAGGTAGAGAGCGAAGCACTGACCTTGATTGCGCGCCAGTCTACTGGCGCCCTGCGTGACGCGATTTCATTATTGGACCAACTGGCTTCTACGGGGCAAATGATCACCCTGGATATGGCGCAGAATTTACTTGGTACGGCAGCCAGCCAGGCAGTGCTGGATGTGATTGAGGCGTTGATCGCCCAGCAAGCGGATCATGGCATTATGACGATCCAGCTGGCGCTTGATGGGGGGAGCGATCCACGCCAATTTGCACGCCAATTTGTGGACTACTTGCGCGACCTGCTATTGATGCGCATGGGCAATGCCGACCAGATTGATGCCACCTTAGAGACACGCGCTGTCATGGCGCGCCATGCTCAGGCTTTTTCGCCTGCTGAATTGCTGCGCCTGATCCGTTTGTTTAATGCAGCTGCGAATGAAAGTCGCAATGCCTGGCAGCCCTCGCTACCGCTCGAGCTGGCGTTTGTGGAAGCCCTTGAAACGCCGCCAGACTCAGACACAATTATCCAAAGTGCACAACCAGCTATCCAACCTGTAGTGTCACCTCGCAAGGCTCCAGCCAAGCCTGAAACACTCGTCCGGGCGACTTTCTCTACAGCCAGTGAGGCTCCTGCTGCGACGCCTTCTACAGAACACATGGCTCCACAAGATCAGACCTTCAAGCAGGTGACAGAACAGTGGCGGCGTATCCTTCAAGCAGTCGGTCAGCGCAGCCGCCAGACTCAAGCTTTGTTGAATTCCTGCAAACCATTCGGAATGAAAGACGGCGTGCTGTTTCTAGGGTTCAATGGCGAATTTGCAAAAACAAAAATGGATAAGGGAGAACATATTGATGTGACTCGCCAGGTAATCCAGCAATTGTTAGGGGTAGATATCCCTCTACGCTGTTTTGTGGCGGCAGGCAAAGGCGGGTCTCTTCCACCCGATGTAGAGAGTGATGGTATGGTCGCGGCTGCGATGCGTGATCTGGGTGGTGAACTGGTCGATGTGCAGTAACTAACCGAAATATTCAGGAGTGTAAGAATATGGCAAAAGGGTTTAAAGGTCCCAAGACTCCCAATCAGATGGGGATGATCCAGCAATTACAGAAACTCCAGGAGCAGATTCAGGCTACTCAGGCGCAACTGGCTCTGGAAGTAGTCAGTGCTACAGCGGGTGGTGGGGTTGTCAAAGTATCGGTAACAGGCGATCAGCACTGCCACGCCATAGAAATTGACCCGGAAATCTTGAAGGATGGCGATGTGGAGCTCTTGCAAGACATGATCCTCACCGCATTTAACTCCGCCCTGGAGAAGTCGCGTGAAATGGCCGCTGAACGTCTGGGGCCTCTGGCAGGAGGTGGGTTGCCCTTTTAGGGCACCCTTCCAGCTACCTTTCTAGGCGTGTACCCGACCATCGACTCTTATGCTGCTTCCAGAACCCATCCAAAACCTGATCAATGCTTTCAGCCGCCTGCCGGGAATTGGCCCGAAGACGGCTTCGCGGCTGACTTTTCATTTGCTGAGAGCATCCGATGAACTCTCCTCTGACCTGGCTCAAGCCTTGCACGAGTTGAAGGCCAGTACAACGTATTGTCCCATCTGTTTTAATATCACAAGCGCAGGTCGGCAGGAGTGTGAGATCTGTGGAGATTCGCAGCGCGATCCCAGCCTGATCTGTGTGGTGGAAGAGCCCCTGGACGTGCTGGCTTTGGAACGTACTGCGGCATACCTGGGTCGTTACCATGTTTTACACGGTGCGCTCTCGCCCATTGAAGGGATTGGCCCGGATGATCTCAAGGTGCGGGAATTGTTGGATCGTGTGCGGTCGGGCGGTATAAAAGAGATTATTCTGGCGACTAATCCCAGTATGGAAGGTGATTATACAGCCACCTACTTGCAGCAACAACTGGCGACCAGCGGTGTGCGGATGACACGCCTGGCGCGTGGATTGCCGGTGGGCGGCGATCTGGAATATGCCGACCAGAGTACCTTGCTGCGCGCCCTGGCAGGCCGGCAGGAAATGAACTAAACGATTTTTCTAAACCTTAGGGAAAGTCTACAGCTCCTCCGCCTCAACCAGGCTGGGGAGCTAATTGTTTTCCAGTCTCAGAGGCATCATAGCCTTCTAAGGCCCGGATGATCTGGCGTAGACGACTGCTCTGCAATATATCCAGAATAGGTTGCATGGCAGGCTGGCTGAGTAGTGTTTCAGGCATCACCAGATCGAAGCGCTCCTGGAAAAGTGGAATAAAATCCAGACTTGCTTTCTGTGCTGCTGCATGCACGCCCAGGCTTACATCTGCCCTGCCGGTGAGCACTGCCTCGGCTGCCGCGGTATGAGTGCGGGCTTCACCGTTCAAAGCATGCACTTGATCAGCGCTAATGCCCATTTGGTGGAACTGGTGCTCCAGCCAAAGGCGCGTACCGGAGCCACGGTTGCGGTTGATCAAAGTGACGTCCTCACGCGCCAGGTCAGCGATGGTTTTGATTTGATGTGGGTTGCCAGGTAAAACCATTAATCCCTGTTCACGGTGGGCAAGCGTTAATAAAACCATGGCTTGATCTGGAAAGAAATAATGCACATAACTTAGGTTGTAATCATCGTGTTCGGCGTCCCACAGATGGGCACCACTCAGGTGAGCGGTTCCCTGGCGTAATGCTACCAGGCCTTCCAGGCTGCCTGTGGGGATATTTAGATAGCTGGTTCCTTTTATGTGTTGTTGCACATGCTGTAATAGTGCTTCTAGCGCCAGATCATGACTGCCCATGATAAACAGAGTTCGGTGATCGGGAGGGGAATCGGCTGGTAAGATCATGTCATTGAGGATAAAAGCGCGTGCTTTGGCGCGATAGTATTTCTCAACGAACCCGCGCACGACCTGAGTATCCACCAGCTCAACCAGGTCTATCTCCTCCAATTTTTTTAGGTGATGGCGGACGCGCGCGGGATGTTCACCCAGCTCTTTCCCCAACATGGAAAGCGTTGCCGGCCCAGCCATCAGGCGCTGCAAGATGTACAGGCGGCGTGAATCTGCCAGGATTTTTAGATGATCGTATTGGGTTACGCGGCGAATAGCTTCCATAGTGGGTACGTTAGAATTTTCCTTAACATTCAAATCAAGTTTATCATGGCCTCTTACTGCCGTAAAGCTAAGTAAGATTTGGACCGTCAGAGAGCGTGCCTGGTGAACCTCTTGCTGAACGAGAAATCTCGCTGACGGTAAGCTCTTTGACAGTCCGTGGGCCGTGTGGTACACTCTTTCCGAAAATCAGACAATTACTAGAAGCTATCTCAATAAAATAGGTGAGGGGTGTTTTTCGGCGGCGCAGCCGCCGAAAAACACCCCGACCCACCTCTTTTGAGACAAGTTCTAGTTACATGCTCTGTTTTCACTCATCGAGAGAGGTGGAGGGACCGGCCCTGAGAAGCCTCGGCAACCTGTACCAGCAGCCAGTTTTTGGCAGGTGCCAATTCCGGCAGCCATTCAGCCTGGTCTGGATGAACTGGAAGATGAGGTCCTGATGACCTGCGCGCCTCTCTTCTGGAGAGGCTTTTCTATTTGACAGGAGAATGAGTTCATGCCCCAATTAAAAATCAATCACTGCTTTCTGGATGCAGTTCGACAGCGCGTCATCATCTATGACGGGGCCATGGGAACCAGCTTGCAAGCCTTACGGCTGACCCGGGAACACTTTGGCGGGGAATCCTATAACGGCTGTAATGATGTGTTGGTGCTGACTGCGCCAGACGTGGTTGAGCAGGTGCATCGCTCATTCCTGGATGTGGGCGTCGATGTATTGGAGACCAATACATTTCGCGCCAATCGTCTTACCCTGGCTGACTATGGCCTGGGGGAGAAGGTTTATGAGATCAATTACACAGCTGCTGCGCTGGCGCGCCGCCTGGCGGATGAATACACCACGCCCGAACAGCCGCGCTTTGTGGCTGGATCGTTAGGTCCCTCAGGCAAGCTTCCTTCAGCCGATGATCCTGACCTGGCGAATATTACTTTTGATGAATTAGCCGATTTATTCCGCCAGCAGGCAGTGGGCCTGATCCAGGGTGGGGTGGATGTTTTGCTGCTTGAAACCTCACAAGATATTTTAGAAGTTAAGGCGGCCCTGGTCGGCTTGCAGCAAGCTTTCGTAGAGACCGGCATGCAGTTGCCAGTTCAGGCTCAGGTGACCCTGGATACAACCGGGCGCATGCTGCTGGGCACCGATATCGCCGCTGCGCTGGCGATTCTGGAGGGCATGCCGATCGATGTCATTGGCCTGAACTGCTCAACAGGCCCAGAGCATATGCGCGCACCGATAGGCTATCTCGGCGAGCACGCCCACTTACCGGTGTCTTGCATTCCGAACGCAGGATTGCCTTTGAACGTGGATGGAGAAGCAGTTTATCCAATGGAACCGGCTCCTTTCGCAGAAGCCCTGGCTGAATTTGTTGAAAAATATCATATCAATGTGGTGGGCGGCTGTTGCGGTACGACGCCTGCCCACCTGGCGCGCCTGGTGGAGCGCTTGGGCGGGCAGGGCACTGCGCGTAAACCTGCTCCGGCGCGCCCTGCAGCGATTAAACCATTTTTAGCTTCTGCGACCCAGGCCGCTGCGATGCAGCAGGATCCCCCTCCACTTCTAATCGGGGAGCGTTGTAATGCCCAGGGCAGCCGAAAATTCAAGCGCTTGCTGCTGGAAGAAGACTACGATGCCATTCTGGAAATTGCCCGCGAACAGGTCAATGGTGGGGCGCATGCGCTGGATATCTCTGTGGCCGTAACAGAGCGTTCGGATGAAGTGCAGCAAATGCGTAATGTGGTGAAAAAATTATCTTTGGGCGTGGAATTACCTTTGGTGATCGACAGCACCGAACCGGATGTGATGGAAGCTGCCTTGCAAACCGCCCCGGGGCGCTGTTTGTTGAATTCGACCCATTTGGAGGGAGGAACAGCCAAAGCGGAACGCATTTTTCGCATGGCGCGTACCTACAATGCGGCAGTCCTGGTGTTAACCATCGACGAACAGGGCATGGCAAAAACAGCTGAGCGCAAGCTCGAAGTCGCCCGCCGCATTCTTCAGATGGCGGTGGATGGATATGGCTTGCGCCCACAGGACCTCGTATTCGATACGCTGACTTTCACATTGGCAACTGGTGATCCAGAGTACGCCACCTCGGCGATAGATACCCTGGAAGGTATCCGCCTGATTAAAGCTAATTTACCAGGCGTGTTGACCTCCCTGGGTGTGAGTAATGTCTCCTTTGGTCTGTCTCCAGCGGCACGGCCAGTGCTGAACAGCGTGATGCTTTATCATGCTGTGCTGGCTGGTCTTGATATGGCAATTGTGAATCCCGCCCATATCACCCCGTACGCGGAAATCCCTCAAGAGGAACGGACCCTGGCAGAGGATCTTATCTTCAACCGCCGCCCAGATGCTTTGCAACAACTCATCGAGCATTTTGAGGCAACGAGCTCCACAGCGTCGGAGATGGCTGGTAGGACCGACCCCCTGGCTGAGATGAATCCTTCCGAACGCTTGCAGTGGCGCATACTGCACCGGCACAAAGACGGGGTGGAGCAGGATATTGATGCCATCCTGGAAGAAAATGCGAATAGATCTGCGGAAGGACGCCTGCCCCAGCACACTGCGGCGGTTCAAATCCTTAATGAAGTCCTCTTACCGGCTATGAAGGAAGTCGGGGACCGTTTCGGAGCAGGTGAATTGATACTGCCGTTTGTGCTCCAATCGGCAGAGGTTATGAAAAAATCTGTGGCATATTTGGAGCGCTATCTGGAGCGTCTGGAGGGTACCAGCAAAGGCGTGCTCGTCCTGGCCACGGTTTATGGGGATGTGCACGATATCGGTAAAAACCTGGTCAAGACCATCCTGTCCAATAATGGTTATACCGTTCATGATCTGGGCAAACAGGTGCCGGCTGAGACGATCATCCAGAGGGCGGTAGAAGCGCAGGCTGATGCAATTGGCTTGAGCGCCTTGTTGGTGAGTACCAGCAAACAGATGCCGCTGATTGTTAATGAATTGCGCCGCCGCGGGTTGAACATCCCGGTTTTGGTAGGCGGTGCGGCGATAAATCGCCGTTTCGGTTGGCGGATTTTGTATACGGAAGATCAGACACGCTATGATGCGGGTGTATTTTATTGCAAGGATGCTTTTGAAGGACTGGGCGTAATGGATGGCCTGACCAGCCCGGAGAAGAAAAACGCGCTCTTGGAAAAACTTTACCAGGATGCTGAGTATGAGGTCAATCGCACCGACCGCCCGGTTTCCGTCGCGCGTGGTGGAGGGCGCCGCTCGCAGGTGGCGCCTGCCCAATCCATTCCGGTCCCGGCTGTTTGGGGACCACGCGTCGTACACCAGATGCCGCTGGAATTGATCTTTCAACATCTCTCCAAGAATGAGTTATATCGCCTGTCGTGGGGGGCAAAAAACGCCCATGGAGAAGAATGGGACGCGCTCCAGAAGGATTTTGATACACGCTTAGCCAAAATGCAGCGCCAGGCCCTTCAACATGGCTGGTTACAGCCACAGGCTGTATATGGATACTGGCCGGCTCAGGCGGATGGAGATGCGTTGGTCGTATTCGATCCCCAATCCCTGAGTAGCAACCAGCTACGCGAGTTGTTTCGTTTTGAGTTCCCACGCCAGCCAGCCGGGGATTTTTTGTGCCTGGCAGATTATTTCGCTCCTTCAGGCGCAGCACAGATGGATGTTGTCGCTTTGCAGGTAGTCACCGTGGGGCAGGCAGCAACGGAGCGCTTCGACCAGCTACAGGCTGCTGGAGATTACTCGGAGGCGTATTACACACATGGCCTGGCTGTGCAAACTGCAGAAGCAACCGCAGAATACATGCATCGCCATATCCGCCGTGAATTGGGCCTGGAGGAAGGTCAGGGGAAACGCTATTCTTGGGGCTACCCTGCTATTCCGGATCTTGAAGACCACCAGAAAGTATTCAAGCTGCTCCCCGCGGAAAAAGAGCTGGGCATGAGCCTGACTGCGGCCTGGCAGCTCGTCCCTGAGCAATCCACTGCCGCCATAATCGTCCATCATCCAGCAGCCAGATACTTTTCGATTGGTGAGAGTCGTGTGGAACAACTGCTAAAAACCTGATTCTAGCAGGTTCCGATTGTTGCCAAACAAAAAGTGTACTTAAAACATTAAGGCAAACATAGTAGGCAGGGTTGTTATGGAAACGAAAGGTACCTTTCAGTTAGATAAGCTGGATGCATGTGAGGCTGATCGCTGGGTGCGAGTTTACTTTGAGATCAGTCACCTGAAGCAACTCTATCGTCAGGGCTGGTTGCGTAGGGGCATTTCTCGCGAACGCTGTGAAAGCGTCGCTGACCACACCTTTACCGCGGCGCTTCTGGGATATTTTCTGGCACGCGCGGAGTTTCCGGAGCTGGATGCTGAACGAGTTATGTGCATGACGCTTTTGCATGATGTAGGGGAGGTCTATGCCGGGGATATCATCCCGCAAGATGCCGTCGATGCGCATACGAAAAATGAGCTGGAAAGAAATGCAGTTGTGCGTGTCTTTAGCAACCTGCCGGGGGGTGAAGCGTATATAGAACTATGGGAAGAATTCGAGGCTGCCAGCTCCCCGGAGGCGCGTTTTGTGCGCCAAATTGACCGCCTGGAAATGGCTTTGCAGGCCTGCCTGTACGAACATCAGGGTGAAGTTGGGATGCAGGAATTCTTCGACAGCGCCGGACAGGTTGTGGATGACCCGCGCCTGCGGCGTGTATTTGAGAGTTTGTTGAACTGTAGGGTAGATGCGGCCTGATCTTGACAAGATGGCGGCTGGTTTGAATGTCTGATCAAAAATGGAGGTTAGCATGGAACAACAGAAGCGTGGTAGTTTAGCTGTCGGGCTGATTTTTATCTTGTTAGGAGGCTTGTTTTTGTTGGGGCAGCTTGTGCCAGGTTTGCAGCGTTGGGTGGATGTACAGTATTCCTGGCCACTGATTGTAATCGGCGTAGGCGTTATCTTCTTCCTCGTCAGTTTGCTGGCAGGTGTACCAGATCTTGCTGTGCCCGCCTCAATCATTGCGGGGATTGGCGGTTTGCTCTACTGGCAGAATGAAACCGGCAACTGGAGCAGCTGGGCTTATGCCTGGACTTTGATTCCCGGTTTCGCCGGAGTTGGAGTGATCCTGGCTGGATTATTGGCGAGGCGCACGGGCAAAGCATTGCGCGAGGGATTGAATATGATTATCACCAGCCTGATCATTTTCTTGATTTTTAGTTCATTCCTGGGCGGTTGGAATATCTTTGGAGCTTACTGGCCTGTCCTGTTAATCCTGCTCGGTATATGGCTGATGGTTCGGCCATTATGGAGGTTGCGCCGCTGATGATCCGTGCGTTGATTTTTGATTTTGATGGGTTGATTCTTGAAACAGAAGGCCCCATTTATCAATCCTGGCAAGAGTTCTATCAGAGATATGGTCAGGTTCTTAGTTTGGATACCTGGGGAAAAATTATAGGCACTGCCAATACCGGTTACGACCCATTCACCGAGTTGGAGTTGAAGGTGGGGAATAAGCTGGAGCGCGCGCCGCTAGAAAAAGCGCGCCTGGAACGTGAAATGGAATTGGTCATGGCTCAGCCTGTGCTGCCAGGGGTGCATAAATGTCTGGCGGATGCGCGCCAGCTTGGCTTAAAGCTGGCGGTTGCTTCCAGTTCTCCACACTCATGGGTGCATGGTCATCTGACCCGCCTGGAATTGATTGAATATTTTGAGTGTCTGCGCACGAGCGATGATGTGCGCAACACCAAACCTGATCCGGAGCTGTACATGAGTGCTCTGGATTGCCTGGGGATTTCGGCGCAAGAGGCTTTGGTCCTGGAAGATTCCCCCCATGGAATCACTGCGGCTAAAGCTGCTGGTCTGTACTGTGTCGCGGTTCCCAATGATCTGACCCGGCGTCTGGGCACAGATCATGCCGATCTGACTTTGAGCTCGCTGCAAGATCTCGATTTGGAAGAATTAATCAAGTGCATCAACCACCATTAGGTTGGTTGTCTGATGAAGATGGAAAGCCGCTGGTGAGTAAGCCAGCGGCTTTTTAAATTTTGGTCATCTATCTAGGCTAATCATCTGGACGCGGGTGGGTGTAAAACTGTTCGGGTTGGTCAGGATAGTAATGATAAACTGCCCGCTCTGGAAAATAACTGGCTACGCTCTCGTCAGTCTGATTACCGCGTGAAATGACGAAGATAAACGGGCTGTCGAGAAATGGATTGGACAGCTCCAACAGATTTCCGTATTCGATCCATTTGTCTGCATGGACGATGATAAGCGCCGGGGTGAGACGCGCGGACGCTTCCGACTGAAAAGGAGCCAGGTATGAGCGTTGAACTCCATATAAACCCGTTAAGCCACCCACGCGCATTGGCGCATAATAAATCAGATTGGTAGAAAGCATGATTAACAGCAAAGCAGCTATCGCCAGTGGATGCCAACGTCGTTTTCCTGTGTACGACTGCCAGGGCTGCTCAGGCTGGGTGGGCCAGCCTGCCAACCACGCCCAGCCAGCAGCGACGATCAGCATAATGCTGGGCAAGCCCTCGTAATAATAGCGTGGTCCGGTTACCCAGATGCTCACCCAATAAGCCATGTAAAAGATTACCAGGCTGGGAAGGATGCTCGCAACCAGCAGCGCGCGTGGGTTACGGCGAACGGCAAATAAGCCAACCAGCAGGAAGGGGATCGTGAAGTAGCCCCAACCCAGAAAATCGTACAACCCGGCGCGCAAGTTAGCCCGCGTGTTTATCCACGCCTGTCGGAGGGTATGCCCACCCTCGATCCGTCCATAGCCAGGTCCGAATCCGACTTTGTCATATTCCCACCACAACGTGTATGGATTCAGGGAAAAATCTCCGGTAACAGAATATTGCCATACCAGGACCAAAGCGCTGATCGCCAGGGTCAACAGACCAAAGCCGATCAAGCGCCGGCGTATAGCCCAGCTGCCACGCAGCAGCAAATACACGCCATGCACAGCAAAAGGAGCAGCGATTGCAACAGCCGTCCAGGGGCGGGTGAGCGCCAGCCACCCCAGGCAAATCGCAGCAAGCAGCGTGAAAAACCAGGGTCTGGGAGGATCCGGATCCCAAAAGGCATTCAACCAGGCCAGGCTGAAGCCTGCTGTGAGAGCTAACCCAAGTGGATGTGAAAGCAACATACCTGAATTCATCAGGAAAAACGGCGAGCTGATGGTCAGCACGGCTGCCAGCAAACCTACTGTCTCCCCCATTATCTTTTTTCCCACTCGATAAATAAGCCAGATTCCCAGCCCAGACAGGAGAGGGCTGACCCAGGTGCGCAGCCCAGATACTTCACCCACAGCCAACAATACAGGCCAGCCTGGAGGATATTTCCCAAAGCGCTGTCCCTGGTAATCGACTACAAAAGGAACCAGAAAACTTTTCGGTTCCGGAGGAGAGGGTAGAGAAATGCGCCCGCGCGCCAGTGCCTTAGCTTGCCAGGCATAAGCCATCTCATCTTCTAGGTGCGGCACCTGCTCCAGGACCCTGTCAGCGATGAAAAACGCTGCCAGGGTGGCTATCAGGCACAATACGAGGGCTATCCGGTCGGCGCGCGTCATGCTTGGATGATTATGTCGGGAAGATTTGAGGCGTATCAGGCCCCAACCTGGCGCAAAGCTGCCAGAGCTGCCGGGTGCAGCTGGCTGTTTGTCGCCAAAATGCCGCGGTTGTTGTGTAACGAACGCCCGCTGGTAAAGTCAAGGGGTTTGCCGTCCAGATCGCTGATCTGGCCTCCGGCTTCCACAAGGACGATCGATCCGGCAGCCTGGTCCCAAATTTTTTCGCGATAGTTGGGCTGATTGGGGGACAATAGACGCAGCAGGATTTCTGCCCCGCCTGAGGCAAGGACAGCGTATTTTGCCTGACTGTCCATGCGCACCGGTTCAGCTTGAGTGTTCATCAGAGTAGCGAACTCATCAATTTGACCTGTGTTGGTATGCCCGGACTCAAGGGAGCGCAAGATGCGCGCCTGAGCAGGATCTGTGCGGCCTGAAGTTTTCAACCGCCGGGCTGTTTGGCTCATTTGCAGGTCGATTGCCCAGGCGCCATAGTCGCGCGCAGCATAAAATAATGCCCCACTATTGAGGCTTGGCTTTGCTGCAAGGTTCAAATGTGGGCAGCCCAGCACGCCCAGGACAACCTGTCCATTGACCACCAGGGCCAGGGCAATGGCATACTGGTCGCCGCGCAGAAAGCCTTTTGTGCCATCAATCGGGTCAAGGGTCCAGAAGCGATCCCCACCATCCACTCGATTGTGATCAATCCAGGATGTAACCTTTTCTGGCGCAGCAAGCTCAACCTGGCGCTGGATAAAGTGCGTGACGCGTTCCAGCGTGGCTGGGTCGTTTTTCAAGCGCGCCGAGTCCTCTTCGGCTATCAATTTGTCTTCAGGGTAAACCTGGGACAGGCGGTAGCCGACGTAGGCTTGAGCTGCAAAATCTGCTACGGTCACCGGTGAGCGATCCTCTTTCGTCAATGCTTCTCCGACCAGCTCTTTTTGGATCATCTGGACGAGGTTGACAGCCTGGCGGGTCGTCTCAAGGGCGAATTGGATTTCATGTGGGTGGAAAGTCGTCATGGATTTCCTCTAAATGGGATTATTGGATGGTGGTCAAAAGGTCTGATTTTGAGCTAAGTGAAATTAAGTTTGCCTGAACCAGGCTCCCGGTGAGGTCGTAGGTCATTGCGCCAGTGATGCGAACGGGGATGATTTCACCGATTGGTGCATCGCCCTCTATTACTACCATCCCATCGATTTCTGGCGCGTCCCGGTAGCTTCGTCCGACAGCAATTCCATCGCCCTGGCCTTCGATCAATACGGGTAAGGTTTTACCCACCAAAGCTTGATTTCTTTCCAAAGAAATAGGTTGTTGCAGTTTCATCAGTCGCTCAAAGCGTTCCTGCTTAATCTCGGCTGGAATTGGATCGCCTAGCGCTTCACTATACGTTCCGGGTTCAAATGAAAATTGGAACGCGCCCACGCGGTCAAAACGAATCTCGCTGATGAAATCCAACAGCGTCTGGAATTCCGTCTCAGTTTCACCTGGATAGCCAACGATAAACGTTGTTCGTAAGGCCAGGTCAGGGATTGCTGTGCGCATTTTTGTCAGTGTGGTATGCACCCAGTCAATATTTGCCGGACGCCGCATGCGTTTCAATGTACTCGGATGGGCATGCTGGAGCGGCATATCCAGGTAGGGCACAATCTGTGGGTAGGATGCCATCACATCGATCAGGCGGTCTGTGACGTAGCCTGGGTAAGCATACAGGATGCGCAGCCAGTCGATCTGCGGCACAGCCTGAGCCAGCTTCTCTAAGAGGACAGCCAGACCATCTTTGAGGCTCAGGTCGTGTCCGTAATCTGTGGTGTCCTGGGCAATAAGGTTGATCTCGCGTACCCCGGCTTCTTGCAAGACGATGGCTTCCTGTAAGATGGTATCCATTGGCCGGCTGACCGCAGTTCCTTTGATGAGCGGAATGGCGCAAAAGGCGCAAGGTCGCCGGCAGCCATCGGCAATTTTGATGTATGCGGAGCCTCCCTGAACCGACGCACGCAGCACGCCGTGTTCATCGGTGCCGACCGTTGGGGCGTCGGGTAGATGGTACAGGGGTTCTGGATGCGGTCCTTGACGGAGTTGTAATACCAGGTCCACGATGTCCATCCAGCGCCGGGTTCCAAGAATCCCATCGATACCGGGAACCTGCTGGGCAACCTGCGCCCCGTAGCGTTGGGTGAGGCAACCGGCTGCAATCAGCAGCTGACCTTTTCTCTTGTGCTCCGCCAGATCTCTTAGAACCTGCAGGGACTCTTCCTTGGCAGGGCCTATGAAACCGCAAGTGTTGACGATTAAAACCTGGGCATGCGACGGTTTCACGACCTCGTGGAAACCTGCGTCAGATAGTAACCGGGACATCGAATCCGAGTCGACTGTATTTTTTGCACAGCCTAGAGATACCATGTGGAAAGTTTTATGCTTCATACCTGTAATACCTGTCCATAAGAATTAATCATACTAGGCATATTGCGCCTCAAAAAAATCAGGGAATCGCCGGCGGACCACTCTCAGGGGTGGCTGTCAGGCGTGGTGTTGGCGAAGGACGGGGTGTAATTGTGCTGGTAGGCGTAATCGTCGGTGTGGGAGTTTGGACGCCCTCAATTGTGTAAACTTCGTAGACGATCTCTCCAAAAAGGCCCAGGATACCCCGATCCTGTTGATTGAAAAACACTTGAAGCGCTGCGCCATTGCCGGTGAGCACTTCCACACGTTCTTCTCCTTGAAAGTTATAGGCGCTGCCAGGTAAAACTCGACCCTGGAATTCTACTTCACCATCGACCAAAACCTGCATATAAGCCCGCTGATACACACTGATATAGATTTGCACGCCTTGCTGACCGGCGGGCAGCGGCAGTACACCTGGAGTCTCTGGGGTGGGGTTTTCTTCCACGAAACCCGGTAATGGCCCTGCCGGGGGAGATGGAGTTGCTGGAAGCAGGGTTGCGGTGGGGGATGGGCTGGGGGTAACAAGCAGCACCTCGGCTATGGAAGGCGCAGTCGGAGAGATTTGGTTTTCTGATTGAACGCTGAAGATGCGCGCGGCTCCCCAAATGATAAAACTGATCAGCACGATACTCACCAGGGCTGCTACCAACATGTCTCCAGAAAATAGGCGCTGTAAGGGCCCCGGGAGAGGGCGAGCGGGTTGGACTGGCTCTCTTTTACTCGTTGGCCGCGCGGCCTGGCTGACGACCAGGCGGGTTTGTAGTCCTTCAGCAAACTGCAATAATACGGGTTCAGGATCCAATCCCAGGAAGCTGGCATAATTTTTAAGCATCCCGCGCCCCTGGACAGGGGAAGGCATATTGTTCAAGTCGCCATTTTCGAGGGCAGTCAGATAATGCTGGCGAAGATGAGTATGACGTTCTACATCTTCTAAGGTAAGGCCTAGCAGGCTGCGCTGGTTTTGGAGCTTTTGGCCAATTTGTTGAAATATTTCATCTGCTGATGAGACGTCGGATGGTAACGGCGTAACTGGATTTGGTTCAACTGCCTCGTCAGAAAGTATGGCAGGCGCAATGCCATCCAGGAGGATAATGAATGGATTTGGATCCAGGTGTAAGTATGCGGCGTAGGCGCGTAGAAATCCGCGCGCCTGAGCTGTAGACGGGATGGCTTTTAAATCGCCAGCCTCCAATGCTTGCAGGTAATGGGCGCGGATGTGTGTTTCCCTGGCAGCGAGTGCCAGGGAAATTTGCTTTGCCTCACGGGCCTGGCGAAGTTGTTGGCCGATTTGCTCGCTCATGCTAGGAAAAAGGCACCGGCCAGGTCGGCGTTGCAGTAAGGGATGTCGCTTACCGCTGCCCCGTCCAGGCCGGTTGCCGGATTAAAATCGATGCTAATCAGCAGGAACTGCAGCCGAAAACCCCTGGCTAAGCTTCAGCTTCAACCTCAACTTCAGGCTCGGCTGAAGTATCAGGAATAACAGCCTCTGCTTGCGGCATGGCTACAGCTTCACCCTCACGGTGGACGATGACCGTCAGTTCGGGGATCAAATCCATGGTCAGACGGATATGGATTTTGTGTTCGCCCAGTGTACGGATCGGTTCGAAATCCATCTGCCGGCGGGTGACTTCCACGCCAGATTTTTGCTGGATTGCTTCGGCGATCATCTGGGGGGTGATTGATCCGTATAATTTGCCGGTTTCGCCGGCTTTGGCTGGGAAGGTGAGGGTTAATTTGCCCAGTTGTTGGGCTAAACCGCTCAGTTCCTTATTCAGCGCCGTGCGGGTAGTTGCTGCTGTGGTACGGATCTGTTCGACTCTCTTTAATGCACCTGGAGTCGCTAAAACTGCCAGGCCTTGAGGAATCAGGTAGTTGCGCCCGTAGCCGTCCGCCACGCGCTTCACATCGCCTGCACGCCCCAATTTATAGACATCCTTAAGTAAAAGTACTTTCATCATCAAGCCCTTTCAAAAAATGAACCATGGATACAATCGCGCCACGCGCAGATCGACCCAGCACGAAGGGTACAACGCACCGGGCAGGGGGATTTTACCAGAGGCCACTCTGGGAGTCAACCAGACAATAAACTGCCTGCTGATATAATCTTAGCATGCCGACACGAGAAAGGTCTCAGCGAGTTGAAGCGGTGGTCTTGCGCCATAATGATTGGGGGGAGGCGGACCGTCTTCTGGTATTGTATACGTTGGAATTGGGCAAAATTCGGGTGATCGCCAAAGGTGTGCGCAAATTACGCTCGCGCAAAGCCGGTCATCTGGAGCCATTCACGCGCGTAACCTTGCAGCTTGCCCGCGGGCGAGACATGCCGATTGTTACCCAGGCTGAAACACTGGATGCATATCTACCTTTGCGGGATAATTTCCTCAAGACAACCTATGCCGCCCATGTGGTTGAGCTTCTTGATCGTTTTACTTATGAAGAAGGTGATAACCCGGCAGTATACCGTCTACTGGTGAACACGCTGGAACATCTGGCGGCGGAACTGCCGCCTGAAATTACAGTGCACTTTTTCCGTATCCGGCTTTTGGATTTATTGGGTTATCGTCCCCAGTTATTTCAATGTTCAGCATGCGCCAAAGAAATCCAGCCAGTGAGCCAATTTTTCTCTGCTGAACAAGGAGGTGTGCTGTGTCCAGAATGTGGGAAAAAGCACACAGGCGCACGACCAATTTCTGTGGAGGCCCTGCGCTATTTACGCCATTTTCAGCGCAGCTCCTTCCAGGATGCACTTAAGGCGCGTCTTTCAGCGACGATTAACCGTGAAATGGAAAGCTTGGTTGAGTACTATCTGACGTATATCCTGGAACGTGGGCTAAATACCCCACCCTTTTTACGGCGGGCGCGGGCAGTGGCTCACCAGACTCAAAATCCAGACTTGAGTGAGCCTCAAAATACTGAATGATTGAGAGTCCAGACAACCTGCTCAGGACTGGTTTTGCAGACTTATGGTTTGTGCTGGGTTAATCCCTAGAGGTTGATCAATCAAGCGACCTTGCATGGACCATGGCCCTGTCCAGGTAATCTGGATATTGTGTATCTGACCCCGCAAGTCTTGATTTGATTCGACGAAGACCAATTTATTGGTTGTTGTGCGCCCTTTCCAGCGTCCGCGCACCTGTTCCTCAAAAAGGACCTCAACCATTTTACTCAGGTATTGGGCATTAATCTCTCCGGTGATGCGCTCTTGCTGGTCTTCCAACAGGCGGAAACGGCGCCATTTTTCTGCGTCAGGGACGTCATCTTGCATACGGCGCGTGGCGACTGTTCCCGGCCGTGATGAATAACGTGCCAGGTGGGCAACATCCAGGCGCAGCTCCTCGAGCAAAGCATACGTATCCTGGAACTGCATCTCTGTCTCACCAGGAAAGCCTACGATAATATCTGTAGCGATGGCTACGTTCGGAATACGCTCTCGGATGCGCTCGATCAGTCTGCGGTAGTCATCGACCGTGTAACCGCGATGCATATTCTCTAGAACCTGATCGTTGCCAGCCTGAACAGGCACTTCGATGTGTGGCATGACTTTAGGCAACCCTGCCACTGTATCCAGCAACTCGTCCGTCATCCAATTGGGGTGTGAGGTCAGAAAGCGAATGCGTTCCAGTCCTTCCACCTGGCCGACGATGCGCAGCAGTGCAGAAAGGTCTGGTCCATCGGCGATATCCTTGCCATAACGGTCCACAATTTGACCTAATAAGGTGATTTCTTTCACGCCCTGACTGACCAGGGAGCGCACCTCGGCGGTAATCTCGCCTACCGAACGGCTGTGCTCTGTTCCACGCCGATAAGGGATAATGCAGAAGGTGCAGGCGTGCGAACAACCCAGAACGATTGGCACGTGCGAAGCAACCAACTGACCACGCGCTTGTACGGGCAGGATCAAATCACCATCCATTGC
>Ga0105106_10000634_pt1 | contig 24856 bp, 19 predicted proteins | sample PPLLaktember2015_5_FD_79109 | JGI IMG/M metagenome (GOLD analysis project Ga0105106, IMG submission 79109) | Freshwater sediment microbial communities from Prairie Pothole Lake near Jamestown, North Dakota, USA - PPLs Lake P8 Core (1) Depth... | ecosystem: Environmental > Aquatic > Freshwater >...
CAGCTTGGTGTCGCGGGCGACGACCGAAAGCTCCTCGATGTGGATCGAGGTGAAGCGCTCCTCCGCGACGACGCGCTCCGAGATCAGGATCGAGTCCTCGAAGTTGTAGCCGTTCCACGGCATGAACGCGACCAGCATGTTCTGGCCGAGCGCGAGCTCGCCGGTATCGGTCGACGCGCCGTCGGCGATAACGTCCCCGCGCGAAATGCGGTCACCCACTTTCACGAGCGGACGCTGGTTGATGTTGGTGTTCTGGTTGGATCGCTGATACTTCACCAGGTTGTAGATGTCCACGCCGACTTCGCCGGCGGAGGTCTCTTCGTCGTTCACGCGCACCACGATCCGCGCCGCGTCCACGTAATCGACGATACCGCCGCGGCGCGCCTGCACCGCGGTGCCCGAGTCGACGGCGACGGTGCGCTCGAGACCGGTGCCCACGAGCGGCTTCTCGGCGCGCAGGCACGGCACCGCCTGGCGCTGCATGTTGGAGCCCATCAGCGCGCGGTTCGCGTCGTCGTGCTCGAGGAACGGGATCAGCGAAGCGGCGACGGATACGGCCTGGGAAGGCGCGACGTCCATGTATTCGATGCGATCCGGGCCCGAGAGCGTGAACTCGTTGCGATTGCGGCAGGAAACCAGCTCGTCGGTGAACTTGCCCTTGCCGTCGAGGGCAGCGTTCGCCTGCGCGATCATGTACTGGCCTTCCTCGATCGCCGAGAGGAAATGGATCTCCTCGGTGACGTGGCCGTCTTTCACTTTGCGATACGGCGTCTCCAAGAAGCCGTAGGTGTTGGTGCGCGCGTAGAGCGCGAGCGAGTTGATGAGGCCGATGTTCGGGCCTTCAGGCGTCTCGATCGGGCACACGCGGCCGTAGTGGGTCGGGTGCACGTCGCGCACTTCGAAGCCCGCGCGCTCGCGCGTGAGACCGCCCGGTCCGAGGGCGGACACGCGCCGCTTGTGCGTGATCTCGGAGAGCGGATTCGTCTGGTCCATGAACTGCGAAAGCTGCGAAGAGCCGAAGAACTCGCGAATCGCGGCGGACACCGGCTTCGCGTTGATGAGATCGTGCGGCATCAGATTCTCGGACTCGGCCTGCGACAGGCGCTCTTTCACCGCGCGCTCCACGCGCACGAGGCCGGCGCGAAACTGGTTCTCCGCGAGCTCGCCCACCGAGCGCACGCGGCGATTGCCGAGGTGGTCGATGTCGTCGATCTCGCCGCGGCCGTTCCGCAGGTCGACCAGGATCTTGATGACGGCGACGATGTCGTCCGCCGACAGCGTGCCGGGACCTTCGAGCTCCTCGCGCCCGACTCGCCGGTTGAATTTCATCCGGCCGACCGCCGACAGGTCGTAGCGGTCTTCGGAGAAGAACAGGCCGTTGAAAAGCGTCTTCACCGCTTCCTCGGTCGGCGGCTCGCCGGGGCGCATCATGCGATAAATCCCCACCTGGGCAGCGAGCTGGTCGGCGGTTTCGTCGATGCGCAGCGTCTGCGAGATGTAGGGCCCCTGGTCCAGATCGTTGGTGTAGATCGTCTGGATTTTCTGCACGCCGGCTTCGCGCAGCTTCGCGAGCGCGGTATCGGTGACTTCTTCGTTCGCGTTGGCGATGACTTCACCCGTCGTCGTGTCGACGACGTTCTTCGCGAGCGCGCGGCCGAGGAGGAAGTCCTCCGGCACGGCGATTCGCGAAACGCCGGCGGCCTCGAGGTCGCGCACGTGCTTCACCGTGATGCGCTTGTCCTTGGCGACGATCAACTTGCCCTTGGCTGTGATGTCGAAGCGCGCCGTCTCGCCGCGCATGCGCTCGGGCACGAGCTCGAACTCGAGGCCGTCCTTCGTGATATGGAAAGTGTCGAACGCAAAGAACTTCTCGAGAATCTGCTCGTTGGTGAAGCTGAGCGCTTTCAGCAGCGTGGTCACCGGCATCTTGCGGCGGCGGTCAACGCGGAAGTAGAGGTAATCCTTCGGGTCGTACTCGAAATCGAGCCACGAGCCGCGGTAGGGAATCACGCGCGCCGAGAAAAGGAGCTTGCCCGAAGAGTGAGTCTTGCCGCGGTCGTGCTCGAAGAACACGCCCGGGGAGCGATGGAGCTGCGAGACGATCACGCGCTCGGTGCCGTTGATCACGAACGAGCCGGTCGAGGTCATGAGCGGGATTTCGCCCATGTAGACTTCCTGCTCCTTCACTTCCTTCGGCGTCGGTTTCGCCGCTTCCTTGTCCATGATGACCAGCCGCACCTTCGCGCGCAGCGGCGCGGCGAACGTGAGCCCGCGCTGCTGGCACTCCTTCACGTCGAAGGGGGGCTCTCCGAGCATGTAGCTCACGAACTCGAGCCGCGCGTTCTTGGAGTGGCTCTCGATCGGGAATATCGATTTGAATGCGGCCTGCAGTCCTTCGTTCTTTCGCGATTCCGCGACCGCGTGCTCCTGCAGGAACGCCGCGAACGATTCGAGCTGCGTCGCGAGGAGAAACGGTACCGGCAGCACGGTTTCGCGCTTGGCAAAGCTCTTGCGGATACGTTTCTTCTCGGTGAATGAATAGGCCATGTCAACTCCGGGGCAGAGTTAGAAAACGAAAAAAAGCGAATCTGAAGCGAAAGGCACAGGTCGCAAAGCGCCACGAAAGCGGGCGCGTTGGGACGTATGACCTTCGTGGCGCAGCAAAAAGATCGACTTTTTTGCCGCAAGTCAAAAAGGGAAAGGCTAGCGGTCGCCCGCCAGCCGTTCCGTGCCGCACGCGAGCCTTACTTGATCTCAGCGCTGCCGCCAGCTTCGGTGATCTGCTTGAGGATGGCTTCCGCATCCGCTTTCGGGATACCTTCCTTCACAGCTTTTGGCGCACCGTCGACCAGGTCTTTGGCTTCTTTCAGCCCGAGACCCGTCACCGCGCGCACGATCTTGATCACGTTTACTTTGCTGGCGCCCGCGGCCGTCAAATTCACCGTGAATTCGGTCTGCTCCTCGGCTGCGGGGGCAGCGGCGCCGCCTGCCGCCGGCGCCGCTGCAACCGTCGCAGCCGCTGCCGACACGCCGAACTTCTCTTCCATGTCCTTGATAAGTTGTGACAGCTCGAGCACGGTCATGTTCGAGATCGCGTCGAGTATTTCTGCTGTGGCAACTGCCATGTCTATCTCCAAATAGTCAGTGTTAAGTCGTCCGTTACCGCCAGGCCGGCCTCAGGCCGCCTGTTTTTCCTTTTGTTCCTGAATCGCCGCCAGCGTGCGCACGAACTTGCCCGGGACCTCGTTCAAGGTGCGGGCAAGCTTGGTGACCGGCGCCAGCATGGTTCCCAGGAGCATCGCGAGCAGCTGGTCGCGGCTCGGCATTTTCGCGAGCTCCGCGACCTGCAGCGGCGTCATGACCACGTTCGGCATCGCGCCGCCCCTGATCGTGAACTTGTCGATGTTTTCCCGGGAAAACTCGTGCAGCACCTTGGCGACCGCAACCGGGTCGGCCGAAATGCCGTAGAAGAGCGGACCGACCATCTGGTCGGTCAAGCCCGAAAACGGCGTCTCGGCAACGGCCCGGCGTGCCAGGGTGTTCTTCAGGACCCGCAGGTAAACGCCCGACTTGCGCGCTCTTTTGCGCAACTCGGTCATGTTCCCTACGGCGAGGCCGCGGTACTCGGCCAACACGATGGCCTGGGCGCGCGAAACCTGATCGCTCACCTCGGCCACTACCGCCTGCTTTTGCTCCAGATTAAGACTCAAGGTCTTTCTCCTGTGAAAACGGCGACCTTAATTGCAGGAGCAGACATGACATCCATTCCTCGGGGCGCGCCGTCTGCGTTGGGCGCATTGACAACACACGCGCGATTAAATCTCGGGCTCATTCGACACCTTCGATCCCAACGGTCTTTGACAACCCACCGACGTTGCTCAGCCGGTGGCCCAAAGCCATAGTCCTGGACGAGTAGCCCGCGTTAGCGGCAACGCGATCCAGGATCCATTCGTTCCATTCCCGGAAACCGATCCGGGGCCATTGCAATTTCTCTTACTGCGCCTGCTGCGTCAGGCTCGTCTGATCGACGCGAACGCCCACACCCATCGTGCTCGAGACCGAGACCTTCCTCAGGTACTGGCCTTTCGCTGCAGAAGGACGCGCGCGGTTGACGGCTTCGATCAGCGCCTTGAAATTCTCTTCGAGCGCTTCCACGGTGAACGAAGCGCGGCCGATCGTGCATTGCACGATGCCCGCCTTGTCGGTGCGGTACTGCACCTGGCCCGCTTTCGCATTTTTCACCGCGAGCGTCACGTCCTGCGTCACCGTCCCTACTTTGGGGTTGGGCATGAGGCCGCGCGGGCCGAGGATCTGGCCGAGCTGGCCGACGACGCGCATCGCGTCGGGCGTCGCGATGACGACGTCGAAATCCATCTTGCCGCCCTTGATGTCGTTCGCGAGATCTTCGAAACCGACGAGATCGGCGCCGGCGTCGCGTGCAGCTTGCGCGCGGTCGCCCTGAGCGAAGACAGCCACGCGCACGCTTTTGCCCGTGCCTTGCGGCAGCACGAGCGAGCCGCGGACCGCCTGGTCGGACTTTTTCGCGTCAATGCCGAGGTTGATCGAAACGTCGACCGACTCGTTGAACTTGGCGGTGGCGTTGTCCTTGATCAGCTTGAGCGCATCCTGCACGGGGTAGAGCTTCATGTGCTCGACTTTCGTCCTGAGCGCTTTGTAACGCTTCGATTCGCTGGTCATTACATGCCCTCCACTTCGATGCCCATGCTGCGCGCGCTGCCGGCGATGGTCCTGACAGCCGCTTCGAGGTCCGAAGCCGTGAGATCGGGCTGCTTGGTCTTCGCGATCTCCTCTGCCTGTGCGCGCGAAATGCGGCCGACTTTGTCGGTGTGCGGGCGCGGGCTGCCTTTGTCGATCTTCGCGGCCTTCTTGATGAGGATGGACGCGGGCGGCGTCTTCATCACGAAGGTAAAGCTCTTGTCGGCGTACGCCGTGATCACCACGGGGATCGGGAGGCCGGGCTCCAGTTTCTGCGTCTGCGCGTTGAACGCCTTGCAGAATTCCATGATGTTGAGACCGCGCTGGCCCAGCGCGGGACCGATGGGCGGAGACGGGTTCGCCTTGCCCGCCGGCACCTGAAGCTTGATCAGGCCGACGACTTTCTTTGCCATGAGGCTCTCCTGTGGGTGCTAGCGAGCAGGATGTGCTTACCTGCTCTCCCCGCTTTTGAAACACCTCCGACGCCACAGGCGGCGGAGCACTGCTAGATACTGAATCCTGAACCCCAACCCCGAGCGATCAGGCTTTCTCCACCTGGCCGAAATCGAGCTCAACCGGCGTCGAGCGGCCGAAAATCGTGACCGATACGCGCAGCTTGTTCTTGTCGTAGTTCACGTCCTCGACGTTGCCGTGGAAGTCCGCGAACGGACCGTCCTTCACGCGCACCGCTTCGCCGACTTCGAACAAAACCTTGGGTCTCGGCTTTTCGACCCCTTCCTGGATCTGGTGCAGGATGTTCTGCACTTCCTTCTCGGAGATCGGGGTCGGCTTGGTTGCCGTGCCGCCCACGAAGCCGGTCACCTTGGGCGTGTTCTTGACGAGATGCCAGGTGTCGTCGGTCATGTCCATTTCGACGAGAACGTAGCCGGGGAAGAACTTGCGCTCGCTGATGTTCTTCTGGCCGCTTTTCATCTCGACCACTTCCTCGACCGGCACGAGGATCTGGCCGAACTGCTCCTGCATGCCCGCGCGCGAGATGCGGTCGAGAAGCGCGCGCTGAACGCTTTTTTCGAAGCCCGAGTACGCGTGCACCACATACCACTTCTTGCTCATCATTCTCCCGTGCCCAAGAACTTCCTGACGAAAAAGAGCAGGCTCGAGTCCACGGCCCACAGGAACAATGACATCACCAGAACGAAGACGAAGACGATACCGGTCGTCTGCATCGTCTCCTTGCGAGTCGGCCATACGACTTTCTTGGTCTCCGCGACCGATTCCTGCGCGTAGACGTAGAAATTCTTGCCGGGGACGGTCAGCCAGAAGACGACCGACGCTGCCGCGAAGCCTGCAAGCACGGAGCCCACGCGCAGGATCGCCGGGCTCTCCGCGAAGTAGTAAAAACCGGCGAGGCCGGCCACCACCAGCAGCGCCGCCAGCACTATTTTTATCTTGTCTGCCATCTACTTACAGTCGCCGCGGGTTCCTAGGATCGTGATCCTCCGGGGAAGTTCCCCGGAAGTTCTGGCAGGCCAGGAGGGTGTCGAACCCCCAACCTTCGGTTTTGGAGACCGACGCTCTGCCAATTGAGCTACTGGCCTAATCCAATCCGCCGCAAAGTGCAAACCTACTTTGCGGCGATCAATTTGAACTGAATCGCGGGCAAAGCCCGACGATTCAGCCTGAAACTTCCACAAAACACCGAGCACGCCGCATACCGCTCGATTCTTCGTAGGTCTTACCGCATCAAAGGCGCCGGGCCGCCCCAAGCCTTTGATGCTAACTGCCGTTCCGGCCGAAAGTAGGTTTTCACTTTCGAACGTTATTCAATCACCTTTGCCACGACGCCCGCGCCGACGGTCCTGCCGCCTTCGCGGATCGCGAAGCGCAGACCCTCTTCCATCGCGATCGGCTGGATCAGCGCCACCGTGATCGAGATGTTGTCTCCGGGCATCACCATCTCGGTGCCCTTCGGCAGCTCGATCGAGCCCGTCACATCGGTCGTCCTGAAGTAGAACTGCGGCCGGTAACCGTTGAAAAACGGCGTGTGCCGACCGCCCTCTTCCTTCGAGAGCACGTAGATCTCGGCCGTGAACTTCGTGTGCGGGGTGATCGAGCCCGGCTTCGCCAGCACCTGACCGCGCTCCACTTCCTCGCGCTTGGTGCCGCGCAGCAGCACGCCCACGTTGTCTCCCGCCTGACCCTGGTCGAGCAGCTTCCTGAACATCTCCACGCCCGTGCACACCGTCTTGATCGTCGCCTTCAACCCCACAATCTCGATCTCTTCGCCCACCTTGATCACCCCGCGCTCCACCCTTCCTGTCACCACCGTGCCCCGGCCCGAGATCGAGAACACGTCTTCCACCGGCATCAGGAACGGACCGTCGAGCGCGCGCTTCGGCTGCGGGATGTAAGTATCCAGCGCCTCGGCCAACTTCATGATCGCCCCTTCGCCCATGTCGCTCGTGTCGCCTTCCATCGCCTTTAACGCCGAGCCGATCACGATCGGGGTGTCGTCACCCGGAAAGTCATACTTCGACAACAGCTCCCGCACCTCCATCTCGACAAGCTCCAAAAGCTCCTTGTCGTCCACCATGTCCGCCTTGTTCATGAACACCACCATGTACGGCACCCCCACCTGGCGCGCGAGCAGAATGTGCTCGCGCGTCTGCGGCATCGGGCCGTCGGCCGCCGACACCACCAGGATCGCACCGTCCATCTGCGCCGCTCCCGTGATCATGTTCTTCACGTAGTCCGCGTGCCCCGGACAGTCCACGTGCGCGTAGTGCCGGTTCTTCGTCTCATACTCCACGTGCGCCGTGTTGATCGTGATCCCGCGCGCCTTCTCCTCCGGCGCCGCGTCGATCTGCGCGTAGCTCTTCGCCTCCCCTCCGAACTTCTTCGACAGCACCATCGTCATCGCCGCCGTCAGCGTCGTCTTCCCGTGGTCAACGTGACCGATCGTCCCCACGTTCACGTGCGGCTTCGTGCGCTCGAATTTACCCTTGGCCATGGCGAAGTCCTTGTATTGCGTCTAGATCGTTACGGTTGATACGTTTGGGTGACGGGTCTCTGGTGCCCATGGCGTGGATTGAACACGCGACCTCTCCCTTACCAAGGGAGTGCTCTGCCACTGAGCTACATGGGCGTATTGGAATGAAACGGCACTCCCTAATCTTCGTGCTGACGTTCGTGTCTTGCGAGGCGAGCCTGAAAGCTGCTGGCTGGAGCGGGTGAAGGGAATCGAACCCTCGTCGTAAGCTTGGAAGGCTTCTGCTCTACCATTGAGCTACACCCGCCCGATTCCACCATCTTTCTTCGGACCGCAATTCACCCGCAAAACTGGTGGAGGGGGAAGGATTCGAACCTTCGAAGGCTGAGCCAACAGATTTACAGTCTGCCCCCTTTGACCGCTCGGGAACCCCTCCGAACGAAACCGGGCATTATTCTAAATTTTCGGTTTTCTGTCAAACAAATGGAACAAAAAGCTACGACGCGCCGCAGCTTCGCTACGTCGCAAAAAATCGCCTAGGCGCCTATCGGCGCTACGTAAACGGACTACGACGCGCCCGTAACTTCATTACGGGCGCAAAAAATCGCTTATGCGCCTCCCGGCGCTACGTAAAGGTCTACGCCGCTCCTTCGCGCAGCGAAGGGTGCGACGGCACGCTTATGCGCCTGGCGGCGCTTTATTTAATCTAATCCCCGCCGGTACCGCTCACGCTGGTGCCGCCGCAGACGAAAAGCGTCTGCCCCGTGATGTAGCCGCTTTCCGCGTCCAGCAGGAAGGCAACCGCCCGTGCGACGTCGTCGGGGGTCCCCACGCGCTTGACGGGTATCGCTGCGATCACTTTCGCCCGTTTGTCGCTGCCGATCGGGTGGCCGTTGTCGAAAAGCTCGGTCGCGACGGGGCCCGGCGCGACGGCGTTGACGGTGATGCCGTCGCGCGCGAGCTCGAGCGCGAGCACGTGCGTGATCCCGATGATCGCCGACTTGGCCGCGGCATACGCCAGGCGCTGCGTTTTGCCCTGTATCGCGCGCGACGACATGCTCACGATGCGCCCGAACTTCGCTTCGCGCATCCCCGGCGTGAAAGCCTTGATGAGGATGACCGCGGCGCGCACATTGACGGCGTACGCATACTCGAGGTCCTCGATGCTCGCCTGCTCGAGGAGCCCCGGCCGGTTCGCGCCGGCGTTGTTGACGAGATAGCGCACCGGATAGCGCTCAGCGATCTCCTTCGCCGCTGCGCTCGTCGCTTCGACATCGGCGAGGTCCACCTCGCGATGGAGCAACCGCTCGTGCGCAAGACGCGGTGCGCGCCGCTGCAGCGCCATCACGGTGTGGCCCTGCGCGAGCAACCGCGCCGCGATCGCTTCGCCTATGCCCGCGCTGGCACCCGTGACTACCGCTACCTCTGGCATGCCCTGCTCTCCTCGCCCCGGAGTCGAACGCGCATTATAAGCAGCGCAGGGGCGGCGATTTTCCGTCGCGCCTTATTCGAGCTTGATACCCGCGGCTTTGACCGCCTTGGCCGCGCGCGCGGAATCGGTCTTTATGAAGCTCGCGAACTCGGCGGGCGAGCTGGTGAAAATGTCGAAGCCGAGCGCAACCAGCCGGTTCCTGAGGTCCGGCGCAGCGAGCGCCGCGACGATTTCCTTGTTGAGCGTCTGCACGACGGCGCCGGGAGTGCCGGCGCGAGTCACCACGCCGAACCACGTTCCCGCTTCGTAGCCCTTGAGCCCGCTTTCACCGGTTGACGGTATGTCGGGCCAGTTCGGGTGGCGCTTGTCCGATCCGAATGCGAGGACTTTCAACTTGCCCGCTTTCCAGTGCGCCGCGAGCGTCCCGATGCCGGTGATCACGAACTGAACTTCCCCGCCCAGGACCGCGGTGGCCGCGGGTCCGGAGCCCTTGTAAGGCACGTGCAGGAGCTTGATCCCCGCCATCGTCTCGAGCAGCACGCCCGCGACGTGGTTCGTCGATGCCCTTCCCGGCGTCGAATACCTGATCGCTCCCGGCTTCGCTTTTGCGAGCGCGATCAGCTCGGTGATCGAGTTCGCCGGAAGCGAAGGGTGCGCTGCAATGACGAAAGGGACATAAGTCGCGGACGTGATCGGCGCGAAATCGTGCACGCCATAGGGCAGCTTCGGGTGCACGTGCGGGTTGATCGAGAGCGTGGTCGCAGTCGCCAGCAGCAGCGTATAGCCGTCCGGGGCGGACTTGGCGACCGCTTCGGCCCCGATGATCGTGCTCGCGCCGCCCCGGTTGTCGACGACGACCTGCTGGCCGAAGCGCTCGGATAGCTTAGCCCCGATGCCCCGGGCGACGATGTCGGTCGTGCCGCCGGGCGGATACGGAACGACGAAGCGCACGGGCTTGGTGGGATAGGACGCTGCGGGTGCGGCGTGCGCGCCGGCGTGCATTAATGACAGTGCCAGGGCCGCAAATATCCACTTCTTGCCGTTCATCTTCACTCCTCTGGTTATCGTCGACACGCACCGCCGCGAATCGCGCCGGCGTCATTATGGGGCGAAAATGGCGCGACATCGGAGTCGCGTTCATGTTGCGTAAGCGAGACAAACGCACGTTTGCGGCAAGAAAAAGCTCGCCCGCACTGTACAAACGCCGAAGAATGCGGAGAATAACCGGAAGCTTCCGCCATCGAGGTCGGCCGAAGGAACGTATCAACGGCGGAACGCTTCGTGCGTTAATGAGGAGACGAACCGTGTAGCGATGTAATCGGCGTGCCCGCTCTCCCGAAGTACGGCGCGCGGTCGAGATCTCAGGCGGACGTAGGAGGTTGTTTTTATTCGCGTCCGGCGCCGAAACCAGGAGCGCAACCGCTACCCGGTACGCTGTTTGATTACAGCAGGCGAGACTTCAGCGCGGAGGCGAGTTATGTCGAGTCGGTCGGAAGAGACTGAGCGCCACGGGGACTTCGTTAAAAGCCTGGTCGCATTTACCCAGCAGCACCGGGCCGCCAACTGGACCGGCACTTTTGCCGAGTTCATCGAGCAGGTGCTGCTCCCGAACCCGCGCGCCATCGTGCGCACCAGCCACCAGTACATCTGGGACATGATCCGCTGGCAGGGGCTCGAAGAGACTGCCCACGGGCCCAACCGCTACAAGCTCTTCTCCGACGACCTCTTCGGCATCGACGACGAGCTCGAGCGCCTGGCCGATTATTTCCGCGCTGCCAGTGCGGGTTCCGAGGTCGGCAGGCGCCTCCTTCTGCTGCTCGGTCCGCCCGCGGGCGGTAAATCGAGCATCGTCATCCTGTTGAAGCGCGGCCTCGAGGAGTACAGCCACACCGATGAAGGGGCGTTCTACGGGATTCAGGGCTGTCCCGTCCACGAATCGCCGCTCCACCTCGTCCCCTATACGCTGCGCCCGAAGTTCCGCGAGACCTACGGGGTCGAAATCACCGGCGAGCTGTGCCCCCTTTGCCGCGCACGCGTCGAAGAAGGCCGCGCCAACCTGAACGCGAACGGTTCCGGCACCCCGCAGTCCGACGGCATCGCCGGCGACTTCATGAAAATGCCCGTCGAGCGCATTTTCATCTCCGAAGCCGGCCGCATGGGGATCGGCACTTACGCCCCGCACGACCCGACGACGGCCGACATCGCCGATCTCGTGGGCTCGGTCGACCTCTCCAAGGTCGCGCAGTATGGCGACGAAGGAGATCCGCGCGCGTGGTCGTGGTCGGGAGCCGTCTACGCGGCGAGCCGCGGCATGCTCGAAATGATCGAGATCCTGAAAGTGAAGCGTGAATTCCTGTATTTGCTGCTCACGCTCACCCAGGAGAAGAACGTCAAGGTCTCGCGCTTCCCGCTGATACACCTCGACGAGACCATCCTCGCGCACACCAACCTCGCGGAGTTCCGGAAATTCCTCCAGGAGAGCGAGAACGAGGCGCTGCTCGACCGGATGGTGATCATCCAGGTGCCTTACACGCTCAACTTCAAGGACGAGGCGCGGATCTACCAGAAGCTCATTTCGAACGCGCCGGCGTTCGCCGAAGTGCACCTCGATCCGCACGTGCTGAACACCGCGGCGGTATTCGCGATCCTCACGCGCCTGCACGAGGGCGAGAACGAATCGGAAGCGCCGAAGAAGGTGCGCGTGCACGCCGGAGAGGACGCCGACGGCGTGAGCCGCGCCGAAGCCGAGCGCATCCGCGCGAAGCTCCCGGACGAGGCGCTCACCGGAATCAGCCCGCGCTTCGTCATCAATTCGCTGTCCAACGCGATCGTCCAAAGCTCGGCGAAAAGCCTGACCACGATGGACGTGCTGCTGGGGCTGAAAGACGCGATCGAATCCGACGCGCGCATCGACCCCAAGAAAAAGCGCAAGTGGGTCGACTTCCTGGTGATCGCGCGCAAGGATTTCTACAACAAGTGGGTGAAGGAGGACGTCCACAAGGCGCTCTTCGTTTCCTTCGAGCAGGAAGCGCAGGACCTCCTCGACAAGTACCTCGACGAAGTGGAGGCGACGCTCGACAGCCGCATGATCAAGGACCCGATGACGGGCGAAGAGCGCAAGCCCGACGAGCGTTTCCTCCGCTCGGTCGAAGAGAAAATCGACGTGTCGGACTCGGGCAAGCAGTCCTTCCGCCAGGAGATCGTGCGGAAGGCGATGGGCGCCTTCAAGCGCGGCGACAAGTTCACGCTGAACAGCCACGCGCTGCTGCACGATGCGATCGGCCAATACTTGTTCGAGCAGCGCCGCGACGTGCTGCGGCTGGTGAGCTCGTCGACGCGGCCCGACGAAGAGGCGAAACAGAAAATCTCGGTGGTCGAGAAGCGCCTCATCGACGAATACGGCTACGACGTCCACAGCGCCCGGGAAGCGCTCAACTACGTCACCACGCTGCTCGCGCAGGAATAGCGTGAGGCACACCGTGTCGGCCCCGGCCCAGGCGCTTCGCGAGGACGCACCATGAGCGAATACGCCGGTCCTTTGCTTTCGCGCTGGCAGCCCGCCTCGCGCATCTCGGCCGAGATCGGCTGGTACGACCTCTTCTCGCGGGGCGCGCGCGACTGGCTGCGGCACAACGAGAAAGTCCGCGAATCGGTAGAGAAGAGCCTCCCGAACCTGATCGCCGGTCCCGACGTGCTCACGGGCTCGGGCGGGCAGACGGTGCTCGTCCCCGTGCGCCTCGCCGAGCACGCGCGCTTTCGGCTGCGCGATCCTGAAAGCCAGACCGGCGCGGGACAGGGCGCCGGGGAGCCCGGTCAGGTGCTGCGTCCGGGACAGCCGCAGCAGGGCGACGAGAAAGGCAGCGAAGCCGGCAGCGGCCAGGGCGACCTCCAGTTCGTGCTCGAGCTGAAAGTCGAGGACGTGCTCGACTGGCTGTGGGAGGAATTGAAGCTTCCCGACCTGAAGCCCAAGCTTTCCGGCCGCGTGGAGGACGAGGAGTTCGTGCGCGAAGGGTGGGACAAGCGCGGCGTGCGCTCGCGCCTCGATCGCCGCCGCACGGTGAAGCAGGCGATCCGGCGCCGTGCGATCCAGACCAATCCGGCGCCTTTCACCGACGACGACCTGCGCTTTCGTCAGCTCGTTCGGCGGACCAAACCGGCGACGAACGCGGCGGTGATCTTTGCCATCGACGTCTCGGGCAGCATGGGCGAGACCGAACGGCAGCTCGCCAAGACCTTCTTCTTCTTCGCGCTCCAGGGCATACGGCGCCAGTACGCGAAAGTCGAGACGGCCTTCATCGCCCACTCCGCGGAAGCCTGGGAGTTCAACGAGGCGCAGTTCTTCCAGACCAGCGGCACCGGCGGCACGGTCTCGTCGACGGTGTTCAAGCTCGGCAAGGACGTAATCCGGGAGCGCTTCGATCCCTCCCAGTACAACGTCTACGTCTTCTACGCATCCGACGGCGAGAACCTCGTCGACGACCGCGAGCCCGCCACCGAGACGCTGCGCGAGCTGTGCGTAGGCATCAATTACGCCGGCTTCATCGAGATCAGGCCGGCTTACGGGATCTCGCCCGAAACCGAGATGTCGGGCGTGTTCGCGCGCCTCCAGCGCGAGGACCTCCCCCTCGGCATGGCGCGCGTCACCAACCGCGAGGACGTCTGGAACGCCTTGCGCCAGTTCTTCCAGGACCAGCAGACGCGGGCCGACGCGGCATGAGCACGCCTGGCGGGACCATGAACGAGTCGCTGGTCGAGTACGGCGGGCGCATCGAATCGCTCGCGCACGCGCTCGGGCTCGACTACCACCCGGTCGATTTCGAGCTCGTGCCGAACAACTTCATGACCGAGGTCGCGATCTACGGGCTGCCGATACGCATGCCGCACTGGTCTTTCGGCGTGCGCTACATCCACCAGCTGATCCGCCAGTCGATGGGCAACTCGCGGATATTCGAAGTGATGTTCCCGGGCAATCCATGCCACGGCTACCTCGTCAACTCGAACACGCTCGCCGAGAACACGCTGGTGACGGCGCACGTTCTCGGCCACGCCGACTTCGCGAAGAACAACCATCTCTTCGCGCGCTTCTCCGAGATGTCGGGGACGAACATCGTCGAGCACGCCGCGGCGCAGGCCCACCGCATCGAAGATGCAGTGAAGAACCACGGCCAGGAGCGCGTTGAAGCGATGCTCGATGCCGCGCTCGCGCTCGAGCCGCACGTCGACGTGAATCAGGAGCTCCACCGCTCGCTGTATCCGAAGTTCGTCGACACCACCGAGCGTATCGCGTGCGACGACCCGTTCAGCGGCCGCTTCCGCAACCTGCCGGGCGAAGGCGCACCGGCCGAGCAGTCGCGCGAGCGCAGGAACGCGCCGGTGCCGCCGCGTCCCGAATCCGACCTGCTGTGGTTCATCGCGCAGTACGGGCCCGAGATGGAGGACTGGGAGCGCGACATTTTTCTCGCCGTGCGCCACGAATCCTTCTATTTCTATCCGGTCTTCGCGTGCAACATCATGAACGAAGGCTGGGCGACGTACTGGCACGCGCGGCTTTTGCGCGAAGCCGATTTCCTGCCCGAGGATCTTTATCTCGACGCAGTCACGTGCCACTCGAACGTGGTGCGGCCTTTCGCGGCCGAGCAGCAGGCGGCGCTGGCGATCAATCCGTACCACCTCGGCTTCACGATGTGGGAACGCATCGTGGACAAGCAGGGTATCGACCGCGCGCGCGAGATCCGGCGCGACGAGGACGATTTCGGTTTCGTGCGCAACTATCTGGACGCCGAGCTCGCCGACAAGCTGGGACTTTTCGTCTTCGAAGCCAAGAACGACGAAGGGATAAAGATCAATACGCGCGACGTGAACCAGGTGCGCGAAGCGATCCTCGCGCCGAAATTCAACTACGGCGCGCCGCGCATCCAGGTCGGAGAAATGAAGACCGACGGCACGCTGGTGCTCGTGCACGAGCACGGAGCGGATGGCCGTGGGCTCGACCTCGAGCGCGCCTCCCGCGTGCTGCAGTACGTCCACCGCGCCTGGCGACGCCCGGTCATGCTCCAGACCATCGACAGCCGCGGCTCACCGCACGAGCTGCGAGCAGGTGCCTGACGCACCTGCTGCGCGGCCTTCCTTTTTCACGCCATCCAGTCTTTCGCGCCCGGCCAGACCTTCGGATTGCAGCGTTCGTACTGCGGCGGATAATTGACGTCCGCCCCCAGCGCGAGCGCCGCGTGCCACGGCCAGCGCGGATCGAACAGCATGCCGCGCGCGAGCGACACGAAATCGGCCTTGCCGCTCGCGACGATGTCCTCCGCGTGCCGCGCGCTCGCGATGAGCCCGACACCGCCGGTCGCGATTCCGGCTTCACGCCGGACTTGCTCGGCATAAGGCACCTGATAGCCGGGGGAAACGGGCACTTTCGCATCGAGCACCACACCGCCTCCCGACACCGTCACGTAATCGCAACCGCGCGCCTTGAGCGCCCGCGCGTAGGCGACGGCATCCTCCGGCGTCCAGCCGCCGGGCGCGAAATCGGTTCCTGAAATCTTCGCGCCTATCGGTTTGTCGCGCGGCCACGCTTCGCGCAGGGATTCGAATATCTCGAGCGGAAAACGCATGCGGTTCTCGAGGCTGCCGCCGTACGCGTCGGCGCGCTGATTGGCGAGCGGTGACAGGAACTCGGACAGCAGATAACCGTGCGTCGAATGCATCTCGATGAAGTCGAGGCCGATGCGCGCCGCGCGGCGCACCGCCGCCACGTACGCATCCCGGAGCTTGTCGAGGCCGCGGCGATCCAGCGCCGCCGGCACAGGCCAGCCCGGAGCGAGCGCGATCGCCGACGGCGCCGCTGTGGCCCACGCGCCTTCGTTCGCGGCGAGCGGCCCTCTTCCTTCCCACGGCCGCTGCGCCGAAGCCTTGCGCCCGGCGTGGTTCAACTGGACGCCGATGCGCACCGGCGAGATCGTCCGCACGAAGTCGACCACGCGCTTCATCGCCGCTTCGTTCTCGTCGGACCAAAGCCCGGTGCACCACGGCGTGATGCGCCCTTCCGCCGTCACCCCCGTCGCTTCGATCACGAGCATGCCCGCGCCCGAGAGCGCGAGATTGCCGAGGTGCTGCACGTGCCAGTCGGTCATCGAGCCTTCGGCCGCGCTGTACTGGCACATCGGTGCGATCCCGATGCGGTTCGGAAGCTCCATGCGGCCTATGGACCACGGCGTAAACAGCTTGCTGCTCATAGCGCTCCTTTCAAAACCGGGCCGGACCCTATTGTCCGAAGTAGCCGATCGCGCGCCACCAGAAATAATTGATCGGCAAGAGCACGCAGAGGCTCATCAGCGCGAGCGGCACCGTGATCCGCAGCACCCGGCGCAGCTTCAGCCCCGCGACCTGCGCGCCCACGAGCATCGGCGGGACCTGATACGGAAAGATCGCCGTCGTGAAGCCGAGGACGATCGTCATCAGCGCGGCTTTCAATGGCCAGCCCGCGGCTTCGGCGAAATGGCTCGCGAGGGGGGCGAGCAGCGCGGGCTGCGCGACGTTCGTCACAAGGCCGCCGGCAGCCGTCGCGAGCAGAGCGAGGATCCCGAAATTGATCGCGTCCCGCCCGCGCTCGAGCTGCAGTCCCGACTGCAGCGCCTCGCCGAGCGCGCGCGAAAGTCCGGTCTCGACCATCAGCGCGCCCAGGCCGAGGATCGCCGCGATGTAGAAGAAGGGCGTCAACTTCACGCGCTCGTTGAAGCTCGCGACCGGCATCACGCCGACGTAAGGGAGCAGCGTCGCGATTCCCGCGCCGAGGCCTATCCAGCCGGGATGCACGCCGTGCACGAAGTCGGTCGTCCACAACGCGACTGCCGCGAGCAGGATCACGGTGAGTCGCTTTTCTGCGCCGGTGAGTGGCGTGTGCGCGGCCTCGACGTCGCCCGCGCGCGTCTCGTCGGGAAAGAGCAGCCAGATGAGCCCGATGATCGTGAGCGCTTTGAGGATGCCCATCACCGGCAACTGCACGAGCAGCCATTCGCCGTAGATGAACGTGATGCCGTAAAGCGTTTCCGCCGCGCCCGCGAGCACGAGGTTGGGCGCATTCGCCGGCAGGAAAACGGTGCCGACCTGGTAATTGGTCATGATCACGGCGAGCGCGACGCCGTCGTAACCGACGCTTCCCGGTTTGAGTCCGAGCCTTTGCGCGACCGCCGCCATGATCGGAAGGAGCAGCAGGATCCGGCTCACGGTCGCGGGCATCACCACGCACATGAGCGCGCAGACGAAAACGACCGCGGCGATGAGCGCGCGGTACGACAGGGCATGGCGGCCGATGAGGAATCGCGCGAGGCGCACCCCGAGCCCGGTCTGGTTCACCGCTTCCGCCATGATGAGCCCGCCCAGCACCAGCCACAGCGTGCCCGAGGCGAAGCCCGAGAAAACCGCGCTCGCCGGCGCGATCGCCAGGATCATCGCGAGCAGGAAAAAGACCAGCGCGACGATGTGCTCAGGCAGCGAGCCGAGCGCCCACAGGCCTACGACGAGCACGCACAGCGCGCCCGCGTGCATGGTCTGCGCGGTGTAGCCGGCAGGCGGCGGCAGGAAGAAGACGACGACCGCGAGCGCGAAGACGAGCGCCGTGCCGGCCTTGACGAGGGGATGAGTCAAGAGCGTGACGCTATTGCGTCACGTTTTTGAACTTCGCGGCGAGCGCATCCGCCCCGCGCGCGAGCATGACGAGATCGCTCCCCACCGCGACGAAGAGATAACCCATGTCGATGCAGCGCTGGCCGTCGGCTTCCCCGACGAGTATCCCCGGCGCCTTGCCGGTCCTGCGGATCCGCTTGCACGCGTCTTCCATCACTTTCCAGACTTCGGGGTGCTGCCAGTTGCCGAGATAACCCATGTCGGCCGCGAGGTCGTTCGGCCCGATGAAAATGCCGTCGACGCCGTCCAGCTCCGCGATCGCCTCGAGATTCGAAAGCGCGGTGCGCGTCTCGACCTGTAGCAGCAGGCACACTTCGTCGTGCACGCGCTTGAAGTAATCCTTGACCCGCCCGTAGCGATTGGCGCGCGTGCAGCCCGACACCCCGCGCATGCCGCCCGGCGGATAGCGGAGCCCCGTCACCGCGCGCTTCGCTTCCTCGACGTTCTGCACGTACGGTATGAGGAGCGTGCGCGCGCCGACGTCGAGATAGCGCTTCATGAGCACGATGTCGTTCCACGCCGGGCGCACGATGGCCTCCGTCGTTCCCTTCCCGTACGCGATGCCGTCGAGTTGCGCCTGGACGAGGGGCAGCTCGTTGGGAGAATGCTCGGTGTCGAGCAGCACCCAGTCGAACCCCGCATCGGCAAGCGCCTCGGCCGAGATGTTGCTGCACAGGCTCGACCAGATCCCGATCTGCGGCTTGCCCGCCTTAATCGATTTCTTGAATTCGTTTACTGGCAGTTCCATTGAATGACGCCTCCGTTGCTCAGTGTATTTCCGGATCCGGCGTCGGCGCGCCGCCGTGCAGGAAGTCGAAGTCGCATCCCTTGTCCGCCTGCGTGATGTGCCGGGCGAAAAGCGCACCGTAGCCGCGCGTGTATCGGGGCTCGGGCTCTTTCCACTTCGCGCGGCGCTCGGCGAGCTCCGCAGCGCTCACCTTGAGCTCGAGCTTGCGCGCGTCCACGTCGAGCTCGATCAAATCGCCGTCCTGCACGAACGCGAGCGGACCGCCGATGTAGGACTCGGGCGCGACGTGCAGCACGCACGTGCCGTACGACGTTCCGCTCATGCGCGCATCCGAAATGCGCACCATGTCGCGCACGCCTTTCCGGAGCAGCTTCTTCGGGATCGGCAGCTGGCCCCACTCGGGCATGCCCGGGCCGCCGAGCGGCCCCGCATTCTTCAGCACCAGCACCGAGTTTTCGTCGACTTCGAGCGCTTCGTCGTCGATACGCGCAGCGAGGTCGTTGTAATCGCTGAAGACCACCGCGCGACCCGTGTGCTTGAGAAGGTGCGGCTCGGCTGCGGTCGGCTTGATGATCGCGCCGTTCGGCGCGAGGTTTCCGCGCAGCACCGCGAGACCTCCGGTCTCGGACAGCGGCTTCGAGCGCGGGCGGATCACGTCGTCGTTATAGATTTTCGCGTCCGCAATGTTTTCGCCGAGCGTTCTGCCGTTGACGGTCAGGGCGTCGAGGTGGAGCTTGTCTCCGAGCTCCGCCAGCAGCGCGCGCAAACCGCCTGCGTAGTAGAAGTCCTCCATCAGGTACTGGGTGCCGGCGGGCCGCACGTTCGCGAGCACCGGAGTCGTACGCGCGAGCTCGTCGAAACGCTCGGGCGAGAGCGCGATACCCGCGCGTCCCGCGATCGCGGTCAGGTGAATGATGGCGTTGGTCGAACCGGAGAGCGCGTGTATCGCGGTGATCGCGTTGTCGAAAGATTGCGCGCTCAGTATGTCGGAAGGCTTCAGGTCTTCCCACACCATGTCCACGATGCGCCGGCCGCTGTTTTCCGCCATGCGCGGGTGGTTCGCATCGGCGGCGGGTATGGAAGCCGCACCCGGAAGCGTGAACCCGAGTGTTTCCGCGACCGAAGTCATGGTGGAGGCGGTGCCCATCGTCATGCAGTGGCCGAACGAGCGCGCGATGCCTTCCTCGACCTCCTGCCATTCGCTTTCGGTGATCGTTCCGGCGCGCAGCTCGGCCCAGTATTTCCAGGTGTCGCTCCCCGAGCCCAGCGGCTGGCCGTGCCAGTTGCCGCGCAGCATCGGTCCCGCCGGCATGTAGATCATCGGCAGCCCCATGCTGATCGCGCCCATGAGGAGCCCGGGCGTCGTCTTGTCGCAGCCGCCCATCAGCACCGCGCCATCGACCGGGTGCGCGCGCAGGAACTCCTCGGCCTCCATCGCGAGGAAGTTGCGGTACATCATCGAGCTCGGCTTGAGATAGGTCTCGGACACCGAATGCGCCGGAAGCTCGACCGGGAAACCGCCCGCCTGCCACACGCCGCGCTTCACTTCCTCCACGCGCTGCTTGAAATGCGCGTGACACGGATTGAGATCGCTCCACGTGCTCAAGATCGCGATGACGGGCTTGCCGGCGAAATCCTCGCGCGTGTAACCCATCTGCAACGCGCGCGAGCGATGGCTGAACGAGCGCAGGTCCTTCACGCCGAACGACAGGTGACTGCGCAGCTCTTCGGGGCGCTTACGCTGCGCCATGGGGACCTCCTTCGATCGCGGGAAGTGCGGGGACGGCTCAATGACGCCGGATGTTTTCAGTTATTCTAGCGCAGAGAAGAATTGCAGAATGCTGCCGACCGGACGCCGCTCCGACGGGAGGATGTCATGAAACCACGAAAGTCGTGAAAGACGTCGGAATCAATATCGACTGATCTCCATACGAGGAAGGAAGAGAAACGCGATGAGCATCCGAGCGGCAGCGGCCGCGAGCCCCACCCCGGCACGCACGTACAAAGGCGCCGAGATCATGGTCGAGTACCTGATCAAGGAGAAGGTGCCTTATCTCTTCGGCCTGTGCGGTCACGGCAATGTCGGTTTCCTCGATGCGGCGGCGGCAGCCTCCGACCGCATCAAGACGATCTCGACCCACCACGAGCAGTCCGCGGGCTACATGGCGGACGCCTATTACAAGGTGAAACATCAGCCGGTCGCGACCTACACCTCGTGCGGTCCCGGCTCGTGCAACCTGGTGATCGCGCTCGCGAACGCGATGATGGATTCGTCGGCCTATCTCGCGATCACGGGCAACGTCCCGACCACGCAGTGGAACCGCATGCCTTTCCAGGAGACCGGCCGTTACTACCAGGGCGATTTCCCGTCGGTGATCCGGCCTTACGTGAAGAGGAGCTTCCAGCCCACGCGGGCCGACATGGTCCCACTTGCGATGAAACAGGCTTTCGGGCTGCTGCGCACCGGCCGCCCGGGGCCCGTCAACGTCGACGTCCCGCTCGACGTCTTCCAGGAAGAGACGCAGCACCCGGTACCCGATCCCGATCCGTCGGTGTATCAGCGCTCGCCCGGCGACCCCGAAGGCCTGCGCACCGCGCTGGAGCGCCTCCTGGGCGCGCAGCGCCCTGTGATCCTCGCGGGTCAGGGCGTGCTGATCGCCGAAGCGAGCGACGAGCTCGCCGAATTCGTTCGCGTCCTGCGCATCCCCGTCGCAACGAGCCCGAACGGCAAAGGGTCTATCGACGAGGACCACGATCTCGCCCTCGGTCCGATCGGGAGGAACGGCACTTACGCCGCGAACGAAGCGACCAGGAACGCCGACGTCATCCTCGCGCTCGGCTGCAGCTTCGACGACCGCACCACGAGCGCATGGATCGAAGGCTACACGCTGCAGATTCCGCCGACGACGCTGATCCAGGTCGACATCGACCCGGTCGAGATCGGCCGCAACTATCCGACCGCGATCGGCATCATCGCCGACGCGAAAGCGCTGCTCGCGGCGCTTGCACGCATGGCGCGCGAGAAGCTCGGGACGGGCACGAAAAGCTACGCCGACTGGACTTCGCGCCTCACCGAATGCACCGGACTGTGGGACGATTATCAGGGCAGGTTCGCGCAAAGCGAAGCGACGCCGGTGCGGCCCGAGCGCCTCATGCACGCGCTTTCGCGAGTCGTTCCCGAAAACGCCATTTTTGCCACCGACGTGGGCGTTCATCACAACTGGGTGGTGCAGCTCTGGAAAGCGCGGCGCCCGCGGCACCTGCTGCAATCGTGGGGTTTCGCGGCGATGGGATACGCGAGCTCGGGCATCCTCGGCGCGAAGCTCGCGCAGCCGGAATCGCCCGCGATCGCGGTCGTCGGCGACGGCTCGTTCATGATGACGCCGCACATCCTCGCGACGGCCGCCGAATACGACATACCCGCGGTGTGGGTGGTGTGGAACAACTACGGCTACTGCTCCATACGCGACCTGCAGCTCGGGCTCTTCAGGACCGGCGAGCTCGCCACGAGCTTCGCGAACGACCGCAGCGGCGCCCTGCAGAGCACCGATTTCGCGATGCTCGCCCGCTCGATGGGCGTCGCAGGCACGCGCGTGGAAAAACCCGGCGACATCGAAGGCGCGATCGAAACCGCGATCAAGGCTAACAAGCCTTACCTGGTGGAAGTCGTCGTCGATCGGGAGATACGCCCCGTCGGCACGGGGACGTGGGTGCTGCCGCCGCTGGCGCATCCCGAACCGAATTTCCTCAAGCTCGCACGCGATAACACATAGCGGCGTGTTCCTCTCCGCTCGTCTTTCCGGTCCCGCGTAGCGCGACGCGCGCGAACCGGAATCCATTCGGCGCGCCGTCGTAAGTTTTGCCCAGCGCTTCGCGACCAAACACCGTCGCGTGAAGGAAACGGCCATGAGAAAGCTCGCAGCGCTCGCCGCATCGCACGCCCTCGTCCTCGTCATCGGCTTCGCGGCAGGCATTTACGTCCTGCCCATCCTCACCGCCCCCGAAAGTCCGACCTCTGCCGACATCACGTCGATCGCGAGCAGCGCGGATTTCACGGCGGAGTTCCGCAGGGATCTCAAAGGCAGCGACCCCCTGCACTGGGGCGAAGGCAGGGTGTCCGTCGGACGCAAATCCATTTCGCTCGCCGGCCGCATCGCTCCCGGTCCCGACTACAAGCTTTACCTCGCCCCGGAGTTCGTCGACACCAAGGAAGCTTTCGCGCGGGTCAAGGAGCGCTCGCTGCGGGTGGGCGACGTCAGGACGTTCGAGAACTTCATCGTCTCGCTGCCCGAGTCGGCCGACGTCACGAGATACAACACGGTGGTCGTCTGGTGCGAATCGTTCTCCCAGTTCATCACCGCCGCGAAATACCGCTAGGAATGCTCTGCAGCATTGTCATCGCGAGGCACAGCGTGCCGTGGCGATCCCGGGGGATCCCCGGGGATTGCTTCGTCCCCGCGCTCCTCGCAATGACCGTTGTCGGGCCGAACCGGAATGTCCCTAGCGCGTCATCCAGCCCCGCGCCCTCACCGTCATGAGCGCGTACGGGAACACCCAGAACAGCGAAAAGAACGAAAAGTACGCGTACGCGATGCCGTACACGAAATCCCAGGAGCGCTCGCTGCGCAGGTAGTACAGCGCGTAAAGCGTGGCCGCTACGCCGATGGACGCGAGGACGCGCACGATCGTGTACGGGTCGTCCATCGCCCGCACGACGAGGAGCGCCATCACCATCCACGCGATCGGAAAACGCAGGTTGGTGAACGTCTGCTCGAAGAGCGTCATGCAGCGCGCGCGCAGCGGCCGCTTCCACACGATGCGCGCGAGTCGCAACTCCTCCCGGATGTAGCTGCGGTCCCAGCGCAGGTACATCTTGCAGAGCTTTCCGTAGTTCTCCGGCACGACCGTGTGCACGACTGCGCTGTGCTGGTAGACCGTGTCATATCCCAGCGATAGCATGTCGTTGGTGAGCGCACGATCCTCGCCGATCGTGCAGTTCACGCCGAGGAAGCGCTGGTTGAGCCAGCGCGGAAGAATCTGCCTGACAGCGCAGGCGCGGTACGCCGCGAGCGCTCCCGGGCAGCAGTACACCGAGCCGTAAGTCGACTGCGCGCTTCGCAGAAAGTCGAAGGACAGCGTGAAGCGCACCTGCAGCATCTTCGGAATCCAGCCGCGGTCGCGATTGAGCACCACCACCTTCCCGGCGACCGCCCCGATGCGGGGGTCGCGGAACGGGCCCGCCATCGCGAGCAGCGTCTGCGGCTCGATCACGCTGTCCGAATCGATCGTGACCAGCACCTCCCCGCTCGCGCGCTCGAAGCCGGCAGCGAGCGCCGCGCGTTTGCCCCGGTTCTCGGTGAACCTGATCGGCGTCACCAGGCCGGGATGGCGCGCCGCAGCCTGCTCGATGTGCTGCCACGTGTCGTCGCGGCTGCCGTCGTCCACCACGATGATTTGCAGGCGATCGCGAGGATAGCTGGCGGCGGCGCAGGAATCGATCGTCCGGCCGACCATGACGCCTTCGTTATAGGCGGGGATGACGACCGTGAGGAAAGGAGCGTCGGCGAGCGTAGCGGACGCGCGCTCGCGGTAGCGCACCCACAGCGCGGTGCGTATCGTGAGCAGCAGGACGCCCATCGAAAACCAGAGGAGGCTCGGCCGCACCACCAGCGTGGACCACATACCGCTCGACACCGCGACCACGAGCGATTCGAACAGTCCCGTGGCGAAGGCCGCGACGACCGTCGCCCAGATGCCGGCGAATATCGCGACGACGAGCACCGTGTCCCATGCGTCCCGGGAACGGCGCGGCAGGTGCAGCGGGGACGCGGGCATCGCGAGCGGCGGCGAGCCTGGGTGCGGGTGGCGGGGCGGGGTCGATAAATCCATAAACCTCAATCGTCGAGTGGCGGACCGCGAGACTACCCTTGTTTTCTTACGGCACACTGACGATCGAGGCGCGGCGGCCGCGGCAAAACGTCGCCTGCGCCCGACACGTGGCTCGTTAGGTCACTTCCCGTCTGGCACAATAGCGGCGCGTCGCCGAACAAGAACCAGTGCTCCCCGCACAGGTGAGGGAGAGTCAGGGGAAGGATGTGTCCCGTAACACGCGCATAGCGCGCCTAGCCGCGTTCGCGTCGTCGCTCGTTTTCGCTGCCGCCGCGGCGGCCCAGTCCGTCGCGTTCATCAACCCCGGCAAATCGGACGAAATCTACTGGGTCACCGCGACGCAGGGCATGCAGGCGGCCGCCGCGAGCTTCGGCATGCCGTTCGAAGTGCGCTATGCCGAGCGCGAGCATCTGAAGACGATCGAGATCGCGCGCGA
>Ga0105106_10000635_pt1 | contig 24855 bp, 22 predicted proteins | sample PPLLaktember2015_5_FD_79109 | JGI IMG/M metagenome (GOLD analysis project Ga0105106, IMG submission 79109) | Freshwater sediment microbial communities from Prairie Pothole Lake near Jamestown, North Dakota, USA - PPLs Lake P8 Core (1) Depth... | ecosystem: Environmental > Aquatic > Freshwater >...
GCGCGCATCGAGCCTCGACTGCGTGCCGAAGATCACCGTGCCGACCCTCGTCGTCGCCTACGACGGCGACAACGCCGTCTTCACCTACCACACCGACGCGATCCACGACGCCTCGCGCGCCGCGGACAAGCGGAAGGTCACGGTCGCTGGCGACCATCTCGGGTACGGCCCCGCCGGCATGAGCGACCGCAGCGGCCAGCAGGCCGCGCTCGACGCCATCGTGCCCTGGATCCAGGAACGCTTCTAGGAGAACGCAAGCGCCGCCGGCGCGCGCAGCGAGGCGCAGCCGGGCGAAGCCCAGGAGAACCGGATGAAGATCGATCTCTTTGCCATGCCCGCGGTGCCCGCCACGCTCGAGGAGCGCGAGCGCCTGCGCCCCGTCGGCCGCTCGACCGAGCGCTACCAGATGATGCTCGAGGAGCTCCGCCACCTCTGCATCACGGCCGACGAGCTCGGCATCGACGCCTTCTCGACCACCGAGCACCACTTCCACACCGAGGGCAACGAGCTCTCCGTGAACCCCGTGCTGCTCTTCGCCGACTTCGCGGCGCGCACGAAGCGCATCCTCATGATGCCGATGTCGATCGTGATGACCTCGGCGAACCCGATCCGCGTCGCCGAGGACCTCGCGATCCTCGACCAGCTCACGAAGGGCCGCGTCGCGGTCGCGTTCGCGCGCGGGTACCAGAAACGCTGGATGCAGGTGCTCGGCCAGGGCGGCACGACTGCCACCGGCATGGGCGACTCCGCCGACCAGGCGAACCGCGAGCGCTTCGACGAGGGCATGGAGATCCTCGAGAAGGCCTGGACGGAGGACTGCTTCGAATACAACGGCAAGCACTTCCAGGTGCCCTACCCCTACGACAAAGGCATCGAGGGCTGGGCCGCGGCGCACTACACCCGAAAGTTCGGCGCCGAGGGCGAGCTCGACGAGAACGGCGTGATCCGCAAGATCGGCGTCTGCCCGCGCCCGTACCAGGAGCCGCATCCGCTGATCTCGCAGCCCGTGACGGGCGGCATGACGTCGCTTCTCTCCTGCGCGAAGCACGGCTGGCTGCCCTGGATCTGGGAGGGCGACCCGCCGAAGTTCCTCGAGATGTGCCGCACCTATCAGAAGGTCGCGGCCGAGAACGGCCACCGCTTCGCCCTCGGCCAGAACGCGGGCTGCGTGCGGGCGATCTGCATCGGCGACACGCGCGAGGAGGCCTTCGAGCTGGCCGCAAAGACCACCGGCTACTCCTACCAGGAGTACTTCGGCCACTTCGGCTTCCTCGAGCTGTTCCGCAATCCCGAGGACGACCCGAACGTCCGGCCCTGGCGCTTCAAGAACAACGAGGACGCCGTGAAGCGCATGATCGAGAAGAAGTACCAGCTCTGCGGCACGGTGGACGACATCAAGCGCGAGATGGAGCCGCTCGTGAAGTGCTACGGCGAAGGCCACCTCGAGTGGCTGTCCTGGAACTTCTTCTGCCAGGGCACGACGCCGCGCCACGTCCAGGACCGCCAGCTCGAGCTCTTCGCCACGAAGATCATGCCGGAGTTCAAGTAGTGGCCCAGGTCGCGACGGACCGGATGGACGTGGTCCGCGCCCTCGCGAAGCGCGTCTCGAACTGGGGCCGCTGGGGCAAGGACGACGAGCGCGGGACGCTGAACCTGATCACGCCGGACGTGGTGAAGGCCGCGGCCGCCTGCGTGGAGAGCGGCCGCGTCTTCCCGCTGGGCCTCGCCTTCGGCCCCGACGGCCCGCAGTCGGGCACGGTGATCGGCCGCTTCAACCCCCAGCACTACATGACCGCGATCGCCGCGCCCTTCGGCGCGCCCGGCGGCTTCCACTACAGCGACGACGTGATCTGCATGCCGCTGCAATGCGCGACGCAGTGGGACTCCCTCGCCCACGTGCACTACGACGGCCTGCTCTACAACGGAGTCCCGGCGGCGGAGGCGCTCTCGGCCTCGGGCACGACGAAGAACGGCATCGACCGCCTGGCCGAGGCCGGGCTCGTGTCGCGCGGCGTGCTGCTCGACATCGCGCGCACGAAGGGCGTCGAGCGCCTCGCGCCCGGCACCTGCATCACGCCCGCCGATCTCGACGCCGCCGAGCGCGCGGCGCGGGTCACGGTGGGCGCCGGCGACGTGCTGCTCTTCCGCACCGGCCATCTGAACGTGTTCCTGAAGGACGGCGACCGCGAGACGTACAACTGGCAGGGACCGGGCCTCGGCATCGCCTGCATCGAATGGCTGCGCGCCCGCGACGTGGCGGCGGTCTGCGCCGACAACACGGCGATCGAGGTCATGCCCTGCGAGGATCCGGACCTCTTCTACCCGGTGCACCTGCTCGGAATCCGCGACATGGGCCTGCCCTTCGGCGAGATGTTCGACCTCGAGGCCCTCGCCGCGGACTGCGCGCGCGACGGCCGGTACACGTTCCTGTTCAGCGCGCCGCCCCTGAAGGTCACCGGCGGCATCGGCTCTCCCGTGAACCCCGTGGCGGTCAAGTAACCATGCGCTTCTGGCAGGCCCTCTCCTTCACCGAGCCCGAGCACGTCGTCCCCGTGGCGCAGATCGCCGAACAGGTCGGCTTCCACGGCGCGTTCGTCTCCGACCACATGTTCGCGCCGGAGAAGATCGCCTCGCGCTACCCCTACTCCGCCGACGGCAACCCGCCGTTCTCGAGCGCGACGCCCTGGCCGGATCCCTTCGTCACCGCTTCGGCGATCCTCGCGACCACGACGCGCCTGCACGTCTCCTCCGGCGTCTACATCCTGCCGCTGCGCAATCCCTTCGAGGTGGCGAAGGCCACGGGCACGCTCGCGCTGCTCTCGGGCGGCCGCTTCGCGCTCGGCGCGGGCCTCGGCTGGATGCAGGAGGAGTTCGCGCTCTGCGGCCACGACTTCAAGACGCGCGGGCGCCGCTTCGACGAGATGGTCGAAGTGATGCGCACGCTCTGGCGCGGTGGCATGGTCGAGCACCACGGCGCCTTCTACGACTTCCCGCGCCTCGAGATGAGCCCGCCGCCGCCGGGCCCCGTTCCGATCTACGTCGGCGGTGGAAGCGACGTCGCGCTTCGCCGCGCCGGCCGCCTCGGTGACGGCTGGATCGGCGCGGGCAACGCGCCGGACCAGCTCCCCGCGATCCTCGCGGCGATCGCCAAGGCGCGCCGCGAGTCCGGCCGCGAGAAGCAGGCTTTCGAGACCATCGTCGCCCTCACGGTGCCGCCCGACGCCGACGTGGTGCACCGCGCCGAAGACCTGGGCGTCACCGGCATCGTCTCGTGGCCGCTCTCGTACCAGATCGGTCCAGGCACGAGCCTCGACGCGAAGCGCGCCCACCTCGAACGCTACGGCAACGACGTCATCGCGAAGCTCGGCTGAGCCCGCAGGAGATCCCGACCGTGTCCGACCGTCTGGTGCGACATCCGAAGAATGCGAGCGTGCGCCTGCTCGACGGCCACTTCTACGCGGGCGACCCGCATCCCCATTTCGCGTGGATGCGCGAGAACGCACCCGTCTACTGGGACGAGACCGGCAACGTCTGGGGCGTCAGCCGCCACGCGGACGTGATGGCGGTCTCGAAGCGCTCGGACGTCTTCTGCAACCGCTTCTCGATGCGGCCCGACAACCCGCCGTTGCCGTCGATGATCAACCTCGACGACCCGCTCCACAAGAAGCGCCGGAACCTGGTGAACAAGGGCTTCACGCCGCGCCGCGTGGCCGCGCTCGAGCCCCACGTGCGGCGGATCTGCAGCGAGCTCGTCGAGCGCGCCCGGGCCCGCGGCCGATTCGACTTCGTGCACGACGTGGCAGCGCCGCTGCCGATGATCATGATCGGCGACCTGCTCGGGGTCGAGCCCCAGGACCGCGACATGCTGCTGCGCTGGAGCGACGCCATGATCCTCGCCACGTCCTCCACCGCGACGCAGGAGAACGTCATGGGCGCCGCCCAGGCCTTCGGCGAGTACGCGGCCTACAACCGCAAGGTGGTGGCCGACCGCCGGGGCAAGCGACCCGCCGACGACCTGATGAGCGTGCTGGTCCACGCCGAGATCGACGGCGATCGACTGGACGACGAGGCGCTGCTGCACGAGACGCTGCTGATCCTGGTCGGCGGCGACGAGACCACGCGCCACGTGATCTCGGGCGGCATGTACGAGCTCCTGCGCCGCCCCGACCAGTGGCGCCGCCTGGTCGAGCGCCCGGAGCTCATCCCCCAGGCCGTCGAGGAGATGCTGCGCTGGGTGACGCCGATCCAGAACATGTGTCGGACGGCGACGGAGGACGCCGAGCTCGGCGGGCAGACGATCCGCCAGGGCGACAAGCTGCTGCTGCTCTACCCGTCGGCGAACCGCGACGAGGCGATCTTCGATCGGCCCTTCGAGTTCGAGATCGAGCGCGACCCGAACGACCACGTGGCCTTCGGCGGTTACGGCGCCCACTTCTGCCTGGGCTCGAGCCTCGCGCGGCTCGAGCTGCGCGTGATGTTCGAGGAGATCACGGCGCGCATGCCCGAGCTCGCCCTCGAGAGCGACGCGCCGCCGCCGAAGCGGCCCTCGAACTTCATCACCGGCATCGAGCGCATGCCGGTCGCGCTGCGGCGCTAGCGGGGCGCTCCGCGGCGCCGGCGGCGCCAGTGCAGCGCCGGCTTCTTGCGCGGCGCGGGTGTGCCCTTCATCGGGTGGGGTTCTCCAGCGCGGTGTCGGCCGCGGCGGCCGTGCGCTTCGCCTCGAGGCGCGTCCAGATCCACAGCGACAGCAGTCCGAACAGGATCAGGATTTCCTGCGTTCCCATGCTTCCTCCACGCCGCAGGGATAGCCACCACCGGAAACGCCGCGGTGGCGACGGGACGGCGGGCAGCGACGTTCTGGTGACGGAATGGGGACGCGCGCGCCCGGCGGCGCCGGTTGGCGTCACCAGGGGTACGGGTACCCGGCGGCGAGCAACCGCGAGAGCTTCGCGTCCTGGCCGTAGAGATCGGAAAAGAAGCGCACCGTGCCGTCGTCGTCGGCGACGACCGTCGCGTACACGACGAAGACCGGAATCGGCGTCGCGAGCCGCACGGAGCTCGATTCCTCTCCGTTCATCGCCTCGACGATGCGCGCGCGGGTCCAGGCGGGATCGTCGCGCAGCACCCACTCGGCGAGGGCCACCGGGTCTTCCACGCGGATGCAGCCGTGGCTGAAGTCGCGGCGCGGGCGGGCGAACAGGCTCACCGCCGGCGTGCCGTGGAGGTAGACGTTGTAGCGGTTCGGGAACAGGAACTTCACCAGGCCGAGGGCGTTCTTCGACCCCGGGCGCTGCCGCACCTGGAGCGACCCCGCCGCCACCGCGGAGAGGGTCGATGCGTTCGTCGGCTGCCAGTTGCCGGCGCCGTCCACGATCTCGAAGCCCTCGCGCCCGAAGTAGCCCGGGTCGCGGCGCTGCTTCGGCACGACCTCCCCGCGCGCGATGCTCAGGGGCACGTTCCAGTAGGGCCGGAAGACGACCTCGTTCATGCGGCCGACGAAGTTCGGGGTCTCGGTGCGGAACGCGCGTCCGACGATCACCTTCATCCGGAGCCGATCCTCGCCCGAGACGCCGGGCTGCTCGCGCCGCACGGCGTAGAGCGCGAACTCCGGCACGTTCACGCCGACGAGCTGCGAGCCGAGCTCCGGCAGCCAGCGCCAGCGCTCGAGGGCGAGCTCGATCTGCTCGACGCGCGCGGCGAGGGGCGTGTTCAGGGCCGCGAAGGTGGCGGCGCCGATCACGCCGTCCGCCTCGAGGGCGTGCCGCGTCTGGAAGCGCTCGACCGCCGCGGCGAGGGTCTCGTCGTAGAGGTGCGGATCTTCGGGCGCCGGCGCGTCGGCGGCGAGATCGCCGAGCGCGATCAGCTTGCGGCCGAGGGCCGGCGCGTCGGGGTACGCGTCGCCGCGCTCGAGCTTGCGCACGACTGCGAGGGGCTGCGAGAGCAGGGCGTCCGCGGCGAGCGCCCGGTAGCGCGCGAGCGCCTCCTTCAGCAGCCGGTAGCGGCGATACGGCGGCTCGACGGCGGCGATCCGAGCGTCGATCTGCTCGGGCGGGCTCACGCGCACGAGATCGGACAGGAAGGCCGGCAGGTCGAGCCTGCGCTCGCTCACATCGTTCTGGAATCCGCCCTTCTCCGGACGCACCCGACCGACCCGGAGATCGGAGACGTGCCGCATGGCGCCGATCGAGAGCGCCAGATCGAGCGCCGCGCGATCGACGCCGCCCGCGTGCTCGAGTGTGTCGAGGCGCTCCGCGAGCAGGAAGGCGTCGTAGTCGCTCGCGTGCAGGCCCGCCGCGTCGGCGCGGGAGAGCACCGCGACGAGCTCCCGCGCCTGGGGCGTGGTGCCGTCCTCCGCCAGCCACACGGGTCGCCAGCCCTCGGACTCGTAGAAGCGAGCGAGGGGCTCCCGATAGTCGGAGAAGTCGGGCCAGCGCAGCCAGGGATGACGCCCGCCCGCGACGGCCCGCTGCAGCTCGGCGGCGACGGCCGCATCGGCGGGATCGACCGTGTCCGCATCCGTACCCGCGCCCGCGCGCGGCACCCCGGCCACGAGCAGCGCGACGGCGAGCGCGGCGACGGCCGGCACTCGGCGTCGGAGCAGGGCGCGGGCGTGCATCGCGGGCACGGTAGGACGCGCCGCGCGCCGCTGCCGCCCGTCTCCTACCCTCCGGCCGCGCGCGGGCGCGGGGGAAGGAGCGAGATGGATCGCGTGCTGATCTGCGGCCTCGAGGGCGGCGCCGGCGCGAGCGTGGTGGCGCTCGCCCTGCGGCGCGTGCTCGAGCCGCTCGGACGACGCCCCGTCTACTTCAAGCCCGTGGGCGAAGGCCCGGGCGACCCTGACGTGGAGCTGCTCGGGGCGGCGGGAGACAGCGAGGCCTCGGCCGTCCAGGCCGTGTCGCGCCGAGAAGCCGCCGCGCTGGTCGCGGCCGGGCGCAGCGCCGAGCTCCTCGACCGGATCGCCGCGGCCGCGGAGCGGCGCGCCGCCGCCGGCGACTTCCTGCTGGCCGAGGGCATCAACGACGAGCGCGACGCCTTCGGCGTGAAGCTGAACGAGCAGATCGCCGCACGGCTCGGCGCCGCCGTGCTGCTGGTGGTGCACGGAGGCGTGCGCCCGGACCCCGCAGCCGTGGACGATCTCGTCGCCTCGGTCCGCACGGCGGCGCAGCTCTTCCGCGAGGCGGGCGTCGCGGTGCTGGGCGTGATCGTGAACCGCACCCGCGTCGACACGTCGGGGCCGGCCAGCCGCTTCGAGAGCTTCGAGGCCCTGGCGCGAAGCCTCGGCGCGGCGTTCGCCGCCACCGACGTGCCGCTCCTCGGCGTCCTGCCCGAGCGCCCGCTGCTGGCCGCGCCGACGCTCGCGGAGATCGCCGAAGCCCTCGACGCCGAGGTGCTCGCTGGCCGCGACGCCCTCGACACCGTCGTGCTGCGGGTGGTGGTGGCCGACATGGAGCCGCGCCACCTGATCCCGGCCCTGCGTCACGAGGGGACGCTCGTCGTGACCTCCGGCGACCGCGACAGCATCCTGCTCACCCTCGCCTGCGTGCAGAGCTCGCGGCGGCGCAGCGGCGTCGCCGGCGTGGTGCTGACCGGCGGTCTGCGTCCCGATCCCGCCGTGCTCGAGCTCGCGCGCGAGATGGAGATCAAGCGGCTCCCGGCCCTCGCGGTGCGCACCGAGGCCTTCGAGACCGCGGCCCGGATCCGCGGGCTGCGCGTCCGCCTGCGCGAGCGGGACCGCGAGCGCGTGGAGCAGGCCGCCACCACGCTCGCGATCCTGCTCGACCGGGACGCGCTGCTCGCCGCGCTCGCCGTCGCGCCGCTGGCGCCGCGCCTTGCTGCGCTCGGGCCGTCGGGCTTCCTGGAGCAGCTGCTGGCGCGCGCCCGCGAGAGCCGGGCGCACGTCGTGCTGCCCGAAGGCGATGAGCCGCGCACGCTCCAGGCCGTGGCGCGGGTGCTCGCCGAGCGCGTGGCGCGGGTGACGCTGCTCGGCGACGCCGAGGCCATCGGGAAGCGCGCCGCGGAGCTCGGTCTCGTGCTCGAGGGCGAGGTCGCGATCGTCGACCCGCGCCGCTCGCCCGACCTCGACCGCTACGCCGACGTCGTGGTCGAGGCCCGCAAGCACAAGCGCGGCGGCGTCACGAAGGAGGCCGCGCGCGACTGGCTGCTCGAGTCGACGATCCAGTTCGGCGTCGCGATGGTGAAGGCGGGCGACGCGGACGGCCTGGTCTCCGGCGCCCTGCACTCGACCGCCGACACGGTACGCCCCGCCCTGCAGGTGATCGGCGTGCGGCCCGACGTGGGCCTCGCCTCGAGCGTGTTCTTCATGGCCCTCGCCGATCGCGTCCTCGTGTACGGCGACTGCGCGATCGTGCCCGACCCGAACGCGCGCGAGCTCGCGGCCATCGCGATCGCCAGCGCGCGCACGGCCCGGGCCTTCGGCGTCGAGCCCCGGGTCGCGCTGCTCTCCTACTCGACGGCGGGATCCGGCGCCGGCCAGTCGGTCGACAAGGTCGGCGAGGCGATGGCGCTCCTGCGCGAGCGCGAGCTCGACTTCCCGGTGGACGGGCCGATGCAGTACGACGCCGCGGTCGATCCCGAGGTCGCAAGGCTCAAGATGCCGGGCTCGGCGGTCGCCGGGCGCGCCAACGTCTTCATCTTCCCCGACCTCGACGCTGGCAACATCGCGTACAAGGCGGTGCAGCGGACGACGGGCGCCCTTGCGATCGGCCCGGTGCTGCAGGGCCTGAACCGCCCGGTGAACGACCTCTCCCGCGGCTGCAGCGTGGACGACGTCGTCTACACCATCGCGGCGACCGCGATCCAGGCGCGGGCGGGCGCGTGAAGATCCTGGTCCTGAACAGCGGCAGCTCGTCGCTGAAGCTCGAGCTCTTCGACACCGCGGGCGCGGGCTCGCTGGCCCGCGTCGCGATCGAGCGCATCGGGCTCGCGGACGCGTTCCTGCTGCACGAGGCCCGAGGCGTCACGAGCCAGCGCAGCATCTCCGCAGCGAGCCACGACGAAGCGAGCCTCGCCGCGATCGAGAGCCTGCTGCGCGACGGCGATCCCCCCGCTCTGCGGGCCCTCGACGAGCTCGACGGCGTCGGCCATCGCGTGGTGCACGGCGGCGAGCGCTTCCAGGCCTCGGCCGCGATCGACGACGCCGTGATCGACGCGATCGAAGCCTGCACGCCCCTCGCGCCGCTGCACAACCCCGCGAACCTCGCCGGCATCCGTGCGATGCGCGCGCTGCTCCCGGGGCGGCTCCAGGTCGCGGTCTTCGACACGACCTTCTTCCAGACCCTGCCGCCGGTCGCCTTCCACTACGCGGTGCCCTGCGAGTGGTACGAGCGCCACGGCGTGCGTCGCTACGGCTTCCATGGCACGAGCCATCGCTTCGTCGCCGCGCGCGCCGCCGAGCGCCTCGGCGTCGCCGCGCCGAGCCTGATCACGCTCCACCTCGGCAACGGCTGCAGCATGGCGTGCATCCGCGCGGGCGTCGCGGTGGACGCGACGATGGGGCTCACGCCGCTCGAGGGCCTCGTGATGGGGACGCGTTCCGGCGACGTCGACCCGGCCCTCGTGTTCCACCTCGTCGCGGCGGGGCTCCCGCTCGGCGAGATCCACGACGCGCTCGAGAAGCGGAGCGGTCTGCTCGGCCTCTCGGGCGTTTCGAGCGACCTGCGCGACGTCGAGCGCGCGTCGGCCGGCGGCGACGCGCGCGCGAGCCTCGCCCTCGACGTCTTCGCCCACCGCGCCCGCAAGTACCTCGGCGCCTTCCTGGCCGAGCTCGGCACCTGTCACGCCGTCGTGTTCACCGCGGGGATCGGCGAGCGCTCGGCCTCGATGCGGGCGCGCATCCTCGCAGGCCTCGCGCCCCTCGGCCTCGCGCTCGATCCGGCGGCGAACGCGGAGGGACCGGCGGAGCGGCGGATCGACGACGGCCGCGGCCGGGCCCAGATCTGGGTGGTGCCGACGGACGAGGAGCTCCAGATCGCGCGCGACGTCGAGGCGATCGCCCGGAGCCGCGGCAGCGCGTCCTGAGCGCGCCGGCCCTCAGCCCTTGCCGCCGGCGAGCCGTCGCAGGTTCTCCTCGTGGGTCTCGCGCCGGATCCGGTAGCCCCGGAGGCAGGCCAGCGAGAGCGCGAAGAAGCCGACCAGGAGCGGCACGTAGGCGAGCCCGAGGCTCCGCACCACGGCGGGATCCACCTCGCCGGGCTTCGCGTCGCGCGGGAAGCCGATCGCCGAGAGCAGCAGGGTCGAGCCGAAGATGCCGGCCCCGGAGACGCATTTCTGCACGAAGCTCCCCGCCGCGAAGAGCAGCCCCTCGGAGCGGCGCCCGGTCTCGAGCTCGCTCGCCTCGACCACGTCCGCCACCATGGCCGACATCAGCACGCTCGACGCGATGAAGAGCGTCACGGTGACGGTGTTGAAGAGCGCGAGCAGCGGCATCAGCGCCGGGCTGCCGTTCGCCGGGAAGAGATCGAGCAGGCGGAGCACGATCGGCGCCGGGCCGAGCACGAGCCCGCCGAGCGCGACCGCGACCGCGCCGCGCTTCTTCCCGAGGCCCACCGACAGCCGCGGCGCGAGCGCGACCCCGAGCGCGGCGGCCAGGAAGTTCGGCAGCACCAGCAGCGCGAGCTGGTTCGAGCTCAGCTCCCAGAAGAACGTTCCGAAGTAGACGTTCAGCGCCGCCACCACGCCGAGCGCCATCGAGGCAAAGATCGCGGCGCCGAGCAGCGCCAGGAACGAGGGGTTCGAGAGCGTCTCGCGCAGCTCCCGGGCCGTGCGCCGCCACGAGAACGGCTGCTTCGGCGGCGGCTGCTTCAGGTGCGGGATGTAGGAGTGCGTGCCCGCCGCGCTGGCGAGGATCGCGAGGGCCATCACGATCGCCGACACGAGACCGTAGGCGCCGTAGCCGTCGCGGTTCAGCACGCCCACGGGCTGGCTCGCGCTCGGCTGCAGGAAGACGACGAAGGCGAGCACCGACATCGTGAGCCCACCCCACCAGCCGAAGAAGAAGCGATAGCCGAGGATCGTGGTGCGCTCGTCGTAGCGATCCGTGAGCTCGGCCACGAGGGACGAGCTCGGGATCTCGTAGAAGGTGATGAAGGTGCGCACCACGATCGCGAGCGCGACCAGGTACCCGAACAGCGCCTCGGGCGAGAGGTCGGCCGGCGGATTCCAGAGGAAGTAGTAGGAGACGGCGACCGGGATCGCAGAGGCGTACAGGAACGGATGTCGCCGCCCCCAGCGCGTGTGCAGGTGGTCGGAGACGTGGCCGACGATCGGATCCGAGATCGCGTCGCTGACCAGCGCCACGAAGAGCGCGAGGCCGACCCACTTCTCCGGCAGCCCGAGCACCTGGTTGTAGAAGAGCAGCAGCAGGTAGGAGAATCCGTTGTCCTTCACCCCGAAGGCGACGGAGCCGAAGCCGTAGAAGAGCTTGGTGCCGAAGCCCGGCGCGCGCCGGGCCGGCGCGGGAGGCTCGCTCCCGTCGCGAGGCTGCTCGAGCGTCGCGCTCACGGCTTCGGCGTTCGCTCGGCTTCGCCGAAGGGAAGTGCGACGTGCTCGAGCTTCCAACCGAGACCATGGCGGCGGAAGCCGAAGCGCAGCTCGCCGCCGCGCTCGTCGGTCACGAACATCGAGAAGCGGTCGAAGGACTCACGATCGATCCGCGCGCTCGCGAAGAGGCGTCGCGACGCCGCGTCGGCCTCGCTGGCGGGAGGCTCGTCGCCGAGCTCCTCCTCGCGCGGGGCGAGCACCGGCGGCGCGCCCGGGGGCAGCATCGGCTGGCGCCCGCGCGCGAGCAGCGCGAGGCCCGAGGGCGTCACGAAGACGTCGACCATGCCGTCGGCGAGCTTCGCCGCGAGGCCGACGGCGAAGGCGCCGAGCGGGTTGTTCGCCGCGTCGATCCCGCTGCGCTGCAGCATCGCGGCGTTGATCTGGTCCTTGAAGCCCTGGCGCAGCGCCGGGAAGTCGACGCGCTGCTCGAGCTCCACGGCGTCGGAGCGCTCGATCGCGTCGCCGAGGCTGCGCACCGCGAGGATGGGCGAGACGACGAACCAGACGCCGGCCGCCACGAGGAGCAGCGCGAAGAGGGCGATGCCGCGCTTCATCGCTCGGGCTTCCCGGCGCCTTCGTCACGCTGGCCCCAGAAGCCAGCGAGCTTCGTCACGCGGCAGTCGCCGAGCACCGTGCACTGGCAGGCGAGACGCAATCCCGAGTCGGGATGGTGCGGCGGGAACGAGAAGCGGCGCAGCTCGACGGGCGTCGGCTCCGAGATCGCGCCCTCGACCCGCACCGCACAGGTGCCGCAGGTGCCGAAGCCGCGGCAGTTCAGCGCGCGCGCGAAGCCGTTGTAGACCGGGACGCGCGCTCGCAGCAGCACGGTGCGGAGGTTCGCGCCGGCGGGGCAATCGATGCGACGGTCGCCGAAGACGATGGTGGGCACGCGGCGGCGAGCCTACCACGGCCGCGCTGCCGTCCGCGCCGGGCTCACGCGACCAGCACCTCGAGCACGAGGAGCGCCCAGACCGCGCCCGCGACGAGGGTGGCGGCGAGCCAGGCGACGCCGCCGACGGCGAGGCGCGCACGCGCTGCGAGCGAGCGGTCCGCGCCGCCGCGCTCCGCCTTCCACCAGCGGAGCAGCAACGGTGCGAGCAGGACGACCGTCGGGGTGAGCCAGAAGCCCGCGGCGAGACCGGGCATCGCGCATCGAGGGTGGTCGGGCGAGCCGACGATCGACGCCCGATTCGCAGCGACGAGGCAGAACGCGATCCAGCCCACGAGCGCGATCGCCGCGCCCCACTCCGCGACCCGCAGCAGCCCCCGCCTCCGACGCGCGCCCGCCGCCCCCTCGTCGCTCATCGCCCGCGCTCCGCGACCTGCTGCACCTCCTCGAGCGTGAGCCCGCGCGTCTCGGGCGCGGCGCGCCAGACCAGCCAGGCGCCGAGGATCGGCCCGATCGAGACGATCGCGACGGCGGTCGGGATCGAGAGGCCCGCGGCCTCGATCAACGCCGCGATCGCGAGGGGCGTTCCGAACTCGGCGACGCGGCCAAAGAGGTTGGTCGTCCAGCCGTAGCCCGTGGCGCGGATCTCCGTCGGGAAGAGCTCGGAGGCGTAGACGTGAGTCGCGGTGTTGGCGGCGCCGAAGCCGAAGACCGTGAGGATCATCCAGAGATACTGCCCGGCGACGCTGTGGACCTGGTAGAGCATGCAGATCGCGACGGCGGCGAAGGCGTAGAGCGTGGTGCAGGTCACGCGCCGGCCGACGCGCTCGATCAGCCACCCGGCGGTGTAGTTGCCGACGACGCCGCCGGCGTAGCCCCAGAAGATGATCCCGCCGACCACCGCTGGCGTGAAGCCGAGCTGCTCGCGGGCGAAGATCACCCAGTAGGCGACGCTCGGCGCGGTCACGAGGTGGTTGCAGTTCCAGAGCAGCGCCACGAGCGCGGTGCGACGGCGATAGCGCGGCTGCCACGGCACCAGCGCCTTGCGCCACTCCTCGCGCAGGCTCGTGGCAAGGCCCGGCGCGGCGCCGCCGCGGGCCCGCGCCGCCGCGCGCGCGGCCTCGAAGCGTCGCGTCTCGCGCAGGCCGAAGCGCAGGAAGAAGACGAGCGCGAGCGGCACCAGGCCGAGCACGTAGAGCACGCGCCAGTCGGCGCCGTCGACGGGGCGGCCGAGCGCCTGCTGGCCGGCCGCGACGAGCGACATCCCGAAGTCGCGGAGCGCGTTGCTCGCGGGCGCCACGCAGTCGCCGGCGGCGAGGCTGCCGCTCGCGCAGTCGACGAGCAGGACGAAGGGCTGGAGCTTCGCGATCGCCATCACGCCGAGGGTCGCGAAGCTCGTCAGGATCGCGATCGCGAGCCCGCGCCGGCGCGCGGGGAACTCCTCGCCCACCACGATCACCGCGAGCGCGTATTCGGCCGTGAGGAAGATGCGCGCGACGAACTGCCAGAGCGCGAACTCCCACTTCGTGGTGACGAAGGCGGTGGCGCCGTTCGCGAGCGCGAAGCCGACGATGGTCCAGGTCAGGAGGCGCCTGCGCCCGATGCGATCGGCGAAGAGCAGCAGCACGAAGGACGCGATCATGCCGATGCGCGTGAAGGCGAAGACGCCGCCCCACTCGCCGAGCGAGATGTCGAGGGTCGCGCGCACGTCGGGCGCGGCGACCGTCAGCATGGCTGCGTCGAAGCCGTCGAAGAGCGTGGCGGTGGAGAGCAGGACGAAGAGGAAGATCAGGTAGCCGTCGACGCGGTCGGCCTCGACGACGGGGGGCGTCGCGCCCGGATCGGATCGCTGGGCCCGGCCGGGCTCGCCCGCCGGGGCGTCGGTCACAGCTCCTCGTCCTCGTCCAGGGCCTTCTCGTAGATCGGATGGGGCGCGTAGGCGGGACCGCCCTCCCAGCCGGGGATCGTCGCGGCCTGGGCCAGCCACGACCTGGCCATCGCGGCGTCGATCAGCACGGCGCTGCCGTCGAAGGCCTCGGAGATGCCCTCCCAGAGCTCGCGGCCGCCGTTCTCCCACCACTCGGGTGCCGGGTTCTCGAACTCGATGGCGAGCTTGACCATGCGCGGGGCGTCGTCGCGGGGCATGGCGCGCAGGGTGGCACAGGCTCGCGCGGCGGCGCGAGGGGGCATCTCACGGGAAACGGGCCCGGATCCAGTCGGCCACGAGCGCCATCGCCTCGCGGCGATGCCCCTCGAGATAGTGCGGCGCCCCGGCGAGCTCGTGATACGTCACGTCGGCGCTCGCCGCGGCGTCGCGGATCTCGCGCGCCTGGCGCAGACGGATCTCGGTGTCGGCCGTCGGATGCACGAGCAGGGTCGGCACCTTCACGTGGGGCATGGTCTCGGCGAGGCGCGCGTGGGACGAGATCCCCGACCAGGTCGAGAGCCAGCCCCGCGCCGTCATGGTGCGCGCGAGCCCGAAGATGCCGTAGTTGCCGTCGAGCGGATCCGGGAACGCGAACAGGGAGCCGAGCGGCCGGTCGTCGGGATCGATCGTCGGGTCGAGGTACGCCGGGTCCGCGAGCGTGCGGTAGATCGTGAGGTAGCGCGTGTGCACCGCGCGCTGGCGCAGGCGACGCCAGCGCGCGGGATCGGCGGCCTTGTCCACGCCGCGAAGCATCGCGCGCGCCTCGTCGGCGTCGGCGATCGACTGGCGCGCGATCGCGTCGATGCGCGCGACACGGTCGCGCTGCGCCGCGCGGTAGGTCGCGAGCCAGCCCGCGTCGTAGCGACAGGGCTCGGGCCAGGGCCGCCAGCCGTTCGCGGGGTCGTACATGTCGAGCTCGCGCACGACGGAATGCGGGTCGTTCTCGTCGGCGACCGAGGGGTCGATCACCTGCAGCATGAACACGCCCTCGCCCGGATGCGCCGCGACGCCCACGAAGGCGTCGCCGCACGCCTTCTCCTTCTGGGCGAGCGCCATCAGCGAGCCGCCGCCGGAGTTCCCGAACAGCACGACCGCCTCGCCGCCGCGCCGTCGCATCTCGGCGACGGCCGTGGCGAGGTCGGTGACGCAGTTCTCGTGGAGGCAGTCGGTGTCGTTGTTCAGGTAGCGGGTCGAGAAGCCGAGCACGGCGAAGCCCGCGGCCGCGAGGAGCGGGCAGGCGTAGTGGACCGAGAAGTCGCCCCGCGGATGGGTCAGCACGACCGCCGTGCGCCAGGGCCGGCCGGCGGGAGGCGTCCAGAGGATGCCGCGCACCAGCGCCCCGTCCGGGGACACGAGGCGCACGTCCTCGCGGCCGATCGCCACGCCCGGGGCGTCCTCCGGCAGCGGCCAGTAGCGGAGTCCGAAGGGGCGTGCGGCGCCGAGGGCGTGGGGCATGGGATCTCCTGGGGCAGGGGCGCCCAGTCTACTCGCGGGCCGGGCCGCCGCGCCCCGCTTCCGTGCAGCGATGTCTCAACTCCTCGGGCGATCGGCCGACACGGCTTCCAGGGGGGACGATGGAGGCGAGAACGGAGCCCGCGACCGACCCGGCCCGAGCGCGCGAGGGCGACGGCCTGCCCCGCGTCGCGCGTCTGCTCGACCTCTTCCACGCGGACGGCCCCACCGGCGGCGAGACCGCCCGCCACGTGCGGCGCCTTTCGCACCACGTCTTCGCCCTCGCCCGGGGCCTCGGCCTGCGCGAGGACGAGGCACGGCGCGTCGCCGACGCCGCCCCGCTCCACGACGTCGGCAAGCTCGCGGTGTCGGAGAGCGTGCTCTCGAAGCCAGGCCCCCTCGACGCCGCGGAGTGGCGCGAGATGCGCGAGCACCCCGTCCTCGGCGCGCGCCTGCTGCGCGACGAGCGCTCGGACCTGGCGGAGACCGCGCGCACGATCGCCCTCACCCACCACGAGCGCTGGGACGGAAGCGGCTACCCCTTCGGCCTGGTCGGCGACGAGACGCCCCTCGAAGGCCGGATCGTGATGCTCGCCGACCAGTACGACGCCCTGCGCAGCCGGCGCTGCTACAAGCCCGCCCTCGACCACGACACCACGATCGCGATCCTGCTCGAAGGAGATGGCCGCAGCGAGCCCGCGCACTTCGACCCGCGGCTGCTCGGCGTGCTGCGCGAGATCGAGGGCGAGCTCTCCGCGATCCACACCCGCCTCGCCGACTGAGACGCTGCGCGCTCCCTGCGAGCGCGCGCCCCACCCCCGCTCATCGGGCCTGCGACCCGCGACCCCATCTTGCGACGGGGCCCGGGGCGTGGCGCCGCGAGCGCGCCCGGGAGCCCCGGCACGCGCGATGCATCGCCGCAGCGGGAGCGGAAGCCGCCGGAGAGAAACGATGACCTACGCCGAACGTCTGTCTGCCCTCGACGCGACCTTCCTCGAGATCGAGGACGGCAACGCCCACATGCACGTCGGCGGGGTGCTGGTCTTCGACGCCGGCCCCCTCGCGACGCCCGAGGGCGGCGTGGACTTCGAGCGCATCCGCCACCACGTCGAGGCCGCCCTGCCGCGCCTGCCCCGCTACCGCCAGCGCGTCGTGCGCGCGCCGCTCCTCGACGAGCCGGTCTGGATCGACGACGCCCGCTTCAATCTCGACTACCACGTGCGCCACACGTCGCTTCCGCGCCCCGGCGACGAGCGCCAGCTGAAGCGCCTGGCTGCGCGCATCTTCTCCCAGGAGCTCGATCGCGCGAAGCCGCTCTGGGAGCTCTGGGTGGTCGAGGGCCTCGAGGGCGGCCGCTTCGCCTTCGTCATGAAGGTCCATCACTGCATGGTGGACGGCGTCTCGGGCGCCGAGCTGGTCGTCGCCATGCTGACGGCCGACCCGAGGACCGCCCACGTGCACTGGCGCCCGCGGCCGGCTCCGGGCGCGCTCGGGCTCGCGGCCCGGACGCTCGCCCATCACGCGGCTGCCCCGCTCGCCTTCGCGCGCGGCGTCGGCGAGCTCGTGCGCCGCCCGGCACGCGCCGCAGCGCTGCTGCGCGAAGGCGCCGAAGGCCTGCTCGACCTCGCGCGCGCCGGCGTGACACCGGTCTCCGACACGCCGCTGAACGGCCCGATCGGCCCGCACCGCCGCTTCGACTGGGTCGCGCTCCGGCTCGCCGACGTGAAGCAGATCAAGAACGAGCTCGGCGGCACCGTGAACGACGTCGCGCTCTGCCTCGTGGCGGGCGCCGCGGGCGAGTGGCTGCGCGCGCGCGACGTCGGCGTCGCCGCGCTCGACTTCCGCGCGCTGGTCCCGATGAGCCTTCGCGCCGGAGCAGATCGCGCGGCGGTCGGGAACCACGTTGCGTCGCTTCTGGCGCGCCTCCCGGTCGCCGAGCGCGATCCGGTGAAGCGTCTCCGCGCGGTCCACGAGACCACCTCGAAGCTCAAGCGCTCGCACCAGGCCCTGGGCAGCGAGATCGTCGAGGACCTGAGCGATTGGGTCTCGAACGCGCTGCTGGTCGAGATCGCGCGCGCCGCGGCGCGCCAGCGCGCCTACAACATCGTGGTGACGAACGTGCCCGGCTCGCCCGTGCCGATCGACCTGCTCGGCGCGCGGCTGCGTGCGGTCTATCCGCTGGTCCCGCTCTTCGGCAATCAGGCATTCGGGGTCGCGCTGTTCAGCTACGCGGGCGGGCTCTTCTTCGGCCTGAACGCCGATCGCGACGCAGTGCCCGACCTGCACGAGCTCGCGCTCGGGATCGAGCGCGAGATGGAGGCGCTGCTGGCGGCGTGCAGCGGTGTCGCGCCGGCGAGGCAGCCCGGGGCGGTGCGGCGACGGCGGCGGTCTGCCGCGCAGAGCCGCGCGGGCACCGCGGCGAGCGAGGCGACGCGCGAGGTGCACTGAGGCCGGGGGCCTGGCCGCGGCGCACCCGCCGCGCGGCTGGAATCCACGCGATTCAGTGGCATCTCGGATCGTCCCCGGGCGACGCGCCGGGCTTCCCGGTCACGCTCGGGCAGCCGGGCAGCTACCCCCTGACCTGCCACCTGAGCGTCCCGGCCGACACGAGCGGAATCGTGGTCTCGACGATTCCGCCCGGCATCGTGCTGGATCTCGGCGGCTTCGCGATCGCAGGCGCGGGCTCGTGCACCGGCACCCCCACGGAATCGACCTGCACGGGCGGCGGCAGCGCCGGGAACGGAATCACCGCCACTTCGGCAACGGCTTCGTGGGGACGGGATCGCCGCCCTGGCCGCCTCGTCCGTGCAACGCAACATCGTCCGCGGGAACGGGGGGGTCGGGCTGTACCTGTTCCGGGAGAGCGGAGGCTCGGCTGCCGCCTACCGCGAGAACGTGGTCGTCGACAACTTCTTCGGCACCGTCACGAACGGCATCGACATGGGCAGCAACTCCCGCAACGACACCGCGACCTGCCCCTGGCCGCGCGCGGGTGTCCGGCCCGCATCCATTGCTAGGGTCGCCCTCGACCGGCGTCGTCGAGCCGGGAAGGGGATGCGCCCGATGACGATCCGAACGCAGGCGCCCCGCAGCCTCGCCGCGCGCGTGACCGCACTCGCCCGGGTGCTCCGGCGCGGGGACGCGCTCTCGCTCGGAATCGCGCTCCAGCTCGGAGCCCCCGCGCTGCCGCTTGCAGCCCTGGCCGAGGCGCCGGCCCTGCGAGCCCCCGGACCGCCGGCGGCGGCGGCGTCCCCGGGCGGCCTCGGCGAGTCGGCCTGGCACGCGCTCCCGCCGCGGGATCTCTTCGCCGGCGCGACCCGGCCCGAGCCGCCGGCGCCGGTCGGGGCCGCGAGCCCGGCGGCCCCGGCCGCCCGGAGCGATTCCCTTCCGGACACCGTCTGGTGGTACACGATCGACGCGCTGAGGGCGGACGTGCTCGACGCGACGCTCGCCGACGGCCCGCTGCTCCCGAACCTCGCCCGCTTCGCCCGGGAGGACGCCGTGCGCTTCGGCGTCGCGTACTCGCTCTCGAGCTTCACCAAGACCTCGACGGCGTCGATGTTCACGGGCCTCTGGCCCCAGCGGCACGGCGTGATGAACGGCTCGCTCCCGGTCTGGCCGGCGGGACGCCAGCTCGTGTTCGATCTCGACCGCCGGCTCCTGCTCCTGGCCGAGTGGATGCAGCAGCGCGGCTTCACGACCGTGACACACCCCTACACGGTGCACGCCCGCGAGGGCGACGGCCTGCTCGACGGCTTCGAGCGGCTCGATCTCGCCGTCGACCGGCCCGAGGCGCTGCCCGACACGCTCGCGCGTCCGGGCCGGAGAGTCTTCGTCTACGAGCACGTCCTCGGCGTCCACGCTCCCTATGCGCCGAGCGCCGCGGCGCGCGCGCGGCTCGCCGCGGCGTCGCAGCCCGTGGCGGGCGCGGCAGCCAGCGCCGTCGATCCCGCCTCGACGGCGTGGTACCGGGGCCCGGTGGACGCCGCCGGGATCGCGACCCTGCGACGGGCCTATCTGGCGGAAGCCCACGACGCGGACGCCGCCTTCGCGGCGCGGATCGCGTGGCTGAAGCGGATCGGCCGCTACGACGAGGCGCTGATCCTCGTCACCGCGGACCACGGCGAGGCCTTCGGCGAGCACGGCCAGCTCCAGCACACGACGAGCCTGTACGAAGAGGTCGTGCGCGTGCCGCTGCTCGTGAAGTTCCCGCGCAGCAGCCGCTACGCCGCGCTGCGCGGGAATGTGATCCCGAATCGCGTCAGCCTGGCCGCGATCTACCCGACCCTGGTCGAGCTCTCGGGCCGCCCCGGTCCGCCCTACGCGCTCGACGAGGAGAGCCTGCTGCCCGTGCTCGACGGGCGGGAGACCGACCCCCGGCAGCGTCGCGTGATGCTCCGCAGCTCGGTGCTGCGCGCCGAAAGCGGGCCGACGACCCTCTTCGTGCAGGACGCGATCGTGTCGGGCTCGAGCAAGGCCGTCTTCGGCTACCGGCTCACCGACAGCCAGGTGGCGCCCGCGGCGCAGCGCCAGGGCGACTGGATCGCCGAGCTCTACGACCTCGAGCGCGATCCGGGCGAGCGCACGAATCTCGCCCCGGCGAGCCAGCAGCGCTTCCTCGCGCTGATGGCGGAGCACCAGGCGGGCGAGGCGCCGCTCGGGCAGGGGCCGGACGTGCAGGCGAAGCGCGCGCCCGAGGGCTCGACGAAGGACGACGCGAGCCTGGTCGAGAAGCTGAAGGCCCTCGGCTACCTGCAGTAGCGGCGCCGAGCGAAGCCGCCGTTGTCGCGCGACGTGGCGGTCTGGACGCTGCAGCCGCTCTGGCAGGCGATGCCGTCGCCCCCGTTGTCGACCGCGACGCTCTCCTGCACCTCCGAGCCCGCCGAAGCGAAGATGCCGACGGTTCCATTCGCGCGCGCGACGACACGCCGCAGGAACGAGCGCTGGGTGACGCCGATCCCGCCAGCGCCGTTGCGCACCGCGCTGACGTCCTCGATGCGGCAGCCGATCCCCCCGCTCGCCCCGCTGTCGGCGTTCTCGACCAGGTTCACCTGCTGCACGACGCAGTCGTCGGAGAGCGCGACGCCATTCCCGCCCATGCCCCGAATCGTCCCGTTCCGGACGGTGACGCCGGAGAGCGTCGGACCCAGGGCCTGGATCCCGCTGCCGATGCCGTTCGCGGTGCAGCTCGCCGGCTGGCCCACGCACGTCACGGGGCCCTGGATCGTGAAGCCGCCGAGATCGATCGTGATCCCGCGGATCGTTCCGCTCGCCAGGATCGCGCGGGTGTCGATGTCCGCAACGAACAGATCGCTCGTCAGCGCGTAGCTGCGGCCTGCGGCGCCCGTGATCTGCACCGGGAAGCCGGGCGTGTCGCCCGTGAAGCAGCCGGCGCCGGCGGCGCAGGTCTGGTTGATCTCGAGCACGCCGTCCGCGGCGCGGGCGTCGGCGCCGAGGGCGAGCCCGAACGCGGCCCAGGCGGCCGCGAGCGCGCGAGATCGGCCGTGGGCGATCACGGACACGCCGCCGCCACGACGCCGGTCCCGTCGCAGAAATTGCCCCCGCGCGGCGTGCCGCCGGAGACGGGGAGCAGCGTGTTGGCGGTGATGTTGTTGTCGGTGTAAGCGCCGTCCAAGCTGAAGTCCAGCCCGGTGTCGGTGTTCGCCCGCACGGTGTTGCCGTGCACGCGGCAGCCGGTCCCGCAAGCGACCCCTTCGCCTGCCACCCGGTCGCCGTTCGCGACGATCGTGTTCTCGATCACCAGCGAGGCGGTGCCCGGACGGATGCCGGTGTCTCCGTTCGCGCTCACCGCGTTGCGCGCGACGTTCGCGCCGTTGCCCCGTTCCGCACCGCGCGCACGCGGTGGACCCGCGATCCCGCCCCCACGGCCACGCCCGTGCTCGCGTTCTCGCGGGCGATCACGTCCTCGACCAGATCCTACGACCCCGGAGGGCGCAGCGGGGAGGCGCGGTCGCTGCGGCGCCGTCAGCGCCCCTTCCGGATCCACGCATCCGCCGCCTCGAGGCGCTTCGCGAGCTGCGCCTCGGTCGCTTCGTCCACGCGGCGGATGCCCGAGCGGCGGTTGAGCTCGGCGTTGACCTCGCCGTGCGTCAGGCCCTTCAAGCGCGCGAGCGTGCGCGCGCGCTCGGCGTTGCGCTCGCGGAGCTTCTGCTTGCGCTCGCGGCGCGAGAGCGGCGGAGCGGTGTCGCCCGCCTCGGCCTCGCTCCCGGCGTCGTCCGCCGCGAGTGCGGCGTCGTTCGCGCTGCGCACAGCGACGACCGGCGCGGTCGCGGCGACGAGCGGGTTCCCGTGCTCGTCGAGGGCGACCGCGGAGATCGGCGCGAAGAGCGAGAGCTGGGGCGCGCCGGGCTCCCGCCCGGGCGTGAAGGGCGCCTCGAGGTCGAGGCCGCCGCGCACGCCCTCCTCCCGCACGCGGTGCAGCGCGTGTCGCCGCTGCTCCTGCACGCGCGAGGCGAAGGTGCGCAGGCGCGGGTCGTCCGGGATCAGCACCACGGCGCGCTGCTCCGCGTCGCCCGCGGAGGCGGGCGTGAAGCGCACGAAGCGCCCGACGGCCTGGCGGAAGAAGAGCTCCGTCGCGGTCGTGGTGGCATACACGCCGACGCGCAGGCGCGGGATGTCCACGCCCTCCGACACCATGCGCACCGCGACGATCCAGGTGCTCGTGCCCGACGCGAAGCGCGCGATGCGCTGGGACGCAGTCGGATCGTCGCTGGTCGCGACGGCGGCGATCACGCCGAAGCGCTCGCGCAAGAGGCGCGCGATCCCCCGTGCGTGGTCCTGGTCGATCGCGATCACCATGCCGCCCGCGCGCGGATCGAGCTTGCGCATCTCCTCGAGCTCGCCGTGGGCGCGCGCGAGCACCGCGGGCAGCCACTCGCCCTCGAGCGCGAGGGCCGTGCGCAGGCGCTGGCCCGAGGCGGCGGCGTCGAGGGCATCGTCGAAGGTGTGGGCGGCGTGGGTGCCGTCGGGCGCCGTCCACTCCATGAGGCCGTTCACGCGCGGGAAGAAGACCGGACGCACCACGCCCCCGTCGGCGAGGGCGTCGCCGTACCCGTACTCGAAGTCCGGCGTCGCCTCCTCGGCCTCGTAGCGCACGAAGGGGATCGGGTTGGCGTCGCTGCGGAACGGCGTGCCCGAGAGGCCGACGCGGAAGGCCGCGAGCTCGAAGGCGCGGCGCACGCCCTCGCCCCACGCCTTGCTCTCCCCGGCGTGGTGGATCTCGTCGAGCACGACGAAGCCCCCGCGCGCGATCCCGCGCAGCGCCTTCCAGCTCGTGCCGAGCTGCTGGTAGGTCACGACCACGCCGTGGGCGTCGTCGGGCAACGTGCCGCCGGCGTCGCTCCAGGCCGGCTCGAGCCCGAGACCGAAGGCGTCGGCGGCCTCGGCCCACTGCGCCTTCAGGTGCTGCGTCGGCACGACGACCACCACGCGGCGCGCCCGCTTCGCGTCGACGGCGCGACGGATGGCGGTGAGCGCGAAGGTGGTCTTGCCGGCGCCCGGCGTCGCGACCGCGAGGAAATCCGGCGCCTGGGCCGACTCGAGGCGCTCGAGCGCCTTCTCCTGCCAGGGCCGGAGGGGCGGCGGCGCGTGCCGCGCGGACTTCGGAGCGGGCGTCGCAGCGGACGTGCGGGCGGGTGCCCTGGCGGGCGCGCGGCTCGGCCCGCGCGACGCGGAGCTGCGTCGCTTCGGGGCCGGCTTCTTCTTCGTGCGGGAGGTCTTCTTGCGTGCGGCCATCGTTCTTCTGCAGGAGCGGCGGGTGGGTAGCAGGAGGCCCCTGCCCCGGCCACGGGCTTGCGCGCCCTGGAGGCCTGCCCTACTAAGATGCAGGACAGAATGTTTCTTTCTTTCCGAAGGGAAAAACGTTGCCCAGATCGTGGCTTGGAAGATCGATCAAGGCCCGGAGGCGGAGCCGGAAGGAGCGTCCGGAAGGCGATTCGGGGCGCTCGCGAACGCGCCGCACCCAGGCCGAGCGCAGCGCCACGACGCGCGCGCTCCTGCTCGAGGCCACGATCGAATGCCTCGCCGACCTCGGCTATGGCCACACCACGACCAGCGCCGTCGCCCGCCGCGCCGGCCTCTCGCGGGGCGCCCAGCTCCACCACTACCCGACGAAGCAGGAGCTCGTGGCCCACGCCATCGAGCACCTCTTCGAGCAGCGGCGGATCGAGTTCCTCGCTGCCTTCGAGACGCTCCCGCCCGACGTGGACCGGCTCGAAGGCGCGATCGACCTGCTCTGGCGCCAGCTCGCGGGCCCGTCCTTCGCGGCGGTGCTCGAGCTGATCGTGGCGGCGCGCAACGAGCGGGTGCTGCGCGAGCGGCTGCTGCCCCTGCTCGAGCAGTTCCGCGAGACCGTGGACCGGATCTTCCTCGACCTCTTCGGCGACACCGTCGAGCGCGGGCCGATCTTCGACGTCGCCGCCCCCTTCGCGCTCTCCCTGCTCGAGGGCCTCGCCCTGGGCCGCGTGCTCGGCGGCGAGCGCGACCCCTCCGAGCGCGTGATCGAATCGCTCAAGAACCTGGCGCGGCTCCTGCTGCCGAGTCGCACCGCAACCACGAGGAGCCTCACATGACGAGCCCCTTCCGATCGACCGACGTTCCCGAGGAAGAGCGCGCCGGCGGCGCGAGCCGCGACGCCTACGAGGCGCTGGTGCACCGCCTCTCCCACCAATCCGTGGTGAAGCATTTCGACGCCTACGCCGACATCCCGTGGGACGATCCCGAGTACGCGATCGACCGCGAGGATCCGCGCTGGGAGCTCTCGTGCGACGATCCCCTCGGCGCGACCGACTGGTACCGCGCGCTTCCCCAGCCCCTGCGCGCGCGCATCGGGCTCCACACCGTCGCGACCTTCGCGAAGATCGGCGTCCAGTTCGAGAACGTGCTCCAGCGCGGCCTGCTCGAGTTCGCCTGGCGCCTGCCGAACCAGTCCGCCGAGTTCCGCTACGCCTACCACGAGGTGATCGAGGAAGGGCAGCACTCGCTGATGTTCCAGGAGTTCGTGAACCGC
>Ga0105106_10000636_pt1 | contig 24752 bp, 24 predicted proteins | sample PPLLaktember2015_5_FD_79109 | JGI IMG/M metagenome (GOLD analysis project Ga0105106, IMG submission 79109) | Freshwater sediment microbial communities from Prairie Pothole Lake near Jamestown, North Dakota, USA - PPLs Lake P8 Core (1) Depth... | ecosystem: Environmental > Aquatic > Freshwater >...
AGATAACCGGATGGGGCAAGTGCATGCCCCCCAACGTGCTCTCCAATCACGACCTGGAGCAACTAGTGGACACGTCCGACGAGTGGATCACCACCAGGACCGGGATCAAGGAGCGCAGGATCAGTCACGTTGAAGCGTCCGAGCTCGCTGCAGTGGCAGGATTGCGCGCGCTTGCCGCGGCGGGGAAGACGGTCAACGACGTAGACCTCATCCTCGTTGCGACCTGTTCGGGTGACTCGATCATCCCATCGACCGCCTCGATCGTCCAGAAGCACATGGGTGCCTGGAACGCGGCCGCTTTGGACCTCAATGCCGCGTGCTCCGGATTCGTCTACGGACTCGTGGTGGGGACCAACATGATCCGGGGCGGCACCAACAACACCGTGCTGGTCATCGGCGCCGAGAAGCTGCATTTCGTCACAGACTTCACGGATCGGACCACCTGTGTCCTGTTTGGGGACGGCGCGGGCGCGGTCGTCCTCGAGCCAACCGACGAGCCGATCGGGCTCCTCTCTTCCGAGCTGGGCATGGACGGGTCGGTCGGCCACATTCTCGCTACTCCTCGCGATGGCACGGCGGGCGACCGCGGCCCGATCGATCCGAGGGAGTGCGCCATCGGGATGGAAGGCCCCGAGGTCTTCCGTCGGGCGGTGACGACCATGGGCGACTCCTCGGCGCGGGCGATCAAGAACGCCGGGCTCTCGCTCGACGACATCGACCTGCTGATACCGCATCAGGCCAACATCCGGATAATCGATGCGACTGCCCGCCGTCTCGGCATCGACGACGGCAAGGTCTATGTCAACATTCACTCCTACGGAAACACATCGGCCGCCACTATCCCGGTTGCCCTCACCGAAGCCCTTGAAGACGGCCGGATCGCGCCGGGCGACATCATCGCCTTCACTGCGTTCGGTGGGGGGTTGAGCTGGGCATCGGCTGTCTACCGATGGGGCGAGCGGACCGAGCCCCTGGGAGAGAGTGATGCGGAGTTGCCGCCTGCCGACCGAACCACGCTCGAGTTGCTCCAACCCAATTTCGACTTCTTCGGCCTGCCCGAAAAGATGACGTGAGCAGCACATCGGAGGGGCGAGTTGCCCTGGTCACGGGCGGCTCGCGCGGAATCGGGAGGGCCATTTGCCACCGGCTGGCCGCGTCCGGCCATGCTGTCGCCGTCAACTACACGTCGAACGTCGGAGCCGCCGAAGAGGTGGTTCGGGCCATAACCGAGAACGGGGGACGTGCCATCTCCGTCGCCGCCGACGTTTCCAGGGTCGAGGACGTCGATCGGGTCTTCGCGGTGGTCGCAGAGGAGCTCGGGCGGGTCTCGGTGCTGGTGAACAATGCGGGTATCACCCGGGACAACCTTCTGCTGCGGATGGGGCCGGAGGACTTCGACGAGGTGATAGCGATCAACCTCAGGTCGGCGTATCTGTGCACACGGGCCGCTCTGAGAGCGATGGTGCGAGCTCGCTGGGGAAGGGTGATCTCGATCTCCTCTGTCGCCGGGATCACCGGGAACCCGGGGCAGGCGAACTACGCCGCCTCCAAGGCGGGAATGATCGGCTTTTCGAAGGCTGTTGCCAAGGAAGTCGGATCGAGGGGGATAACCGTGAACGTGGTGGCCCCCGGGTTCATCACTACAGAGTTGACCGAGAACCTCGGGGACAGAATCAAGAAGGAGGCACAGGCTTCGATTTCCCTCGGGCGGTTCGGTGTCCCGGAGGAAGTGGCCGCTGCGGTGGATTTCCTGGCATCCGACGCGGCCTCGTACATAACCGGCCAGGTGTTGGCGGTGGATGGGGGAATCGCCCTGTAACTTTCCGCCGCGATTTCCATGAGGAGGAATCAATGGAGAGAAACGAAGTAGCGGACCGCCTCAGCGGGGTCCTGGTGTCCGAGCTCGGGCTCGACGCAACGAAGATCGCCGAGGATGCGCACTTCGAGGAGGACCTCGATGTCGACAGCCTCGGCGTGGTCGAGTTGCTCATGGCGCTCGAGGACGAGTTCGGCGTGAAGATCCCGGACGAGGAAGCCGAGTCGATCATGACCGTCGGACAGGCGATCGACGTCGTGTACGGGAAGCTGGGAGGCTGAGTTGACGCCACCCGAGCGGCGACGGGTCGTCGTCACCGGGCTCGGGGCGATCACTCCACTCGGTGATGATGCCGGCTCGACCTGGGAGTCGATGCTGGCCGGGCGATCCGGAGTCGGGCCCATCTCGTTGTTCGACACCGCGGGGTACCGGACGACTATCGCCGCCGAGGTCCCGGGATGGGAGCCGGAGGAGCACTTCGACCGGCGGGAGGTGCGCCGTCTCGATCGCTTTGCCCAGTTCTTCCTGGTGGCGGTGCGTCAGGCGATGAAGCAGGCGGCTCTCTCCTTCACCGAAGATGATCCGGCCGCGGCCCGTGCCGGAGTTGTAGTCGGCGCCGGATTTGGCGGGATGGGCTCGTTCATCGACGAGATCGTGACGCTCACCGAGAGAGGACCCGACCGGGTCAGCCCGACGGGCGTTCCCCGCGTCATCCCCAACATGGCGGCGGGCCTGGCCTCGATCGAGCACAACCTGCTCGGCCCCGTCTCCTGTGTGGTGACGGCCTGCTCGGCGTCGGCCAATGCCATCGGTGACGCCGCCGAATTGATAAGACGTGGGGCAGCCGACGTCGTGGTCGCTGGGGGCGCCGAGGCCGCAATAACGACCTTCGGGATAGCCACATTCGCCCAGGCCCGGGCCCTGTCCCACCGAAACGACGACCCTGAGGGTGCGTCACGCCCGTTCGATGCCGAACGGGACGGGTTTGTGATGGGGGAGGGAGGCGCGGCCCTCGTCCTGGAGGATTTGGAGCATGCTCGGGCTCGTGGGGCGGAGATCCTGGCCGAGGTGACCGGTTATGGCATGTCCGCCGACGCCTATCACATCACCCTGCCCAGACCGGGTGGCACCGGCGCCGCCCGAGCAATGTCCGCGGCCATCGCCGACGCAGGACTCACCCCGTCCCGGATCGGGTACATCAACGCCCACGGCACGTCGACCGAGGCGAATGACACGACCGAGACCGCTGCGATCCACATAGCCATGGGTGAGGCAGCAGGGTCGACTCCTGTTTCGTCGACCAAGTCGATGACAGGCCACATCCTGGGTGGGGCAGGCGCGGTGGAGGCGGTGGCCTGCATCTTGGCCCTTCGTGATCAGGTCCTGCCTCCAACCATCAACTATCAGAGCCCTGACCCTGACTGTGACCTGGACTATGTCCCCAACGTCAAGAGGGACGCCACCCTGGACCATGCCATGTCGAACTCGTTCGGGTTCGGCGGTCACAACGTGTCCTTGATCTTCTCGCGCTTCTGATACCGGCCGACCCTCCCTGGTCGCTCCGAGTCGACCCACTCACGTCCTCCCTTGCACACAGACGCCGGCTGGCCGCGGCTTTCAAGTCCGAACGGTCGGCCAGCGATCAAGACTGCTTCTCCCGCCACTCGGCCAGGCTGCGATATACGAGGGACAGGATCAGGGTGACCCCGATCGTCACCACCAGGAAAGACAGGACCGCCACGAGGATCGCCCAGCCAACGCAGGTCGTGTAGCCGCCAGCGTCTGTCGGGACCCGGCAGCTCACATCGGTGATGATCCACCCCAGGGCTGCGGCGAGGCCTCCCAGGACCAGGGCGGGTATCGCTATCCATGGGTTTGGCCTCCGCCTCATCGACGTGGTTTGCCCTGCTCGTCCAGCTTCGCCGCGTCGAGAACCTCCTTCGGCGCAAGCTCCGGGGGAATCGGATAGCTGGTACCGACTTCACGGGGAGGGTGGAATGCCAATCTCACCGATGGGTGCCACGCGAGGACAGCCACGGCCAGCCCTGTCAGCGCCGAGACGAGCCCGGGGACCCGGCTCTGGGTCGCGGCTAGACCGATTGCAAGCGCAGGCCAGAGCACACGAATCACGAACAGGCCTCCAGGCAGCACCCTCGAGTACCACATGGCTGCGATTGGAGCCGAGAGGCCGACGATCATCGTCGCCGTGGTTGGGTTGTCCCAGGCCGCCAGGCCGAGCAGCGCAGGGAAGAGGATCAGCGCCAGGGGGAGGATCACCGCCCGTGCCGGGGGCCCGGCCGCGGCAGGCCTTCTTCGCATCGCAGCCGACATGCCCCGGGTGAACAGTGAGACGACGGTGACGCCTGTGGCGGCCAGGGCCACTATCCAGATCACGTCGATCGGCCGAATCGCGCCGACGGCCAGTGCTGGTGCGGCCCCGGCAACGGCCAGACGCCTCGCCCACCGGCCACCGGTCATGATCATTCCGACGACGGAGACTGTCGCCGTTTCCAGAAGGCCCAATCCTACGAGAAGCACCGACCCCGGTGCGAGGGGGCCGGGGTCGACGAGGAGTGCAGCTGTCCACAGCAGCGCAGATAGGAGCGGGGTCGCAGCAGCAAGAGGGACCTTCACGGCGGCAAGTGTCGCAGTCAGGAGCGATCAAGCCGAAGTCGGATCCTCCGGGCTGTCGGAGGGGTGCAGCACGCGCAGACCCGAGCGCTCACCGGCCCGGGGGGACTCGCCCGGCTCCCACACCGTCTCCAGCCGCCACGTGGTCCCCGGTCGCAGAGAGACGACCGCGCCGTGTCCGGGCTTGTCTTGATGGATGCCACCCAGGGGAGCACCGATGAGGCGAAGTCGGCCCGCCTGGATCGGATCCTGGTGAGAGACGATCACCACGTCGCCGTGCGGGTGCTCCGCATCGAGTCGCCTGGCTGTGGCGCTCATCCTCTCCGCCAACTCCTCGAGAGTCTCATCTTCGAAGGGGAGGCTCTCAGGATGCTCGAGATACGCCTCGAGCTCGCCCGGGAAGAGCTGTGGGATCTCACGCCAGGTGTGACCCTTCCACCGCGCGGTCACTTTCCATTCGGTGAGGTCTTGGTCCACCTTCACCGGCACCCCGGTGCGCCCTGCGATCTCCTCTGCGGTTCGAAGCGATCGCTCGAGCGGAGACGACCAGATCGCTACCACCGGGCGCGGGCCCAGATACCGGCCGACCCTCCGAGCCTGCTCCACACCATGCGGTGACAGACCGAAACCCGGGAGATCGGCGTAGACGAGATGTTCGGGGTTGTCCACCTCGGCGTGGCGAACGAGATGCACCAATGCAGCCATGACCGCATTGTTGCGGTTCTCGTCCCTGGCCGGAGGTAACTTCCGTGAGGCGTGTGGACCGAGCCGATACTCCATGTCGACATGGATGCCTTCTTCGTCGAGGTGGAACGGCGGCGTGACCCGTCCCTGATCGGGCTGCCGGTCGCGGTCGGAGGCACCGGGGGCAGGGGAGTGATCGCCAGCGCCTCGTACGAAGCACGCCGTCATGGGGTGCGCTCCGCTCAGGCGACGGCGACGGCCCTCAGGCTGTGCAGTGACCTGATCGTGGTTTCCCCTTCGCATGATCGATACGGCGAGGTCTCGGCCGAGGTATTCGAGGTCTTCCGGGCTTTCACTCCTCGGGTGGAAGGCCTGAGTCTGGACGAGGCGTTTCTCGACGTGTCAGGTTTGCGCAAGCATTTCGACGGCCCGGTCGAGGTGGCGATCGCGATCCGTGGGGAGATCAGATCACGGCTTGGCCTCCCCGCCTCGGTGGGTGTCGCATCGTCGAAGTTCATCGCCAAACTGGCCTCCGAGGCGGCCAAACCGGACGGATACCGGCATGTGCCCCTGGAAACACAGCTCGAGTTCCTCCACCAGCTCCCGGTCGGCTCGATGTGGGGGGTGGGGCCCGCAACGCTGGCCGGGCTGCAGCGTCTCGGCGTGGTGACAGTGGCCGACCTGGCCGAGCTACCCGAGCAGACCGTGCTGGCGACTCTGGGGCCGACTCACGGTCGCCACCTTCTCGAGCTCGCCCGTGGCGTCGACAACCGGCCGGTGATCCCGGACACCGAGGCGAAGTCGATCTCGGTCGAGGAGACCTACGCCCGCGATCTCGAAGGAAGGGAGACGATGGAAACCGCTTTGCTCGCCCACTCGCAGCGTCTGGCGGATCGTCTGAGGAGAGCAGGGCTGGGCGCCCGCACCGTGACGCTGAAAGTGCGTTACGAGGACTTCTCGACGATCACTCGCAGCGTCACCTTGTCCGGCCCGATCGACAGCCCACGCGACCTCTACCACCGGGCGCTCGAACTGCTCGGCTCTGTCGACGTCGATCGTCCCGTGCGTCTCCTCGGTCTCGGTGGCTCGGGCCTGGAGGGAGAGAGCCAGCCGAGACAGCTGGATCTGGCCGGTGACGAGAGCTGGGTGAAGGTATCGGAAGCAGTTGCAGACGTTCGGGACCGGTTCGGCGATCACTCCGTCGAGCCTGCTCGCCTGCTCGATCGAAAAAGGCAATATCCCGAATCTGACCGGTGAACTGTGCTCAGGGCGGGTGTATTGTGTCAACGGGCGCGGAAACGATGAAGACGAACGAGGTATAGATGGCCCTCGACGACCACGAACGCAAGATCCTTGCTGAGATAGAGCGTCAGTTCTACGAGGAGGATCCTGAGCTGGCGCACGCGGTGCGGAAGATCGCACGGCCGTCTCGCGTCGGTGTCCGTCTGGCCATGGTTGGAGTGGTTGCCGGGCTGGCCGTGGTCATCGCATTCTTCGCCACCAACACCATGGTCGCATTCCTCGGATTCGCGCTACTGGTCGGGTCCGCCACGGCTCTGGCCACGGGTCTGAGGTCCCGGGGCTGGCGCCAGGCCGAGCGTGAGCCGCAAGGCGACGGGCCGGAGCCTGGCTGGCAGGACCCCTTCCGTCGCGACTGATTTCAACCGGCTATCGTTCCGGCCCCCAGCGGCAGTCTCGGGAGGTTCCGCCGTCTGAGGAGGAGGATCCGATCCACGACTTCGGGTCGGTTCGTAGGTTGTAGGAAGGGACGCGTGGACCAGTCATTTACAGCTGAGCAGGCATGCCGGCTGACCGAGTGCACACATCATCAGCTTCGATACTGGGACCGGGTGGGGCTGGTCAAACCTTCGATACAAACCACCGGTGGCAGACCGGGAGTCCGACGCCTCTACTCCTTTCGCGATCTCGTCGCCCTCCGCGTCGTGCGCAGCCTTCTGGTCAACGGCATGTCCCTGCAGCGGGTGCGCCGCGCCTGGGACTATCTGCGTCGGGAAGGCGAGATGGAGATCCACCTCGCCGAGGTCAAACTGGTCACCGACGGCCAGACCATCTTCCGGGTCAGCGCCGACGAGGGCGAGCTCATGGACGCGTTGCGCGAGGGTCAGATGGCCTTTTTCGTGGCGATCGACGAGATCGTGCGGGAAGTGGAAGAGGACGTCACTCGTTTCGAGCTGGACCGGGCCCGGTTTCTCGAGATGCTTCGCCGGGTCGAGGACGACATCAGCGAAGAGCGCAGCGCCTCAGGCTGATTTCTGCCTGTTTGGCGGCGCTCCCACGAGGCGGTGGGTGCTACCAAGACCCCGGGCATCGCCTTTCGGGCGGCTGACCAAGGCCGGAGTCATCAGTCGCCTTTCAGCAGTGACGCCGGGTTGAAGGCTGCCCGGGTTCTCGCGCCGCCCTCGTAGCGGAGCTTGATCCAGTCCTCAACGGTCGCCAGATCCGACTCCCGGGCGTTCCCGTTGCGATCTCCGTAGACTGCGGCCGAGTACGAAGAGGCGAGCGGCACCAGCGACCGGTCGGTGGCGCGGGCGAACTCGATTGGCGTCTGGAAGGCCGGCACCGGCGTGCCCAGGTCGGTGAGTCGATCCACTATCTCATCCCAGGCCGCGGTGATGTCGCCCTCCCGGAGTCTCCTCAAGCGTCTCCTCCTTCGAATCGCCTTCAATAGGGGGATCAGCCCGGCCAGAAGGACCACGAACGGGATCGCGACCCAGATCCAGGTCAACTCGAACCCGGACGAGCCGTCGCCGATCGGGTTGTCGGTGAGATCGATGCGGTCGAGGGCGGTGACACTCTCGTCGAAGAAGCCCGGCCTGCCCAGTGTGGCCCCGCTGTTCGAGTCGGGCGGGGGCACGAACGGGGTGGGATCGAACTCGGCGGTGAGGCTCTCAGGGAGGGCACCATCCCCTCTCGGGGTGGGGTCGAACTTGACCCAACCGAAGCCGTCCATCCACATCTCGACCCAAGCATGGGCGTTGTTGTCGCGAACTACGATCACATCGGTGCCGTCGGACTGCTCTTCCACCCTGCCCGGCGTGAATCCCCAAACCACCCGGCTGGGAATGTTCAGCCGGCGGCCGAGCACCGCCATTGCCGCGGCGAACTGCTCGCAATAGCCGACCCTGTAGTTGAGGCTTTCCGGATCCGTGAGCCACTCTTCGAGATCGAGGCTCCCATGCCCGGTGCTCACGTCGGTCGAGTATTCGAAGTCGCCGCTCTCCCGGAACCACCGCTGGAGCAGCCAGGCGGCTTCGAAGGGGGTGGTCGCTCCGGCGGTTTGCTGCACTGCAACCTGGGTGATGCCGGCCGGGACCTCTTCGGGCAGCTCGGTGAACCGATCGATGTCCGATGGGGGAGTCACGTCTCGGGGCCGTTCCCCGGGCTCGATCGCGGTGACACCGGCCTCGGCGGCGTTGGCGAAGAGCGGGGTCAGGTTCCCGTCCGGCCCGGTCGCCAGGGCTCCGAGGTCCTCGTTGCTCATCGCCAGGATGGTCTGAGCCTCGTACTCGTCTCCTTCGTCGAGCTCGGCCTGGTAGATGGCGGAGCCGTCGGGTGTGATCTGAAACCCGCTCACGTTCACCGACTCGGAGCGGAAGAACTGCCCGATACCTGCGGTGGGGAGGACCTGCGAGCGGAGATTGGCGATCTGGACTCTCTGGGTGATCTCTTGGGTGGTGCCCTGGTAGGCGTAGTCGGGATCACCACCTCCCATTCCGGGCTCGTAGAAGTCGGCCCGGGAGGCCGAGGGTCGCCACGCCGTCCCGTCGAAGATGTCGAGACTCTCCATGCGCCAGTAGATCTGATTGGCCGGAGGCGCATCGGGATCGAGGGTCGCCCTGAACATCACCGCATTGGTCCGTCGGATGATGCTCTGTTGTAGGTCTGCCAGACGATCGAAGCTCTGACCTCCGAAGCCGGCTCCATAGCCACCTCCGAAGCGCCAGCGAATGTTCCCGTTGGCCGGGACGAGCGACGAGGCGGTGTCGGCCGCGACGGCCGAGCCTGCCGCCACCAGCACAGCGAGGACCAACGCCATGCTGCCGGCTCGTCGTGCCAGGGGGCGGCCTTCGAGATCCCGCACCCGGCCCGATTCCTGGCGACGCTCCATCCCGATCGCGGCCAGGGCGAGTGCGATGACAGCTGCTGCGGCGATCATGTATCCCCGTCCCCCGGGCACCCGGTCCATCACGGCGAACTGCAGGTACAGGCCGAGCGAGGGGACCACCATGGCCAGGGTCGAGCCGACGGATGCACCCCAAACGTAGAGGGCTCCGGTCACCCACATCAGGATGGCGAGCAGCGCGACGATGCCGGAAGTGGGGAACACCGGGGCCACCCCGTACCGGACCAGATTCAGGGCCTGTGACATCTCCCGACCCAGTGCTCCGAAGGTCTCACCGGTGGGAACGAAGCCCACGGCCAGGGTATGGGAAACAGAGATCCGGAGGAACAAGGCCAGCCCGGCCACGGCGAAGATCGCGATCACGAGGCGACGATTGCCGACTGTCTGGCTGAGCAGCCACCAGATGACTCCACCGAGGAAGGCGGAGGCGATCATGATCATCTGCCATGCCGGAGCCTCGATGCCGGAGTCGAGCAGCTTGTCCCCCAGCCGTATCAGCATCAGGACGAATGCGGCGATCCCGGCTAGCCGACCGAGGCGGTTGTCCATGAGTTCCTCATTGCGGTCATCCATGCCGGAGCCCAGGGCTGGCCGGGCTCGACCGAGATTGTGGTGACACCCATCCTGTGAAAGCCGACGAGCGTCTGTGACGTCGACTGCGAAGCGGTCATCAGTACGGTGGTCGGGTAGTCGCCCGAGAGAAGCTGCTGGATGTTGAGCAGCGGCCTGTCGGCGACCCCGGTGACGATGACCAGCGCCCCGCCCCCGCCTTTCTGCCGGATCCGCCCAGCCACCGCCTCGATGTCAATCGCCGGGTCGGGCTGGACCAGTGCCAGGCGCTCCATGGCGGACGAGTAGCGGGAGGCGTCGATTGGCTCGGCGTCGCCCGCCCACAGGTCCGCGTCGAACCCGGAGGCGACCAGGTGGGTGACGATGGTGGCCGTGCCCGAGACCGCCTTTTCGAATCCGTCCTGGGACTCGTAGCTACCCGACCGCACATCGAGGAGGACGAGGGCCCGCGACTGCCATGGCGTCTCCAATTGGCGAATCATCAACTCGTCTGTCTTGGCCGACGAAGGCCAGTGAACCCGTCGCAGGTCGTCACCACGCTGGTACTCGCGGAGGGTGTAGAAGTCCTCGCCGCCTCGCCGGGCGTGCTCGGGTCGGGAGGCCTGCATTGCCGGGTCCTGTCCCCGGATGATCGGGAACCCGCTCAGCTCCTCGACGGCCGGGTAGACGACGATGCGGTCGACGGGACCGGTTCCTGCGCTCATCTCGGCCAGGCCGAGAGGGTCGCCAGCCTTGATCATCGTCGGCCCGACTCGATAGACGCCGCGCGGCCTGCAGGTGACCCGGTAGGTGGCTGTGGTCGCCTCGTCCTTCTTGAGGCGGGCCACTTCGAAGGTGGCCACTCCCAGTCGATTCACGTCATCTTCGATGGTGAGATGGCTGATGGCGCGCTTCGACCGGTTGTCGACGAGGAGGGTGACCGTCGTGGTCTCGCCGTCGTGGACGGTCGATGAGCCGAGGCGACGATTCACCTCGAGATGGGGCCGCCGGCTACGGACATAGACGATCGCAACGCCTTGAGCGATCAAGAGGATCAAGCCGGTGAGCAGGAGCTCGCTCTCTCCCAGTGTGTACCAGAGGAGAAGGAGGGCGAGCCCCGCCCCCGAGAGCGCCCACCCTCGAAGGGTGGGCATCAGGTAGCGATCCGGGAGGTCGTCCCGGGGACGCGAAGCCGCGTCATCAGCTCGTCGATCGCGTCTGGGAGCGATTCGCCACGCATCTGAGCCTCGGGCCGAAGGCCCATGCGATGCTCGAGCACCGGGTGGGCCAGGGCCTTGATGTCGTCCGGGGTCACGTACTCCCTCCCCTGGGAGGCGGCACGCGCTCGGGACAGGCGCTGCAGGAACAAGGCCGAGCGCGGTGAGGCGCCGAGCAGGACGTCGGCGTGAGTCCGGGTCCCTTCGACCAGGTCGACGATGTAGGTCTTGACGGACTGTGACACCGAGACGGCCCTGGCGATGTCGACCATTTCCTCGACCTCTTCGATCGAGGCCACCGGCGCGAGGTCGAAGAAGGTCGACCGGACCCCGTGGGTGTCGAGGATCTCGAGCTCCTTCTGCCGGCTCGGGTACCCGATGACGACCCGCATCATGAACCGGTCGAGCTGGGACTCGGGCAGGGGATATGTGCCTTCATGCTCCAGCGGGTTCTGGGTGGCCATAACCATGAAGGGAAGAGGTAGAGCGCGGGTCACGCCGTCCGAGGTCACCTGCCTCTCCTCCATCGCCTCGAGGAGGGCGGACTGCGTCTTTGGGCTGGCGCGGTTGATCTCGTCGCCGACCACGATGTTGGCGAAGATCGGGCCCGGCTTGAATTCGAACTCGTTCCGGTTGCGATCCCACACGGAGACACCGGTCACGTCCGACGGGAGCAGATCCGGGGTGAACTGGATTCGCTGGAACATGCTGTCGATGGAACGGGCCACCGACTTGGCCAGTTGTGTCTTGCCCACCCCGGGCACGTCTTCGACGAGGACGTGGCCTTCGGCGACGAGGGCGAGGAGCACCAGCTCCACCACATCGCGTTTACCCTGGATCACCTTCTCCACGTTGGCCGCGATCCGGTCGAAGCGCTCGCTGAACGTCGCGATCTGCTGTGGTGATACCTCGGTCAAATAGAGCTCCCGCGTCGTTTCCTTCGCCCCGGACTCTACCGAGAGGCCCCAATTGTGGGGGCTAGAGTGACCGGAGGGAGTGGCTGACGACTCATGACTCATCGCCTGAGCCTGGGCGGAGGCTGGCTGGCGCTGTTTCGCCGGCCCGTTTTGCTTTGGGAGGCCATCCGGGCCGGGGTTGCCATGCGAGCTCATGGTGGGTTGCTTCCCTCCTCGGTCTATCTCGATTGGAGGGTTCATACCGCCTACGGCGCTGGCATGTCGGAAACCCGACAGGATGATCTGGAGTCCTATCTCTCGTGGCGACGGCGGATGCGGGCGCTTTCATGAGACACAAGCTGATTTCTCGACTGGAGGACATCCCGGGTGTGGCCGCGGTCGCGCTCGATCTGGATGACGTCGAGTCCGGGATCAAGGTCAAGCTGGAGGACGACGCCGACGAGGCCGACGTTCTGGATCGGGTCCGTGAGTTGCTCGTTGCCTATGGGGTCAGATCCCACGATCACCCAACCCTTCAGATCAACCAGTCCCGCTTCGGGAGGGTCGGAGTCGACATCGGCGTCGCTGTGGAGGTGACCCCGATCAAGGGTGGAGCCCGGGTGGAGGTCGTCGGTCAGTCGGTGCGGTCCTTTCGCGTGGTCGCCCCAACCCCAACGGCCATCGCCCAGGGTCTGTCGGACGCCTGGTGCCAGGTACTGGGCAGGATCCCGATGGAGATCACCCGTGTCGGCCTGGGACGCGATGGGTCGTTGCAGGTGGTGGCCAACGACGGTGTGGAGGAGCGGGTCGGGCACGGCGATCTGGATTACGGCTGGACCTATGCGCTGGCGTCGGCGGTCGGGAAGGCGATCGGCGTCCTCGATGCCGAGTCTGGGGCGAAGGTTCGGATTTGACCGGGACGGATTGGTAACGTCGACCCGAGACGGAACGCACCGCATGGCCAGGGTCCTCGTATTGAACGCCAGTTATGAGCCGCTCTCAGTGGTGACGGCGCGACGTGCTGTGATCCTCGTGCTCAACCAGAAGGCCAGCATCGTCGTCGGCAAGGACGAGATCTGGAGCTCGGAGAGCGCATTCGTCGACGTCCCCTCTGTGGTGCGGCTCAATCGTTTCGTGAAGGTGCCATACCGCCGCGCCGCCCCGGTCACTCGTCGCGCCGTCTTCGGACGGGACGGTCACCGGTGTCAGTACTGCGGCGGGCCGGCCGAGTCGCTCGATCACATCATGCCGAGATCCAAGGGCGGAGACCACACCTGGGAGAACGTCGTCGCCTGTTGCCGTCCCTGCAACATCCACAAGGGGGACCGTTTGCCGTCGGAGGCCGGTCTCCGGCTCAACACGAAGCCGGGGCCTCCCCGTCGCTACGCGTGGATCTATGCCTCGACCGGATACCAGGTCGACCCGGCCTGGCATCCCTATATCGAAGTCGCATAGACCTCTCCCGCGGGACCTGACCTGTGACGGATCCCATCCGACACTGAGCCGCTCCTCCTGGTTTCTCCACCCGTGTGGTCCGTCGCGTGGTCGAGATGGGTCTGGGTGGGGGGAAAAGGTTGACAAGTGGGGCGAAGTGGGCCATAGTGGCGACTCCGGCCGGCGAGGGCCGGGCCCCGGCGAGAAGGGGTGACGCGATGAGAACGGACGGAGTAGAGAAGAAGTGTTCCTCGGTGAGTACTTCCACAGTCTCGACGAGAAGGGCCGAGTGGTCATGCCCTCCGGTTTTCGCCGTCGTCTCGCCGAGGGTTGTGTCGTCACAAAGGGACAGGACGGCCAGCTACTCCTCTTCCCGCCCGATGAGTTCGAGGCAAGGGCGTCGGAGGTGAGGGAAAAGCCGCAGAACCGCTCGGGACGTCGATTCTCCCGAACCGTCTTCTCCGGGGCCGACCTGCAGACACTGGACAAATCGGGTCGGGTCCTGGTCAAACCCGAGCTGAGGAAATACGCCGCTCTCAATGGGTCGACCGAGGTGGCGGTGATCGGTGTCTTCGACCACGTGGAGCTCTGGAACAAGGACCAATACATCGCCGATCGCGACGCAGGCGACGAGAGCTATCTCGAGGAGGACGAGTAAGGCAGCACGTGGCTGGTTCATCGCCAGCCCCCCGGAACCAATGGAAGGCCCCTGACTCCGCCCGCTTCCTTTGGTACCAGCGCCCGGGGGGCTGGCAATGAACCAGGACCGGAAGAAGGACAACGGGAGCTTTCACCGGCCGGTTCTGGCGCAGGAGGTGGTCGATCTGCTGGCCCCCGTCCTGCCGGGAGTCGTGGTGGACGCGACCTTCGGCGGCGGTGGACACAGTCGCCGATTGCTGGATGAGTTCGGAGGAGACGTGACGGTTATCGGGATAGATCGCGACCCAGAGGCACTGGCCAATGCCGGTGAGCTCGGTGTCGTCGCGATCGAGGGCAACTTCGCCGATCTCCGCCATCTGGTGAGCGAAGCCACGGACCGCCCGATCTCGGCCGTCCTCTTCGACTTCGGGGTCTCCTCGCACCAGCTCGACGAGGCGGCTCGCGGCTTCTCCTACCGCAAGGAGGGCCCCATCGACATGAGGATGGCCCCGATGCAGGGTTCAGCGCATCGGAGATAGTCAACACCTGGCCCGAGGAGCGCCTCGCCGAGATAATCCGGCGATACGGGGAGGAGCCACTCGCCCGGCGCGTCGCCGCGGCGATCGTGGCCGGTCGCCCTCACCAGTCCACCAGCCGCCTGGCCACCGTCATCGCCGAGGCACTGCCTGCGGCCCGCCGCCGGGTGGGCCATCCTGCTCGACGGACCTTTCAGGCGTTGCGGATCGTGGTCAACTCGGAGTTGGATGCGATCACCAGTGGTCTCGACCAGGCGATTGGATTGGTTACGGGCGGTGGACGGGTCCTCGCCATCTCGTACCACTCGCTGGAGGACCGGATCGTCAAGCGCCGGTTTCACAGGGGCGCTGTCGGGTGCACCTGCCCGCCGGAGCTCCCGGTGTGCGGATGCGGCAACAGCGCAGAGCTGCGCATCCTCACCCGCAAACCGATCCGGGCGTCGGCAGCCGAGATCGAGATGAACAACCGGGCCCGGTCAGCCGTCCTTCGCGCCGCAGAGAAGGTGGCGGCGTGACCGCGGCCCGACCACTTCGCCGGGTCGCCAACGACCGAAGCTTGCGGGTCATCAAGGGCCACTCCTTGAAGCGGCTCACCCTCGCCCCCTGGACGATCATGGTGATCATCGGGGTGGTCGCCTTCCTGGGTTTGGGTTTCGCCCGCACCTCACTTGACAGGTCCGCCTTCGAACTCGATCGCCTCGACAAGGCCATCACCGAGCAAGAGGCGATCAACGAGCAGTTGAGGCTGGAGATCGCCCGCATGGAGAACCCGGCCCGCATCGCGCCGCTTGCCGAGGAGATGGGCCTGGTCATTCCCGGGAACACAAGGCAGCTTCTGGTGGACCTGGACGGCGGTGGCCCGGCGGTGGCCTCCGTCGAGGGAGAAGGAGACACGCAATGACGACCCGACGGCGCGCTGGAGCCGGGCTCGAGGACGGGGCATTGGGCCTCGGACCACCGGAGTCACGGCCGGGGATCTGACCCGTGGCTGCCACGAAGGCCGCCAGGAAGCCCAACCCCGCCAAGCTGCGTGTTGCCCTCATCGGCCTATTCCTGGTTGCCGCGTGGCTGGGCATGGCCTACCGCTTGGTTCAGGTGCAGGTCGTGCAGGCGGCCGACCTCGCCGATCAGGGGCTGAGCCAGCGTCTGGTCACCCGTGACCTCGCCCCACAGAGGGGGAAGATCTTCGACCGGAACGGGGAGCTGCTGGCGATGACGATCGAGGCGCAGAGCGTGTGGGCCAATCCCGGCCAGATCGAAGATCCGCTCTGGGTGGCGCAGCAGGTGGGCGGCTTGCTCGACGTCGACCCCGATCTGCTCTATGAGCGCCTCATTTCGGATCGCGACTTCGTGTACCTCAAGCGCCAGGTCGAGCCGGTCCTCGCAGAGCAGATCACCGAATTGGAGGTCCGCGGGCTCTACACCCATCCGGAGGCCACTCGCGTCTATCCCGCCGGCCAGGTGGCTTCGCACGTGAGCGGGTTCGTGGATATCGACGGGAACGGCCAGGAGGGCCTCGAGTACGTCTATGACGAGGATCTGCGCGGCATCCCGGGCAAGGCAGTATTCGAGCGTGATCTAGAGGGGCGGATCATCCCCCAGGGCATCAGCGACATCGCTCCTGCGGTGCCCGGGACCGATCTCAACACGACGATCGACCTGCCCCTGCAGTATCAGGCGCAGCAGGCCTGCCTGTCCGCGTTGGTCCGCACAGACGCCGAGAGCTGTTGGGTGGTGGTGCTGGAGGTCGAAACCGGCGGTGTGTTGGCCATGGCCGGCGCACCGGTCTTCGACCCCGAAACCCGCCGCACCGTGGATGAGGAATGCGATCCAACTGAGGACCCGGTTTGCAGCTCGTTCTCGAACTTCGTCGTCCGCGGGGTGTACGAGCCAGGGTCGACCGAGAAGCTGATCACGGTCGCGGCCGCCGTCGAGGAGGGGGAGGTCGAGGCCTCGACATTGATCCCCGAGGTTGCAGACGTCCTGGAACTGCGGAAGGACGCCTGTCGTTCGGCTGACGATGACCTCTACGGCTGTTACCGCGACTTCGAGGAGCACGAGACCTCGGACATGACCGTGGCCGAGATATTCACTCGATCGTCGAACGTCGGCACGATCCTCGTCGCAGAGAAGCTCGGGCAGGATCGCCTCGTCTCATACATAGAGAAGTTCGGCCTCGGCTCACCGACCGGGATCGACTACTCCGTCGAGGCGCCCGGTTTCCTCAACTTCGAGGCGGGCTGCGAGACCTGTTGGGCATCGGCCGCGATCGGGTACTCGGTTGCCGCGACGCCACTTCAGATGGCCGCCGCTTATGCCGCCATCGGGAACGACGGTGTATGGACAGCTCCTCACATCGTCGCCTCCACGACCGATGTCGACGGTAACGAGGACGTGACCGGTCTGGAGACCAGACGGGTCGTCTCCGAGTCGACCGCAACCTTGATGCAATCCCTTCTGGCCAATGTGGTCGACGAGGGCACGGGCCGGGCGGCGGACGTAGAAGGCTATCGAGTGGGCGGCAAGACCGGGACGGCGAACAAACTCGGTGAGGACGGCCGTTACACCGAGGAGACCAGGGCCTCCTTCGTGGGGATGGCCCCAATGGATGACCCGAAAGTGGTGGTTGCCGTGCTCATCGATTCTCCGTCGTTCAAGTTCAGAACCGGTGGGGCCGCGGCTGCGCCGGTGTTCGCCGAGGTCATGGAGCAGGCCCTCCACCGGCTTGGAGTGACGCCCGATGCCACCGACGGGTAGCACGCTTGGTTCGGTCTCGAGCCGAGTCGGTGGGGCGTTGTACGGTGACCCGGAGACCTGGCTCTCCGACGTCACCCATGACTCGCGCGGTGCCGGGCCAGGGGTCCTCTTCGTGGCGGTGCGGGGCTCGACGCACGATGGTCATGACTTCATAGATGCTGTAGTGGAGGCCGGATCACCGGCGGTGGCCGTCGACCACAACGTGTCGGCTCGAGTGAGCCAGGTCGTCGTCGAGGACACCAGAGCTGCGATGGGTGCCATGGCAGCGGAGGTGCACAACGATCCGTCCGCGCATGTCCCGGTGATAGGAGTGACCGGGACCAACGGCAAGACCTCGGTCACCCACTACATCGAGTCACTGCTCGACTCGGCAGGGAAGCAAGGCGGGCTCATCGGCACGGTTCAGACCAGGGTGGGCTCCAGCGTCATCCCCTCGGCGCGCACGACACCGGAGGCGACCGACTTCCAAAGACTGCTGGCAACGATGCGCGATCTGGGGGTCGACGCCATCGCTGCCGAGGTCTCCTCGCATGCACTGGAGATGGGACGGGTCGCGGCAACCAAGTTCGCGGTGGCCGCCTTCACCAACCTCTCCCAGGACCACCTCGACTTCCACGGCACGATGGAGTCGTACCGGGCGGCAAAAGAACGCCTCTTTCGTGAGTACGAGGTGGGGGCCGCGGTGATCAATGTCGACGACCCGGTCGGCGCCGGGATCGCCGAATGGGCGGCTATGCCGGTGACCCGGGTCGGGTCGCACGGGGCCGTGCGCGCAGAGGACGTCAGGACGTCGCTGGAAGGGACGTCCTTCACCCTTGTAACACCGGATGGCTCGGCTCCGATCACGTCCCCCCTCGTTGGCTCGTTCGCCGTCGAGAACGCGCTGGTGGCGGTGGGCTGCTGCCTGACGATCGGTCTCGGACTGGAAGACGTTTCTCGCGGCCTCGGTGAGCTGCGTGGAGTCCCCGGCCGATTCGAGAAGGTCTCGGGGAATGGCCCGATCCATGTGATCGTCGACTACGCCCACACCCCGGGCGGGGTTCACCAGGCGATCTCGGTGGCCCGTTCGGTTGGTGGGGGCCGCGTTGTCGCCGTCGTCGGGGCCGGGGGCGACCGTGATCGGGAGAAACGGCCATTGATGGGACGGGCGGCCGCGGAGGCAGATGTGACCGTTCTCACCAGCGACAACCCCAGATCCGAGGATCCCGAGGAGATCTTGCGAGAACTCGCAGCCGGGGTTATGGCAGGGGACGCGATCATCGAGGTCGACCGCCGCCACGCCATCGAGATGGCCATCTCGGCAGCCTCCCCGGGTGACGTGGTGCTGATCCTGGGGAAGGGCCATGAGAGCGGTCAGGAGATCGGTGGCCGGGTGCACCCCTTCGACGATCGGCTGGTGGCACGGGAGATCCTCGGGCTGGGGCATAGGTCCGCGGAAATCCGGCCCGATTCAGGGAGCATGTCGCCGTGATCTCCCTCCTGATCGCCGCCACCGTCGGCTTGTTGGTCTCGATCTTCGGCACGCCCTACGCGATCCGCGTCTTCCGGCGCCGTGAGATCGGCCAGTTCATCCAGGAGGAGATCGTCGGGATGCACGGGCACAAGCAGGGCACCCCCACCATGGGAGGCCTCGTGTTCGTGTCGGCGGCGATCATCGGCTACATCGCTTCCCACGTCCGCCTGTTGAGCCCTTCCGGCGGGTTCTCTTTTGAGTTCCAGCCTCTCAGCTCGGGAGGTTTGCTCGCTGTGTTCGCCCTGGCCGGCATGGCCCTGGTTGGCCTGCTCGACGACTGGTTCAAATACTCGAACAAACGGAGCCTTGGCCTGTCGAAGTCGGCCAAGTTCGGGGGGCAGCTCGCCATCGCAGCCTTGTTTGCATGGGGAGCCACCGAGGCGGGGGTTGTGACCGAGATCTCCTTCGTGAGACCACTCGGGATCGATCTGGGCGCCTTCTTCGTCATCTGGGTCCTCTTCATGCTCACCGGTGCCGCCAACGGAGTGAACCTGGCGGATGGGATGGACGGCCTCGCCGGAGGCTCGTCTGCCCTGGTGGTCGCCTCCTACACGGTGATCGCATTCTGGCAATTCCGAAATCAGGCGCCGTTTCGCATTCCGGGCGTCTATCAGGCCGTCGATCCGCTCGAGCTAGCCATCGTCTCGGCGGCGATGTTCGGGGCGATCCTGGGCTTCCTGTGGTGGAACGCCCCTCCGGCCAAGATCATCATGGGCGACGTCGGCTCACAGGGGATCGGTGGTCTACTCGCCGCCCTTGCCCTGCTCACGAACACCCATCTCCTCCTCGTGGTCCTGGGAGCCATCTTCGTGGCAGAGACGGTCTCGGTGATGCTCCAGATCGCCAGCTTCAAGCTGTTCGGCAAACGGGTCTTTCGGATGGCGCCGATCCACTATCACTTCGATCTCGGCGGGTGGCCGGAGACCACGGTGGTCATCCGTTTCTGGATTCTCACCGGTCTCGGCGTGGCTCTCGGGCTCGGCCTTTTCTACGGGGACTTCCTGCGGCTGGAGGGCCTGTTGTGAACCGGGCCCTCGTCCTGGGAGCCGGCGTCTCCGGTCTCGCTGCGGCCCGTCTGGCCAGGAGCCGGGGCCTGGTGGTGACCGTGTATTCCGAAGAGCCTTCGCCCGAGACCCTCGAGCAAGGTTTCGCCGCGGCCGGCGGCGGTTGGGACCCGGTTCTGCTCACCGGGGTAGACCTGGTGATCGCCAGTCCCGGCTTCTCCGAGCGGTCGATTCCGATCGTCGAGTCGTTGGAGTGGGGACTGCCCGTCTGGAGCGAGATCGAGTTCGCCTGGCGCCATCTGCAGGTCCCCATTGCTGCAGTGACCGGCACCAACGGGAAGACCACCGTGACCGAGGCGACTTCGGCGATGCTCGAGGCATCGGGCATCGACGCACCAGCAACAGGGAACATCGGCTCGGCGCTCTCCGATCACGTCGACGAGGACCATGAGGCGATCGTCGTCGAGGTATCGAGCTTCCAACTGCGGTTCTGCGAGACCTTCCATCCCACTGCCGCCGCAATCACCAACGTGGCCGTCGACCATCTCGACTGGCATGGATCCGAGCACTCCTATAGGTCGGCGAAAGCCAGGATCTTCCTCAACCAATCCGCGGATGACCTTCTCGTGTACGACGCCGATGACCAGGGAGCGGCCTCCCTGGCATCCTCCGCCCGAAGCGAGTTGTTCCCGGTGTCCGGATTGCACCTCCCGCCTGGAGGCGGGGGGGTGGACGACGGGCATCTCGTGATTGGCAACGTCTCGATATCGATCGGGGACCTCACCTCCGACGACCCGATTCACCTGGTCAACATCGCCACTGCTTCGGCGCTGGCCCTTCGCATGGGCGCCAATCCCGAGGGTGTGATCAGGGCAGCCAAGGCCTTCACGCCGGGCGCTCATCGCAGGGAGGTCGTTGCCCGGGGCCATGGTGTGACCTGGATCGACGACTCGAAGGCGACCAATCCTCACGCTGCCCTCGCCTCGATTCGCGCCCATGGCTCCGTGATCTTGATCGCGGGCGGTCTCCCCAAGGGGCTCGACGTCACACCTCTGGCGCGGGAGCCCAATGTCCGCCTCGTCCTGGGGATCGGGAACGCCGGACCCGCCCTGGTGGAGGCTGCCGGCCCACGCGGCCGACTGGCCGACACCCTCGAGCAAGCGGTCGAGATGGCCGCAGCCTTCACCGAGCCGGGCGACACGGTCCTACTCGCACCGGGTTGCGCCAGCTTCGATCAGTTCATCTCGTATGCGGACCGGGGAGACAGATTCACGCACCTGGCCATGGAGATCACCGGAGGAGGTATCAGCTAGATGACGGCGAACGTGACGTCGATGGCCCGGGTTCGAGCCGCAGCTCGGGATCGCGCCGAGCGGATCAGGATCAACAACCGCACGGCGACGACCCTTCTCGTGCTCGTCGTGGTCCTGGTCGTGATCGGCCTTGGCGCCACCCAATCCGCGTCTTCCGCCGTTGCCATCGAGCAGGCCCAGGATCGGTTCTACTTCTTCAAGCGTCAGCTGGTCGGAGTCGGCATCGGGACGATCGCGCTCCTCGTGACCAGCCGTGTCCCGTACGGCTTCTATAGGAAGGTGGCGCTGCCCGCGTTTGTGGCGACTGTCGCCGCCCTGATCGCGGTGCTCGCCGTGGGTCCTGAGATAAGTGGTGCCCGAAGGTGGCTGCCGATCGGGGGCTTCAGCTTCCAGCCATCCGAGTTGGCCAAGGTCAGCATTGTCTTCGTGCTCGCTTACCTCCTCGAGCGCAAGCACAGGCTGCTGACCCGGTTCGGGCATTTCGTTGTCCCGGTGATCTTCACGGTCGGGACCCTCGGTGCCCTGGTCATGCTCCAACCCGACCTGGGCACGACCATCATCATCGGTGCCGCCGCCATGGCAGTGATCCTCGCCAGCGACACCCCTTTTCGGTACGTGTTGTCGTTGGCATTCATGGTGGTCGCAGCGGCGTCCGTCCTCGCTTTCAGCGATCAATACCGGGTCGACAGGATCGTTGGGTTCCTCGACCCCTGGGGGAATGCAAGTGGTGAGGGATACCAGCTGATCCAGGGCTATTACGCCCTGTCCAACGGAGGGATTTTCGGCGTCGGCCTCGGGGCAAGCCGGGCACGTTGGTTCTATCTGCCCAACGCGCACACCGACTTCATCTTTGCCATCATCGGCGAAGAGACCGGCCTCATCGGGGCACTCACCGTGATCGGCCTCTTCATCGTTCTCGCCCTCGCCGGGTGGCTCGTCGCATCTCGCGCTCCGGATCGATTCGGTCGGATGATCGCTGCCGGTCTCACCTCGTTTCTCTCGTTCCAGGCGCTGGTGAACATCGGCGGAGTCCTCGGCGTCATGCCGATCACCGGCATCGCCCTCCCCTTCGTCTCTTTCGGGAGCACCGCCCTGATCGTGTCGATGGCTTCGATAGGCATCCTCGTCAACATCGCCCAGTCAGGAGTCCAGGCAAAGACATGACGTTCCTGATCGCTGCAGCCGGCACCGGCGGGCACGTGTTCCCGGGGCTGGCAGTGGGCGAAGCGCTCGTCGATCTGGGTGTTGACCAGGCGGAGATGTTGTTCGTGGGCGGCGATCGCTTGGAGGCGACGGTCTACCCCGAAGCCGGATTCCCGTTCCTCGGGCTCGAGATGAGGGGCCTGAAGCGATCACTCACACCGAAGAACCTGAGCCTTCCCCGGGTGGTGTGGCGTGCACGCGACTCCATCGCGGACGAGATGCGCCGAAGGGCAGTGAAGGTGGTGCTGGGAATGGGGGGCTATGTGACCATCCCCGCGGCCCTCGCCTCCCGGAAGGGCGGGTGGTGCCCACTGTTCCTGGCGGAGCAGAACGCGGGTGCCGGGCTGGCCAATCGAGTCGCCTCCCGCTGGGCAAGTCGCTGTTTCACTTCGTTTCCACGGACCGAGGGTCTGGAGCGGGGAGAGTGGGTTGGCAACCCGGTGCGAAAGGCCCTTGCTCGATTCGACCGGACGCACCTGCGTCCGACCGGGCTCGCCCGATACGGTTTGGAGCCCGAGCTGCCGGTCCTCGGCGTGCTCGGTGGCTCACTGGGCGCCGGGGTGCTCAACCGGGCTGTGAGGGAGATCGTGGCGTCCTGGGACGGGCCGCCGACCCAGATGGTCCATCTCGCCGGTCCAGGGAATCTGGTGACACTGGAGGGTGAAGCCCGGGAGTTGCGGTGGCACCAGGTCGAATTCGAGGATCGAATGGATCTGTTCTACGCGGCTGCCGACCTGGTCATCGCCAGGGCGGGCGGGGGAGTGGCCGAGCTGACCGCAACAGCCACCCCGTCGATTCTGATCCCGGGTGAATTCGGCTCGTCGGGGCACCAGGCGGCGAACGCCGAGTTCCTCCGAGCTGCAGGGGCCTCGTTGGTCCTACCCGAGGGTCGAATAGGAGAGCTAACCGGGCTCGTTCGCGACACTCTCTTCGACCCCGCTGCACTTGCCGCTCTGCGAAACGGAGCCCGGGAGGTCGCCAAGCCCGACGCCGCATCGACCATCGCCCAAGCGATGGTGGAGGCGGCCGGGTGAGACTCGCCTACCACCGGGTGCACCTGATAGGAGCCGGAGGAGCCGGGATGAGCGCCATCGCCAAGGTGCTCGCCGGCATGGGCCATGAGGTCTCGGGCTCCGATCTGCGGGGAGGGGCGACCCTCGACCGGCTGGAGGACTTCGGGATCGCCACCTACACCGGTCACCAACCCGAGACGGCTCGCACCGTCGATCTGGTCGTCGCCTCGTCGGCCGTGCCCGAGCGTGATCCCGAGTTGGCAGCCGCCGCGGAGGCCGGGATCCCGATCTGGCGGCGTCCCGACCTGCTCGATGCGCTCACCGAGGAAATCCCCACCATCGGGGCGACCGGGACCCACGGGAAGACGACGACTACCGCACTCCTCGTGGCCGCCTTACGGGCCGCCGGGGAGGACCCGAGCTTCATCCTGGGGGGTGACCTCGCCTATTGGAACACCAACGGGCACCACGGAGCCACGGACCTGCTCGTGCTGGAGGCAGACGAGGCGTTTCGAACCTTCGAGCGTCTCCATCTCAACGGCTTGGTGGTGACCAATGTCGAGCCGGAGCATGTCGAGCATTTCGGCGGCGAGAGTGAGCTGCTTGCCAGCTTCATCGGCGTCGCCCAGGCAGTCGATGGGCCAGTGGTGGCCTGTGCCGACGATCCGGGTGCGCTGGCGGTGGCGAGGGCAGCCGACGCGATCACCTATGGCATCGACCCGTCGTCCCAGTGGCGGATCGTGGATCTCAGCGCCATGGATGGCGGCAGCAGGTTCGATCTGGTCGGCCCCGCCGATCGGGTCCACGTCAGCCTGGGCCGACCCGGCCTCCACGTGGCGAGGAATGCGGCCGGGGCTATCGCTCTTCTCTCCGCGCTGGGCCGTGACGTGCAGTCGATCGCGCTGGGGCTGGCCTCGTTTCGAGGTGTGGCCAGGCGATGGGAGCATCGCGGGACTGTCTCTGGGGTGGTCCTCATCGATGACTACGCGCATCATCCCACCGAGGTTGCAGCCACGCTCTCTGCAGCCGTCGGGGCTGTCCCCGGGAGGGTCTGGGCGGTATTCCAGCCACATCTCTACAGCCGGACCGAGAGGTTCCAGGAGGAGTTCGGCGAGGCCTTGAGCAGCGCCGACGAGGTCGTGGTCACAGATGTCTATGGGTCGCGGGAGGAGCCTGTGCCGGGAGTGACCGGGGAGCTGGTGGTGGACGCCGCCCGCAGGCACGGCGCCCGCGCTCATTACGTGCCGCACCTGGCCGATCTCGCCGGGTATCTGGCCGACCGGGTCGATTCCGGCGACCTGGTGCTCACCATGGGCGCCGGCGACATCACCCTGGTACCGACCGAGCTGGCGATGAGATTGGCGGAGCGGGATCGATGACCCTCGAGTCGTTGCTGCTGGAGG
>Ga0105106_10000639_pt1 | contig 24701 bp, 18 predicted proteins | sample PPLLaktember2015_5_FD_79109 | JGI IMG/M metagenome (GOLD analysis project Ga0105106, IMG submission 79109) | Freshwater sediment microbial communities from Prairie Pothole Lake near Jamestown, North Dakota, USA - PPLs Lake P8 Core (1) Depth... | ecosystem: Environmental > Aquatic > Freshwater >...
GCCAGGCGGTCTTGGATAAGGTCAGGTTCACAAAGGACGCTGGAATACGCGGTGGTTCTTATACGCCACGCCGCCCACATTGATCAGGTCGGCGCGCATCTGCACGGCGGTCTCGGCCACCTGGGTCAGATCGGCGTGCTTGAAATGGAACTCGGAGAAGGTCTTTTCCATTTCCGAATACAGCAGGGCATTGCCGCCGCGCCCCTGGAATTCCGGCAGGATGCCAACCCCATTCAGCGCCACCCACTCGGTGCGCTTCATCTCCCCCAGCAAGTCGAAGATGCCAAAGGGGAACAGGCGCCCTTTGGTGCGCTGGATGGCTGCCGAGAGGTCGGGGAAGCCGAACAGAAAACCCACTGCCTCGTCTTCATGGGCGATGACTTTAATCAGGCGCGGGTCGGCGATGGTGAGGATATTGCCCACCACGAAGTCGATCTCGCGCTCGGTCAGCGGCACATACTCCCAGTTGTTCACAAAGGCCTGGTTGTAGGCTTTGCCGATGCGCTTAGCCCAGCTTTTGAGCTCGCTCTTGGTGTTGAAGCGCAGCACACGCAGCGTGCCACGCTGCTGGACGCGCTCGGCAATGCTGTGGATGCGCTCCGGCAGCTTGAAGACCCCCGCCTCCAGGTGGCAGGAAACGAAATCGACCTCTTTGGTGAAACCCTGCGCTTCCACCAGGCGCACATGGTAAGGGAGGTTGTAGTTCATCATGGTCATCATCTGGCGGTGCTCGTAACCTCCACCTGCATGCCGTAGCCATCCAGCGGGCCAAAGCCTTTGGGGCCGACAATCTTATCCAGCCCGCGCTTGCGCGCCCATTCGAAAACCTGCTCAAACAGGGCGCTGGCGGCTTCGGCGTCATCTTCACATTCGAAGAAGTAAAACTGGGCGATGCGCGTGCCGTGATAATTGTTCGAGTTGTTGTTCACGTTGGCGCAGATGCGTCCCACATCCCGCCCATCGCGCACCGCCAGGTAGAAATCGGCCTCGGAGTGCTCATAGAAAGGATGTTTGTCCGGGTTCATCTGGTCTTTCAAATCGTTGATGAGCGGTGGCACCCACTGCGGGTGATTCGCATAGATACGGAACGGCAGCTCGATAAAGCGCCGTACTTGAGCTTTATTGCGCGGATCGATGTGCTCAATTTTGATCATGGCGGCTCTCCGGGGAGAAAGATAAGTGCAGGATAAATGATCTTATCACGAATTAACCCCCGCGTGATCCAGGCGTTGCTCCTATGGCAGGGTTTTAAGGCGCGTGGGGTTTGAGGTACCCCATATACTTTTCCCCCGCGTATGAGGATCATATTTAGATCTGTTCGGGTAGTTGTTCCTCGAGTTTGCCCTCACGCAGCACCAGTACCCGGTCGGCGAAGCTGGCGGCCTCGCGGCTGTGGGTCACCAGCAGCAGGTTCTTGCCTGCCTGGCGCGTCAGGCGGTCCAGCAGGGCCAGCACCTGTTTCCCGGAGGTCTCATCCAGGTTGCCGGTGGGCTCGTCCGCCAGCACCAGCTGTGGGTCGTGCACCAGGGCGCGCGCGATCGCCACTCGCTGCTGCTCGCCGCCCGAGAGGCGGTCGGGGAAGGTGTCCAGCCGGTCGCCCAAGCCCACTTCTTCAAGCAGCGCCACGGCAGGCGGCCTGGCCTGGCGCGGGTTGGTCCCGTTCAGCTCCAGGGGCAGGGTCACATTCTCCAGCACGCTCAGGGTGGGCAGCAGGTTGAAGAACTGGAAGATGAAGCCAATCTGCCGCCGGCGAAAGAGCGTGCGCTGGCGCTCGTCCAGGGCGGTCAGCTCCACGCCGTCCAGCCAGATGCGTCCGCAGTCGGCCCGGTCGATGCCTGAGATCAGGTTGAGCAGGGTGGATTTGCCGCTGCCGCTGCGCCCCAGGATGGCGACGAACTCACCGCGCCGGAAGCTGGCACGCGCGCCTTCAAAGATCAGGCGCTGACTGCCGCCTTCGGGGTAGGTTTTGCACAGGTCTTCAAAGACCAGGAAGTCGTTGGGGGAGGGGTTGGGGTGTAGTTCAGGCATGGGATTGATTATACTGGATTGCTTCGCTGCGCACGAAATGATCCTAATCCTCTGTCATGCTGAGCGCAGCGAAGCATCCCTGCAGTACCTGTCGACTATAGAATTCAATAATCACCTGACGTTTCGAGGATCCTTCGGCTGCGCCTCAGGATGACAGACCCGGCGTTCCGGAGATCCCCTTTACAGAGTTTCAAGTCTTGCCCTTTGGGCAAGCTTCGCGTATACAGGGCAAGAGCGGCGCTCCTCCGGCTCAGGCTGACGATGAACTGGTGTGAACCTCCAGCGCCGCTCGCAGCCCCGACTCGATCGCCCCCTGGATCCAGGCATGCCCCAGCGAAGCATGCTCCCCGGCAAAGTGGTAGCGACCCTCCGGGGCGATGATCGCCTGATGCAGCAAGCTCTGCTGCCCGGGGTCGAACAGGGCGAACGCCCCACCAGCGAACTCGTCGTCGTGCCACATCACCGACGCGCCGGTCTCGTAGGTCTCAAGGACGCGCGGGTGCACCTGGGCGACGTTCTCCAGGGCCTGGGCCAGGCGCTCGTGCGGCTCCAGCGAGCCCCAGCGCTGGGCATCCTCTCCCCAGGTGTAGCTGGCCAGCAGCACCCCGCGCCCGGTCTGACGGCCGTGCTCGGGATAATAAATATTGCGCACCGGCAGGTCGGTCATCGAGCCGCCGCCGTAAATACCCTCCGCCTCCCAGAAGCGCTCCCGGACCTGGAAGAAGATCTTGGCCGAAGCATCGTAATGCAGCTGGCGGATGGCGCGCTGTTTGGCGCGGCTGAAAGGTTTCAGTGCCTCAATATGGCGCATCACCGAGAAAGGGATGGTCAGGATGGCGTAATCGCCCTGTACCTGGAAGCGCCCGGCGGCGGTCTGGTAATGCACGGTCACGTTGTCGGGCGATTGGTCCAGGGCGATTACTTTAGCCCCATAGCGGATGCGCCCGTTCAACGCCGGCAGGAAGGCCTGCGGCAGGCGGTCCATGCCGCCTTCGATCTGCACCATATCCGTGTAATAATCGCCCAGCTCCTCGCGCAGCAGCTCCAGGAACGAGGAATTCATGATGGCTTCCTGGTTGTACAGCAGGCCGAACAACTCAATCATGCCCTCCGACCAGCCTAGCTTATCCAGGTACTCGCGCACCGAATATTCGTCCTGAGTGGCATGGATCGCTTCCCAGGCGGCGTCCCCGTCCTGGCGCAGTTGGGCGCGGAATGGCTCCAGGGCCTGCTCCCAGAGTTGGGCCACGCTGCGGCCGCTCTCGTGGGGGGCGATCTCGTACCCCAGCTTGCCGGGGTCCACCTGGGCTTCGGCCATGCGCCGGCGCTGGCCGTTCAGGTAGCAGTAAGCCTGGTCGTTGCCCATCCTGAAGGGTACAGTGGAGAGGTCGAATTTTTCCACATAGGCCAGGGTCAGGCGGTGCGACTTGGGCAGGCGCATGCCGCCAGCCTCGCCGTACAGGCCGGGGCTGAAGGGCTCGCGCAGGGTGTAAATGCGCCCGCCGACGCGGGCGCGCCCTTCCAGGATCAGCGGGTCGTGCCCGGCGCGCAGCAGCTCGTAGGCGGCGGTCAGCCCGGCCATGCCGGCTCCCACAATGATCACCTTCTTGGGCTGGTTGGGGCGCGGCTGCAGGCCCTTGTGGACCAGGTCAATATACTGCGCATAGTATTTATCGCCAAACATGGAAATCTCTCCTTTTAAGAATAACAATAAGATAACTTTAAAACTGCGCTTTACCCGTTTGCCTTATACGCCTCCAGGGCCAGCGCCCGCGCCTGGGCGTGATCCACCAGAGGGGCAGGGTAATCCTGGCCAATTTTAACCCCGATCTTGTGTTGCAAATCAGATGGCATCTTCCACGGCTCATGGATATATTCATCCGGCACAGCGCCCAGCTCCGGAATCCAGCGGCGCACATACTCGCCGCGCGGGTCATGCTTCATGCCTTGTGAGACCGGGTTGAAAATCCGGAAATAAGGTGCGGCATCCGTGCCCGTGCCGGCAGTCCACTGCCAGCCGCCGTTATTGGCGGCCGGATCGCCGTCGATCAGGTGCTGCATGAACCAGCGCTCGCCCCAGCGCCAGTCGATCAACAGATCTTTGGTCAGGAAAGAGGCCGTAATCATGCGCGCCCGGTTGTGCATCCAGTCCTCTGCTGCCAGGGCGCGCTGGGCAGCATCCACCACCGGGTAGCCAGTCTGTCCGGCGCACCAGGCCTGGAATTGCTCGGGATTGTTACGCCAGCGCACGTGAGGCAGGCGGAAGTTCTCCCGGCGCACGCGCGGGTAATGGTACAGGATATGGATGTAAAAATCACGCCAGATCAGCTCGTTCAGCCAGGTCTCCGCGCTGGCGCGCGCCAGGCTGTCGGGCGCCTGGGCAATGGCGCGGCTGGCCTCGCTGGCGGCGCGCTGCGGGGCCAGCATGCCAAAGCGCAAATAGGGCGAGAGCCCGGAAGTCGCCTGGCTATCCAATTGGTTGCGCCCGCTGGTGTAGCCATACACCATCCCGCTCAGGAAATCTTCTAATCGCTCCCGGGCGGCAGCCTCTCCGGCCCGGAACGGCACGCCTGCCGGCAAGGCCGGCGCATTGGGAATGGGCAGGCTGGCGAGGTTATCTGGTGTGTTCAGCGGCCGCGCTTGGCCGCGCCGGGCAGGCAGCTGGATCTCCGGCAGGGCTTTCCAGGCCTTGCTGAAAGGGGTATAGATGGTGTAGGGCGCCCCATCGCCGCGCAGTACCGTGCCCGGCGGGCGGATGGCGCTGCTGCCGACCCAGTGCACGGGCAGCGCATCTTCTATCTGACGGTCGCGGCGGGTGGCAAACGGGGAATAATCCGGCTCGGCATAGATGGCATGGGCGTCAGCCTCCTGCCGCAGGCGGCTTAATTCTGCCAGTGGGTCGCCCTGGCGCAGGATCAAGCGCCCGCCGCGCGCTTGCAGGCTCTCGTCCAGGCTTTGCAGCCCGGCGAACAGGAAGGCGCTGCGCACCTCGCTGGCGTAGCTCGAATGCAGCAAGCGCGGGTCGAGGATAAATACCGGGATGACGGTTTCAGCCGCCTCCAGGGCAGCCTGTAAAGCCTGGTTATCCTCCAGGCGCAGGTCGCGCCGCAGCCACCAGATGGCCGTCTGGCTCATGATTGGGCCCTCCCGATGCGCTCGCTCAGCTCGTCCAGTTGCTGGATTTCAGCCTCATCCAGCTTCCAGCCCAGCGCCCCGGCATTATCGGCGGCCTGGCGGGCGTTCTTTGCACCCGGGATGGGTACAGTTCCTTTGCTGATCAGCCAGTTCAGCGCCACCTGGGCAGGGGTCTTGCCACCGTGCCGGGCGCCAGTCTCAGCCAGGACCTTCACCAGCGGCTGGATCTCCCTCAGCAGTTGGGGGCTGTAACGCTGGCCGCGCACGCCGGGGGGTGGATTCTCGGGGGTATACTTGCCGCTCAGCAGGCCCATCTCAAGCGGGCTGTAGGCGATCAGGGTCACGCCCAGCTCCCGGCAGGTCTGCAGCACGCCATTGCGCTCCACATCTCGGTGCAGCAGGCTGTAATGCACCTGGTTGGAGGCCAGCGGCAGGCCGTGTTTTTCCAGCACGCGCTGCGTGCGCTGCATTTGTTCGGCGCTGTAATTGGAGACGCCCACCGCCCGCGCCAGCCCCTGCTGCACCACTTCCGCCAGGTCACCGGCGTATAGTTCCAGCAGGAAATCGGGGCGCGGGAAATGCACCTGATACAGGTCCACTGCGGGCAGGTCCAGGCGTTTCAGGCTGCGCTGCACGGCGCCTTTCAGCGCGCCCCGGCGCCACTGCCAGGGAAAGGGGAAGAACTTGGTGGCGACCACCACGTCCGGGCCGACGCCATCCAGTTCTTTAATGAAGCGCCCCAGCAAGCGCTCGGAGGTGCCCAGCCCGTAGACTTCCGCAGAGTCGATCCAGTTCACCCCGCCTTGCAGGCTGACCTGAAAAGCCTGGGCGACATCTTGCTCCTGGTAGCCGCGCCCGTAGCCCCAGAAGACGCGGTCTCCCCAGGCCCAGGCGCCTAGGCCCAGGGGAGAGATGTTCAGGCCGCTTTTTCCCAACGGTACGGTGGGGTGCGAGTTGTGTTCGGGAATGTTTTCTGTCATGCCTGTTCCTGGATTATAGTTGGTTGCTTTGTTTATTCGGGCAGCAGAGCGATATTTTGGGCGATGATCTCAGCGCTGGCGCGCAGCAAGATCTGCTCTTCATCGTCCAACGGCAGGCGCAGGGTGGTGATCACGCCCTCGCCGCCGATCAGGTGCGGCAGGGCCAGGGTGACATCTTTCACCCCGGCGACTTCGTCCAGCGGGGTGCAGATGGTCAGGATCGAGCGTTGATCCTTCAGGATCACTTCCACGATGCGGGCGATGGCGCTGCCCACGCCATAGTATGTGGCGCCCTTGCCCGAGATGATATGGTAAGCCGCCTTGCGCACCTGCTCGTCGATCCCCTGGCGGTCCTCGCTGCACAGGCTCAGGTTGTTCATCTGGCAGTACTCATCCAGGGGGATGCCGCCCACCGTGGCCAGCGACCAGGTCAGCACTTCCGAGTCGCCGTGCTCGCCGATCACGTAAGCATGCACGTGCTGGGCGTCCACCCCCAGGCAGCGCCCCAGCAGGACGCGGAAGCGCGCCGTATCCAGGGTGGTGCCGGTGCCCATCACGCGGCTGCTGGGTACGCCATATTCGGCAGCGTAGCGCGCCGTCAGGTGGGTCATGATATCCACCGGGTTCGTGGCCACCAGCAGGATCGCCTCCGGGGCAGCCTCTAAGATCTGCGGCACCACGCTGCGGAAGACGGCAGCGTTGCGCCCCAGCAGCTCGCGGCGGCTCTCGCCGGGGCGCTGGCCCACGCCGGCGGTGATCACCACCACCTTGCTGCCAGCCAGGTCGGCGTATTCACCATCGCGCACGCCCACCGGGTGGGCAAAGGGCACAGCGTGAAAAATATCGTCCGCTTCGGCGCTGGCGCGCTCCTTGTTCAGGTCCACCAGCACCACTTCACGGCCCACGCCGCGCATCACCATTGCATAGGCGGCGGTGGAGCCGACCAGCCCGCTGCCGATAATGCCTATTTTCATCGGATACTCCTTTCATTTAATACTGCCTGGCTTACCCGCAGGCCCCCCAGGACCACCGCGGCGGCGGACTGCCCGGGGAAGATACTGTCGCCGACCAGCCACAGACTGCGCGCAATCCGCGGGCCGCGCCCGCGCAGCAGGCTGGTCTGCGGGAAACCGCCCACCCAGCCCATATGGCGGCGGGTGAAGCGCTCAAAGGTGACCGGCGTGGCGGGCAGCGCCAGGCGCACCCTGCCGCGCAGTCCGGGCAAAGCGCGCTCGACGGCGGCTAATATTTTATCCTGGTAAATTTCCTTGCGCGCCGCGTAAGCCGCGGGATCAGTCGCTTGCAAGTGCCACCAGGTGCGCAGATCGGTGTGCGTGCTCAGCGTCAGGGCGCGCATCCCGGCGGGAGCGCGCTGCGCATCCCAGGCAGGCGAGAGCGAAAGAAATACGGAATTGCCCTCGCCCAGCGGCTCGCCCACGATCACCTGGTGGTGCAGGGGAAAATGATTCCCCAGGTCGCGCCCGTCGATGCCCAGGTAGAGCATGAAAGCCCCCCAGGCGTCAGAGGGCAGCTCGCCCAGGTTTTTCAGCCTCCTTGGCAGGTCCTCTGCCAGTAGATCCTCTGCCAGCAGGTCGCGCAGGTTCCATTCGGTCAGGTTGGCGATCACCACTTCGGCTTCGAACTCGGCGCCGCGTTTGGTACGCACGCGGGCGGGCTGGCCCTCCTGGCGGGTGATACCGGTCACTTCGTGGCGCAGTAGCACCTTGCCGCCTTGGGAGCGGATGGCTTCCACCAGGCGCTCGGCGATGCCACCCATGCCGCCCTGCAGATGGACCACACCCCGCCGCGGCAGGTCCAGGGCGGAGGCGGCGTACAGAGCATTGACGGTGGCGCTGGTTGCCTGGGCGGAAATCAGCAATTGGGCGTCTGCGAACCGGCGCAAACGCTCGGGAGCGCCCTGCAAACGGCGGGCTGCGGGTTGGAAGGCATCCCGCAGCAGGCCGGGGCTGATACGGTGCAGGTCCTGACCCAGCCAGCGCAGGCCCGTGGCTGCCAGGCTGGTCAGTTCGGCGGGGGTCTGCGGGGGCCAGGCCGGCGAGCGCAAGGCCAGCTCCCACAAGGCGTCGGCGGTGCGCTCCTGCCAGCGGAAGAAATCCAGGCTGCGCTCGCCAAAGGCGGAACGGCGCGCGGCCCAGCGTTCTTCGCCCGCCAGCAGCGGCACTGCGCAGTCACCCGGCAGGTGCACCACCATCGCTAGCGGCTCAGCCCGGGCGCGCCAGTCCTGGATGCCGGCCGCCTGCGCCAGCAGGTCCATCGGGCCGCCGGGATAAAAACCGCCCGCCAGGGTCGCCCCGGCGTCTAAGCGGTAACCCTGGTGGTAGAAAGTGCCGGCGCAGCCGCCCGGGTAAACCGCGGCTTCCAATACGGTCACCTCCAGGCCGGCTTTTGCCAGGCTGGCTGCGGCCGCCAGCCCGCCCGCACCTGCGCCGATCACCAGTACACGGCGCCTGCTTAAGGCGCTCAAGCGTGGGCCTTTTCCAACAGGCGGCGGGTTTTCCAGCCCCGGTAAGCGAATAAAATGGGCAGGTTCAGCCACATCAGGCGGCCTACCAGCCCCCACAAAGGATGCCCCTGGGGGGCAGCCGTGATCTCGTCCAGCACCTCGGTCCATCCGTCCGGCAGCGGGGTGTAGCTGTGGTGGTGGCGCCACTCGGCGAACGGCCCGCGCAGTTGGCGGTCCACAAAACCGCTGGGGGAGACGTCCTCGATGCGCGCCAGCCAGCGCAGGGGCAGCGGCCCCAGCCACAGGGTGAATTCCATCTCGTCGCCCTCGCTCAGGTGCGGCGGGGCGCGGTGGATCTGGACGATCACCGGCGGCGGAGTGATGGCGCCTATCGAGCGCGACTGGGCGTGAAACTCGGCGACCTGCGCCAGGGTGGCGCGCACACTGAAGCGGTGGCGGTAAATGTGGGATGTCATGTGCAGTTGTCTGAGCTCTTCAGGCTTTCTTTAATAGGTCGCGCAGGGCTGCCAGCGGCTCGGCGTACTGGAACTTGAATCCTTCGGCGTTCAGGCGCTCGGGCACCACGCGCTGCCCGTCCACCACGATGGTAGCCATTTCGCCAAACAACAGGCGGATAATAAAAGCCGGGGCGGGGATCCAGGATGGGCGTCCCATGGCTTTCCCGATGGCTTTGGCGAAGTCGCGGTTCTGCACCGGCTGGGGCGAGGTGACGTTATAGACACCCTGGGCGTACTCGTTCTCCAGGAAATAATGCAGCACGGCAATCTGATCTTGCTCGTGGATCCAGGATAACCATTGTTTGCCATTTCCCAGCGGACCACCAAACATCAATTTGAAAGGCATGAGCATGCGTGGCAAGGCTCCCCCGCGTGTGGAGAGCACCACCCCGGTGCGCATCACCACCCGACGAACACCCATGGATTCCACCGGCTGGCTGGCGGATTCCCAGACTTTGCACACTTCGGAGGGAAAGTCATTGCCTGGGGAGCCTGTCTCGGTGATGATCTCACCCTGGCTGATGCCGTAATAGCCCGCCCCCGAGACCTGCAGGACCACGGCGGGTTTTTCTTTGGCCTGCTGCACCGCCTGTACGATGGCTTTACCAGCCTTCAACCGGCTGTCGAGGATGCGCTTTTTCTGAGCCGGGGTCCAGCGGCTTTCAGATAAATTCACTCCGACGAGATTAATGATCGCTGTGTCGCCATCCACTAGTTCGCCCCAGCCTTGAGCCGTGGCGGCATCATAGCCGCGTACCTCCACGCCAGCCGGGAGACCTACGGACTGGGCCGCCTGTGGATTGCGGCTGAGGATGATCACGCGGTGACCTTTTGCGGCCAGGCTGGCTGATGCCAGGCTGCCTACCATACCCGATCCACCTGGAATAATGATTTTCATCGTCTGTCCCTCCGTTCCTGAAAAACCAACCAAATACTTGCTTATCGTTATCCCGCAGTAACGTTGTGCAGATAAATCTTATTGCGGTTAATATTTTTTGTCCAGTTGTCTGCAGTGTAGAGCAAACTGTCAGTTTGCTTATTTCTGAACAAGCTAACAGCTTGTTCTACACTAAATTATACTGTGATGCACAAGAAATGTCAATATAATGTATAAATAAAACACGAAATAACTTGACAAGCCTGCTGCGCTCTGCTATAATTAGTATAATATTCTTCTACAATAGGATTAACGCAGTTGCGGTGAAATGGGGTTGTTGGGCGTGCGTAGCACGCCCAACAACCCCCATCCTCCAAACAGGTGCGTAAATCCTAAAAAAAATTATTCAAAGCGGAGTAGTGGATGCAAACCTTACCTGAAATTCAAACCGGCAATGACGAAGCCTTGTACAATATTGGTGCGGTGGCGCGCCTGACCGGGGTGAGCATGCCCACCTTGCGGGCCTGGGAGCGGCGTTACAACTTTCCCGATTCTGCACGCACAGAAGGAGGCCACCGCCTGTATTCTGAAAGCGATGTCATGCGCCTGCGCTGGGTCAAAGCGCGCATTGATGAAGGTTTGCAAACTTCCCAGGCCATCCAGGCCTTACACCACCAGGAACAGGCCGGGCGGCTGGCGCGTAACGAGCCGCGCCTCAGCCAGGTAGAAGAAATATCCACACAGCCGCATCTGGCTTCAACCCAGGCGCGCCTGCTGGAAAGCCTGCTGCAGCATAATACCGAAGCCGCCGACAGCATCCTGGGAGAAGCTTTGCCGCTTTCCACCCCGGAAGACCTGATCCTGGATGTGATCAGCCCCACTTTCACCGCCATAGGCGAAGCCTGGCATGCCGGTCAGATCAATATCGCCACCGAGCATCTGGCCACCCATTACCTGCGCCAGCGCCTGCTGATGTGGATGATGAGCGGCCCGCCGCCGCGCCAGGTGCGTCCGGTGGTGCTGGCCTGCGCGCCCAATGAATGGCACGAAGGCAGCCTGCTGGCCCTGGGCGCCATCTTGCGCCGCTCGCGCTGGCCGGTGACTTATCTCGGCCAATCCCTGCCGCTTTCTGAGCTGGCCAACCTGGCGCGTGAGCTCCAGCCCAAGTTGATTGTGTTTGTGGCGATGTCGGAGACCAGCGCCGCCGAGCTGGCCGAATGGCCGCACTGGCTGCCGGATGCCTCTCGCACAGGCAGCCCGGTGATTGGTTTCGGCGGGCTCATTTTCAACCTGCAGCCCGAGTGGCGCATGCGCGTCCCCGGTGTGTATCTGGGTAATACCTTACGTGAAGGCGTGCGTGCGATAGAGGGGATTCTCGGCGACTGAGCCGGAGCAGGATTGCCCGGATAGGTTATTACCCCACAGCCCGGCGTACAATAGAGGGGATTATCGGTGATTAAGCGCCTGTTTGCAGCTCGTACAGGCTGATCTCCGGGCGCGCATTAAACCGCACCGGGATATGTACCATGCCCAGGCCGCGGTTCACCAGCAGTTGCATTTGCTCGATCTGATAATAGCCAAAGGGGTACTTGCGTCCCAGGCGCGGCAGGGCCGGCGCACCGATCAGCGGCAGCACCACCTGCCCTCCGTGTGAATGTCCCGAAAGCTGAACATCAAAACGCTGGCTGGCAGCGCTCTGGTCGGCAGTATCCGGCTCGTGCGCCAGCAGCACAGCCGCCCCATCCTGCGGCAGCTCGCGCAGCACCTTTTCTAGCCGGTCATGCCCAAAAAATGCGCAATCCATCCCTGCCAGGTGCAGGGCAGCTTTACCGCGTTGGAGCGTCCACACCCGGTTAGGTAGCTCGCGCACGCCTGCCTCGTTCAGCGCCTGGCGTACCTTGTCCGGCCCCGAATAATAATCGTGGTTGCCCAGCACCGCCGCCACGCCATAGGTGGCGCGCAATTTGCGCAAACCTTCCACCAGCTCAGCATGGTGATCCTGGTGCGAGCGGGTTACCAGATCGCCGGTGATCGCCACCAGGTCCGGCTGCAGGTCGTTGACTTGCGCCACGATTGTTTCCAGGCGCGCTCCATCCATCCAGCCATCCATGTGGATATCGCTGATATGCACCAGGCGGAAACCTTCAAAGGCCGGATCGAGGCGCGGTAGGCGCAATGCACGTTGCGTAAGCTCGACCCACTCCGGCTCGACGCGCCGCGCGTAGCTCAGCGCCCCCACGCCCGCCACGCCGCTCGCCAGAAACATGGCCCCCAACTTTAGGAATTCACGACGACTCATATTTTGGACAGATTCATTCATGGGATTTGTGCACGTAGGGCGAGCATTTCCCCGGTCGTGCGTAGCTCATCCTTCATTTGATTCGCTATACGGGCGGATCATGTAAATCACGCGCGTCTGGTTCGGGACGCCAGAATAAACATGCCCCACGTAGCGCTGCGACAGGGCATTAATATGCTCAAATGCCCCGTTTTCGGTGCTCATCTCCACCAGCCCGCGGATTTGCACATAATTATACGGGTCGTTCGGGTCCATGATAGAGAGCGCCACGCGCCCATCGCGGCTCATATTGAGATCTTTCTGGCGCTTGCGCGCCGTGTTCACCAGGATGTACTCACCATCGGTGTCGATCCATACTGGCGTCACCTGCGGGCTGCCGTCCGGCATGATCGTCGCCAGGTGGGCGAACGCGCGCCCTTTGAGCAGGGCGTAAGTTTTTTCGGAAATTTGGCTTGCAGTCATGCGGCCTCCCCGGCAATATCTTGTGCGATAATTGTACTCTGAATTGGAGCCAGGATTGAGAAGGTTCAGCGATTTCTCATTTAGACGGCTTGGTTTTCCTCCCGCTTCACCACCATCAACGCCAGATCATCTGCCAGGTCAGCCCCTGCCATAAACTGGCGCACGCTGGCCAGTATCTCATCTCGGATCATATGTGCGGGCTGATGGGAAACCTTACGGGCAGCTTCCACCAGGCGCGGCCTACCGTAGAACTCCTGGGCCTGGTTTTCGGCGTCGGGGATCCCATCGGTGTGCAGTACGAGCGCCTCCCCTGGGGCGATGGTCAGGCTGTGCTGCTGCCAGTCAGCCTCCTCCAAGATGCCCAACGGAAGCCCGTGCTGGGCCAGCAGGCAGTGCTCGCCGATAGGTGTGGCTCTGAACAGCAGGGGCGGGTGGTGCCCGGCATTGGCGTATGTAAGCTGGCCGGTACCCGGGTCTAATATCCCCAGGAAGACGGTGACGAACTGCTCGGCAGAAGTAAAACGCAGCAGGTGCTGGTTGACCGCTGTAAACACTAACTCCGGGTTCTGGGGGTGCTCCATCAGGCAGGTGCGCAGAAGGGTGCAGCTCATCGCCATGAACAGCGCTGCGCCAACCCCTTTATCCACCACATCCGCAATCAGCAGCCCCACTTTGCCATCCGGCAGGCGGATGGTATCGAAGAAATCCCCCGAGATCTGTAAGGCGGGCAGCAGGGCAACGGAGACCCCCCAACCGGGCAGGTTGAGCTCCTTTTTCGGCAGGAAGCTGGCCTGCACCTGGGCCGCCAGGAGCAGCTCGCGGCGCATGCGCCGGTTGGCTTCCTGCAGGTGCTTTTGCAGGCTACGCAAGGTGAGGTGGGTCTCCACCCGCGCGGCCACCTCTTCCAGTTGAAAAGGCTTGGTGATGTAGTCCACCCCGCCCAGCTCGAAGGCTTTGACCTTATCGGTGATCTCGTCCAGGGCGCTGATGAAGATCACCGGTGCTTCCCGGGTGGCTGGGTTGGCTTTCAGGCGCTGGCAGACTTCATAGCCATCCATGCCCGGCATGCGGATATCCAGCAGGATCAGATCGGGCAGTGTCAGCTCCACGGACGCCAGGGCGCGCACGCCGCTGGTGACCGCCCTGGAATGAAAGCCGCGCTCGCGCAGGATCTCGGTAAGCAGGCGTAAATTGGCCGGGTTATCGTCCACAATCAGGATATCCGGGGCAGGGTCAGGGCTGGGCATGGTCTGATGCTTCTCTCGCTTTTTCCAGTAGGTTCAGAATGCGCTCGTGATCAAACTTTTCTGCCAGGCTGGCGAGGCCCTCCGCCAGGGCCGGATCCTGGGGCGCAGCGGCGCGTGACAGGGTGATGATTTTCTCCATATCGCCCAACAGGGTCACATGCTCCAGCTCGACGCGCCAGGCTGCGGACATCTTGCCCAGGCGCACCGCCAGGTCAGCGCTGGATTTTGCATCGGTCCCAAAGGCGGGCCGGACAGGCTCGTTGCTGGGCTGCTCTTCATAGACGAACCTGATCCCCAGGTGTTTGGTTAAGGTATCAAACAGGTCTTCTGTATGGAAGGGTTTGCGCACGTAATCATCGCAGCCTTCGGATAGGATCATCTGGCGGTCTTCTTCTAGGGCGCTGGCTGTCAGGGCGATGATCACCGTCGCTTGGCCGCGGGTGGTGGCTTTCATCCGCCGTGTGGCTTCGTAGCCATTCATCACCGGCATACGCATGTCCATCCAGATCAGATGCGGTTCCCATTCCTGCCAGATGTCCAGGGCTTCCTGGCCGTTGGCGGCTTCGCGCAGCTCGAACCCCAACGGCTGAAAGATGTTCAACAGCAGCTTGCGGTTGATGGACTGGTCGTCCACTACCAGGATGCGGTAAACCGGCTGGCCTGGTTCCAGGCCAACCACCTGGCGGTAGCCAGGCAGTCGCTCCAGATCGCTCTCTGCCACCTCTTTAACTGGCAGCACAAAGCTGAATCGGCTGCCTTTACCCGGCTCACTGTACACCTTGATCTCACTGCCCATCAAGCGCGCATATTCCTGGCTGATTGATAAGCCCAACCCCGTGCCTTCGGAATTACGCAATCCGGTCTGGGACTGCACAAAGGGCTCGAAAATCAGCGCCTGCTCTTCCGGGCTGATCCCCGGTCCGCTGTCCTCCACTTCAAACAGGATCTGGACGGGGTGGTCGCTGGCAGGCTTAACCATCTCCACCCGGCGCACATGCAGGCGGATATAGCCCTGTTCAGTAAATTTCACGGCGTTGCCCAGCAGGTTCATCAGCACCTGGCGCAGCTTGCCGTCATCCGCAGAGACATACTGCGGCATATCAGGCGCTATCTCCAGTACCAGCGCCAGATTTTTCTCGTCGGCGCGCAGGGCAAACATCTCTCCCAGCCCCGTCAGCATGCGCTGCAGGTCAAAATTACGCGTTTTAAGCAGCGTGCGCCCGGCTTCGATTTTCGACATCTCCAGCACATCATTGATCAATCCCAGCAGGTGCTCGCTGCTGCGCTGGATGATCTCAAGGCTCTCGCGCTGGGGGGCATCCAGATGTTCCCGGCGGCGCAGCACCTGGATAAAGCCGATAATGGCATTGAGCGGGGTGCGGAATTCATGGCTCATGTTCGCCAGGAAGGTGCTTTTGGCCCGGCTGGCGGCCTCGGCGGCTTCTTTGGATTGCTCCAGCTCCTGCATGGTCGTCTGCAAAGCCTGGGTGCGCTCCTGCACCAGCTTTTCAAGCTGCTGGCGCTGCTTCTCGGCTGCCCGCAGGCGCAGGGACACGCCGCCTGCCAGGCTGCCCGCTATACCTAGGATGACCAGCGCCCGGAACCAGGTCGTCTGCCAGAAAGGCGGCGGGATGATCATCTGGATTGCCGCGCCCTGTTCATTCCACACCCCATCGCTATTGCTGGCGCGCACCCGGAAAGTATATTCCCCGGGGGGAACGCCGGTGTAATTGGCAAAACGGCGATTGCCAACTTCATTCCAATCCGGGTCAAAGCCTTCCAGGATATAGGCGTACTGGTTGTCCTCCGGGCTGGAAAAATGCAGCGCGGCGAAGTCAAACTCAAAGAAATCTTCGGTATATGCCAGCTGTATCTCCTGGCTGGCTTCCACCGGCTGCTTGAGTGGGGATTCAGGCCCAAACTCCACCGGTTTGTTGAACAGCTTAAATTCAGTGATCACCACCGGTGGGATGAAGGGATTCTCCTGGATCATCTCCGGATGGAAGACATTCAGGCCTTTCAGCCCGCCGAAATACATCACCCCGGCAGCGTTCTTGAAGTAGGCGTTCTGGTTGAACTCGTTGTCCTGCAGCCCGTCGGATATCCCAAAATTTTTAAATGTCTTCTCCTGCGGGTTGAAGCGTGCGATGCCCAGGTTGGTGCTCATCCACAGGTTGCCCTGGCTGTCCTCCAGTATGCCATACACGAAATCATTGGGCAGCCCCTGGGCAGTGCGGTAGGCGCTCGCTTCGCCGGTGGCGGGATCGAACAGATTCAGCCCCCCGCTGGTCCCCAGCCACAGCTTGCCGTCCTGCGCCGGGTAAATACACAGCACGCTGTTGTCGCTGAGACTTTTAGGATTTGCCGGGTCATTCAGAAAGCGTTCGAATCGACCGGTCACCCGCTCATAGCGGTTCAACCCGCCATTAAGGGTGCCTACCCATAACTGTCCCGCGCTATCTTCATAGACTGTGAGAGTGGCATTGGTGCTCAGGCTGTGGGGATCAGCGGTATCGTATTGGAACTGATCCCATTTGCCGCTCTGGCGGTCAAAAGAGACCAGACCTGCATTGCTGGCGAACCACAGCACCCCGGAGGCATCTTCATAGGCGTCAAAATATGCCCCTGCAATTGGCTGCGTCTCAAAGGTTTCGGTTTGCGGATCAAAGCGGTTCAACCCGTCGAAGGTGCCAATCCAGAACAGGCCGGCGCTATCCTCGTAGATCTTGAAGACGCTGTTGTTGCTCAGGCTTTGGGGATTCTCTGGATCGTTCAGGTAATGCCGCCACTCCCCGTTGCGCGGATCAAAGCGGTTCAGCCCCCCGCCATTGGTGCCAATCCACAGGATCTGCCCGGCATCTTCATAAACCCCAAATACCTGGCTGCTGGAGAGCAGATCAGGATGCTGGGCGTCGGATGGCGCCAGTAGGAACCTGGTCTTGGCAGGGTCGAATTTATCCAGCCCGGAGCCGAAGGTGCCAAACCACAGCACCCCGGAGCGGTCTTGAAAGATGGACATGCAGGTATCGTTGCCCGGGCTGTAGGGCTTACCCGGCTGGTTGCGCAGGCTGGTGAAAGTACCGGTCTGGCGATCCAGCAAATGCAGCCCGCCGGCCTGGGTGCCGATCCAGAATCGCCCAGAGTTGTCTTCGTAAAAGGCGTAGATCCAGGCTGCCCCCAATCCGTCCGGCCGGGAAGGATCGGGGAGGTAGCGGGTAAAGTTCTGGGCCTGGGGGTCAAAGCGGTTCACGCCATTGTCCAGCGTGCCAGCCCACAGGCTGCCCTGGAGGTCCACATACACTGTCTGCACCAGGTTGCTGCTCAGGCTGGCTGGATCTTCTGGATCATTCTGGTAGCGGGTGAAAATGCCTGTGTCCGGCTCCAGGCGGTTTAACCCGCCATCATAGGTACTGAACCACAGCGCCCCGTCGTATCCGAGGGCCATCCCGGAGATGCTGTTCGAGCTCAGGCTGGTGGGATCAGCCGGATCGTGCTGGTAGCGGGTGATCTCCCCGCTGGCAGGGTCCAGTCGATTCAGGCCGCTGCTGCTGGCGCCAGCCCAGATCATGCCCTGCTGGTCAACTAGGACGGCTGTAACAGAATTTTCAGACAGGCTGTTGGGATCAGCCGGGTTGTGGACGTAATGTGCAAACTGTCCGGTCCCCGGATCATAACGGTTTAGGCCGCCGCTGTTGGTGCCAATCCACAGCCTTCCATTTGCATCGATATCGATCGACAGGATATTGTTGCTATTCAGGCTGGCCGGGTCGCGCGGGTCGTAACGGAAGACCTTGAAGTCATAACCGTCATAGCGGTTCAACCCGTCCTGGGTGGCTAGCCAGAGAAAGCCCTGCTGGTCCTGCAGGATATCCACCACCACGCTTTGCGAGAGACCTGTCTCAGGTGTCAGGTGCTCGAAGCGGAATTGCTGGCTGGACTGGATGTTCAGGATGGGGGAATCGGGCAGCTGTATGTTGGATGCAGCCACGTGAGCGCCCGGCAGGCTGACATTTGTCGGACTTGGTGATGCTGGCGGGAGGGAGGTCGCTGGACTGCATGCCGCAAGAGTTGTGAGACATAGGAAAATGATCAAACCGCGCCAGAGCGATGGCAAAAAGGAGCGCATGAACAACCTGCCTGGGGAGCCTGGTCAACAAGGGGCTCCGGCCTTGTTTATTGTAACAATTTTTCGGGCGGTTAGCAAAACAATGCCGCGCTGACCTCCAGGGAGGATATATTTGGCTTGTTCAGGTATTTTTCAGTAGTACTCGGGTTGAACAAGAAAATCATTTTTAGCCTGTAAACATACACATCGGATAAGTTCCAAATGGGCACTTGTAGGTATAATCTTACTGATAACTGAATTGTGTTCTGCAATTATTAAGATCTACTGAGCTGCATTAACCTGCTTGCTGGGCTGCGTATGAGGCAAACCAACCTATGAATCATCCCAAGCTGACCTTTTCCACCGGTGACCGGCCGGTAGATCAAGATACTTTCTCCCAGCGGCGCCTCTCCAGACTTCTGATCCTGGGCATCTTCATTGCTGAGATCATCGCCATGATCGTGATCTATTACATCCGCCCCGAGCCTTACTGGCTGGAGACCCTGGTAGACGCCACGATTATGATCACGTTAATCTTTCCCCTGTTGTACTATTTTCATTTTCGCCCCTTATTTACCCAGATCAACGAACGCTACCGCTCGGAAGTCCTGCTGAGTAAGGTGCTGGAGAACTTACCGGTCGGGGTGTGGATTACCGATCACAAGGGCGATATCGTGCACGGCAACCAGGCCAGCCAGAAGATCTGGTCTGGGGCCAAATATGTTGGCATTGAACAGTACGGCGAGTATAAGGCCTGGCGCCTGGATACTGGAAAGCGGGTCGAGCCTGCCGAATGGGCGGCCGCGCGCACTCTGCAGCATGGCGAGACCATCTTGGAAGAGGAGCTTGAAATTGAATGTTTCGATGGCTCGCATAAGATCATCCTGAACTCTACAACCCCGTTTTATGCGAACGACTCGGTCCAGGGCGTGATTGTCATCAACCAGGATATCACCGAGCGCAAGCGCGCCGAGCAGGCCGTTGTCAGGAGCGAGACCATGTTCAAGACGGCCTTTCAGGCCCTGCCGGTTGGCGCCTGGATCACAGACGAAACCGGCAACATCATTTATGGCAATCCCGCTGGTCAGCAGATTTGGGCTGGCGCCAGGTATGTCGGGATCGAGCAGTTTGGCGAATATAAAGCCTGGTGGCTGAGCACTGGCGAACCCATCCAGCCGGAGGACTGGGCGATTGCGCGCGCCATCCGCACTGGGGAGACCTCCTTGAACGAGGAGATCGAGATCGAATGCTTTGATGGCACGCATAAGCTGATCCTCAACTCAGCCATCCCGGTCTGCGACGACCTGGGTCAGTTCCACGGGGTATTTGTGATCAACGAGGATGTTACCGAGCGTAAGCGCGCCGAGCATGCTTTGATCCATTCAAATGAGCTGATCGGAAGAGCCTTTAATAGCATTGATGTGCTGATTGCTTACATGGATCGAGATTTCAATTTCATCAAGGTCAACGAGGCTTACGCCAGCGCTGACGGTCACCCCGTGGAGTTTTACGAGGGCATAAATCACTTTGACATCTTTCCGCATGCCGAAAACCAGGCCATTTTCCGGCAGGTGGTGGAAAGTGGAGAACCATACTCGGTGCTTGAAAAGCCCTTTGAGTATGCCAACCATCCCGAGCGGGGGGTGACCTACTGGAACTGGCGCATACAGCCCGTGCATGGAGCGGATGGACTCGTCCAGGGGGTGGTGCTCAGCCTGGTGGATGTGACGGAACGCAAGCGCGCTGAGTTGATGTTACAACAACAGAACCACGACCTCATGGCCTTGAGCGCCGCCGAAGGCAGGCATCGTACCCTGGCGGAAGGGCTGGTCGAATCGACGCTGGCCGTGAACGCCAGCCTGGAGTTGGAAGAGGTGCTCAAAACCATCCTGGAGCAGATCCATCGCTCGATCGATTACCGGCTGGCCAATATTGTATTGATTGATGCGGGTGATTTGAAGGTGGTCTACCAGATCGACCTCTCAGGAGTTCCGCACGACGCGCCAGTTGCTGCGAACCAGTATCACCTGGAAGAATTCCCGTTGATTGAATTGATGCGCTCCACGCACCAGCCTGCGCTGATTGAAGATACCAGCATTGCTCCAGAAACGCTGCTCATCCCTGGCCTGGAATGGCCTTGTTCATATCTTGCCGCCCCATTGATCGTGGGCGAGCGCATTACGGGCATCATCAACCTGACCAGCGACCAGGTAGGCGCTTTTAAGCCAGAGACAGCCCGGCGTTTGATGGCTTTCGCTGCCCCGGCGGCTTTGGCCGTGGAAAATGCGCGCCTGTACGCAGCTGAATACTATGGGCGCCAGGTAGCTGAGATATTAAACGAAGTTAGCCGGGCGCTTACCCAGACCCTCAACTTTGAAAAGGTGATCAATACCCTTCTGGAGTATGTGTGCCGCCTGGTCCCCTCGGACCGGGCGTATATTGTGGTGGCGGAGAATGAGTCACAACTGAGACTGCAGGCCATGTGCGGATTTGAATATGAGCCAGATCCCAAGCGCGCCATCAACGCATCTTTCGAAGAATGGGACACCCAGTACTTACATGAGGTGATTACTACCCGGCAGAGCCTGCTTATCCCCGATACTCAAAACTATCCCGGCTGGACGATGCTCATCTCAACCGAGACCATTCGCAACTGGCTGGGAATCCCGATCCTGGTGAATGAGAAAGCCATTGGGGTTTTAGCCCTAGCCAGGTCCAGCCCTGCCTTTTTCAACTTTGAACATGTCAAGCTGGCCGAAGTGGTTGTCGCGCAGGCCTCCATGGCGGTACAGAATGCCTGGTTATTTGAACAGGTGCGCGCCGGGCACGGACGTCTGCAGTCTCTCTCCCGGCGCCTGGTGGAAGTGCAGGAAAGCGAGCGGCGCTATATCGCCCGCGAATTACACGACGAGGCCAGCCAGTCGCTGACGGCGCTCAAGTTTGGCTTGCGTCTGCTGGAGCAGGAAGTTGACCAGCCGGATAACTTTATGGCGCGCATGGCTGAATTAAAGCAGCTCACCGAACAGGTGTTAGAGGAGCTGCACCGCCTGGCGATGGATTTGCGCCCTGCTAGCCTGGATTACCTGGGTCTGGTGGTCGCTTTGGAACAACTGGTCAAAGATCTGGGTGAACGTTACCACCTGAATATGCGCTTCAAGGTGAGTGGCTTTGGGGATAATGTGCGCTTGCCAGATTATGTGGAGACCAATTTGTACCGCATTGTGCAAGAGGCGCTGACCAACGCCGTGCGGCACGCCAATGCCAGTAATATTGATGTCATTTTGGAATGGCGGGATGGCGAAATTATTGTCATTATAGAAGACGATGGTATCGGCTTCGAAACTTCCCAGATGCGCAAGAGCGGTCACCTGGGGTTATTGGGCATGCAAGAACGAGCGCAAATGATGGCGGGAACTTTGCAAGTAGAAAGCAAACCTGGGGGCGGGACTACCATCGTCGTGGAGATTCCTTATGTCGATTCGCATTCTAATAGCTGATGATCACGGCCTGATCCGCACCGGTTTGCGCGCCTTGCTGCAAAGCGTAGACGACATCGCGGTGGTCGGAGAAGCCCAGGACGGGAACGATGTCTTGAGGCAAGTGGCCGAGTTGAAGCCGGACATTGTCTTGATGGACATTAGCCTACCTGGCCTGAGTGGGATTGAGGCCACGCGCCAGGTGCGCGAAATTTCACCCTCCACACGCGTGCTGGCGCTGACTGTTCATGAAGACGAAGGCATGCTACGCGAGATGCTACGGGCTGGGGCGCATGGCTATATCCTCAAACGCGCCGACGATTCCGAGCTTATCCAGGCTATTCGCTCGGTTTCCAAGGGCTATATGTATATCCATCCGTCCCTGACCAGCGCGCTGGTCAGGGATTTCTCGCCACTCAATGACAGTCAGAAGACCCCCGAGGTAACCCTCACTGCGCGTGAGCTGGATGTGTTGCTTCTGCTGGCGCGCGGTTATACCAACCGCCAGATCGCCGAGGAATTGAACCTCAGCCAGCGCACCGTTGAAGGGCACCGGGCCAATCTGGTCAGTAAGCTGGGCGTAAAAAGCCGGGTTGAGCTGATGGATTATGTGGAAAAGCATGGCTGGATTGGAAAAAAGCCCCCAAAATAACCCTGCAGCCTTGAAACCCTGAGGTGGGGGAGGGCCTCCTGCCCTGCTGATTGTCAGGCTGGCCGTATGAAAATCCGGTCGCGTAGAAACTACGTGACCGGATTTTGATTCAGCGTAGATTCTGCGGGCTGCTAGGCGTGTTTTTCAAGGAGCGTGCGCGTACTCATTGCGCTTCAGATTGCGCAAAAATCAGTGATTTAGTGCGCTTGTCCTGCCTGGCTTAAATCGCTATAGTAGGCTTACAGAATTGCAAGGAGAAGTTTATTCACAGGGCGGGATCCAGCATGAGTTTTCATCCGATCGCCTATTCACCCATTCCTGAAGATACGCGCCGGGCGGCGGCTGCCCAGTATGGCAAGGGCAATATATATTTAAGGTTGGGGGATCACTACAACGAGCTCCTGGCGGATCTCATTCCGCTGGAATTCAAACCCTTTTCCCACCCGAAGCGCTCGCTGGAGACCTACATCCTGAACAATTTCCTGACAGTTTTCCAGTACGCGGAAGAAATGACCAATGATCAAATCGTGGAAGCAGTTCGCAACCGGGTGGACCTGAAGTATGCCTTACATTTACCCATCAACTTCCCCAGGTTTGATCCAAATCTCTTGTGCGAATTTCGCCGCCAACAATTCACCGATCCCTGCAGCGCTGAAATCTTCCAGAGCCTGCTGGAACGCCTGGTGGGCTTCGGCCTGCTCAAACCGGCAGGGGAGCAGCCCCTGACCGCGCAGCAGGTGCTGGTCAGCGTGTGCACCGTACACCGCTTTGACGAAGTGGTGGAGGCCATGTACCAGGCGCTGGAAACCCTGGCAGTCACCGATCCGGAATGGCTGCGGCGCACCGCCCTGCCCTATTGGTATGATCGCTACAACCGCAGCGCCCGCTTATCGAGCATGCCGTTCTCGGAAAATCGCTGGAATGCCAGGGTGCTGCAGATTGGCGCCGATATCCAATATCTGCTGGGGGAAATTGATCAGGCTAACAACCCGGGATTAAAACATTTAAGAGAAATACAGGCGCTAAGACAAATATGGATTGAACAATTCAGGATTAGCCCAGGGGGCATCTATACCAACCAACGCATTGAATGGATGCTGACCCGCTGTGCTTTTTGCAGCACACTGAACTGAAACATGGGGAGATAGGAGGCCTATGGAGAATTGTCTGAAACCACAGACCAACACTCATGAAACACGATGTTTTGAAAGGAAGATTACCATGTCGAAAAAAATGAGACTATTTTCAGTGCTTAGCCTGGTCGCCGGCTTGCTTTTGCTGATGGCGACAGGCAGCCTGGCAGTCCAGGCCGCCTCCCTCGACCCGGTTGAGATCGATGCACTGCTGTATGTGCGCGAAGAGGAAAAACTGGCCCGCGATACTTACCTGACGCTGTACGGGATTTGGGGCACTGACATTTTCCAGACCATCGCGGTCAGCGAGCAAAACCACATGGATGCCGTAGGCGGATTGCTCGATAAGTACAATTTGGATGACCCGGCTTCGCCCGAAATTGGCGTCTTTCAAAACGAATTCCTGCAGGCCAAGTTTTATGAGCTGGTCGCCTGGGGTGAACAATCTGCGGCGGATGCACTACTGGTGGGTTGTTTTATCGAGGAGATCGATCTGGTCGACCTGGCAACCCGCATGGCGCAGATCGATAACCGCGATATCCTATCGGTCTTCCAGAACCTGACCGACGGTTCTGAGAATCACCTGCGAGCTTTTGTAGCGCGCTATGAGAGCCTGACGGGGGAAACCTATACACCCGTGTTCCTGGACCAGAACACTTACCAGCAAATCATCAATGGCGATAGCGGCAGTGGCGGCTTCGGCGGAGGCGGGAATGGTGGGGGCAATGGTGGCCCGCGAGGAGGAAAGTAACCGTGAATAAACCCTGATCCTCTCGTTTGGCTGTCTTAATCAACTTTGACCACGATTTTTGAAGGAGATAGATCATGAACCGACGCAAGTTCCTAAATATTTTATTTTTGCTGGTATTTCTGACCTCGTTGGTGGGAGGCAATACCTTCGCAGTGAGCGCCGAACCGCCCACGCCGCCCGATAAGCCCGAGAAAATCACCCAGGCTGACCGCGAAGCGGCTGCGGCGCGCGCCGCGGATGCTGGCCTGACGCTGGATGCGACGGCGACCGCCACCATGGATATGGTCATGCCCGGCGCTGCCCCGCGTTACTTCAGCCACCCCAACTACGCCAACAGCCCGCTGCCCAGCAATGTGGTGGCTGATTGGAACGCCTTTGTCCAGGAGTTCCTGCAGCCCACGCCCATGCCAGGCATGCCCATGACCATGGGCGGCGTAACAATGTCGACTGCTTTTGTTTACTTGGGTTATGTGCAAGCCGCCGTCTATGATGCCCTGGTGGCCATTGAAGGCGGGTTTACACCCTACAACCCGGCAATTGTGGCTGGATTTGCCCCGGACGCCTCCCGTGAAGC
>Ga0105106_10000640_pt1 | contig 24691 bp, 20 predicted proteins | sample PPLLaktember2015_5_FD_79109 | JGI IMG/M metagenome (GOLD analysis project Ga0105106, IMG submission 79109) | Freshwater sediment microbial communities from Prairie Pothole Lake near Jamestown, North Dakota, USA - PPLs Lake P8 Core (1) Depth... | ecosystem: Environmental > Aquatic > Freshwater >...
ATCCACGCACTCTTCACAGCCTTCGCATTTTTCTTCGTCCACAGTGGGTATAAAAGCCATTGGTAAGCCTCCTTTCAAGGTAAATTAATGGCGGGCATTCGCCATTTGCTCGCGAGAAAAAGTCCTTATACCAATTAATAGGGGGAGTCAAGCCTTCAAAGAAAAATCCTGCGATGGACGCAGGCCGAATAATTTTCAATTATTTCAATTTGTTTCTAGTTGCATGGGCCTGTCCGGTTTTTCGGTATCGAAAATACGCCCAACCTGGCCTGGTGTGCCGGGGTGCCGCGCGGTCTCAGGCAATCAGCGCCAGCAGGGTGTGGCGGTGGCGGCTGGGCCGATCGCTTGGGACTTTCAACGGCGGTCTGCCGATGAGATCCGCGAGCAGCATCGGCAGGGGCGTCTCCGGCACCAGGGCCAGCTTCAGGGCAAACGGTCCGGGCGACGGCGGTGCTGCCGGGGGCGGCGGCAGGACCGGCTGGCCCGGCGCAGGCCAGGCGGTCTGGGCCAGACGCTCAAGAGCGGCGAGCAGCTCGCTGCGCCACTCGACGGCCGGCGCGCTGTCGGCCGAAAGGCCGGAAACGACGGGCCAGTGGGCCATTACAAGGGTCGCGGGAAAGCGGTCCGCGAAAAGGTCCCATGCGGCCGGGCTGTCCGTCACCAGAACGGCATCGGCTTCGGGCGCCTGAAGTGCCAGCCGGGCCCAGGCCGTGAGGCGCTCGACGGTCATGTGGCCGCCCGGATCGGGCGCTGGCGCCAGCCGGGAGGCGGGGGCCGGCGGGCGGTCGTCAAAATCGCCCAGTTCGCGCAGCATGGCCTGCTGGCGATCGTCGACGACTTCGAGCGCTTGCTGCAGCTCGCGCTGCTGGCGGTCGAAGGCCTGGGCCATCTGAAGAAACACCCGCGCCTGGAAAAGGGCGTCGGCGGCATCAGGGCCGGTTTTGGCGCTGCCGGTCTGCCGCAGGATCTCCGAGCGGATTTTCAGGGGCGACTGGTCGTCGAAAAAGGGAATTTCCCCCTGGCGGGCTTTGAACCGTGTCAGGTCCCGGCTGCCGTGAAGTTCAGCCCACTGCTGATATTCCTGCAGCAGGACGCGCAGGCGGTTTTCATCGCCTTGCACCGGGATGCGGATTTCCAGGGCGCCGCGGTCGACCCATGCCTGCAGGGCGCCCGCCGGATCCAGGCGCGACGGGCGGTAGAGCAGCAGACTTCCGAAAACGGCGGTTGCAGCCGCCAGGCGCGCCTGCGAAATATCGGTGAAGGGGAAAAAGGTCGCTTTCATGTTCCTCCAGACGGGGTTTTGGGGGCATAGCCGATTCGCTGCGCGGCGCTCACGTGCCCGGGGGCAGCTTGGCGTCCCGGACCGTCACGCCCCGGCGTTGAAGCTGGTCCCTGAGGCGGTCGGCTTCATCCCAGTTTCCGTTGCGCCGCGCTTTTTCGCGGGCCGTTATCAGGCGCTGGGTTTCGGGGTCGGCCAGAACGTCGGTAAAGTCAAAGATCTTCAAGACCGCGTCGATGCTCCGGAACGCCTCCAGGATTTTTAGGGCGTCCTCGGCGCTGAGCTGATTTTGAAAAATAAGGATATTGACCCGTTTGACATTGCGGAAAAGCGAGGCGGCGGCCAGCGCCATGTTCAGGTCGTCGTCGAGGGCACCCACAAAGCCCTGGCGAATGTCGTAAAGCAACTGGTCGAGTTCTGCAAAGGGGCGCCCGTCTTCGACGTTCAGCAGGTTCTGAACGCAGGCATCCAGCCGCCGCAGGGCCTGGCGGGCGTCGGCAATGCGCTCCGCAGAAAATATGAGCGGTTTGCGGTAGTGGCCCGAAAGCAGCCAGTAGCGGATCTCGCGGCCCGTGTAGCCCTGGGCGATCAGGGTTGCAAGGGTCAGACCGGCGCTGCGGGCGTCGGCCTTTTTGCCGTCGGCCAGGACCCGGTCGCAGAGGGCCCAGCAGCCGGCCAGGGGGCTGCCGGTCAGCGCTCTGGCGATGGCGATTTCATTTTCGTGGTGCGGAAAGGCCAGCTCCCGGCTGCTGGCGTGGAGGTCATAGCCCTCCCCGAAATACTTCATCGCCATCGCAATTCCCTGAATGTGCCAGGAGGGCCGGACGTTGCCCCACTCGGTTTTGGTGTAGTGCCCGCGTTTGAGTTCGGATAGCCGGGAACGCTTGAACAAGGTGAAATCGCGCGGGTTGTCCTTTTCGTATTCATCCAGGTCAACCGTGGCGCCAAGACGGATTTTGTTGATGTCGATGCCCGAAAAATGGCCGTAATCCGTGGCGCGTGCGATGTTGAAGTACAGCGAGCGCAGTTTTTCGTAGGCATACCCCTTGGAAACCAGCTTCTGGGCCAGCGCGACCATCTCCGCGGTGTGCTCGCTGGCGCGCGGATAAAGGTCTGCGGGCTGGACGCGCAGGCAGGCCAGGTCCTCTTTGAAGGCCGCGATGTGCCGGTCGGTAAACGCAAGCAGGTCGCTGCCGTCCTGTTCGGAGCCCGAGATCGTCTTGTCGTCCAGATCGGTGATGTTGATCAGGTGGCGGACCTCGTAGCCGCGGAAGGCCAGGTAGCGCGCCAGCAGGTCGGCGAAAACAAAGCGCCGGCACTCCCCCAGGTGCATCCGCGCGTGGGCCGTGGGACCGCAGGTGAACATCGCAACCTTGCCGGGCAGCCGCGATACAAAGCCCTCCTTGCTGCGCGTCAGGGTGTTGAAAAGCTTGAAGGCCACCTTTTCGCGCACGGCGAAAAGGGACGTGCTGAGGTAACGCTCGCCGCTGTCGGGGAAGATGACCACAATCAGGCCCTCGCGCATGGCGGCGGCTTCCCGGGCGGCAATCGCCATCGCCGCCCCGCTGCTCATCCCCACAAAGATCCCCTCTTCGCGCGCCAGGCGGCGGGCCATCTCGAAGGCGTCTTCGTCGTCGATGTTGACTTTTTTATCGAGCCTGTTTTTCTCATAGATTTCGGGGCAATAGGCCTCCTTCATGTTCTTCAGGCCCTGGATCTTGTGGCCGAGGTAGGGCTCGACGCCGACGATCTCGATGGCGGGGTTGAATTCCTTCAGGCGGCGCGAAAGGCCCATCAGCGTGCCGGTGGTGCCCATGGTGGCCACCACCTTGGTGACCTTGCCGTCGGTCTGGTGCCAGATTTCGGGCGCCGTGCCGTGGTAGTGGGCCTTCCAGTTGGCCTCGGTGTTGTATTGGTCGGCCATGTAGTAGACGCCCGGGTTCTCCCGGGCCAGCCGGTAGACTTCCTCGATGGCCCCGTCGGTGCCCAGGTGGCCCGGGGTCAGCAGAATCTCGGCGCCCCGCGCCCGCAGGATCTTCTTGCGCTCCTCGCTGGCGGCCTCCGACATGGCCAGCAGCAGACGGTAGCCCTTGACCGAGCAGACCAGCGCCAGGCCGATGCCGGTATTGCCGCTGGTGGCCTCGATGATCGTCTTGTCCGCTGTCAGTTGGCCGGATTCTTCGCCTGCCGTGATCATTGCAAGGGCCGCGCGGTCCTTGATGGAACCGCCGGGGTTGAAGAATTCCAGCTTGGCCAGGATCTTGACCCGCGGGTTGGGATTCAGGCGTCTGATCTCCACCAGGGGCGTGTTGCCGATGGTGTCGAGAATTGAAAAAGCCATGTCAGCTGTGTCCTTGTTGGCGGCCTTGCGGCTATCGTCAAACGGCTGCGCCTGAGGTCGGCAGGCGGTTCAAGCGTTTATCCAGAATTTCGAAAATCGTTTGCCTGACGGCCGCCTCGCTCCGGGCGGCGTCGACAACCGCGAAGCGTTGGGGCTCGCCTGCGGCCAGATCCAGGTAGCCGGCGCGCACCTTGCGGTGAAAGGCGAGCGCCTCCTTTTCGAAGCGCGACTCGCCGTTGCCCCGCGACCCGCTGTCCAGCTGGCGCCAGGCGCGCCTCAGACCGGCTTCGGGATCGAGGTCCAGCAGCAGGGTCAGGTCGGGTTTGAGCCCGCCCAAAAGCAGGTTGTGCAGCGTCTGGACCAGGTGCCGGTCCAGGCCGCGGGCGTAGCCCTGGTAGACCAGGGTGGCGTCGAAAAAGCGATCACACAGGACCGTGCGCCCGGCCTCGAGCGCCGGGGCGACGACCTCCTGGACATGCTGGACGCGGTCGGCGGTGTAGAGCAGCAGCTCGGCCCCCGGCGCCAGGTGGCGGTGGGCGGGGTCCAGCAGGATCGCCCGCAGTTTTTCACCGATGCCGGTGCCGCCGGGCTCCCGGGTCTGCACGCAGGTTCGGCCGCGGCCCTCCAGAAAGCGGGCGATGTGGGCCATCTGGGTGGTCTTGCCGGAACCTTCGATGCCTTCAAGCGTGATAAACATGCGCTCTTTTTCTCTTACCGCCTCTGTAACCGGGCCGCTCCTGGGCGCTGGGCCGCGTTTTCAGGGCGCAGACGGCGGCTCTCGGCCGTCGCGGCCGGTGCAATTCAGCTTTTCTTGGGGTGTTTGCCGGTGTAAAAATGGCGCCCCAGCAGCCGATGGTAGCTGGTCCAGGTCGCCTGGGAGGCGTCGCTGTTGATGAAATCGCGGATGCCGTTGATCTTGGAGTCCATTTCATCGATGTAATTGAGCAGCACGGCCTCGATGGTTTTGGGGGGCTCGGGGGAGCCCAGCTCGCGGGCGCCGTGGTGGCTGACGATCATGTGCTTCAGCAGGTTGGCCTGCTCGGCGGGAAAGTCGGGCACCTCGCGGATCTTGGCCGTGACGATTTCCAGGCCGATCACGATGTGGCTGAGCAGCCGCCCCTCGTCGGAATAGTCGATGGCCACCTGGTAGTCGAATTCCCGGATTTTGCCGATATCGTGAAAGATGGCGCCCACCAGCAGCAGGTCGCGGTCCACGCCGCTGTAATGCTGGGCGATCTTCTCGGCCACGAGCGCCATGGACAGCGAGTGTTCCAAAAGCCCCCCGATATAGGCATGGTGCATATTTTTGGCCGCGGGGGCGGTTTTGAAGCGCCGCACGAATTCGGCGTCCTGCCAGAAGGCCGCCACCAGGGCCTTGAGCCAGGGGGCCTCCAGGCTGTGGGTGAGTTGGGACAGGCGCTCGAACATCTTGTCCGGGTCTCGCTGGCTGGTGGGCAGAAAATCGGCGGGGGTGACGCTCTCCGGCGGGCAGGGCTGGATCGACTTGACCACCAGCTGCAGGCTGCCCTTGTATTCGCCGACGCTGCCCTTGACGGCGACAAAATCCCCCGCCGCGACCGTCGGGGCGATTTCCTCGACGCGCTCCCAGAGCACGCCTTTGATGTTGCCGCTGCGATCCGAGAAGGAGGCGTTGAGGTACGGCTTACCGTCCCTTTTCTGGTAGAGGGCCTTTTCGGCCAGGACGAACACGTCATCCACCGTTTCGCCGGCCTTGAGACTTTCGATAAACTGGCGCTTCATGGGGGCACCTTTCCGCGGGTTGGCGTGCGCCGCGTCGCGCTCAGCCGAATGCCAGGGGCCAGGCCTTGAGATTTTCCAGCAGGTCGTAGGCGGTCATGTCGCATTTCAGCGGGCAGATGGTGATAAAGTTGTGGCGCAGGGCGCCGCCGTCAATTTCGGGGTCCTCATAACCCGTTTGCGGGTCGCAACCCTGCCAGAAATAAACCCGTTTGCGGGGATCGGTGCGTTTTTCGAAGGCGTCGGCAAAAACGCCGACGCCCTGTCGGCTGATGCGCACCCCGGCCATTGCGCTCAGCGGCAGGTCGGGGAGATTGACGTTCAGAAACGTGCCGCCGGGAAGCCCCTTCTGAAAAACCATCTCCGCCAGCTGGGCGATAAAACCGGCGGCGGCATCGTAGTGCCGCGGCGCCTGGCTGTTGACCGAGACCGCGATGGCCGGGAGGCCTAGCAGGGCGGCTTCCTTGGCGGCCGATACCGTCCCGGAGTAGTTGAGGTTGATCCCCACATTGGCCCCCGGGTTGATTCCGGAAACCACCAGGTCCGGCCGGCGCTCCAGCAGCTCCAAAACCCCCAACTTGACGCAGTCCGCGGGGGTGCCGCTGACGGCGTAGCCGTCGTGCACCCCGTCCGCGCCGCGGTGGTGGCAGAGCCGTAGCGGCTTGTGCAGGGTAATGCTGTGGCTGACGGCGCTGCGCTCACGCTCCGGCGCCACAACCGTCGTCGGGTAATCCCGTGCGAAGCGCCGGTAGAGTGCACGCAGGCCCTCGGCCTGGATGCCGTCATCGTTGGTCAGCAGGACGTTCATCTTTTTTCCGGTTGGCGTTTTGACAGCGTTCACGGGCTTCGGCAGCCTGGCCGCAACCAGCCCGTTTTGCAACTACGTCTTGATTTTTCAATTAAACTAAAATTATACTTCAAATTCAATTCGGGTTCAACAGGTTATGCACCGCTTCCGTGGAATGCGGAAAATCTTCGCGACGGGTCGCTGCCAGGAGGTATGCCGGTCCATCAACTGGGTCCAGATGAGTGCAATCAACAGGTTGGGTCAAAGAACAGCCGGTCTCGGCCCGCGGGAAGGATCCGGGGCTGCGGCAGGCCCGTTTTTTTTGCCACGCTCGATTTCCCTCTGGACGGCTCTGGCGGTTGCGCTGCTGGTGGCCTTGGCGGGTGGTCGGGCGGCGGCGCTGGAGGCCTTGACCGATGACCCCAAAACGCCCTGGCACATCACGGCCGATGAGATCACCTATGACGACCAGCTGCAGCAGTATATCGCCCGCGGCAATGTCGATGTCACCAAGCTGGACCGCCGCTTGAAGGCGGATTTTGTGCGCTTCGACTACCGCAACATGGTGGCCGCGGCTTCCGGCAACGTCATCATGACCGTGGGCCAGGACGTTCTCAGCGGCGACCGCATGGAGATGGATCTGGATTCCGAGACCGGCACGGTTTACGGGGGCGGCCTGTTCGTCGAGGAAAAACATTTCTTTATCAGGGGTGAGACCATTCAGAAAGTCGGCCCGCGGGATTTCAAGGTTCAAAGGGCGGTCCTCACGAGCTGCGACGGAGACCCGCCGGCCTGGAAGATCACCGGCCGCAACCTCAAGGTCGCCCTTGAAGGCTACGGGACTGTCACCCACCCCGTCCTGTGGCTCCGCAACGTGCCGGTGCTCTACGCCCCGTTCATGTTTTTTCCGGTCAAGGAAAAGCGCCAGAGCGGCCTGCTGACCCCCGAGGCGGGTGTTTCCGATCGCAGGGGGCTGCAGTACGTGCAGCCTTTTTTCTGGGCGATCAATGACAGCAGCGACGCCACCTTTTACCTCGATTATATGGCCGACCGGGGGGTCAAGACCGGCGGGGAATACCGCTACATGCTGGACCAAAACTCCAAGGGCGTGGCGATGTTCGACTACCTGGAGGACCGCGAGGTGGATGACGGCAGCGGCAGTTCGAGTTCGGATTTCGGCTTCACCGACGACGCCTATCTGCGCCCCAATACCGACCGCTACTGGTTTCGCATGAAGGCTGACCAGGCGCTGCCGCAAGACTTTTTCGCCAGGCTGGATCTCGACTTCGTCAGCGACCAGGACTATTTGAAGGAGTTCGAAGACGGCTACGCCGGCTACACGCGGAGCGACCAGATGTTCGGACGCCTGTTCGGGCGCGATCTGGATGACAAGGATGACGCCATCCGGAGCAACAGCCTCACCATCAACCGGGTCTGGTCGCGCTACAGCTTCAACGCCCTGACGAACTGGGAGGACGATGTCATCGCCCGTCGCCAGGACAAACAAAACACCGCCGAAAGCACCCTGCCAGCCATCGGCTTCAACGGCCTGCGGCAGCCGCTGCCGGGTTCCCCCCTGTATTTCAACTTCGCCTCCAGTTATTTTCACAACTATACCGAGGACGCGGACCGCAACCAGCGGGTGGATGTTCACCCGCGGGTCTACTGGCCCTTTCGCTGGCAGAACTACCTGGCCGCGGACCCCTCCGTCGGTCTGCGTGAAACCGCCTGGTACATCGACCGCTTCGATGATGCCAGCACCGAAAATGATCGCACCTTGAACCGGGAACTCTATGATCTGCGGATGGACCTCTCGACGGATGTCTTCAAAACCTTCAAGACCGGCCTGAGCGGGGTCGACCGCATCCGGCACACCCTCCGGCCCCAGGTGGTCTATAAATTCATTCCCGACAAAGACAGCGATCAGTTCCCTGATTTTGACCGCATCGACTCGATTTTGAAAAAAAACCAGGTGACTTACTCGCTGACCAACACCCTGACGTCGCGTCATTCCAAGACGCCGCGCGCCGAGGCCGCAGCGCCCTCCGGCGGCGAGAGCCTGCCGGATGTCGACTATCGGGAGTTTTTGCGCTTCAGGCTCGAGCAAAGCTACGACATCACGGAGGCCAATGAAAATGACCCCAAAAAATTCCGAAACCAGAAAACCCTGGAAAGGGAGGCCTTCGCACCGCTTTTCGGCGAATTGGAACTGGTGCCGGGCCGCCATCTCAGCCTTCAAGCCGGTGCCGAGTGGTCCGTTTACGAGGACAACTTTCTCAGCCGCAATATCGCGGCGCACCTCACGGACCTGCGGGGCGACCACCTGTTCTTCGAGCATCGCTTCACCCGGGCTGCGCTTCTGCGCGATCTCGACACAGGGATCGTGACCAATACGAAGCAAAGTGAAACCCTCTACGCCGATGCGGGGGTCCGGTTGGCCGACTGGCTGTGGGCCTACGGCGAATATGAATACAACCTTGAAGACAAGCTGGTTCAGCGGGCCGGTTTCGGCCTCGCCTACATTGCCCAGTGCTGGTCCGTCGGCCTCGGGTTTCTGCAGAAGGATGAGGATCGCGAAATCGCCTTCATGGTCAGTCTGCACGGTTTGGGGACCATCGGTGAAATGAATGTGGGGCGCTCCATCGCAAGCCCGCTGGACTGGAACTAAGGGCCCCGGCAAAAAAATTCCACATCCTGCTTGCCTTTTTGCCCGTCACCGGCGTTATATCCACCGGCACATATCTCGATACGCGTCGAGGGATGGGCCTTGGTGACGCACCAAAATCCGGTGCAACCGTTTGAAATTATTGATCACCGCGACCCTGAGCGCGCGGACAACGCCGCTGCCCGGTGCCGTTCTTTTGTATCTACGCATGCCCGCTGAGGCCGCCCTGCGGCAATACCGAAGCCCGCAGCCCACCGAGCGGCACACCCCACAGGAAACCCGCTATGCCACCATCGCAACCGATCCGCGGCTGGTATGTGCTGCACACCAGGAGCCGCTTTGAAAATGTGGTCAACGACGGCCTGGTTAAAAAATCCATCGAGGTTTTTCTGCCCAGGATCACCGTTCCCAGCAAGCGCCGGGACCGTAAGCTCATGATCCGGGTGCCGCTTTTCCCCGGATACCTCTTCGTCCGCACCGACCTGGACCCCCACGAACACCTGGAGATCCTGAAGACCATCGGGGCGGTACGCCTCATCGGGACCACGGACGGGCCCGTGCCGGTTGCGGCCGAAACCATCCAGTCGCTGCAGATCATGGTGTCGAGCGACCTTGCGATCACCACCGGCAACCGGCTGCGGCGCGGTGACCGGGTGGTGGTGATCAGCGGTCCGCTGGTGGGCCTAACCGGGGTTTTTGTCAGCTACCGGGGCAAGGGGCGGGTGGTGGTCAATGTGGACGCCCTCGGACAGTTTGCCGGGGTGGAGGTAGCCGTCGAGGACGTTGAGAAAATTCCCCAAATACTGGCATAACTGCTTGACATTTTAATAATTTTTTTTTACTCTGAAGCAAATCGCCTGTCAGCGGGCAAAATCCGGTGAGGAGGTTTTATGAACAAACTGGAACTCATATCCGCCTTGAAAGACAATGCCAATATCTCCAAGGCCGAGGCGGCCAAGGTGGTGCAGCTGTTTTTCGACAGCATGGCCGATGCCATGGCCCGCGGAGAGCGCGTCGAAATCCGCGGCCTGTGCAGCTTCTTTGTCAAACAATACAAAAGCTACACCGGCCGAAACCCCAAAACCGGCGAGAAGGTCGTGATAAGCCCCAAAAGGCTGCCCTTTTTCAAATGCGGCAAAGAGCTGAAAGAGCGCGTCGACACGATCGGTTGATTTGTTTTGCCTGGATTTGATGCCCTTATAGGACAAGAGCGGCCGGTTGCGCGGTTGAAAACCCTGCTGCGCAGGGACGTGGTGCCCCATGCCCTGCTCTTCTGCGGAATCGAAGGGGTGGGCAAGGCCCAGGCGGCGCTGCTGTTGGCTATGGCGCTCAACTGCGACGCCCCGGCCTCAAGCGCGGCCGGGGCGGTGCCCTGTGGGGTGTGCCGTACCTGCCGGCGCCTGCAGGCCGGCCAGCATCCCGATCTGCTCACGATCGCTCCCGAGGGGCCGCTGATCCGGGTGGCGCAGGTCCGCCAGCTCTGCGCCAGCCTGGCGCTGAAGCCTTATGCGGCGCGTACGCAGGTGGTGATCATCACCGATGCGCGGGCCATGAACCCCGAGGCCGCCAATGCCCTGCTGAAGGTCCTGGAGGAGCCGCCGGATCGGACCCTGCTGATTCTGCTGGCAACTCAGATGACCGACCTGCTGCCGACCATCGCCTCCCGCTGCCAGCAACTGCGCTTCGGCCCGCTTTCCCGTCGCTGTCTGCAGACCCTGCTGACCGAGCGGCACGGGGTCGCCCCGGAGGCCGCCGGGATCGCCGCCGCGATGTCCGGCGGCAGCCTGACGCGCGCGCTGCGCTTCAGCCAGGCCGATTGGCTCGCCCGCCGCAACTGGTTGATCGCAGCCATCGGACTCGATCGCCCGGAGATGCTTTCCAGCCGGCCGCTGGACGTTCTATTGGCGGTGGCCGAAAAGTTGACCGGACACAAAGCCTGGATCCCTGAGGCGCTCGATCTGATCGTCGCCTGGCTGCGCGACCTGCTGATCTTCCGGTATGCACCCGCCCGGTTGATCAACCAGGACCAGGCGGCGTTGATCGGCAGGGCTTGCGGTCGGATGACGGATGAAGCGCTGCTGCAACACATCCAGGCGGTTGGGAGCGCCCGCAGGCACATCGAGGCCAACCTCAATGCCCGCCTGGTGCTGGAGCGCTTGATGCTGCAGCTGGCCGGCCGCTTGACATGACCGGCTGCAGGGCATGCAACCGAAAACGCCCAAAATTGATGAACCGGTAAAAGTCAAAATTTGAGATGGTGGTGAAAAAAGTTCAATTTCAAGGCGCGCAAATCTCGAAGAGTGAGGCCTACTAATGGTACGCCGCAGCGACCTCGAGATGCAGCGCAACGCAGAAAGTGGGCTTTTTACGCCGTCATCAAAATTGCGAAAGGCGCCGGAAGGTGCCTCATCCATACCACCAACCTGAGTCGCCCCGGCGCGGCCTGCCGACCGCCGGGGCTGCCGATATGAATGTGTGATGCACCATGAAAAAAGTTGTAGGGGTAAGATTCAAACCGGCCGGTAAGGTCTACGATTTTGACAGCGGCGCCTTTGTCCTCAAGCACGGCGACCGGGTCATCGTCGAGACCGAACAGGGCCTTGGTTTCGGCACTGTCGCGGCCCCGCCGGCGCCGCTGGCCGACGATGCCGGCGACAAGGCGCATAAAAAGGTTTGCCGGCTGGCCAGCGAAGAGGATTTAAAGCAGCGCGAAATCAATCTCGAAACCCGCATGAAGGCCCATGCCTTCTGTCAGCAATGCATCAAGCAGCTCAAGCTGCAGATGAATCTCTTTCACGTCGAAAGCACTTTTGACGCCGGCAAACTGACCTTTTTTTTCACCGCCGAGGATCGGGTCGATTTTCGGCAACTGGTCAAGCTGCTCGTGCACGAGTTCCGGGTCCGGATCGAAATGCGACAGGTGGGCATTCGCAACCAGGCCAAGATGTGCGGCGGCATCGGCCGCTGCGGCCGGGAGTTGTGCTGCTCGCTTTTCATGGAAAAGTTTGAGCCCGTTGCCATCCGGATGGCCAAGGAGCAGAACCTCTCCCTCAATCCGACCAAGATTTCGGGCCTCTGCGGGCGGCTGATGTGCTGCTTGACCTACGAGAACCCGGTCTACCAGGAGCTGCGCAAGGGGTTCCCCAAAATCGGCAAAACGGTGGTCTATAAAAACGACAAGGCCAAGGTCATCCGCCACAACTTGCTCGGTCAGCGTGTGACCTTGCGGCTGCTGGACGGAACCGAAGTCGAGGCAGCGCTTTCCCAGATCGAATGGGATGCGCCCCAGAAGAGCAAGGAGTAAGCGAATGGACAGGCCCTTTTACATTACAACGCCGATTTACTACGTGAACGCCAGACCGCACCTGGGGCACGCTTACACCACCATCGTAGCGGATGTGGTCTGCCGCTTCAATTCCATGCGGCGCAAAGAAACTTTTTTGCTGACCGGGACCGACGAGCATGGCGATAAAATCGTGCGTGCGGCCCGCAAGGAAAACCTCAGCCCGCGAGCCTACGTGGACCAGATCAGCGCGCTGTTCAAGGCGCTGTGGCCCGAACTCAACATTGGCCTCAACCGCTTTATCCGCACCACCGAACCCGGCCACATGGCGGTGGTGGAGCAGATCCTGCAAAAAATCTACGATGCCGGCGACATCTATTTTGCCGAGTACGAAGGGCTCTACTGCTTTGGCTGCGAGCGCTTTTACACCGAGCGCGAGCTGGTGGACGGCAAATGCCCCGACCACGAGGCGGCGCCGGAGGTGATCAAGGAGGCCAACTATTTTTTCCGCATGAGCAAATACCAGGCGTGGCTGATCGATCACATCCAGCGGCATCCGGATTTCATCCGGCCGGAGCGCTACCGCAACGAGGTGCTCGCCTTTCTGCGGGAGCCGCTGGAAGATCTGTGCATCTCGCGGCCCAAGTCCCGGCTCAAATGGGGCATCAACCTGCCCTTTGACGACGGCTACGTCACCTACGTCTGGTTCGATGCCCTGATCAACTACGTTTCGGCGCTGGGCTATCCGGACGGCGAGGACTTCAAGAAATTCTGGCCGGTGGTTCAGCACATTGTCGCCAAGGATATCCTCAAGCCCCACGGCATCTATTGGCCGATTATGCTCAAGGCGGCCGGCATCGACGTCTACCGGCACCTCAACGTGCATGGCTACTGGAACATCGAGCAGAGCAAGATGTCCAAGAGCCTCGGCAACGTGGTCGAACCCCTGGAGCTCAAAAACGTTTACGGGCTCGACGCCTTCCGCTTTTTTCTGATGCGCGACATGGTCTTCGGGTTGGATTCCAATTTTTCGGAGGACGCCCTGGTGCAGCGGATCAATTCCGATCTGGCCAACGACCTGGGGAACCTTTTCTCCCGCGTGGTGACAATGGTGCACAAATACTTCAAGGGAATGGTGCCGGAAGTCGATCATGAGACCGAAAAGGAGCTTCAGCCCGGGCTTGATTCCGAGGCCTCGCGGGTCATCGCGGAGTTTGAAAGCGAGATGGAAAATTTCGCCTTCCACAAGGCGCTGACCGCCGTCTGGGAATTTATCAACCAGCTCAACAAATACATCGACGTGACCGCCCCCTGGGTGCTGGCCAAGAAAAAGTCGACCCACAAGCAGCTGGCCGTAGTGCTCTACAACCTCCTGGAGGGGCTGCGGGTCATTTCGGGTCTGATCTACCCGGTGATGCCCGACACGGCCAGGACGATGCAGCGCCACCTGGGGCTGGACCCCGATGCGCCCTTTTACGAAATTGAGACCCTGCTGAAGTGGCGCTATCTGCCGGTGGGAACCCGGCTACCCAAGGCCGTCGGGCTTTTTCCCCGGATCGAACGCCAAAAGGACGATGCCGGCGCCGCTGCCGATGCTGGCGAGGCCGCTGCCGGCCCGGCCCTCAAGCCGGAAATCAGCATCGAGGATTTTGCCAAGGTGGACCTGCGGGTCGGAACGGTCCTGCGGGCCGAGCCGGTTTCCAAGGCCCGGAAGCTTCTCCAGCTTGAAATCGATCTTGGGGAAAAGCGTACCGTCGTTGCCGGGATTGCCGCCACCTACGCCCCGGAGGAACTCGTGGGCAAGCAGGTGGTGGTGGTGGCCAATCTCAAGCCGGTCAAGCTGATGGGCGTGTTGTCGCGGGGCATGCTGTTGGCGGCCGTGGATGAGGTCAAGGGAGCGGTCCTGACGGTCGATCGCCCCATGAAGCCCGGCGCCGGCGTTCGATAAGGGGCAGGCAGCCCACGGGCCAAAATCCGGCGCACGAGCGGGTGCTGTTTTTTTGCCGCGGCCCCGAAGCCTGAACCGCCCCCGGACCCAACGGCCGCAGCGACTTCGAGATGCAGCCCAACACAGAAGTTGGGCTTTTTGCAAAACTGCCCAAACTTAAAAAAAATGACCAACAGACCCAACTGGAAACAGTATCAATCCCAATTGCAGCGGAAAACGAGTGCCCGCCGGTTTCTGCGGCGCACCCGGCGCTTCTGGGGCCTTTTACCGCTGTTGCTGCTGGCGGTTTACGGGCTGACGGCCGGGCTCAGCGGCAGTTCGCCGCTGCCCACGCCGCCTGTTGCCGCCCCGGCCCCCCAGGCGGCCTCGGCACCCGCTGAAAAGCCGGCAGGTGCCCCCGCTGTCCTGGTCGCGTCCCCCGCGCCCGCTCACAAACCGGCAGGTGTGCCCGTCGCCGTGGCCGTGCCCCCCGCGCTTGCTGAGAAGCCGGCAGGCGCCCCCGTTGCCTTGGTCGCGTCCCTCGCGCCTGCAGCCCAACCGGTCGCGGCGGCGCCGAAATCCTCGCCGGTGCTGACCAAGTCAGACCTCCAGGTTCTTATCGACCACAACCGGTTCATCAATCTGACCGAGTCCGCCTTCCCCTTTGAAATGGACGGCCAACGCTTTACGGTTGAAACCAGTCTCAACCCCCAGTTGCAGTCCTACCTGCTGAAGCGCATGGATCGCGATCACTGCCGTTTCATTGCCGTCGTGGCCATGGAGCCCGCCACCGGCAGGCTGCTGGCGATGGCCGGCTTTGACAAGGACAACCCCACAAACGCCAACCCCTGCATCGAAACCCTTTTTCCGGCCGCCAGTATCTTCAAGATCGTAACGGCTGCGGCCGCCGTCGAAAAACTCGGCTTCAGCCCCACTTCCTCCCTGAGCTTCACCGGCGGCAAGTACACCCTTTACAAGTCGCAGCTCAAAGACCAGCAGAACCGCTACACCCGCTACATCAGCTTCCGAGATGCCTTTGCCCAGTCGGTCAACCCGGTTTTCGGCAAGATCGGTGCCCGCTCTCTGGGAAAAAACGCCCTCCAGCAGTATGCCGAAGCCTTTGGGTTCAACCGTGCCATTCATTTCGAAATCCCCCTGGCGCCCAGCACCGTGTCGATTTCGGACGAGCCCTACCAATTGGCTGAGATCGCCAGCGGATTCAATCGCCAGACGGTTATCTCACCGCTGCACGGCGCCATGCTGGTGGCGACTATTTTGAACGGCGGGGAGATGGTGGCGCCCACGATTGTGGATCAGATCACCGATGCACACGGCCGGCCCCTGTACCGCCAGCACCGCCAGGCGTTGAACCGGGCCATATCCCCCACGGCCTCCAAGATCGTCAACACGCTCATGGCGGCCACCGTCCACGACGGCACCTCGCGCAAGGCCTTCAAGGGCTACGGGCGCGACCGGGTCCTCAGCCGGCTCAACATCGGCGGTAAAACCGGCAGCATCAGCAACAAGACCAATGAGTTGCGCTACGACTGGTTTGTCGGGTTCGCCGAAGAGAAAAACGGCTCCGAAAAGATCGCCATCTCGGTGGTGGTGGCCCATGAAAAATACATCGGCACCCGCGCCGGCCAGTATGCGCGGTTGGTGATCGAACGCTTTTTCGGGGATTATTTCACCCAGACCGCCCCCGCCAGCCCCAAGGCCAGCAGCTGAGGCCCCCGCCTTTTTCCGTATCCGCCCCGCTGAACCATGGCGCTGCCGCAGCCTGCCGCGCGCCGCTTCAGACCGCCAGGTAGCGCTCCTGGATCGTGCGGTCGCGCCTGAGCTGCGCGGCCTTGCCGTGGTGATGGATGCGCCCGTCGTCGATCACGTAGCCGCGGTCGGCGATATTGAGGGCGAAGTGGGTGTTTTGCTCGGCCAGCAAAATGGCCAGGTCTTTTTTCAGGGTCAGGATGATGTCGCTTAAGATTTCAACAATCACGGGGGCCAAGCCTTCACAGGGCTCGTCGAGCAGCAGGAGTCGCGGGTTGCCGGCCAGGGCCCGCGCCACGGCCAGCATCTGCTGCTCGCCGCCGCTGAGCTCGCCGCCCTTGCGGTCGCGCAGTTTGACCAGCAGGGGAAAGACCTCGAAGAGCCGTTCCAGGGGCCACGGGGTCTGTCCGGGGCGCGCGGGCAGCAGGGCCACTTCCAGGTTTTCCGATACGCTCAGCGCTGAAAAAATGCGGCGGTCTTCGGGCACGTAGCCGATGCCGCGGCGGATGTTGGCGTAGACCGGTTCACGGCTGATGACCGTGCCGTCCAGGCGCACCGTGCCGCGGGCGGGCGGGTTGAAACCGGCGATGCTGCGGATGGTGGTGGTCTTGCCGGCGCCGTTGCGGCCTAAAAGGCAGACGATTTCTCCGCGCGCGACCGTCAGGCTCAGGCCCTGGATGATGTAGCTGCCGTCGCAGTAAACATGAATGTCGTCGACTTCAAGCATCGAGGCTGCCTCCCAGGTAGGCCCGTTTGACCTTCGGGTCGTTGCGAATCTTTTCCGGCGGGCCCCATGCTATCAGCTGGCCCTGGTGGAGGACGGCGATCTGGGAGGCCACCGCAAAGACGACCTTCATGTCGTGCTCGGTCAGGCAGAAGGTGGTGCCCGAGGTGTCCGCCAGGGTCTTGATCAGGCGGATCATGTGATCGGTTTCCTCGGGATTCATGCCGGCGGTGGGTTCGTCCAGCAGAACCAGTTTGGGATCGCGCGCCAGGACGATTGCCATCTCCACCAGGCGTTTGTCGCCGTATGCCAGTTCACGCGCCGGGCGGTGGGCGGCGGCCGCCAGACCAACGCGTTCCAACTGCTGTTGGGCCTGGCGGTAGACCGCTTTTTCGCTGGTCAGGGGGCGCCAGAAATTCGCCCCCCGACGGTGCAAGAGCAGCAGGGGGACGGCCACGTTGTCCAGCACGCTGAGTTCCGGAAAAATATTGGTGATCTGGAAGGAGCGCACTAGCCCGAGGGGGGCGACCCGGTAGGCCGGCAGCCCGGTGATGTCCCGGCCGTTGAACACGACGCGACCTTCGGTGGGGGCGAAGCGGCCGGAAATCAGGTTGTAGAAGGTTGTCTTGCCGGCCCCGTTGGGGCCGATCAGGGCGGTGAGGGCGCCTGCGGGAATTTCCAGCGAGATGCGGCTGAGCACCTGGAATTTTCCGAAGTGATGGGAGAGATTTTCCACCTTGAGAAGCGGTACCACGGTCATGGCCGGGGCCTCCGGGGGCGGCGATAGCGTTCTGAAAGGACCCCGGTGATGCCTCGCGGAAAGAAAAGGACCACCACGATCAGGATGGCCCCCAAGACGATCATCCAGCTTTCGGTAAACCGGGTGATGAGCTGCTCCAGCAGGAAAAAGACCGCAGCGCCCACCGCCGGCCCCAGGAAAACGCCGCTGCCGCCGAGGATCGTCATCAGTGCCGGTTTGGCCGAAAAGGTCCAGTGCAGGTAGTCGGGGGTCGCCATGCTGTTGAAAAAACAGAGCAGCGTGCCGGCCAGCCCGGCCAGCGTCCCGGCGATAACGAAGGCCATCAGCCGCACCTGCTGAACGCGGCCGCCGACGAAGGCGAAACGCTCCTTGTTTTCCCGCACGGCCGTCAGGATCAGCCCGAAGGGCGAACGCCGCACCTGCCAGAGCAGCAGGGCTCCCAGGAGGCTCGCCGCCAGGGTAAAGAGGTACAGGCTGACGGGTGAATAGAGGCTGACCGCGACACCCGGCAGCCGCAGGGGCGGCAGCGCGAACAGCGGCAGGCCGTCGCTGCCGCCGGTGACCGCACGCCAGTTGTGGGCCAGGGTATAGAGCATCATGCCGAACCCGAGGGTCAGCATGGCAAAAAAAATCTCGTCGCGCCGCACGCATAGGTACCCGATCGCCAGGGCCGCCAGGGCCGCGGCGGCGCTTCCTAGCAGCAGCGCCAGCCAGACCGAGCCGCCGCCGCCCTGAAGATAGAGGGCGGCGGCAAAGGCCCCCACCCCGAAGAACCCCCCCTGACCGAAAGACAGCAGCCCCGCGGCGCCGAACAGCAGATTGAAGCTGAGGGCAAAAAGGCTCATGATCATAATCTCGGTCAGCACGAGGGTCCAGTAGGTCGGCAGCAGGAAAGGGCAGAGGATCAGGGTCGACAGGCCAAGGCCGCCCCAAAGGAGGGGGCCGCCGACTTTCGGGGGGGTGGCGGGCATCTTTATACCTCGCGTCCGAAAAAGCCGCGCGGCCGCACCAGCAGAACCACCGCCAGCAGGAGGTAGGGCAGGGCCATCTGGGCGTGGCCGGCGAAAACGGTGCCGAAGGATTCCAGCAGGCCCAGGAAGAGGGCGCCCACAAAGGCGCCGGGGAAGCTTCCCAGCCCGCCGATGACCACCACGATGAAGCTTTCGATGATGATGCGGTCGCCCATGGAAGGTGCCACGCTCTGCTGGGGGGCGGCGAGCGCGCCGCCCAGGGCCGCCAGCCAGGCCCCTAATCCGAAGACGGCCGAGAACAGCAGGGGAACGCGTATGCCGATGCCTTCGGCCATTTCACGGTCCAGCGCCGCCGCCCGGACGATCCGGCCCCAGCGGGTGAACTGGAAGAAAAACCACAGACCGATGCCCACCATCGGGCCGACGATGATCAGGAAAAGGCGGTAGACCGGGTAGGTGTGGCCGAAGAGCCGGAAGACTCCGGCCAGCAGCGGGGGCGCTTCGACCACGTGATAGGCCGGCCCCCAGAGGATCAGGACCGCGTCGTCCAGCACCAGCAGAATGGCAAAGGTCAAAAGGAGCTGGAAGCTCACGTCCCGGGCGTAGACCCGCCGCAGCAGATAGCGCTCGATGAGGACCCCCAGGGCCGCCACCAGCAGCGGTCCCAGGGCCAGCCCGAGCCAGAAGCTGGGCACGATCTGCATGATCTGCATGCACACGTAAGCCCCCAGCATGAAGAGCGCACCATGGGCGAAGTTGAGAACGCCTAAAACCCCGAAGACCGTCGTGAGCCCCATGGAGATCAGAAACAGCAGCATCCCCCAGCTCAGTCCGTTCAGTGTGTTGATGACCAGTGTTTCCAAACCCACCTCTTTGGATCAGGGGCGCCCGGAAGGCCGCGACACCCGTCAGGGCGTCATCCGGCAGCCGGTTTCGGATACCGGCGGGGTGATCTCTTCTCCGGCGAAAACCCGCATCGGTTTCAGGATGCGGATCGGGTAGGCCGGGTCTGCAAAGGTTTTGCCCCAGCAGGCGTCGGTGAGCGCCTGATGGTCCTCCGGCCGGATGGTGATCGGTCCGACGGGCAATTCCAGACTGAGCCCCTCGAGGGCCTTGATCACGGCCTCCTTGTCGGTTGCGGCGGCCTTTTCGGCCGCGGCCTTGTAGGCGTAAACCGCTCCATAAGCGCCGTGGGCGTTGTAGGAGGGGTACTGGCTGTAGCGGCTGAAATAATCTTCCCGGAAGCGCCGGTTGAGGGCCGATTCGTTGGCCAGGAACCAGTAGCGGGTGCCCACCCAGATCCCCTTGGGCATCTTGTCGCGCAGGGCATCCAGGACTTCCACGGCCCCGCCCAGGGTCATGAGCACTTGGAACTCCCCGTTGAAAAAGCCCATCTGATCGGCCTGGCGTACAAAATCGATCAGGTTGCCGCCCCACAGCGAAATCAGCACACCTTCGGGCTTGGCCTGCATGATCTTGGTGATGTAAGCGCTGAAATCCGTGGTTTTGGAAGGGGGAAAAGCCACCTGGCCGTCCGGCAGAAAGCTGACCTCGGGCTTGATCTGCTTGAGGTATTTTTGAAAGTACTCCCAGGACTGATACCCGAAGGCGTAGTCCGGGCCGATCGTGGTCCAGGTGCGGGCCTTGGTCTCGGCCGCAATCAGCGCAGCGGCTTTGACATTCTGGCTGAGATTGAGGGAGATGCGGAAAGTGTAGCGGTTGCAGAGGCTGCCGGTCGCATCGGGTGTCGCGGCGTGGGTGATGATCAGCGGTGTTTTCATCTGCAGCAGGGCCGGCACCACCGCGTTGGCCACCCCGCTGGAATCCAGCCCGACCAGGCAGTCGACCTTGTCCTGGAAGACCAGTTTGCGAAAGACCCGAATGCCCACATCGGGCTTGCCGGTCGAATCCTCGAAGCGCGCCTCCACCGTTCGGCCCAGGATACCGCCGGCCCTGTTGATCTCATCGATGGCCATCTCCGCCCCCTGTTTGGCGAATTGACCATAGGTGGCAAACGGCCCCGACATGATGTAGACAAAACCGATTTTGATCGGCGCGGCCGCCGTCGTGGCGGCAGCCGGCAGGCTGATGGCCAGGGTGAGCACAACGGCTGCGCACAGCAGGACCCGCAAACGTTTCATGGGGCCTCCCTCTCGGATTGGGTTAAAAGCGAAGTGTCTATTCACCGCCCTCTGAGGTATGTGCGGCGTTCCGACAATTGACTCCACCCTTTCTCATATCACATAATGTGTGGAATTTAAACGCCGATTCAAATTTCTTTGCACCCTCCGCCATGCGGGGGGCGATGCCGCGGGGATTGCCGACCATCTCTCCGATCGCATCCCCACGCCAAAAGGGAAAGCCGGCTGACCCCGCTGTCGCCGCGGACCGCGCAGCTGCGAAAGGTCATGACATCTGGGCTGAAATGGGCTAAGAAAGCACGATTTCCAGCAACGGAGAGATCAACCGAAAGGAAAATGGGGTATGACTGCCGCCTATGAACTCGACGACGACACCCGCCGCTACCTGGTCGCACTGTGCGAGACGACCGGCGGGGACACGGCCGCACAGGTCTCCATGTATGTGATCGGCGAGCGCCTGGGGTTTGACCGAACCGCCGCCGGGCACCTGGCCGAGAACCTGATCGGGTGCGATCTGGTGGAGGTTCGGACCCTCTCCGGCGGGGTCGGCATTACGGCCGAAGGGGTCGCCGAGGCGCGCAGGTCCGGGGCCCATCTGCCGGACGCGGCTGAACCCGGTCCCCGGCTGGGGGACGGGCCGGTGGTGGACGCGGCTGCCCGGGAGGCCGTGGAGCAGGTGGTCTCTGAATTGAAAGTCGGGCTGGGCGGTTTCGGCCTGACGGCCGATGGGCTCACCGAGCTGCTGATCGACCTCAAGACCATCGATGTCCAGTTGACCTCCCCGCGCCCCAAGACCGCCATTGTGCGTGAATGCCTGCGCTCCGTCGGCCGGCTGCTGGCCAAGGCCGGTCAGGGGGCCGCGGCCGAGCGCATTCGGCTCTTTCTGGAAGACTGAACCGGCCCAGGGCCGCATTGCAGGCGCCCACCGCCGGCCACCCCCCCGTCAGACCGCTTTCTGCAGGCAGCGCAGCACCTGGCCGCAGGTTTCGGGGGCGGCCGCGAGCAGGTGCTCACCCCGCTGCTCGCCGTCGATGTACTCATTGGCGGACAGCGGCTGCCCGTCCATCTTGTAGATCTTGCCGCCCGCGGCTTCCAGAATGACCTGGGGGGCGGCCAGGTCCTGATAGGATTCGTTGGAAACGAAAGCGGCCTCGGCGCGGCCCATGGCCACATAGCAGATGTGGGCGGCGGTGCACCCCATGTTGCGGATCTTGCCCGGAAAGGTCGTGTGGTAATGGCGGTGAAAGCGGGAATAAAGCAGCAGCAGGCTTTCGTCGTTGATGGTTTGCTGGGGGGAGATGCCGATCACCTCGTTTCCCCAGTAGGCGCCTTTGCCCACCTGGGCGTGGAAAATGTCGCCCGTGGCCGGCATGAAAAAAACCCCCAGCGTGGGCCAGAAATTGTCCAGCAATGCCAGTGACATGCCCCAGATCGGAATGCCCGCCAGAAAGTTGGAGACCCCGTCCAGGGGGTCATAGACCCAGAGATATCGGGTTTCGTCATGGGAATAGGCCGTGCCGAGCTGCTGGGTGTCGAAAACCCGGTGGGCGGGAAACTCCGCCCGCACTTCTTTTTCGAAAGACTGCCGCAGGTGCAGTTCCGCCGATGTCACCAGCTCCTCGTCGAACTTGATGCCGTGTCTGCCCTTCCCGTAAAATTTCATCGCTTCCGTTCCGGTCCTGCGAATCGTCTCGGTTGCAAACTGCATCAAGGCTTCTATTCCATGATCGACAAAATCCATGTAGGCGTCTCCTTTGCTGGGGTTTGACGGGTGCACTTAGATTAACGCTGGTCTCGCCCGCTATCGGCGCTGTGCCGGCTTTAAAATTTTTCGCATGCCGCCGATAGCGACCCGAATCCCTCGTTTCTGGACGACACTGACCGGGGGCAGCGGGTGCGGAAAAATGCGAAAAAAGGTGTTGGCGGACAGCCTTTCGTTTATAGCCTGAATCGCGTCAAACCTCAACCGTTTCGCGGCGGGCGCGGGCGGCCGGAAATTTCTTGACAGGCATGACGCGATGCGTCATCCTCTGCGGGTCGAAGCGATTCTATCGCCGGGGAGCCCGGCGTTACCCGGCCACAGGAGGAGACCCATGCACCAAATCAAGAAATACGCGAACCGCAAACTCTACGATACCACCGAAAAGCGCTACATCTCGCTGGCGGAAATCGGGGAGCTGGTCAGGGGCGGAGACGAAGTCTGCATTGTGGACAACGCCACCGGCGAAGACCTGACCTCCGTGATCCTTGCCCAACTTCTCGCCCGTGACCGGCGGGAGACCGTGGAGGAAATGCCCTCCGGGTTTCTCGCCCAGCTGATCCGCAAGGGCGGGGGCACCCTGAGCGGCTATGCGCGCAGGTCCGCGTCCTTCTGGCACCAGACCATCACCATGGCCGAGGACGAGGTGGAGAAGCTGATCGGGCTGCTGGTGAAGGACCGGGAGATCACCGAGAAGGAAGGCCGGACCTTGAAAAAGGAGATCCTCGGTTATGCCGACACGGTCAAGGGCTGGATCGGCGAGAAGGTCGACCAGCGGGTCGGTGAACTGCTGCAGCTGATGAAGCTGCCCACCCGCGAACAGGTCAACCGCTTGGCGGACGAGGTGGCGGCCCTGCGCCGCAAGATCGACCAAATGGCACCCCCTGCGCCCCAGCCCGGCGGCACGACGGAAGATGCCGCGGCGGCGGAAAACACCGCCCAAAAGACACCCCCGACCGCTGGGGCGGCCGACTGAGCGATGGCAGGCTTCGGCGGTCTGATCCTGCCAAGCGGATTCAAACGACCCCTTCCAGCGGCCCCGACCTCGCCGGTCGGGGCCGCTTGTTTCCGGGGAGAATGGCGCGCGTTGCGGGCGCCTCGACCGACCCGTGCCTAAACGGTGCTGTAACTTGGCCCCTCACCGCCTTCCGGGCAGGTCCAGGTGATGTTGCGGTAGGGGTCCTTGATGTCGCAGGTTTTGCAGTGCAGGCAATTGGAGGGGTTGAGCTTGAGGTGGCGGCGGCCGGTTTTTTCGTCCGTCTCCATTTCGTAGACCTGCGCCGGGCAGAAGCGGGTGCAGGGGTTGGCGTAGGTTTCATAGCAGGTCGTGACGCACAGCCGGGTGTCGGGGACGATCAGGTGACAGGGCTCGTCCTCGCGGTGCAGGGTCTTGGAGAGGTAAACGCCGGTGAGCTTGTCCACGTAGAGGACCCCGTCGTAGAGGGGCTTGGCATCGGCTTGGGGCTTTAGCGCCTGTCCCTTGCCAGCCGGTTTCAGGGTGCGGTAGTCCTCCCGGTGCTGCAGGGGATCGATCAGGCCGCGGCCCCCGCTGACGTACTGGGCGCCCAGGTGGATCAGTTTGGCAGGCATTTTTTTGGCCAGGGCCTGGGCAAAATTGCGGCCCTCATAAATTTCGGTCTTGAGCCAGCTTTCCTCCAGACGCCGGGGGTAGAGCGCGAGGGTTTGCGCGCTGGGATCACCGCTGGCGACCGCCGCCAGGGCGGCTTCGGCCGCCAGCATGCCGGATTTCATGGAAACGTGGATTCCCTTGAGCCCCGGGGTGTTCTGGATCGCGGCGGCGCCCCCCACGAAGAGGGCGCCGTCGGCGGCAAGACGCGGCATGGTGTAATAGCCGCCGGTGGAGACGGTGCGGGCCCCCTGTTCGATCACCTTGCCGTCGCGGATGATGGCGGCGACAAGCGGGTGGCGCTTGAACTTGATGAATTCGGCGTAGGGGTCCAGAAAGGGGTTTTCGTAGCCCAGCCCCACCAGGAAGCCGATGGCGACGCGGTTGGCCTGCATCTCGTAGATGAACCCGCCGCCGGGGGTTTTCATCCCCAGGGGATAGCCGAAGGTGTGAATGTCGTTGCCGTCGCTGGTGGTGAAATAGTGGCCTTCGGGCAGTTGGATCACTTCCTTGATGCCGGTTTCGTAGACCTGGGGCATTTTCCCGGCGGCCAGTCCCAGCTTTTCGGTGATGGATTTCATCAGGCTGCCGCGGGCGCCCTCGCCGAAAACGGTCACCCGGGCGTGCAGGTCGATCCCGGGCTCGAAATTGCCCTTGGGAGTGCCGTTTTTGTCAAGCCCCTGGTCACCGGTGCGGACCCCCGTAACCCTGCGGCCGTCATCGGCGTAGAGGACCTGGCTGCCGCTGAAGCCCGGGAAAATGTTGACCCCGAGCTCCTCGGCGATCTTGCCCAGCCAGCGGGTGAGGCGCGCCAGGCTGACGATCTGAAACCCGGTGTTGTGCATGTAGCGGGGCACCAGGGGCAGGCGGTAGGCCTTGTCACGGGTGAGAAAGTAAAATTC
>Ga0105106_10000644_pt1 | contig 24631 bp, 16 predicted proteins | sample PPLLaktember2015_5_FD_79109 | JGI IMG/M metagenome (GOLD analysis project Ga0105106, IMG submission 79109) | Freshwater sediment microbial communities from Prairie Pothole Lake near Jamestown, North Dakota, USA - PPLs Lake P8 Core (1) Depth... | ecosystem: Environmental > Aquatic > Freshwater >...
CCGATCTTAGGGTTGAGGAGCAAGCATGAGAAACAACGATTGGTATTTGCGCGACGACGAGGATGAATTCGGGGAGGCTGTTCACCGGCGGACTGAAGAATTATATAGTGTTCCAGATGCACCTCCCGATGAAAATGGTTTCATTGAATGCCCGGTGCTGCCACTGCGTGACTTGGTGATCTATCCCCACATGGTCGCGCCAGTATTCGTAGGCCGGGAAGCCTCCCTGTTGGCAATCGAAGAAGCCCAGATGGACAATCGTACCTTGATCGCCCTGACCCAACTCAATCCTGAAGATGACAACCCTCCTCTGGACGGTTTCTTACCGATCGGGGTCGAGATTGCGGTCGGTCGATTGTTGAGCATGCCGGATGGTTCAAGCTCTGCGTTGGCGCAAGGCCGGCGGCGTGTAGAGCTGGTGGATTATGTTCAACGCGAGCCGTTCTTGATCGCCCGCGCCAGACCGATCTATGAACCAACCAAGGTCATCCGTGAAACTGAAGCCACCATGCGTACCGCATTGGAGATGTTTCAAAAATGTGTTCAGCTTGACCGCAGCCTGCCAGAAGAAGCGTATTTATATGCCTTGAATATTGAAGAACCAGGTTGGTTAACGGATATGATCGTGACCAGCATTTCACCACCATTGGAAGAACGTCGGGTTTTATTACAGCAGTTGGATCCGGTTGCGCGTTTGAAAAGGGTAGTTAATTTGTTGGCGCAGGAAGTCGATGTTCTGGAGCTGGAGGACGTAATCCACAGCCGTGCCCAGAATGAGGTGGACCGCAGCCAGCGAGAATTCTACTTACGCGAACAGCTGCGTGCCATTCAAACCGAGCTTGGCGAAGGCGACCCATGGACGCGAGAGATCGCGGAGTTACGCAGTCGAGTAGAGGGCGTCAGTTTACCTGAAGAAGTGATGCTGCGAGCATTGAAGGAGATAGACCGGCTGACACAGATGCCGCCAATGTCGCCTGAAGTAGGTATTATCCGCACTTATGTGGATTGGATCCTGGACTTACCCTGGACAAATGCCACAGAAGATAATCTGGATGTGCGCCATGCCGGAAAAATCCTTGAGCAGTATCATTATGGACTCCCCCGAGCCAAAGATCGCATCCTGGAATACATTGCTGTGCGCAGTCTTAAGCCGAAACGTTCGCGCCAGCCCATCCTGTGCTTCATTGGACCGCCAGGTACGGGAAAAACCTCACTGGGAAGGTCGATCGCCGAGGCACTCCGACGAAAATTTGTGCGTTTGTCCCTGGGTGGGGTACGCGATGAGGCAGAGATCCGCGGACATCGTCGCACCTATATTGGTGCGCTGCCTGGTCGGATTTTGCAGACCATGCGCCGCGCCGGGACGGTCAATCCGCTTTTCATGTTGGATGAGGTAGATAAACTTGGGCAGGACTTCCGCGGTGACCCGTCATCAGCACTGTTGGAAGTGTTAGACCCTGAGCAGAACCATGCCTTTTCAGACCATTATTTAGAATTGGCGTATGACCTTTCCACGGTAATGTTCATTACCACCGCCAACTCCACTGGACCGATCCCATCCGCACTACTCGACCGTATGGAAGTGATCGAATTTCCAGGGTATATTGAAGAGGAGAAGTTGGAGATCGCTAGGCGCTTCCTGATTCCCCGCCAGGTTGAAGAGGCGGGTCTGGAAGAGGAAAAGATCTTCTTTGTCGACCAGGCACTCAAACGGATGATCCGTGAATATACTTATGAGGCTGGTGTACGCAATTTGGAACGCGAGATCGGACGGGTATGTCGAAAGCTCGCCCGCACTAAGGCGGAGGGTAAACTTTACCCAACGCGGGTAACCTCGATATCTGTGGAAAAATACCTGGGACCGCCGCAGTTCTTCGATCTGGAAGCTGAACGCCAGGACGAGATTGGAGTTGCGACCGCCATCGCCTGGACGGAGAGCGGCGGCGAGATTATGCCGGTTGAAGTACTGCTGATGGAAGGCAAGGGCAACCTACAGATCACTGGTCAAATTGGGAATGTCATGCAGGAATCCGCTCAGGCCGCCTTATCTTACATGAAATCGCGTTCAGACCAGATAAAAGTTACTCCCGAGGTTTTTGAGAATCTGGATATCCATATCCATATTCCAGAAGGTGCCATCCCGAAGGATGGACCCAGTGCGGGGATTACCATCTGTACAGCCCTGGTCTCGGCATTTACAGGTCGTGAGGTTAAAAGGGAAGTTGGAATGACCGGCGAGATCACCTTGCGAGGTAAAGTACTGCCTGTCGGCGGCATCCGAGAAAAGGTGCTGGCTGCCCACCGCGCAGGACTGAAAACTGTGATCATGCCGCGCCGTAATGAAAAGGACCTGATCGATGTGCCCAAGCGAGCCCGTAATGAGTTGAAGATTGTGTTGGTGGACCACATTGACCAGGTACTGGAGGTTGCCCTCAACCCGGCGATTGCTCAAACCAATCCCCTCAAGCGGATGTCGCGTAAGAGTAAGAAAAAGGAAATCAGCTCGGGTGAGAACGAAAAACGAGAGTGAGCTGATCGAACTGCTAATCCAGGGCATCGGTCCAGAGTTGCATTGGTTCCCGGAAGATGCACCGGTCTCCAGGCTGGCAGGAACCCTGGTCGGTATGGCTAATAGCCGCGGCGGCACGGTAGTGCTCGGAATCGCTCCACGCTCAGCAGAAGTGATCGGATTAGTGGATCCAGAGGCAGCTTTGGATCGGGTCTTCCAGGCAGCATTGTTATCAGATCCACCACTGGTGCTGCCAATTCCTCAACGCGTCCAGGTAAAGGCAAGTAACCAGCTACCCCCCCGGGTAGTTTTAGCGGTGACAGTGCCCAGAGGTCTTCCTCATGTGTACAGTTTGGATGGGCGTTACCTGGGCCGGCAAGGTGGGCAAACCAACCCACTCCCAGCCAGGCAGCTGCGTCATCTGTTGATTGAACGTGGCGTGGTGCAACTGGAATCGCGGATTCCAATCGATGCGAGCCTGGATGACCTGGACCCGGCTCAGATCCAGACGTATATGGATCATGTCAATCAAGCGGGGCTCATGCCTGGCAATCTGTCGCCAGAGCAGCTGCTTTTACGCCGGGGATGTTTAAAGCGCGTGGAAGGGAATCTTCAACCGACCTATGCAGCTTTATTATTATTCGGAAAGTATCCCCAGCAGTGGCTGCCAAATGCCACCATCCTGGCTGGCCGCTTTCCAGGTTTAACCCTGGCAGATGTATATCTCAAGCAAGATATCACCGGCACTCTGCCGGAGCAGCTCCGCCGGGCAGAAACCTTTGTACAGTCGAACGTAAACAGCGTTGTCCGTATCGTTGGGCTGATGCACCAGGAAGTACGGGAATATCCGTATGATGCAGTGCGCGAGCTGTTGGTAAATGCGGTTGCCCACCGTGATTACAACCAGCAGGGGGATAATATCCACTTGTTCATCTTTGCGGATCGTTTGGAAGTGCACTCACCAGGAGGATTACCCGGTCCGGTAACCCTCCAAAATCTATTAGAAGCCCGTTTTGCCCGCAATGCTGTGATCACCCAGGTGCTCTCAGACCTCGGTTTTGTTGAGCGGTTGGGGTACGGACTGGACCGGGTTATGGAGAGCATGCGCCAGGCAGGTCTGCGCCCGCCTCAATTCGAGGATACCGCTGGTACATTTCGGGTGGTGCTGCACAGTAACCTGGGCAGTGGCTATAGCAGATTATCAATGAGCGGTGAAGTCGCAGACCTGAGTGCATACCAGGACCTGGCTCTGAACCTGCGCCAGCAATCCGCCCTGGCTTACCTGGTACGGTACCAGCGCATTACCAGTCACCAGTACCAGGAGTTATGCCCGGAAGTCCACTCTGAGACGTTGCGGCGTGACCTGGTAGATCTGGTAGGACAGGGTATCCTGATCAAGATCGGTGATAAACGCGCCACCTATTACATTTTGAAAAAGCTCCCGGAAATTGTACAGTAACAGGGGCGGCTCGGGTGAATGGTCGTTCCTGACCTGTGGTTACTAAATGTCTTTTCAATCCTTAGAATTCCTGTATTTCTTTCTTGGTTTTATTGCAGTCTACCTGGCATTGCTCAAATGGCGCCGGATACAGAATCTTTGGCTGCTCGCAGCGAGCTATTTCTTCTATGCATTCTGGGACTGGCATTTTTTAGTTGTGATTGTTGGGATGACCGGGGTCAATTACCTGGTGGGGCGCGCCCTGGACTGGAATGAGAATGAAAGGTTATCAGCTTCTTCGATCCGCCGTGCGCTGCTTGGGATCGGTCTCTTCAGTAATTTCGGAACCTTGATTTTCTTCAAGTATTTGGACTTTTTCAAGGGCGGATTGCTCCGCCTGTTCGAAGCGACTGGATTGCCGGTGGATGCAATTCTGGTAAATGTGATCGCCCCGATTGGGATCAGTTTTTATGCGCTCCAAGCCAGCAGCTATTTATTGGATGTGTTCAATCGGCGCATTCAGGCTGCCCGTAACCTGTTGGACCTGGCTCTGTTCATTGCATTCTTCCCGCAGCTGCTTTCTGGCCCGATCGAGCGTGCTGGTCGATTGCTGCCTCAGTTCCAAAAGCCGCGCCGCATAACTGCGGGAATGTTCAGCGCAGGAATCTACCTGGTGTTAAGCGGATTCTTCAAGAAAATGGTAGTTGCGGATAACCTGGCAAAGATTGCCAACCTGGTTTTTAACAATTACCAGGACTATGCAGGCCCGGATATCGCCATTGGGGTGTTGGCATTCACCGGGCAGTTATTTGCGGATTTCTCCGCATATTCAGATATAGCCCGCGGGTTAGCCTATCTACTGGGCATTGAGCTGATGGTCAATTTCCGCCTGCCATACTTCGCTGCCAGCCCGGGTGAGTTCTGGCAGCGCTGGCATATCTCGCTCTCGGAGTGGCTACGCGATTACATATTCTATCCTCTGCGCAAGGCACTGCTGCGTTGGAAGGGACAGCCGGACAACTGGTTAGCATTGCTCCTGCCCCCGTTAGGTACCATGTTGGTGAGCGGGTTGTGGCATGGGACAGGTTGGAATTTTCTGGTGTGGGGGCTGTATCATGGGATTTTGCTGGTTCTATATCAGGTATGGATCAAAGAAAAACCTGTCGGTCTGGTAGATCCATCTGAATCCAATCGCGGGGGAGCGATCAATATAAATTGGATTCATGCGCGTCGGATCCTGGGGACAGGCATACGGATTTTAGCGATGTTCTTCCTCGTCTGTTTTGGATGGCTGATCTTTCGGGTTCAGACATGGGACCAATTCTGGTCCATGCTGACCAGCTTTTCTCTGATTCCGACCCCCAACAGCGCTGCTTTATGGGCTGATTTGGTGTTATTCAGCCTGCCGCTGGTGGGGGTGCAGCTGCTGCAGCAGTGGCGGGGCGACTTGTTGATCCTGGCACGCCTGCCTGCTTTGCCGAGAGTTCTACTTTATGCAGCAGCCCTGGCATTGATTGTAGTGTTGGGTGTTCGTGAGACAAGTGAATTCATTTATGTCCAATTCTGAGGTGATCCTCACATGTTGCGATTGAAAATCCCCCAGGAAACTTTGCCTGAGGCTGGCTGGTGGCGGGTCCCGGTTGATCTACTTGGCAGCCTGGTATTGCTGGTCTGCCTGAACTTCTTTACGATCTGGTACCTGGGCAATTTCACTACCAATTTCGGTTATTGGACGATCTACCAGAAATGGGATCTATTGGCGAATATGGATGAGTCAGTCGATTGGCTGATCCTGGGCGACTCAAGCTGCAACCAGGGGGTTATGCCCAGCGTCTTCTACAACGATTTGGGAGAGAGGGCAGTTAATTTGTGTACGATCGGCAACCTGGGCGTGGTGAACGAGCTGTGGATGCTGGAAGAGTATATCGATCGATTTGGTCCACCAGGAAACGTGGTGATCGTGCATGTGTATGACGTCTGGCACCGCGATATCGACCCGGTGCTCTTCGGACAGGTGCCGCGGCCGTGGGGGTTTTGGCACCAGCACAGCCTCGGACAGTACATCTTCGGCGAACAGACAGTGCGTGACCAGGCTTTCCTTGAACGATTTATACCACTCTACTCGCAAACCAGGGCGATCACCACCAATCTGCAGATGGCCGCCATGCTGCAGGATAACCCGTTCAAGGCCAATTGGCATATCCAGCCGGATGGTTTCCTGGTGGCTACCGAACCCCATCCGGAAGTCGTGGTGAATGGGGCACGCGACCACATCCAATTCACATCAGAAAATGGATTCCAGATCTCGAAACTGAATGATCTGGCGATGCAGGAAATTGTCGAGTTGGCTGACTCCTACCGCATCAACGTTTACCTGGTCAATAGCCCTGTGTATGAAGGGCTTTATGCCGACCCGACCTACCAGGATTATCTGTATGGAGTGCAGGCGAAGCTGGCAGGATTTGCCATTTACAGCCAGTTTGTGTACCATATTGAAGCGGTGCACACCTTCCCCGCTGACCTGATGCAGAATCCAGACCATCTGATCCAACCAGGGGCAGAAATCTACACCCATTGGTTGGTGGAGCAGATCAGGCTGCTGCGGGAGAGTAATTGATGGCAAGATTCATGATCTAGCTTGGCCAAATATTCTGCCAGAGTTTTGGCTTTTTCGATGCCCGCCTGCGCCAGTTACTAATGTGTGGGAGCGATGGCGGGATTGATAATCGGGATCGAATGGCGGACCAGGTAGAGCATCTCAGGGGCATTCATTGAAAAGGTGCTGCTCATAGGTTTCAGCGAACAGGTGCCTGCCCGAATTATCGCAGCCTGCGCGGAAATAGTAATACGGTGTTTGGGCGGAAAATGCTACTGCGCGCAGTGCTTCCAATCCGGGGCTGCAAATTGGTCCTGGTGGGAGGGCAGTGTTCAGATAAGTGTTATAAGGTGAGCTGATCTCAAGGTCTCTCAGCGAGAGGGGATTGGTCCACCATACACCTTGTTCAGGATTGAAGCCCAGTGCGTACTGCACGGTGGGATCAGACGCCAGTTGCTGACCAACCGCTAGTCGGTTGTAGAATACTGAGGCGATCAGGGGCATTTCTTCATCAAGGATAGCTTCCCGCTCGACTATGGACGCCATGATGACTGCCTGGAACAGGCTCAATCCCTTGCTGTCAAAGCCGGTCCTTAGTTCGCTGCCGACCTGGGACTCGAAATTTAGAAGGATCAATGGTACCAATTGTCCGATGGTGGTCTCACGCGGCAGGATGTAAATATCGGGGAACAAGAAACCTTCCAAAGAGTCAACCGGGAGCTCGTCCGAGAAGCTGTAGGCCTCTGGGTGGGTCTGGACCGCCTGGAGGAATTCTTCTGGAGTGATCTCCAGACCGGAGGATGGCATTGCGGCCGCTATCTCCTCCATCCGCCAGCCCGCCAGGATGACCAGGGTGACCTCAGAAGAGATTGAAGATTGCATCTCCTGAGCGATCTGGATAGGACTCATCATGTTTGATAAATCGTATTCGCCTGATTGCAGGGAGGTGTCCAGCCCACTATATTGCAGGTAGCTGCGGAACGCGCCAGGGTTGGAGATCAATCCCGCCAGCCACAGGCGCTGGGTGATCGATGGTACCGATTCGCCAGAGAGAATAGTGAATGGCAGGCTGGTATCACTGGGATCAACTGGAGATGTCAGATCACCAGTCTGCCAGACCAGAGCCAATGAGAGAGTGAAGCGCTGGCGATAGCTGAGCGCAGGTGAAGGGGGTCCAAACATAGTCTCAGCCTGATGGATGATCATCCTAGGGACGACGAAGACCGATAGAAAAAAAACGATCGCCAGGATGAATGCTGGTAGGATACAGGCTTTTACGCTAGAAAGGCGAGTTTTCCTGGGCATAGATTTCAGGAGCTGGATGGGGGTAATTGGGAATCGAGATAGGACTGCAGGATGATCGCTGCAGCCAGGTCATCCAGGTGACCTCTGCGCTGGCGGCGGGAGACGCCCATCTCAGCCCTGGCATGCCGAGCCGCCTGTGTAGAGCTGCTTTCGTCCCATAGAACGACCGGCAGTGTGGTTTGCAAGCGGATAGCCTCAGCCAGGCGAGCGGCACGGCGCGATTGTGGGGTGGACAGACCCTCATCATCCAACGGTTGTCCCACCACGATCAGGTATGCAGCTTGTTCCTGGGCCAACGCAACGACAGAAGCTGCATCTATTACACGGGACACGTGGTTCAGGATGGTCAAGGGGCTGGCGATGATGCTGGTCGGATCGGAGATGGCGATGCCGATGCGCTTATCGCCCGGGTCAACTGCCAGGATGCGTTTCGTCACCGAGATACTACCTCAATCCGGAAGGAAAGGAAGGGCAGCCGTGGCCACCAGGATGGCGTAAGCGCAAGCTCAGGCAGGCTCTCCAGGGGCAGGATAGCTGCCAATCGGTGGATGATGGTGGCAGACGGCTGCCCAACAGCCAATTGGATCACTTCAGATGGAGCGATCTCCGCCTGCACTTGCCGGTCGGCGGTCAGGGTCCAATTGACAATCCCGTCCCGGTTGGGAGTGCTTGGCAATGTGTGGGTGACGGAAAGTGTTTCCGGAAGCGGTACATAGCCATCGGGCAGGCTGCCATCCATCAATGGGATTACCAGAGACTGCAGGTTTGCTTCTGAGATGTATTGGGTGGTAAATTCCAACCGCAGGGTCAGGTCCACTTGATCTCCCGGCAGCCCAATTTCAGGTGTGAAGGTCTCCTCCAATACCTCTGATAATTCGAGTGTCGTGGTGATCATGTAGCCTCCCTCGGGCAGGCTGTCCTGCAGGTCAGTTAATGCCGTTTTATAGAGAGAGGTTACCAGATGATCGAATAATCGAGTACGATCTGACTGGCTAGGCGCTGGTGAAGGCGCATCACTGCCTCCCCGTGACGGGTAGGGATTGGTAGCTGCCAGACTGAGTCCATACTCGCCTTCAACCGCCACCAGGCTGCCAGATGGCAAGTTCCCAACCTCTCCGGGTACTAGGGCTGTCGCGGACAGGGTCAATGTGCGGCCCGGTCCTTCCCGCAGCCGACCGGCTGAAGTTGTGGTAAAGCGGATCGGATTTGCGTCCAGGGTGCTAACGATTAGACCCACCGGGATGTTGATGGAATGTTCAGTCAGGTTGGTGAACAACACCGCACTAACGGCTGAATCAGCAGGAATCTGCATACTGCCGGTTGCAAGCAGGCTGTCCCGTCCTTCGACAATCACACTCAGCGTTTCAGCGGGCAGCGAACCCACCAGATTGACTGATGTGAAACGGAGACTGGCAGCGACTGGCAAAATGACCGATTGCTGTCTGGTTCTCGGCAGGATGGTGATACGGGCGCTGGGTAGTAAAATCCAGGCCAGAGCCAGGATGGCAAGAACACTGATGCCAAACAACCCAAAACGGGCAGCGGATTGTTCCTGCCAGTTCCCTTTAGCTGAGTGAATCTGTTGGCGAAGAGCTGATAAATCCGGTGGAGTAGTGAAGCGCGGTAGGCGTTCCCGTCGCCTGCGTTTACCACGCCAGTGAGTTTTTTGTGCCTGGCGGGTGTTCCTGAAGACCGGAAGGCCGAGTGTCGGTGCGATCTCACGTACCTGCGGATCAGTCGTTACCAGGGCTAGTTGGGCACCTAAAGACGCGCTGTGCCGTTGGAGCAATACCAGGTCCAGGGAACGAGAAAGGATCTTACCCTGCTCAGGCCATATCAGCAGGATGCGACTCGTCTGGCTCCACCCCATCTTGTCCCTGACTGAGATCACATCATCATAAGGATCAAGCTGGATTAGCTGAGTTTTCATGCGTGAGTTTATTTTAGCATAAACGCCTGATTGGGTGGATTTTCGTGATTTATCGAATTACTTCAAATGTTCTGTGACCCAACCAGCCACGGATGCCAGCGCCTGGGGCAATTTAGATGAATCTTTACCGCCCGCCTGCGCCAGCGTAGGATTACCCCCACCGCCCCCGCCCAACGGTGCGGCCACGAACTTGACCAGGTTGCCAGCATTGATGCCCCGCTTGACCAGATCATCGGTGACTGCCGCGATCAATGTTGGCCGGCCATCGTGTACGCTGGCCAGGACGACCACGCCGTCATTAGGAAAGCGCTGGCGAAAGCGATCCACCATCTGTCGTAAAGTATCCGCGTCAGCCTCTGTAAGCGTGGCAGTAAGCAAACGCACCTGGTTTAGCTCTTGGGTCTGGTCCAGCACCTGATTGAATTCTGCTGTGACCAGGTTTTGGCGCAGTATGGTTACTTGCTTACGTATCTCACTTAATTCATCCATCATAGCTTTAGCTTTTTCTGGGAGCTGATCATGTGAAGCTCCCAGTATGGCAGTAGTCTGATGCATCAGGTGGAAGCGGTGTTGCACCAGAGCATATGCACCACGGCCAGTCACTGCCTCAATGCGCCGGATGCCGGAGGCCACCGAGCCTTCGCTGGTGATCAGGCACAGGCCGATATCCCCGGTCTCATCCACATGCGTGCCGCCGCACAACTCATAGGAGAAGGGATCCAATCCACCAATGGTTATGGTGCGCACGGTCTCGGTGTACTTCTCCCCGAATAGCGCCATGGCACCTTCATGAATGGCTTGCTGTAGGGGCTTGTAATTGATATTAAGGGAAAAATTGCCCAGGATATGCTGGTTAACTCCTGCTTCGATCTCCGCCAGCTGGTCGGGAGTAACAGCCTCCGGATGAGTAAAGTCGAAGCGCAGGCGCTCTGGTGCCACCAATGAGCCAGCCTGACGGGCATGTTCACCTAACACGCGACGCAGTTCAGCATGCAGCAGGTGGGTGGCAGTATGGTTGCGCATAATATCCCGGCGACGGATGGTGTTCACTTCTGCCGTGGCCAGGTCACCTACTCGCGGGGTGCCTCGCAGGACCTTTCCAGTATGCACGATCACACCAGCAGCCGGTTTGCGCATCTCATCAACCTGGATGCTCCAATTGCCACCCTTTGATGTTATCAAGCCGGTATCTGAAACCTGCCCACCAGATTCGATATAAAAACAGGTATCCGGCAGGATCACTTCCACGGCTGAGCCTGGGTCAGCCTGCGGGACAGAGCGACTATCTACGATCAATCCCAGCACAGCGCCATCCACCTGCAAGCGCGAATATGGATCGTAGGTGACACCGGTCGGTGGAATTTTTCCTTCGCCTTCTAGTTCAGTGACCAGGGCTCGGTATGTATCCACATCCTCGCCACCTATTGGTCCCATCACCTTGCCAGCGTTGGACGCCATCCGGTGCTCATCCATCGAGCGTTTAAAGCCTACCTCATCCACTTCCAGTCCGTGCTCGCGGGCAATATCCCGTGTGATCTCAAGCGGCATCCCATAGGTGGTATATAAATCCGCTGCCTGTTCACCGGAAAGAAACGTCCTACCGCTGGCTTGAAGCTCATCCAGAAGGTTCTCAAGATTTGCATTGGCACGTTCCAGGGTGCGCTGAAATTGTTCTTCTTCGCGGGTGATGGAATTGAGAATAGCTTTGCGGTTGCGCTTAAGCTCCGGGAAGAAATCACCATAAATAGGAAACATCTGCTCAGCAACTTTTGCTATAAACGGTTCGTGCAAACCGAGCTTGCCGCCAAAACGGTAGGCACGACGAATGATCATGCGCACCACGTAGTTTCGACCCAGGTTGCCCGGAACAACTCCATCCGCGATCAGGAAGACCGCCGAGCGCACGTGGTCAGAGATTACCCGGTAAGGGGTGAAATTCGCCTCACGTTCGCTATCGGTTTGTCCACTGAGCTGCTGCGTGGTTTGGATCAGCGGCCAGAGCAGGTCGGTGCGGTAGTTGGAGTCGACATCTTGTAGGACGGAGACAATCCGTTCAAAGCCCATCCCCGTATCCACATGCGTGGCAGGCAGCGGTTCAAGCTGCGTTGGGCGGAGCCGGTTGTATTGGATGAAGACCAGGTTCCAAAGCTCCAGGAAGCGCGTGCAGTCTCCATTCACCTGGCAGACATGCCCAGGGACATCTTGTTTATCGCAGTATTGTTCGCCGCGATCCAGATGGATCTCAGAGTTTGGGCCACAAGGACCAGTCTCTGCCATCTCCCAGAAATTATCCTTCCGTCCAAAATAGAGCACATGCTCAGGGATGAATCCCGGCTGCTTGAGCCAGGCTTCGGCGGCTTCGTCATCCTTGGGGACATTTCCCTTGTCATCGTAGAAGCAGGTAGCCCATAATTTGTCCTTTGGCAAGCCCCATACATCCGTTAGTAACATCCAGGCCCATGCGATCGCTTCTTTTTTGTAATAATCCCCGAAAGACCAGTTTCCGAGCATTTCAAAGAAGGTGTGGTGGGTATCATCTCGGCCGACATCATCCAGGTCATTGTGCTTGCCAGCCACACGCATGCACTTTTGCGAGTTGACCGCCCGGGTATATGGACGCCGGTCAGTGCCGAGGAACACATCCTTGAATTGGACCATACCAGCATTGGTGAAGAGCAGGGTCTGGTCGTCACCGGGGACAAGCGACGCTGACGGAACGATGGTGTGTCCCATTTCCGAGAAAAAGTCAATGAAGGATTGGCGAATCTGGGCGCTGGTTAGCTTCTGAGACATATGGACTCCCAAATGATAAGATACCGGTTGTAGAGAGCACCTACCCCGGTGAGTGCTGGCTGCATTTCGAATTCAGCTCAGGTCAGCTCGGAGGTGCAGTGCGGGCAGCGCGTAGCTTTGATGGGGATGGCAGTGAAGCACTGCGGGCAATCCTTGGTGGTTTGCTCGACAGGTGCTGGTTTGGATAATTTGTTGATCTGCCGGATCAGCAGGAATATCACAAAAGCGATGATGACGAAATCTATGATGGTGTTGATGAACAAACCATAATTGATGGTCGGCGCGCCTGCCTCTTGAGCCAAGGTAAGCGTTTCATATGTCTTACCATCCAGTGGTATGAACCGGTCTGCAAAGTTAACCTTCCCCATAAGCAAGCCGATCGGTGGCATGATGATGTCGTTGACAAAGGATGTGATGATCTTGCCAAAAGCGCCACCAATGATCACACCGATCGCCAGGTCAATGACGTTACCGCGCATCGCAAAGGTTTTAAATTCCTTTAACACAAATTGCCTCCCGTAACTCCTTCGGATTATGAATTGAGTAATTATAGCTAAAAAACAGTAATCAGGGAATAGTGAGAAATGGGCGTCTGTGTGCCTGGTTTATTCCCGAATGCACCTGATATAATCACGCTCATCATCACTCGAGGCAACCAGTCTTAATGAAAAAGTACCTATACTTTACCGTGTTCGTTTCCGGGATGACCACACTGGCGCTGGAGTTGGCTGCCTCCCGGTTGCTGGGAAATACCTTTGGGACGAGCAACCTGGTATGGGCATCCATCATCGGCTTGATCCTCATCTACCTCACCGCTGGCTATTTCATCGGTGGTAGCTGGGCAGACCGTTCTCCCTACCACCAGACGATGTATGGTGTGTTAGCCTGGGGGGCATTTACCTCCGGATTCGTTCCATTCATCGCCCGACCAGTACTGCGTTTGGCCTCCAATGCATTTGACCAGCTGCAGGTGGGTGTGCTGTTTGGCGCGTTCTCTGCGGTGCTGGTGTTGTTCATCATCCCGATCACTCTGTTGGGGATGATCTCTCCCTTTGCTATCCGCCTGGCGATCTCTGATTCACGGCAGGCAGGGCGCATCTCAGGCCGCATCTATGCCATCTCGACCATGGGCTCGTTCATCGGGACCTTTATCCCCGTATTGGTGCTTATCCCCCTGGTAGGTACTACTTATACCTTCCTGATCTTTGGTGTATTCCTGACACTGGTTGCACTTGGCGGGATGTGGATCAGTAGCGGATTTAAATCCGCCCTCAAGTATGTCTGGATGCCGTTGGTATTGATAATCTTTGGTGTTTTATGGGCTCGTGGACCGATCAAGAGTTCTGCCGGGCAGATCTATGAACTCGAGTCGGGATACAACTACATCCAGGTGCTGGAAGTGGATGGTTTCCGTTACCTGCGTCTTAACGAAGGGCAGGGCATTCACTCCATCTGGCATCCAGAGCTGTTGAACTATGGTGGTCCCTGGCAACAGTTCTTGGCCGCGCCATTCTTCAATTCAGCCCCTTACCAGCCAGAGCAGATAGGCCGCATCGGGATTATCGGGCTGGCAGCTGGGACGATCGCTCACCAGGCGACTGCTGTGTTTGGTCCACTGCCGATCGATGGTTGGGAGATCGATCCGGCTATCATTCAGGTGGGTCGGGATTACTTCGAGATGGATATGCCCAACCTGAACGCTTATGCAATGGATGGGCGCTATGGGCTGGTGCACAGCCAGGAGAAGTACTCACTTATCGGGGTGGATGCCTATCGGCCGCCGTATATCCCGCCGCACCTTACCACACAGGAATTCTTCAGCCAGGTATATGACCATCTGACCGAAGATGGCGTCATGGTGATCAATATTGGTCGTTCGCCGATTGACCGCACTCTGATCAATGACCTGGCGAGCACCATTCAGACAGTCTTCCCTTCGGTATATGTCGCGGACGTACCTCTTTCCTATAATACCATCGTGTATGCCACCGTCCAGGTGACCGATCCGGTAAACGTAGCTGCCAATTTACAATTCCTGTACGAACAGGGTGATACACATCCGTTGCTCTTGGAAGCATTACAGATTGCGGTGGCGAATATTCAACCGACACCGCCAGTAGATGTTGTGTATACCGACGATTGGTCACCGATCGAATGGGTGACCAATAATATGGTTTTGAACTATGTCTTGTTTGGAGATCTGGATCAGATAGAGCATTAGGAGGACCCGCATGGTGGCAAATAAAAAGATCCAAAATTTACTTTCCTGGGTGACAGTCTTGCTGGTGGTCGTGGCGCTGGTGCTTGCTGCAGTGCGCCTGTTGTTGTTTCCCTGGTACCCTGCGCTCGAGTACCGCATACCGGGTTTTCCAGATGACCCCTTCGGTTTCACCCTGCAACAGCGCTTGGAGTATTCACGCCTCGCGGTGGAATACCTGACCAACCCCGCGGAAATCTCCTTCTTGGGCGATCTACGGTTTCCAGAGGGGGAACAGGCTCCATTGCGCTCCTGCCAACCGCCAGACGACTGCACCCGACTGTTTAACGACCGGGAGCTGCAACACATGCTGGATGTGAAGAACACGGTCAGAGGCGCACTGTGGGTATGGAATGGGGCATTATTATGCTTGCTCTTGTTGGGATTTTGGGCTTTGCGCGGGGGTTGGATGGGGGCATTCCAATTGGGATTGGAACGCGGCGGATGGGCGACATTGATCGTGGTGGGAGCGATTACCCTTTTCGTTGTCCTCGCCTTCAATGTTATCTTCGTAACCTTCCACCAGGTTTTCTTTCAGGCGGGGACCTGGAGCTTTCCTTATAGCGATACCTTGATCCGTCTATTCCCCGAGCGCTTTTGGCAGGATGTATTTCTGGCAGTTGTGATCATATCAGGTGTTTTGGGTCTGGGAATGGCACTGCTGATGAGGAGGGCTAGAAGAGGGAACTCCGATCAAAAACAACCATCTCACGAATAAGACTTACGCCGATAACAAGCCACTAAAAAAATACCCGAAAAACAGGTGGTGGACGGGCAATTCCCATCCACCACCTGTTTTTCGGGAAACATACCCCCTTACATTAGTTAATAATTAATTTCCATAAGCGAAAATAGAGTATATATAATCGGTTGCACTGAATCCTTCGGGCATCAACAGGGTTGCTTCCCAGTTGGTGGTGGCACCATTCGCCATCGACTGGTTGGTGGGGGAGGTAAATGCTGCGGCAACGATCTGCCCAGTCGCTTGCTCATAAATGCCGATATACACGATCACCGTGCTGAGGGCATAACCTGAGTCGTTCAGTACACTACCTGAAAAGTTGAGTCCTGCGCTGTCGGCGGTATTCTGTTCACTCGGGATTGACAGCGTATAAACTGGATCACTTGTGAATATGTAATCCCAATCATAAAAGATCTGGTATCGAGCAGCCCGGTCATAAGCACCGGTGGCGTAATTCATCGGACCCCAACTGGAAAATTCATACGGGATGATGATTCCGGGCGGGACTCCGATTGGGGTGAAGAATGAGGCAGCATCCACGACATTTCCATCGCTATCATAGATGCCGGCGATCAGGTTGACGGTGAGGGTTTGGTCGCTGTTATTGGTCAGCTCACCAGCCAGGTGGAACTGGCCGCTGGTATCCTGAAAGTCAGAATGTTCCTCTGAGACTGGAAGATCGTAAGCTGCTGCTGCGCTGGTTATCTGTGCATCCGCGTAAAGGGTATAGTGGGTCAGCAAAGCACCCGCCTGTCCGACTGGGGCTTCCATCAGGACTGAAAATGGAGCGACATCTCCAGGAGCAAGATAGCTTACCCATGGAAATGCGAGATTGGAGGTCACCAATGCGCCCGAGTCATCGAAGATACCTGCTGCCAGAGACCTGACTGACACCGGTGAACTGCTGATGTTAACTACCTCACCAGAAAGGTAAATATCATTGTAATCGTCAGCGATCAAGGAAATACCCTGATAATCTATAGTAGAGCGGGTGAAGCTGGCTGTTTCGTTGCTTTCGATGGTCGCAACGGCAGTTTCTGCCCCAGGCACAGCCTGGTCAGAATACATCACAAAAGGTGAAGTTTCGCCGGGGGCAAGTGAATACAAACCAGTATATGCACTATTGGTGTAAAGTATATTCCCGCTGCTATCCAATAATTGCACATCAACTTCAATATTGCTTACGGCTGTATCGGTGTCATTGCGCATCAGCCCAACCACAACCCAGTTATTTGAATCATCGTCAAAACCACTTACTTCCAGGATGTTGATCACCCCGGTCGTTGCCGCGGTGGGAATGTCGCTCGGTGGATTGGTTGGGGCAAGTGTCGCTTCACCAGGGACGGGGGTATTTGGATCAGTCTGGGATTGGGCGACACTGGTAGGTGCGGAGATGCCAAGGATGCTGTTCCAATCCACTACACCTAGCGCGGCTGTGCCGAAAACCCCAACCACACAGCAGATGATCAAACCACCTCCGATCAGACCGATGGTCAGCCAGGAGGGGCGCTTACGGGGTGTTGCACCGGTGATCAGATCAGTATCGCGGGGTCCTGTTATCGGACCGGTTCCGTACGTTGGTGACGGCTGGTTAGGTGGACGGGACGGTGGTCTGGATGGTGGTGGCTGACCTGTACGCGGTTTCGAGGCCGGTGTGGATATTGCCGGCATCACTGTAGGTCCTTGGCCTTGAGGTTGGATTGAAGGGAAACGTGCGGGGGTAGTTAGCACCTCCAGGGCAAATTTGAAATCTTCAATGGTTTGGTAGCGCTTGTCGGGTAGGACTTCCAGCGCCCGCATGATGGCACGCTCAGTTTCCGGGCGTATAGACGGATTGAGTATATGCGGGGCGGGCAGAGATGCACCTGCCACGCGGGAAATGCTTTCCGGTAGGTCATGCCCGGTGAGTAAAGCATAAGCGGTGGCGCCCAGCGCATAGATATCCGTGCGGGCATCCGTGGTGCTGCTGCCATATTGTTCGAAAGGCGAGAAACCCGGCGTGATCGCCCGGGCACCAATGGTGGTTTTCAGAGTTGGATTGTAGACTTTCGCGATCCCGAAGTCCACCAGCATGACTTTTCCGGAAGGTGTGATGCGGATATTGGCGGGTTTGATGTCGCGGTGAATGATAGGTGGGTTTTGGGAGTGCAGGTAGCTCAGTGCATCGCAGACCTGCGCCAGCCAAATTCGTACATCCTCTTCTGGGAGTGCCGGTCCGAATTTGGCTTGTCGGGTTGCTAGGTCCTCGCCTTCGACGAAATCCATCACCAGATATTGACCCTGCCCGCTCAGGGTGAAGTGATCGGTGACCCGCGGCAGGTTCGCATGATTGATATTTGCCAGGATCGAGGCTTCCCGAGTGAATTGGCGCTGGGCGGTTTCGGAGATATCCAGGTTTTCTTTGACTGCGCAGGATTTTTGTAAATTGGTGTCCCAGGCGCGGTACACCGCGCCGAATCCACCTTGACCGAGCAGGGCGTCGATGCGATATCTTGTATGAAGGTAAGTTCCGATGGTTAATGCCACAATCTACCTGTAAGGTACCTGAGAATAATATGATCTACTGAACTTTGCCCTGGTTGGCAACCGCTTCAGCAGCTTTTCGGATGGCTTCTGGGTCACCCAGATAATAATGTTGAATTGGCATCAAGTCGGTTCCCAGTTCATACACCAGAGGAATGCCGGTAGGGATGTTTAACTCGACGATCTCATCGTCCGGAATTTGGTCCAGGTATTTCACCAGAGCGCGCATGCTATTGCCATGTGCTACGATCAGAACCCGCTTACCAGTTTTGACGACTGGTGCGATCGTATTATGCCAGTACGGCAGCATCCGGGCGACCGTATCTTTCAGGCATTCTGCGCGCGGCATTTCTTCATCTAGTAGGGAACTATAACGGCGGTCGAAGCGCGGGTGGCGCGGATCATCTGCTTCCAGGGCAGGCGGCTGTGTGTCATAGCTTCGCCGCCAGATCTTGACCTGCGCTTCACCGAATTTGGCAGCCATCTCGGCTTTGTTCAGCCCCTGCAGCGCACCATAATGTCGTTCGTTCAATCGCCAATTGCGCACGACCGGGATCCATTCAAGTTCCATCTCTGTCAAAACGATCCACAGGGTTTGGATTGCCCGTTTTAGCACCGAGGTGAATGCGATATCGAAGGTATAGTTCCCTTCTTTCAGCAGTTGCCCACCTGATAGGGCTTCTTGTCTACCCTGGTCGGTCAGGCCGACATCTGTCCATCCGGTAAAGCGATTCTCGAGATTCCAGGTGCTCTGACCGTGCCGAATAAGGACGAGTTTGTATGCAGGTTCCATAAGATTGATATTTTTACTCCGATATAAAATTATACCAAACGTCCCCTCGCAGTCGGACCAGGATTGAAAATGGGTCGGCGAGGAGACGTTTGGATCGTGATCGTCAATTGTGAACGACCATTTTAGCGAATAGCCAGCTCCGTCTCGGGGTCGAACAGGTGCATGTTGTTCATGTTGAAATCGAGCTGCAGTTTTTCACCCATGGTGGCTTTCGTCCGTGGGTCAACCCGGGCAACAAAGCTGTGCTCACCTGTGGTAACGTACAATTGGATCTCATTGCCCATCAGTTCGGTCACATCAACGTTGCCATCCACGGGCTGTGGGAAGATCCCTGGTGATAGGAAGTGGGGATCCTGGATATCTTCTGGGCGAATACCCATAATGACTGACTTATCGATATATTTACTGTAGGCATCTGTCCGGTCGGCAGGTACTTCCAACTTGAAGGAACCGCCATCAACGAACAGTTTGCCATCCCCGCGTGAAAGTTTGACCTTGAAGAAGTTCATCGCCGGTGAGCCGATAAAGCCAGCCACAAACAGGTTGTCAGGGTGATCATACAGCGACTGCGGGGTGTCGATCTGTTGCAGGATGCCTTTGTTGATCACTGCGATGCGTGAGGCCATGGTCATAGCTTCGATCTGGTCGTGGGTCACGTAAATGAATGTGGTCTGGAGCTGCTGATGCAGCTTACTGATGTTGGCTCGTGTCTCAACGCGCAGCTTGGCGTCGAGGTTGGAGAGCGGTTCATCGAATAAGAAAACCTTTGGCTCGCGTACGATTGCCCGGCCGACGGCCACCCGTTGGCGTTGGCCACCGGAGAGCTGTCGTGGTTTGCGGTCCAGAAGGGTTTGAATGCCGAGGATCTCAGCCGCCTGGGTCACCCGGCGGCGGATCTCTTCTTTTGGGGTTTTACGCAGTTTGAGACCGAAAGCCATGTTGTCATAAACGCTCATGTGCGGATAGAGCGCGTAAGACTGGAACACCATGGCGATGTCACGGTCTTTGGGGGCGACATCGTTGACGACCCGATCGGCAATCATGATCTTGCCTTCGGTAATTTCTTCCAGCCCGGCTAAGCAACGCAGCGCGGTGGTCTTGCCACAGCCAGATGGCCCGACCAGGACAAGGAATTCCTTGTCCGCAACGTGGATGTTGAGGTCATTAACCGCAACAACATCCCCAAATCGCTTGTAAACATGATCATATGTAACGCTTGCCATTAGATTTTCTCCTTTCGTGGGATATGGTAGCTCAATTATAGTCGTACTACCAGAAAATAACAATCTTCACTAAGATTAATCTTGCTGATTCCCGCCGCTCAATATAGAATGGATAGTGGAGGCACCATGTCTCAAAGCGATGATATTACTCCGATCCGCAAGCAGTATTTAGAGATTAAACGCCAATATCCCGACGCCATCCTTTTCTTCAGGCTTGGTGATTTCTATGAGACCTTCGACCAGGATGCGGAAACCACTGCCCGGGAGCTGGACCTGTTCCTGACCTCCCGCCCGATCGCCAAAGGAACCCGCATACCGATGGCGGGCATCCCCCACCACGCCGCAGAGAATTACCTCGCCCGCCTGATCGAGAAGGGTTACCATGTGGCCATCTGCGAGCAAATGGGAGACCAACCGATCAAAGGGATTTTCCCACGTAAAGTGGTGCGCGTGGTCACTCCTGGAACACTGGTGGGGCCAGGTCTGTTGCAGGGGGATGCCAATAACTATCTCACCTCCGTGGTTTTACAGGAGGAGCAGGCCGGTGTCGCTTATGTGGATATCACCACCGGCGAGTTCGCCACAACGCAATTGTTCGGAACCGATATCCAATCGGTTCTGCGGGCTGAGCTCGCCAGGCTGCAGCCCGCTGAGATTCTCCACCCAGACGGGCTTGGGCTGTCCGACCACTTGCCCGGTCACACCACCGCCTGGCCTAACTGGCGTTTTGAGACAGCCCGTGGTGAAGAGGCATTGCGTAAGCATTTCGGCGTAGCCTCGCTGGATGGATTTGGATTGCGTGGATTGACCCTGGCAGTCCAGGCTGCCGGAGCCATCCTGCAGTACTTGATTGAGACCCAGCCTGCCGCCCTCAAGCTGCTGACCGGGCTGAGAACCTATCAGGTGTCAGAGTTCATGACCCTGGATGCGGCTACTCGTCGCAATCTTGAATTGACCGAAACCATCCGCAACGGGGTGGTACATGGTTCCCTGCTGGGGGAGCTGGATCGGGCGGTCACGCCGATGGGAAAACGGCTGATCCGTCAGTGGGTGAGTAAACCATTGTTGGATGTCCCACAAATTATCTGTCGCCAGGATGGGGTCGCATTATTTTTCAGCCGGGGCATGCTGCGGGCTGGTTTGCGCGCTGCATTCAAGCCGCTCAATGACCTGGAACGCCTGGCGACCCGGGTGGCAGGCGGGTCAGCCCTGCCGCGTGATCTGTTGGCCATGCGCCAGACTCTGACCCAACTGAAAGTAGTGGCAGAAGCACTGCAAGAAGTCGGCATACAACCAGATGGCAGCCTGGGCGAGATACCTGCTGGTCTCGATCTGGTTTTACGGGATTTCAACCTGTGCACCGGCGAGTTGGGATTGCTACAAGCCTCCATCACCGATGAACCACCTGCCACGCTGCAGAATACCGGTATTTTCAAAGCTGGTTTCTCCGCCGAATTGGATGGGGTGGTGGAGCGTTCGCGCCATGCCCGTGAGTGGATCGCCAGCCTGGAGGCTGTGGAACGCGAACGAACCGGGATCCGCACGCTGAAGGTTGGGTATAACAAAGTATTTGGGTACTATATTGAGATCACCCGCGCCAATGCTGAGTTAGCCCCCGCGGAATACATCCGCAAGCAAACCCTGGTCAACGCCGAACGCTACATCACTCCCGAAATGAAGGAGTATGAAGCGCTGGTTTTGAACGCCGAAGAGCGCATCCATGAGATCGAGCTGCGCTTGTTCCATGAAGTATGTGAACAGCTGGGCAGCAGCTCAGCCCGCCTGGTGGGGACCGCCCGCAGCCTGGCTGAGCTGGATGTGTTGGCAGCCTTCGCCGAGACCGCCGCTTTAGGCGGGTATCTGCGACCGGAAGTCCTGGTCGAGGATGTGCTGGATATTCGGGATGGGAGACATCCGGTGGTCGAGCACATGTTGAGCGGTGAGCGCTTCGTGCCCAATGACGCTGCTTTCGAAGATGGCGAACGTGTGCGGCTGATCACCGGACCGAACATGAGCGGCAAGAGCACCTATCTGCGTCAGGTCGCCCTCATCGTGTTGATGGCGCAGATGGGCAGCTTCGTTCCCGCTGCGGTTGCCCGCATCGGTGTGGTGGACCGCATCTTCACCCGCATCGGTGCCCAGGATGAGATCCATTCCGGGCAGTCTACCTTTATGATTGAGATGTTGGAGACCGCTAACATTCTGCATCATGCCACCAACCGCAGCCTGTTGATCCTGGACGAGATCGGCCGCGGCACCAGCACATACGATGGAGTCTCGATCGCCTGGGCTGTGGTGGAATTCATCCACAACCATCCCAGTTTGCGCTCGAAGACACTCTTTGCTACCCATTATCATGAGCTGACCCAGCTGGCTGATCTGCTGCCAGGCGTGCGCAATTACAACGTAGCGGTCAGTGAGACAGGCGGGCAGGTGGTGTTCCTGCATAAGATCATCCCGGGCGGTGCCGACCGGTCGTATGGTATCCATGTCGGACAGCTGGCGGGACTGCCGCGTCCGGTGGTGCAGCGCGCCCAGGAGATCCTGCAGCAATTGGAGAAGAGCTCCGGCAAGGCGGTCAAGCTCAACCCCGATGCCCCCCGCCAGATGGCACTCTTCCCAGAGACCAATCCAATGCTAGACGAGCTGCGCCAGCTCGACATCAATACCCTCTCCCCGATCGAAGCCCTCAATAAACTCTACGAGTGGAAACGCCGCTTCACAGAAAAGTAATGAATCTCCAAAAACGAAGGTGGAGCAGCCCATGCGGGTTGCTCCACTTTCGTTTTTGGGGTAATTAAAATTCACATTGGATCTGGCAAGGGCTGCAAGAGCGCCAGGGTATTGCCCGTAGGGTCCTTGAATAAAGCGAACCATCCAACCGTAGGGATCTCGGTTTTGGGCATGAGGATGGTTCCGCCCAAAGCCTCAACCTTGGCGATCGTCTCCAGGATATCGTCGGTATTGAAATACACCGTCACAGTCCCAGCTGGATTTTCCGGAGTGATGGGATTAAACCCTCCGCCGGGACCATCTCCAGTTTCAAAGGTGGCATAATTCATATCCGGGAATTGTTGGATCTGCCAGCCGAACAGGTCAGCATAGAATTTACTGGCCGCCTGCAAGTTATTGGCGGATATTTCAACATGTACAATAGGGTGTTTAGACATCGCAATTACTCCTTATCTGGCGGAATAACTCCATTATAGCACTATTGTTCTATAGTGTCAATAGGGATTCTTCCCCTGTTCTTATAGAACCACTCAGCACCTTTAATCGCTTTGGGTTTGTGAAAATAAATACTCGGTGGTAAACTATACGATTGGTTTACCCGTGAATTAGATAAAACGGCAGTGCCGTTATTTGAACTCAGGAGATATCTGATGGCAGAAAAGAAATGGGTGTATTTATTCTCAGAAGTTAAACACGCTGAAGCCTATGCCGGTGACTGGGAAGGCGTCCGAGGTTTATTGGGCGGCAAAGGATCCGGTCTGGCGGATATGACCCGGGCAGGCGTGCCCGTCCCACCCGGCTTTACCATTACCACCGAGGCTTGTAATGAATTCCGTAAGACAGGCGTGTTTCCAGCGGGGATGTGGGACCAGGTGCTGGCAGGGATGAAGGACACCGAAGCGCAGACCGGGAAAAAGTTCGGCGATCCGGCCAACCCGCTGCTGGTCTCTTGCCGGTCGGGTGCTAAATTCTCGATGCCGGGTATGATGAACACCATCCTCAACATCGGCCTGAACGATAAAGTCCTCGAAGGCATGATCCGCTTGACGGATAATCCCCGCTTCGTGTGGGATCTATACCGCCGGCTGGTGGAGATGTTTGGGACGACTGTCTTCAATCTGGATGATGAAGTATTTGAACACCCATTGCAGGAGTATAAGACCCGCAAGGGGTATAAGCTGGACACCGAGATGACCGCTGAGGATTGGAAAGCCCTTGTGGTGGTTTTCAAAGAAGTATTCAAGCAGCATGTCGGCAAGGAATTCCCCCAAGATGAATATAAACAGCTCGAGCTAGCAACCAAAGCCGTCTTCGAATCCTGGAATGGCAAGAAAGCTGTAGATTATCGCCGCCATACCAACATCCCCGATGACCTGGGCACGGCGGTCAACATCGTCACCATGGTCTTCGGCAATATGGGTAACGATTCGGGTACTGGGGTTGCCTTCACCCGCAATCCATCCACCGGCGAACGTAAGATGATGGGCGATTATCTGCTCAATGCCCAGGGTGAGGACGTGGTGGCTGGCATCCGCAATGCCGATCCGGTTGAGAAGATGGCGCAAACCATGCCACAGGTGTACAGCCAGTTCATGGAGATCGCTGAAAAGCTGGAACAGCATTACCGCGATATGCAGGATGTAGAATTCACCATCGAGCGCGGCAAGCTGTGGATGCTGCAGACTCGCAACGGCAAACGCACCGCCATGGCAGCCATAAAGATCGCTGTCGCAATGGCCAACGAGGGCATGATTACCAAAGACGAGGCAGTCCATCGCGTCACTCCCGC
>Ga0105106_10000645_pt1 | contig 24630 bp, 18 predicted proteins | sample PPLLaktember2015_5_FD_79109 | JGI IMG/M metagenome (GOLD analysis project Ga0105106, IMG submission 79109) | Freshwater sediment microbial communities from Prairie Pothole Lake near Jamestown, North Dakota, USA - PPLs Lake P8 Core (1) Depth... | ecosystem: Environmental > Aquatic > Freshwater >...
AAGAAACTGGCTGCATTTCTCGAAGGGACCGATCTTGCGGGTTTTAATGCAATAAAATTTGATATCCCGGTGCTTGCCGAGGAATTCCTCAGGGTGAACATAGATTTTAATTTTCTGAAACGGAAATATGTCGATGCCCAGGTGATTTTCCATAAGAAGGAACAGCGTACCCTTGCAGCAGCATATCAGTTTTACTGTAAGAGAGAGCTTGAAAATGCCCATAGCTCAAAGGCGGATACACAGGCCACTTTTGAAATACTTAAGGCCCAGCTTGACAGGTATTCCGATCTCGAAAACGATGTTGACAAACTGGCTGAATTCAGCGCGTTCAACAATATTGCCGATTTTGCAGGGAGAATAATTTTTGACGAAAACGGTACCGAAATATTCAACTTCGGAAAACACAAGGGCAAACCAGTTGAAGCCGTGCTAAGGGAAGAACCATCATACTTTTCGTGGATGATGAATGGCGATTTCCCGCTTTATACAAAGAAAGTCCTGACTGAAATAAAGCTCAGGTCGTTTGGTAAAGGACAGCAGTAAAATGAAGATCATCTGCATAGGGATGAATTACCGCAGGCATGCGATTGAGATGGGAAGGCCGTTCCCCGAAGAACCCGTCGTATTTATGAAACCCGATTCATCGATCCTTAAAAAAAACAAACCCTTCTTTCTCCCCGATTTTTCTTCGGAGATCCACTATGAGACCGAAATAGTTGTTAAAATATCAAAACTTGGGAAAACCATTTCTCCCAGGTTTGCTCCGGGATATTATGACGAAATAACAACAGGTATCGACATCACAGCGCGCGATATTCAGGCGAGGCTTTCAAAATCAATGCTCCCGTGGGAAATATCAAAAGGATTTGACGGGGCGGCCCCTCTTGGAGAATTCATTCCAAAAAGCTCTGCCGGCGATCCGGGAAACATCGATTTCAGGCTCGAAATAAACGGGATGACCGTTCAGCAGGGCAACACCTCCGATATGATATTCAGCATAAATGAAATAATCTCATATGTATCCAGGTTTTTCACGCTTAAAACAGGGGATCTTATTTTCACAGGCACTCCTTCAGGGGTAGGGCCCCTAAGGAGAAACGACCATCTGGTGGCTTTTATTAAGGATATGCCACTTTTGGACTTTTTTATTAAGTAATTACAATGTAATTACAATGTAATTACATTGTTTTATAACTTTTTAACTCATTATTTAACTGATTAGTAACCTAAATACATTTCCAATGAAAGAGAAAAGCAAGGTATCCCGAAGGAGCTTTATTCAGAAGTCAGCCGGTGCAGCTGCACTTCTGTCAATGCCGTCAATCATTCCTTCAAGCGTTTTTGGCGCAAACGATAAGGTCCGTGTGGCAGTTCTGGGTGTCAACGGCCGGGGAACTAACCATATAGAGGGCTATATGAACCTTCCCGATGTCGAGGTGGCATGCCTCTGCGATCCTGACCTGGTAATCCTGGCACAGCGGGCCGGAGAGTTCGAAAAGAAGTACGGAAAGAAAGTGGTTCAGCAGCAGGATCTGCGGAGAGTATTCGAGGATAAATCAATTGATGCGGTGAGCATAGCAACACCGAATCACTGGCATTCTCTGGCTGCAATCTGGGCCTGCCAGGCTGGCAAGGATGTTTATGTCGAGAAACCGGGTTCCCACAATGTTTTTGAGGGACGCAAAATGGTCGAAGCTGCGGCCAAATACGACAGGATAGTACAACATGGAGTTCAGCTCAGGAGCTCTGTGGCTGTACAGGAAGCAATCAAGCATCTGCGCGACGGGCTAATTGGAGAGGTTTACATGGCAAGGGGTCTCTGCTACAGATGGCGCGATGATATCGGAAACAAGGGCACCGAGCCTGTACCCGAAGGACTCGACTATGATCTCTGGACAGGTCCTGCCGCAAAACAGCCCTTCTCAAGGAATATAGTTCATTACAACTGGCACTGGACATGGAATTACGGGAATGGCGATGTGGGTAACCAGGGGGTGCATGAGACTGACCTTTGCATGTGGGGACTGAATGTCGGCCTGCCTGAACAGATAACAGCCGCCGGCGGCAAATTCCTGTTCAACGATGCAAAAATAACCCCCGAATTGCTGGCTTCAACCTATTATTATCCGAAGGAGAAGAAGATCATCGAGTTTGAAGTGCGTCCGTGGATAACAAATGATGAAAAAGGTGTTACGGTAGGAAACATCTTCTACGGAAGCGAAGGTTATCTGGTAGTCAATGGTTATGACACATATCAGTCGTTTCTTGGTAGGGATTATAAACCTGGTCCATCGCGAAAGGAGGGAGGCGATCATTACCTGAACTTCATCACCGCCGTGCGTGCCCACGATAAATCATTGCTGAATGCACCTGTCGAAACAGCGCATCTGTCATCAGCCCTGGCTCATCTCGGGAATATTGCATACCGTACCGGACGCACGCTTTACTTTGATCCGTTAACGGAGAAGTTCAAAAACGATGAGGAGGCCAATGCATTGCTGACGCGTCCGCCGAGAGCTCCATACATTGTTCCGGATAAAGTTTAGTCTTGAATCTTGTTTTTTTAGGCACCGATTACAACCGAGTTCCGCTTTAGTGGAACGAGCTCGGCGAAGCCAAATCGGCGCCAGCGTATGGTTTGGATTAGTTGAACCAGTAGGATAATTTAACTACAAGGCCGCGGTTTTTGGCCTTGTAGTCGCCTTCGTAAGGACTTCCGAAATTGTTATTCAGGATATCTGAGGCATATGAGTTCTCGGTATAGACAATAAACAGGTCCGATACCGGTGCAAACCTCCATTGGAACCTGAGGTTCAGATTCAGGTTATCGATCTGGTTATTGTACTGGATAAAGCTGGTGAAGAACAGGTCGTCAGTGAATGTAAAATCGAATCTCGGGCCAATCAGAAGAAGCTTTGCGCTGTTATATGGCAATGGAAGCGAAATGTCGTTGTAGGTGGTTACCAGCGCAAGACTCCCGTATGGCTGAACGCGGTAGTTAAGTTCCCCATTCAGCGTCAGCCTGTTCCCGTTGTAATATCCTCCATACCTGGCAGCAACGACATAATTGAGCATCTTACGGTTATCAGAGGCGAAGGATGCTCCTGCATCATACCAAGTGAAATCATCACCTTCGGGCAGCTGTAACCCTCCTGTGTTTGTCGGATCAAAAGATCTCAGAAGCTTTATATAATTATCGCCAAAATCCACAGAGAAGGAGCTTTTATTCATCAATTCAAATCTGTACGAGAGTTGTGTCTCCCTGTCGGTAAGTGAAAGCGATGAATAAGGGTCCATATAGGCATCGAGCCTTAATCCCGGGCCATGGCTGATTATAATTCTGCTCTCCGGGAAAAATTTGTACTGAAAGTTCGCGTTAACCTGGTAATAGCCTTTTCTTCTTACATATCCTGTCTCTGCATTGTATCCCGATCCAGTCAGTGCCTGATTCAGCGAGGCTGTTATGAACTGCGATGAATACATAAGATTGGCAGCCAGTGCAGCATCCCTGAATGTTATATTTTCGGGAAGATTTTGATGATAGTATACCTTTCCGTTCCAGCGGTTATCCGGACTCGCAAGATTATATTCAATACCGGCGATGCGGTTGAATTTGTTTCCCGTAAATGTCTCATCATCATTAACATTGAGCACCTGCTTGTTGATCATGAATGCCGTGACGCTCGACCTGCTGAAAACAAGTCTCTGGAGGGCCGCAACCATATAGTTTGCGGCATGGATCTCATCCTTTTTTCCTGTCTGGATATCCATTATCCCCAATCTCCATCTGTCGCCGATGTTCCCGCTCAGCCGGGCTCCTGCGCGGACAGGATTGTCGAGCCCTATCCTTCTGGAAAAGAAAGGCCTCACCCTTTCGGTACCGAGGCTTGCGAACAGGTCGCTGTTTTCGAGATAGAACTGCCTCTTTTCGGGAAAGAACAGTTCGTAACGGTCGAGGTTCGTCTGTTGTTTGTCGACCTCAACCTGGGAATAGTCGGGATTGATTGTAAGATCAAGATTCAGGGATGTCGAAAGAATAGCCTTGGCGTCGAAGCCTCCATTCCACATCCATTGGGTCTTTTCTCCGGCCTCATTGTCCCTTGTGACCTTTCCGGTAACATAGGGAATTACTGAAAAGCGCAGTCCGGCCTCTTCCCTCGGTTTATCCCAGACCAGTGTTCCGACGAATGGGAGGGAGCAATGCGGGAACTGACGCGGCATTGGCGCCCAGGCTGATTTCTCGTTGTTTTTCAGGTCCTGCCGCCCGAAATTGATTCCCCATTCCGTATCTCCGCCGAAATACCTGATGCTCCTGAAAGGGATGCTGAACTCTGAAACCCAACGGTCGTCATAGCTTTTAACGGCAGATTTCCACTTAATATCCCAGCTGTAATCGACCTTGGTGCCGTCGTACTGTAGTCCTTCAGTCTGTGCGCCTGCAGGAGATATTCCAAAGGCAAATCCGTTAGTCTGGTCGTTATAGGTATTAAGGAAAAGCATGAAATTGTCGTTCTTCATAAAACTGTAATCCCTTCGTAGCGATTCGACGGGTCTTTTTCCGGGTGTCGGATCGTGACAGATTATTCCGACATACAAATTTGCTTTATCATACGTGAGCATTACTTCGGTCTGAGCTTTGGCAAAACCGGTATCGGTTGGAGTTACCCTCTGAAATCTCTGGGTGCGTTCCGCCGACAGCCAGGGCTCTTCATCGAGGATGCCATCGATTGTAACCGGTTTATTGGTTTCGGTTATATTTATCCTGTACTTATCGCGGTTTACAGCCTTGCTCTGGGCAAAGGATGAATTTGTAATGCAAAATAATGCTGACCATATTATGATATAAAAGGATCTTGACATCAATTTTAAAATTTTGGTGAAGATAGAAAATTGGTTTGTGAATTTATTATTCTATTTTTATAAAGCGTGGTTGACAGATTAAATGCATTTGTACCTGTGCCCTGATTTTTCCATATTACCCTGAAAATATGAATATATCAATCTCCCCCAACGCAACCGAACTCGGTAAATCAGCCGCAAGGCTTGCAGCAGTAAAGATCAGCGAAGCGATAGCCCGAAGAGGTGAGGCAAGGATTATGGTCCCGACCGGCAGTTCTCATTTAGAGTTTTACCAGGCTCTTGTCAAGGAAAAGGTCGACTGGAAAAAGGTGGAAGTGTTTCATCTTGATGAGTATATCGGCCTGCCGGTCACCCACAAGGCAAGCTTCAGGAAATTCCTTCACGAGAGATTCATAAGCCTTGTCCCGGTCAGAAAGTTCTACCCCGTTGAAGTGGAAGGCAAAATAGGCGACCGCCTATGGGAACTCTCTGCCGTATTGCGGAAGGAACCGGTTGACCTGGGCATTATCGGGATCGGCGTAAACGGCCACATCGCATTCAATGATCCTCCGGCTGATTTCAATTCACGTGAATCATATATAATTGTAAAGCTGAATGAAGCATGCAAGATGCAGCAGGTTAATGAAGGCTGGTTCAAAAGCATTGAGGAGGTCCCGGATGAGGCTGTTTCTATGACTGTATGGCAGATAATGCAGTCCAGCACTATAATCTCAGTTGTGCCGCACCTTGTCAAGGCCGACGCTGTTAAAAACACTCTCTCACGCCGGCTGACAAACACCGTCCCTGCAACAATGCTTAAAAAACATCCCGACTGGCACTTGTTCCTCGATAATAATTCAGCTTCAGAGATAATAACTTTATAAACTTTGCGCATTTGTGCCTTCGTGGCAGAATTGAAATGCCACAAAGACGCGAAGACGCAAAGAAATTGAGATTGTGAGTATGCAAGATACCGGAGTAATTGAAGCAATTCATTACGAGACAAATAAGCCCGTAAGGATTGAAACAGGAAAGAGGCTGATAACCCTAATATCCGAAACGGATGAATCGATCCCTAACAGAGGTCTTTACGTTGCCCCGGGGCTTATTGACAATCAGATAAACGGTTACAAAGGTGTTGATTTCTCGGACCCGCAACTTGACACCGGAAAGATCAGAACGGCTGTTGAGGCAATCCGGAAAGAGGGTGTTACAACCTTTTTCCCGACAATAATCACGGGCAGTCATGAGAGTCTTCTTAAAACATTCCGGAATCTTGCAGAATCCCTGAAGGATGATGAAATCAGGAAGTCAGTTCCGGGATTTCACCTTGAGGGTCCCTATATTTCCCCTGTGGAAGGATTTTACGGGTGCCATCCCGCGGAATACATCAGAAAACCATCGTGGATGGAATTTTGTGAGTACCAGGAAGCTGCACGGGGAAACATAAGACAGGTCACGATTGCGCCAGAAGTTGAAGGGGCAATGGAGTTCATTCGGTTATGCGTGCTGAATAATATTATTGTTGCAATAGGCCACACTAATGCTTCCGCAGAACAGATAAATAAGGCAGTTGATCATGGAGCAAGGGTGTCGACACACCTTGGAAACGGGTGTGCCAACCTTATCGACCGCCACCGTAATCCTCTGTGGCCGCAGCTTGCAAACGACCTGCTTAAGATCTCGGTAATAGCTGACGGACATCACCTTCTTCCGGAGGAGGTCAAAGTCTTTTATAAGGTAAAAGGCCCCCAAAATATAATACTAACGTCTGATCTGACCCATCTAGGCGGGATGACTCCCGGAAAATACAATTTCCTGGGGAGCGAGGTGGTCCTTACCGGAGAAGGTCTTATAAAAAATCCGGTGCTGAATTGCCTTGCGGGAGCCTCACTGCCCCTGAGAACAGGTGTTGAAAATGTCATGAAGTTCACAGGCTGCAACCTGGGTGAAGCCGTTAACATGGCCACCTCAAATGTTGCCCGGATCTATAATCTTTCCGACCGGGGTATACTGGCAACGGGAAAACGAGCGGATCTAATACTGTTTGAAATAAATGGAAATAAGATTGAAATAAAAAATGTGTTTGTGGGAGGAACCAGCACCTAGCACCTTATTTATGGCACCACTCGACTATATTGTTTTAATAACCTACTTTATCTCGATCACTGCATTTGGAATCTGGATCTCCCGGAAGATAAAGACCAGCGACAGCTATTTCAGGGGAGGCAGGAAATTCAAATGGTATATCATGATAGGGCAGGCCTTCGGGGTAGGGACGCATGCAGAAATGCCAGTGGCACAGACAGGAGCCACCTTCAGCAACGGATTTGCCACCATCTGGTACCAGTGGAAGAACATGCTTATCACCCCGTTCTATTGGCTGATAGCTCCATTCTACAGGCGGAGCGAACGTACGACAGTAGGAGAAATAATTGAGGACAGGTACGGCAGGACAATGGGTCTTGTATATTCAGTTTTCGCCATTGCGTTCTTTGTGTTCAGCATGGGAGTAATGCTGCAGGGTGCCGCCAAAGTTATTTCAGTCGCCTCGGGCAACCTGATCTCGCCGAATATGATAGTGCTCTTTATGACTGTCGCATTTATCCTTTATAGTTTCATAGGAGGACTTATTGCTGCCGCATACACCGATTTCATTCAGTCATTCCTGATAATTACTTTGTCAGTTTTACTTATTCCGCTGGGTTTAAGGGAGGTAGGTGGATTTCATTCGATGAGGGCAGTCTTACCCGTTCATTTCTTCGACCTCTTCAACAGCCAGAGCGGAATAGATGCATTCACTATAGCAATGCTTGCAGTAAACGGGATAGTTGGCATAACAGCCCAGCCTCATATGGTATCAATGTGCGCAACGGGAAATACCGAGAGGGCAGGTCGCATTGGCCAGACTTTCGGCTCGATGGTAAAGCGGCTTATTACAATAGGATGGGCCCTTACAGGACTTGTTGTAGCTGCCCTTGTGATAAAGCGGGGAGTGGTGCTTGAGGATCCTGAAATGGCATTCGGATACGCCTGCAGCGTTTTGCTTGTCCCCGGGATGGTTGGGCTGATGCTCGCGGCAATACTGGCTGCCAATATGTCATCATGTTCCAATTTCATGGTGAACACCGGTGCTCTTTTTACCAGGAATATCTATAAAAAGTACATCAGACCTGAGGCAACCGACAACAGTCTTTTATGGATGGGCCGGTATTCAGGTCTTGGTTTGTCAATAATGGCAGTGCTTTTTGCAATTGGTGTTAAAAACGTTCTTCATGCATTTCTTTTTGTCGAGACCCTTGCAGCTTTCATGGGGATAATCTTCCTTGGCGGGATCATATGGAAAAGGGCAAACCGCTATGGGGCAGCTGCTGCCGTACTCTTTTCTTTTTCAGCCTACTATATTGTCAATTTCATAGCAACTGGCGATCTGATGCTGGTTTACAAATGGACACCAGGTCCCTTTGGAATAGCAATGCTTTCCGGTTTCTTCATGTTCTGGCTTGTAAGTATCATTACAAAACCTGAAAAACAGGAAATGACTGATGCGTTCTTCGATAATATGAGGAGAAAATCAGATGCAAGGGAGCCCGGACCTGACGGAAAGAAGCCTCTCGCAGAGCTGACGGGCGACGGACTTATTCTTCTTGATCTGCCGGGTTGGGGCAAGAAAGAGAGATGGCTGCATTTCTTCAAACACTACAGGGAGGATATTGTTGGATTCCTGCTGAGCTGGCTGGTTGTCGGAGTGCTCATCCTGCTCGCCTGGGGAATATTGCAGATATAGGCAGTACCTGGAACGTTCATGACCCCCAACCCCCCAAGGGGGGCTTTGCTTTCATTAAATTTGAAGATGTGGATGAGATAAGTTATCTTTATGGAATATTAAATCCTTGAAAAAATGGGAAATTTCGGCGCTACGGAAATAATACTTATCCTTCTTGTTGTTGTGCTGCTCTTTGGCGGAAGGAAGATTCCTGAACTGATGAAGGGACTTGGTCAGGGTCTGAAGGACTTCAAAAAGGCCTCAAAGGTTGATGATGAACCCGAGAAGATGAAGCCGGAATCGAAGGAAGATTCAAAAAAGGAATAATCCTACCTTCCTGACTTGAGGAGTAAGCGATTTGAAAGCGTTTTTACTGCATTGAGCCCTGGCGAAGCTCAATACTCTCCGTAGCATACTTTTCGAATTCGTGATTGTGCGAAACCATTACAACGGTTCCTCCACCATCGTTATACTCCCTGACAAGGGACATTAACACATCGCTGTTGGACTGATCAAGATTCCCTGTCGGCTCATCCGCCAGAAGAATTTCAGGTTCTGAAATTATAGCCCTTATAAATGCAGTGCGCTGCTTTTCTCCGACACTAAGCTCCGACGGATACTTGTTCCTTTTATCTGAAAGCAAGCATTTTTGAAGGTAATATTCTATCTTCTCAGACGGGCTTTTCCCATTGCATGCAAGACTAATGTTCCCGGCAACAGTAAGGTAGGGCATAAGATGGAACTGCTGGAACATGAAACCCAGGTTTTTCCTCCGGTACTGGTTGATGTCCCTGCTGTTCATGCTGTAAATATCACGACCGTTATACGTTGCAACACCTGAGTCGGGATGTATCAATCCTCCAATCACATATAGCAGGGTTGATTTTCCTGCCCCGCTGGGACCAGTCACATAACAGAAATCCCCTTTACCAACCTTAAGGCTTATATCCTTAAGCGCAGTGAAGACTTCTTTTCCCTTTACATATTCCTTTGAAATATTCTTTAACTCAATCATATCCTTGATTTTTTTTGCTATTCCTGACTGAGTGTTTTAGCCGCATCTATCTGTGTTGCCATAAGTGCAGGTATCCAGCTGGCAAGCATCCATAAAAGCGGGAAAAGCACGATCGAATAGAAAAAAACATTCCAGAGCGGCTTAATGTCAGGGGCTGTGAACCTGAAAATCTCCTTTCCAAAATATTCCGCCACAAAATGCCCTGCAAAAAATCCGATAATGCCTCCGATAAGGCCAAGGATAAATGCTTTGCCAATTATCATGAGAAGGATTCCGGAGGTGCTTCTCCCCATCGCCTTAAGCAATCCTATCTCTCTGTTCCTGACGGTTATGTTCTGGTAAAAGAGAAGCCCTGTGATCAGAAGGCACGAGAGCATTATAAATGGTATCAGGAAAGCACCGTATTTGTTCATCATCAGACGCTGGTTCTCGCGTGCGTCTGCAATGCTGCTGATTTCAGTCACTTCAAGATCGGAAAAGATAGCCTGAACCTGGTTCCTTGCATTTTTGATTCTTCCATCCTTGCATACACACCCCAGAGCCTCGATCTTGTTGATCTTTCCCTGCATTCCAAGGACCTCCTGAAGATCACTCAGGTTGAATGCCACGCCCTGATCGATCATGCCTCTCCCTTCATCAAGCCTCTTTGCGATCTCAAAACTGCGGATTGTACCATCCGATCCTTTAATCGTAAACGGATCCCCCTCCCTGATATTCCTTGCGACAAGGGAACCCAGATGCACTTTCCCTTTTTCGACATCAAATCCCATGGTCTCCTGGGCTGGAAGAAACCTCTGCATCGCTTCATCCTTATATCCGAAAAGTACGATCTGATGCGAGGAGCCATTCGGATCGGTCCAGTCGGGATACCTTACCTGCAGAATGCCGGTGAGATGCCTCACTGCATCAAATGTCCTTGATTCTGCCAGCTTATCGACATATTCCTCGGGAAAAGCCCCGGTATTGCTGACAGAGTAGAAATCAATAAGGTTTGTTCCCTTTGGGAAGATATAGAGGTTCAGTCCCTGCTCGCGCATTATCTTCCTTGTCTCATTTTCACTGGCTTTGCTTAAGGTAAATATTGCCACCGAAACAGTTGCTGCAATAATAACGGTCAGGAGGATTATCATGGAGCTGACTTTCCTGTAAAACAGCTCTTTGAGGATCAGTGTTATCGGATTCATTATTGATTTTTCTTTTTCTTCCTGAGTATATAAATTGTTAAAACAGTTACTGCCAGCAAAATGATCGCACCGGTAAGAATAAAGGAAACTGTGAGTGACCTGTCATCCTTCATCTCAATTCTGGCAGGCTGGATTGTATTGAGCCCGTCCCTCTGGTCAGTGAGCCATTTAGGCAATGGCCTGGCTATAAGGGAATCATATGTCACACTATCCTGATCCATTAATGATGCAGCAGGTCAGGATTCTCATCAAGGATCCTGTTAACCATGGCGGTCGAAGGATTGTCCCAGTTATCTGTAAAAAGGATGTCCATTCCGGGAAGATCGTCCTTTATCACACAGCTGCAGTCAGCCGTAAAAAAATCGATCATCAGATTAATGTTCTCTTCGGTGATGCCTTTGCCAAGCAATGGTTCCAGTGCCCTGAACCTTCCAAATACACCGAAAAGCATTGGCTCCTGAATAGTATTCAGATCATCCTCCACATTAAGCAGCATTGAAACGAAATGAGATTCTCCTGCATCGTTTCTGTTCAGTTCGGTAACCGTGATTATGTTTTTAAATGGTGAATCATTCAATGCATTGCGGATTATTTGCATCCCCCTGTCATCCTTTTCCTTATTTCCGGTTGTAAGGTATGTCAGGACACACAGTTTGCCTGCCATTATTTCGGATGCGATTTTCTGTCGAAGCGTGGAGACAGTCAGTCCGGCAAGGCTTTTCGGATCATCATATCTTGCAAATAACCTGTTTCCGTAATAGAGGGCGTACCAGGGCTTTTCAATCCCTTGTCTTTCAACGGTCCTGAAATCGATATTGGCGGTGCTTATCTCTCTGCTGATGGCAGCATTCCTGGTTCTGACAGTTTCACTGATCTGGTCCTTATTAAAATAGACCAGTGTATACCTCCCGGCAGGAGCATTGACCAATACCCATTCCGAGACCTTTGTAGTGCATGCAAGGCTCAGAAGTGCTGAGAGCAGTAATGTTTTTATTTGTATCCCGTTCATAATAAGGTTGTTTACTTCCCGGCTGTCTGTTCCTGGGTCAGTTCTATTCCCGATATTATTGTATTTCCCTTCAAGGGTACAAGGTCAATTTTTATAGTTTGACCTGCTTTTATGCCGGCAAATGACTTTATTACCTCCTTGTCATTTTTTCCGGCTTCACCTGCAATGTCGAAATTTTCAAGAACCGTATCATCCTGCAATTTAATGTTGAAAACACGGTCCCCGGGCTGTTTGTTTTCGAGCTCTGAAAAGAAGAGTTTAATCAGATAGGTGGTTTCAGGTACCTCTTTTTCCCTTGACAGGGTTATTTCGAGCGATTTCACGCCGCCAATGGCACTGGAGGTGATCCATGGAGTGTTTTCTGAACTGACTGAAACAGGATCTTTCCTGATTGTGAAATAATTAACAGTATCGATTTTGACCGGAATTTCCGGTTGTGCTCCTCCCGCGTTCGGAAATTCAAGCCACAGTGTGTTCCTGTCCGAAGTCCTGTCGCCCGGGGCATTCAGATTCAATCCAAGCTGTCTGATACGGCTTCCGTCCCATTTGTAATTACTGTTTGTCCAGTAAGTCATCCAGGGCATGTTGATAAGTGCAAGTGATGTCTGGTTCTGGTACGGACACTGGCACGTACGGGTATAGTCGGGTGAATTAAGGACTCCATCCGCCACTATCAGGTTTGTGGAGCAGCTGGCTTTCCAACCTCCAAGGCTTCCGGTTCCTTCAAAGACATCCAGATTGACAAACCCTGCCGAAGCTGACCTGAAAGTCAGGAGGTGCTCGCTTGCAGCCACTATTCCGCATCCATATTCACGCTTGAAGCTCCATTTGAGATCTGCACCGGTAATCGGGTCCTTCTCAAGAATGGGATCGCCGGTAAGAAGATGCCAACCGATCCCGTTGGAATAGATTTTATCATTATGGATTATGGGCGGATTACCGTAAGTCATTGCCTTATCCCAGATAATCTTTTTTGTTTCGGTATCGAACGCAACCATGCGTCTCCCTTCCTCGCCGTGAAGCATGTCGCCCGATGGCCGGTTTGCCTGAAGAAGCAGCTTATGTTCTGAGGAATAACCTAGCCATGTTCCGAAAATTTCCCTGGTTTCCTCATGGATCATTTTCCCGGTCCTGATATCCAGGTAGAGCAATCTTGATCCCCCGGGAGCAGCTTCCCCTCTTCTCTTTAGTTTGGTCTCGAGATACTGCGGAAGCTTGTCGAGGCAGAACAGAATACCATCCCCGGCTATAACCGAATTGTGAATAAACCCGTGATTGGCCCCGATGCTCCAAAGCCTTTTGCCTGAAAACCGGTCGAGAATCATGAGCTCACGGCTGGCTGTGAGATCGTAATTGGTAAACCGCGGATTTTTCAGGGCTATTGAATCAGATTCCATTCCTCCAAATTCAGAAAAATTATTTCCGAGGATAAGCAGGTCTTCATAGACGCCAATATACCCAAGCTCCCGGGTATTGGCATCTCCGGTCGTAAAAGTATCAACAAGGACGCCTGTCTTGATGTCAATGACATGGCATTTGTCACCCTCGATCAGGTAGACGTATTCCTTTGTGGCAATGTAATTGGTTCCACGGGCGTTGGAGCCCGGCAAATGAACCTGATTGTACTTGGGGTCGAGCGGATTTTCCTCATCATAGGTTTCATCGTAATAGACAAGCCATATGTCATCATTGAGATTTGTGAAGGATCTCCTCCAGAGCACTCTTCCTGTATATACATCACGTGCGCTTATACTGCCTATTCCCTGGATGATGAGCCGCCCGTCAATAACCTGTTCCCCCGGTCCGTGGCCGTGTCTGGGAAGGACATCCAGGTTTGAGTTTCCCCCGAACCACAAGATGCCGAGAGGAGCCTTTACAAGTTTATCATCCGATTTAAGTGTGTTGGCTATATCTCCATTATTGTGCGTCCAGCTGTCGGTACCCTCAAGCGGACCAGTTCTTGATATTATAGTATATCCCTTGCTGAAAGTATGCTCAGCTCCAAACAGATTCAATTCATCAAGATTTGCTGACAGCGAATTATACTCTTTTCCGGTTGTTCTGATCATTATCTTTCCATCATAGGGCCGGGTGGATTCGTATAAAAGGCCAAGCATGTCCTTGTCAAGCACATTCGGAAAATCAATTTCATTGATGACAGTAAGTGATGAAAAATATTTTGGAAGCAAGGGAAGGGTCTTATCATACTGGAGGAAGCTAAGACGGCTTGCCGTAATCCCCAGTCCGTCAAAATATTCCCGTAAGAAATCTATCCTTTCAGGGTCCTTGTCATATGCAATTATGGAGAGTGAAGTTTGAGCGACCAGTCCCTCAAGAAGCCTGATGTCGTCAGTTCCGAAAACAAGGGCAAATCCTTCAGTTGCTCCGGACGAGCCTGTTATTTTTTTTGCCAGGGCTGATTTTCTAATAAGGGCATCATCGGGTTTCCTTAAATATGAAACGCTGGCAACAGGTTTATCGCCGAAAACCTGGATTGAGCCGTCTTCAAGAACGGCAATTAGCTTGCCATTGGAGGCTATCAGGCGTTCGATCAGTTTTCCCGAAGCATGTTTCCATGCAAGTTCAGGCTTGTTATCCCTGCCTATTCTTATTGCACTGATACCTGTGGAGTCGGCAGCATAAAGATAATTTCCGGCCTTTATCAGATCATTGGTTGCAGGAATATCAAGGGTCCAGAGTGTGTCGGGCTGATTTTTCGCATCCAGAATTACTGCAGTTATATTTTTTCCCGAAAAGTATATTTTATTCCCGTCAATAACGGGATATTCTCCGGCATCTTTTCTTATCAGGTTTCCGGAAGCGGATTCATACATGTATGTCATTCGTTCCCTGTGATGGTTGAAGAAAACCCTGTCGTTACCGCACGAAAAAGCACCCCCGGTCTTTCCGCTTGCTGCAAGGTGGTAATACATTTCTTCACCGGTACTGATGTCGAATGCTGCAGGGACAGAACGGCCTCCGGCAACAAGAAGCTTGTCGCCGGTTATGACGAAGCTGCCCTGAGGGGCCACATCTGCAAATGCCGGCGACCTGTGGGGCTGAAGTATATAGTTGCTTGAAGTGCCTTCATTCTTCCAGATTATACTGCCATCTTCAGCATTCAGGGCATAGATAAATGTGCCCATAAGCGGAAAAATGCTTGATGCGGTATAGATAATATTACTTTTGATAACAATTCCGCCTCGTGCCGGCCACATTGATATAAGACGTTTATTGCCAAGCAGTTTGTTTGACCCGGGTGCAAGAAGGACCTTCCAGACCAGTGATCCGTTTTCTGCATTCAGACAATAACAATAGCCGTCATCACCCGTAAAATATATTTTGCCGTTGGCCGAAACCAGTGGCAGCCGTACAGGTCCGTCTGCATAGTAGTGCCATAATTTTTTTCCCGTTTCCAGATCGAGTGCAACAACCTTGTCCTGGTCGTTGAATCCCAGAAAGATTTTATTGCCTGCAACAATGGGTTCAAAGATTCTGTCGAACTGCATCAGGTTCTGATTCAGGGGATCATCCCATACCGGCGTCCGTGGTGAATACTTCATCTGCCACTGAAGGTGGAGCTCATCTGCAAGCTGCTCGGGTGTGGAGGCAGACCGGTTGTGATCATAGCGCCACATCGGCCAATCATAATATTGGGTATAGGCTGGGGAAAGTGTGAAAAGAAGAAGAATTACAAGGGCTGCCTTCAGGGTCATCTTATGCATTAGCTTAATTCTCTTTAATTTACAGAAATCGATCTGGCTCTTAGTCCCAAAAATATAGATTTTAATTCTTAATCTTTGTTAAAAGGAATATTTATCAGGAAAGTTCTTGCTAATTATGCGGGTCAATGAAATTATGGTTATATGAGGAATTCATCGAAAGAACACAACTGCAGGAAAATGATAAAGGGATTATTAATATCACTTATAATGCTGACTGTGGTTTCATTTAACCTTAAAGCTCAGGTTGACAATTCAGACAGGGATATAAGGTCATATAAGATTGATTCGGTTAGCATTACTGCCCCCAAAGAGTACAGGAGCCTTATGAAGGAACCATATACCGAACCATTTTCACTGTTGCCAGTGATTAGTACTGTCGGCGTCCGTCAGATACAAAAACAGGGCGCTGTCAATCTGATTGATGCAATGAACTATATTCCCGGAGGACTGACCGAAACGCGGGGAAGGCAGGTGAAACAATTCTTTTCAGTCCGCGGACAAAAGTATCCTTATCCTGATTATGCACTGAATGGCATATGGCAGCAGGAGTTTGAAGAGCTTCCGTATTTCATTTCAGCATCCGATATCGAAAAAATAGAGGTTGTAAGGTCGAGTGCAGCACTTCTGACAGGCCTTTCCGGAATTGAGGGTCTGATAAATATCACAACACGGGAATACACAAGTCCGGAAGCCACCCTCGAACTTGAGTACGGGTCATTCAATTCCCTTCACACGCATCTTTCAGGAGGCAATAAGGTCGGACGCTTTGCATATGCCGCTGGTGCCGGATATGACCGGAGCGATGGTCCTTCAGGCATGCATTCGAAAGAGGCGATGGGAACGTTTTACTCGAGGTTTAACTGGGAATTATCTGAAAAGTTCAGGATCCTTGGGAGCATTTACTTCCTCGACGGAAAGCGGGAGCTCTCAATTGCAAAGCCACCGGCTGATGAAAGATATATCAATATGAGGCAGAATTTTGACCCGTACTGGTCGGTCCTTTCAAATGTAAAATTGATAACCAGGCCACTTAAAAATGTTTCATCTGAGTTTCAGGTCTTTTATTCATACCGCAACCCTCAGTTCAATGATGAAGTCACCTCGGTTTCAACCAATGAAAAGGACATAGAATACGGGCTTAACACAATGCATTCGGTTGCATTGCACCCTTCAAATACCCTGAGGATTGGCGGATTGTATGATCACTGGAAGGCGCCAAACGGCAAAAGATTCTACACAGGCAAGAAGTGCAATACCGAAACATTCTCGGTGGTGATGGTGGATGAACAGCGGATCGGACCGGTGACACTTGATGCCGGATTCCGCTGGACTAAAACCTACCTGATAGATTATGCAGCATTCAATATTGACGGCGAGGGTGCCCCCTTCAGAAATGTGACTCCTGTTCATGATGAATGGGAGCCTGCAACAATACAGGGGAGCTTTGGCGCCTCCTGGCATACCGGCAGGGGGCTCTCGGTGAATTTCAACTCTGCAATCGGACAGGTCAAGCCAAGAGAAGGTACGCTTGATATCGAAATGGCGGTTCCCGGGAATGAAACAAGGTTCAAACTCGACCTGGGAGCAGTTAAACAGCTTGGAAACTCGGGAAAGGTTATCCTGGCGACATTTGCAGTATTTCAGAAAGATGCAATTGCTTTGAGCGGTACTACTATCATAGATCCTGAGAATGGCATTGTAAGGGAGTTGTATCTGAACCGCGATCAGCACCAGACTGGGGTTGAGCTTGATGTTGTATCACCCGGGATATTCAATCTGATTGAGCCATTCTTCAATATATCGGTGATGAAATCACAGGCAGAAACTAATGGAACGATGACGCGGAACATGGAAAACCCGGTAGTGATATCCGGCGGAGGTTTTTATCTGGAAAAAAGGAATTTTGATCTCAACGTGTTCTGCAAGTATGTCTCGGAATTCGAAAGTGTAAGGTTTGCCCCAAAAAGCGCCGGTCCTCAGCCACTAGGTGATTTTTTTGCTGTTGACCTCAACGCAGGTTATACTTTTAGTACAAAAATGCCATTGCGGCTCTATGTGAGGGTCCGGAACCTGACGGATAAAAACTATTCAACCGTCGTAGGATACCCTGATTTTGGTAGAATGGTTTATGTCGGATTGAGATTAATGACGGGTAAGTAACAGGTTTCAATCCTAATTACTTTCAATTCAGTTTATATAGTTAATTTCAATCTGTAGCCATGTATTCCGGCGGCTTTCTGTGAAGGTTATTCTGTTCATAGCTGTATCCAATTTCAATAAGCACCGGCTCGCTCCAGGCCCTTCCGAAGAATGTCACTCCAACCGGCAGATTTTCAACAAATCCAAGGGGAACCGTTATAGCAGGATACCCTGAGATTGCTGCCAGAGATGAACTTCCTCCGATGTAATGATCGCCAAGCAAAAGATCGGTTTTCCATGCCGGTGAACCTGTGGGCGCCATAAGCGCATCCAGATCGTTTGAATCCATCAGGCTGTCAATCCCTCCCTCGCGGGTGGCTTTAAGCATTTTTGCGAGTGCCTTTTTATAATCGGGGGAGGAGAGATCCCCTTTCTTGTCTGCCATTTCAAGGATTTCCTGATCAAAATACCGCAGCTCGACAGGATCAGTTTTGTTGAACTCAATGAGCTCAGCAGTGTTTTTAACCGGAGCATCACTTCCCAACCCCGAGAAGTATTTATTCAGTCCATCCTTGAATTCATATAGCATTACTTCGTACGAAGCATTCTCGTATGCAGAACCCCTTGGATCTTCAACCTCAACAACTTCGGCTCCCTGAGCCTTCATGTCTTCAATTGCTTTTTTCATCAGGTCATCCACCCTTACCGAAAAACCTCCGGAATTCTTCAGGATTCCGATACGCTTTCCGTTAAGCCCGTCCTTCTTAAGGCTCGGTTTATAATCAGTTAAGGATTTACCTTCAGATTCAATTGTTTTCTGGTCCTGCATATCAACGCCTGTAAGAGCCCCCAGGCATATTACGGCATCTTCCACGGTCCTTGCCATGGGGCCCGGTGTATCCTGTGTGAACGAGATCGGTATTATGCCTGTCCGGCTTATGAGTCCGACAGTGGGTTTAATGCCAACTATTCCGTTATTGTTTGACGGACAAACGATTGAACCATTTGTTTCCGTACCTATCGCGATCATGCACAGGTTGGCCGATACTGCCACTCCTGAACCGGAGCTGGAGCCGCATGGATTGCGGTCGAGGACATAGGGATTTTTTGTCTGGCCGCCAACGCCGCTCCAGCCGCTTGTTGATGCGTTACCCCGGAAATTCGCCCATTCGCTTAGATTTGACTTTGCAATTACCACGGCGCCGGCTTCACGGAGCTTTCTGGCAACCGGACTATCGGTTTTGGGATACGAATTCCTCAATACGGTTGCCCCTGCCGTATTCGGCATCCTGTCGTGAGTGTCGATGTTATCCTTCAGGACAACAGGGACTCCGAAAAGAGGACCCCTGATCTTCCCTTCAGACATCTCTTTGTCAAGCTCACCGGCAATCTGCTTCGCATCCGGATTGACCATAATTATTGAATTTAGAGCTGGCCCGTTTTTATCAATCTCCTCAATCCTTTCAAGGTAGGCCAATACTACTTCTGCAACTGTGTATTTACCCTCCTTATAGCCCTGTTGAAGCTCCGTGATCGTCATCTCCTCAAGCCAGGAATTAACGGAATCGGAGGTAACGGAAGTATTGGTTTCCTTTGATTTACATCCATCGAACAATGAAATGGTTGACAAAAGGATCAGAAAATAGAAGAGTTTGTTCATAGTATAATTTGTTTTAGAATGTTTTTACCCCTAAATCCCCCATGGGGGACTTTTTGATAATCGTTCAAGGTTTAGCCCCCCTTGGGGGGATGGGGGGTATTTAAATCTATAAATATCTCTGCTGTTTTGTAAATATATAAAAAATGATGTTTGCCCAGGTTTTAATAATTTGAATATATTTGTTTTATTCAATGAATCAAGAGTCGGATGAAGAATATATACCTGCAGATTCCCTTGGGCATTTCTGATTCTCCGGTACTTGCCCTGGCAACCGTGACCCGCACCGAGGGATCAACGCCTCAGAAGGCAGGATCATCAGCCCTTTTCGGAAAGCAGGGTCTTGTTGCCGGGACCATTGGAGGGGGAGTGCTCGAAGGCAGGGTTCAGTCAATCGCAATCGGATCAATTGATACAAAGATGCCGGTTCACAGGGTATTCAGGCTCGATGCAAGTAACTCAGACGGCGAAGATGCTCTCTGCGGGGGCCGGATCACCGTGCTGGTCGATCCGGAAATTGAAAGACATATAAACGTGTTTGATTCCCTCCGGAAATCTTATGAATCGCGAATTCCCGGAGTTCTGATAACTCTTGTAACTGAATCCGGGGAAAATAATACAGTGATAAACAGGTATTGGGCAACTGAAAATGATAGGAGCGGAGTGCCTGAAAATTTAAAGGCGCTGGTCGAACCGGAGATAATGAGCCTGATCACAGGCATTGATTCCTATGGCTTCAGGGAGCTTAAGCTGCCGGTAGACAGGGACAAGCCTTCACAGTCACTTTTTCTTGAACCTGTCATCCCATCACCGCGACTTATTATTGCAGGGGCCGGACATATCGGAAAGGCTCTTTCACAGATCGGGAGAATGCTCGATTTCGAAGTGACAGTAATTGATGACCGCCAGGAATTTGCAAATCCTGAAAACATCCCATGGGCAAATCATATTGTCACCGGCGATATCGGAAGTGCCGTGGAAAGGATCGAAAAGGGTCAAGATACCTATATTGTGATCGTCACAAGGGGACACAGGGATGACGGAAATGCCCTGAAGGCCTGCATAGGTTCTGATGCCGCATATATCGGCATGATCGGAAGCAAAACCAAGGTTTCCCTGATGCACATTGAATTCATTGAAAAGGGCTTGGCAACGGAAGAGCAGTGGTGTAGAATATTTGCACCGATAGGACTTGACATCAAGTCAAAAACAGTTGAGGAAATAGCGATAAGCATAGCAGCACAACTTGTACAGGTAAAAAATAGGAAGGATCACCGTAGGTGAAAAAGATTGCTTCATCCCGCTTCCACGGGATTCGCAATGACGCTGGACTTAAGTCAGATCCCCTCCTGGGAGGGATTGGGGTGGGTTGAGAAGGATTGCTACACTCGCTGCGCTCGATCGCAATGACCGAAGACCTTGGCCAGATCCCCTCCTGGGAGGGGTTGGGGTGGGTTAATGATCAGATAACCATTTACATACAATGTACATCAAAAAAGTTAATGAACAGCATTTGCGCAATAATACTAGCTGCCGGAGAATCGAAGAGGATGAAGGTTCCGAAGATGCTTCTTCCCTTTCACGGAAAAACTATGATAGAAAAAGTCATCGGGAATGTCATCAGTTCGGAAGTTTTTCATACATTGGTTGTGCTTGGATCAAACAGGGATGAGATACTGAGCGTAATAAGCCATTTGCCTGTAGATCATTGTTTTAATGAGAATTACAGAAGAGGTATGTTGTCGTCGGTGCAGTGCGGATTTAGAAACCTGCCGGCAGATTTCGATGCGGTCCTTGTATTTCCCGGCGACCAGCCTTTTATTGAACCGGATGTTATAAACCTGGTCATAGGTTCATTCAGGGAAACAGGGAGAGGGATCGTAATTCCGGTATATGGGAATAAGCGCGGTCATCCAATGTTGATCAGCACCAGGTACAGGGAGGTGATTGATAACCTTGATGAAAATGTCGGACTTCGTTCTCTTGCTGAACTATATAGGGAGGATCTGCTTGAGGTTAATACAAATTCACCCGGGATTTTAAAGGATTTTGATACAAAAGAGGATTATCTGAACGAAATAAATAAATAGAAGCAAATATGGAAGAGAAAATCAGGTTCACTCTCAACGGTAAAAAGACCGAGATCACAACGGAACCCAATCAGACACTTTTGTGGGTTCTGAGAAACCAGCTGGGGCTCACCGGGACGAAGTATGGCTGCGGAACGGGATTCTGCGGTGCATGCACGGTTCTGATTAACAAGGAACCCTCCAGGTCGTGCACGCTCCCTGTAAGCGATGTTGCAGGAAAGGATGTTGTTACGATTGAAGGCCTTGCTCGCGGGGGAAAACTGCACCCCGTACAGCAGGCATTTGTTGATCATGATGCCCTGCAGTGCGGATACTGCACTCCTGGCATGATACTCACAGCCGCAGGGATGCTGATGAAAAACCCGTCACCGACACGCCAGCAGATAATCGACGGATTGGAGGACAATCTGTGCAGGTGCGGAGCACATACAAGGATAATCGATGCAGTGGAAACAGCAGCCAGACAAATGAAAGGAGGGAAGTAACCATGAAAAAAAATGACACTACCGAAAAAGTCAATACCGGGAATGAAAGCAGTTCAGGAATGAAAAGAAGGAACTTTGTTAAGTTACTGGGTGGCGGAATTTTTGTTTTCATCCACCCATGGAACTTCATGGATATCCTTGCTGCAGCACCGCCTCAGCAAAGGACACTGCCAAATGACTATAATGCTTTCCTCCAGATTGCCGAGGATGGAACTGTCAAATGCTTCACCGGAAAGATCGAGATGGGTCAGGGACCAATAACCTCACTCCCGCAGATGATGGCAGATGAACTGAATGTTCCCCTTGAGAAGATCAAAATAATAATGGGCGATACTGACCTTTGTCCGTGGGATGCAGGCACCTGGGGATCGCAGACAACCCAGACCTTCGGACCTGCGATGAGAGCCGCAGCTGCTGAAGCAAGAGGCGTCCTTACTGATCTTGCTGCTGGGGTATTAAAGGTTCCCGCTTCACAGCTTGAAGCAAGGAACGGATTTATTGAGGACACGAAAAATCCAAAGAACAGGGTAAGTTACGGTCAACTGGCAAAAGGCAAAAGGATAGAAAAATTTCTTGAAGCAAAACCCCCGGTTGAGGATTATACAAAATTCACCTACGTAGGGAAATCATACAAGCACAGTGATGCGACAGTTAAGGTTACCGGACAGGCAAAATACGCTGGCGATATCCGGCTGCCGGGGATGGTTTTTGCAAGGATTCTCAGACCGCCGTCGCATGGTGCGAAGCTTTCGACTGTTGACCTGTCGGTAGCTGAAGCGGTAAAGGGCACTCAGGTTGTCCGCGACGGGGACTTCATAGCCGTTTTGAATGAAAACCGCGACAGGGCAGATGAAGCTGTTGCCAAGATAAAGGCCGAGTACACTTTCAATGAACTGAAGGTAAACGACAGCAATCTGTTTGACCGTATGGTGGGAGCTGATTCACGAATGAGCGTAGTCAGAACCAACGGCGATCTGGAAGAAGGCAGCAAGCTGTCGGACAAGATCTTTGAATCGGAGTTTCATGATCCCTACGTTGCTCATGCTCCTATGGAAACCCATACCGCACTCGCACGGTTTGAAGGCGATAAGCTGACGGTATGGGCGGCCACCCAGTCGCCTTTCGGATTGCAGGACGGGCTTGTCCGTCAACTGGGCTTGCCCCTGGAAAAGGTAAGGGTGATAACTCCTTTCGTGGGCGGCGGATTCGGAGGCAAATCAATGTATACGCAGGGGATAGAGGCCGCAAGGATCGCCAAGCTGGCCGGAAAGCCTGTTATGCTTGAGTGGACGCGTGAAGAAGAATTCTTCTATGATATTTTCCATCCGGCCGGAGTGATCAGGATTAAATCAGGTATCGATAAAGAAGGCCTTATAAAGCTTTGGGATTATAGTCTGTATTACGGTGGCACCAGGGGATCGGATACAATTTACGATGTACCTCATGCAAGGACTGTAAACTACAGCCAGCTAAAAGATTCGGTTGCCATCCATCCGTTTGGAACAGGCGCCTGGAGAGCTCCGAACAATAACTCGAATACCTATGCCAGGGAGTCACAGATTGATATTATGGCTTCAGAGGCAGGGATCGATCCGCTTGAATTCCGTCTTAAGAACCTGAAGGATGAAAAAATGATAGCCTGCTGGAAAGCGGTGGCTGAAAAAGCCGGCTATACAGCTGCAAAAACACCATCCGGAAAGGGTATCGGCCTCGCCTGCGGAACCGATGCAGGAACATGGGTGGCAATGATAGTCGAGGTAAAGGTTGATAAGAACACCGGCAAGGTTAAGGTTGAAAGGGTAGTTTGCGCCCAGGATATGGGTTTGTGCGTAAACCCGCAGGGAGCGTTGATCCAGATGGAGGGATGCATCCAGATGGGACTTGGCTATACCCTATCGGAGGAGATTCAGTTTGAGGGGGGAAATATTAAAAACCGCAATTTCGACACCTATGAAATCCCCCGTTTCTCCTGGACACCAAAGATGGATTGCGTGATTCTCGACAGAAAAAACATGCCTCCCAAGGGAGGCGGTGAACCTGCAATCATTACAGTAGGCGCAGCTGTTCCAAATGCGATTTATGATGCAACCGGCGCCAGGCTATACCGGATGCCGATGACGCCGGCAAGGGTGCTGGAAGCGATGAAAAAGGCGTGAAGGCGTAAAGGCATAAGGGCGTAACGGCGTAACGGCCTTACAACCACACCGCTAGCGCGGATTTGTAATCCGTGCTTGTAATCGGCACGGATTACGCTTCGCTAAATCCGCGCCAGCGGTCTCATGGACGGTCGCCCGTCGCCTTTTAATATATAAAGAGAAACACCAACGGCAATAATATCCCAATCGCCGTCAGAACCGCACCCCTGCGGGTTATGCCGTTTTTGCCCTTTACGAGGAACAACCCGGTTATTGTTACAAACATGAGTGCGAGACAGAATATATCGCTGAAATATTTCCACCATCTGCCGGGATTATAGTGCAGGAAGTTGACCTGATAGAAAAGCGGCCTTTTGCTTATTCTTTCTATTGTACCGTTACCGGTTTTTGTATTGATCCTGACAGATCCGCCTTCAACAAATATTGTGAGAATGTCTCCTGCCGGGAAATACCAGGTTTTGTAATCCAGATCTGCGGAAATATTCCTCAGGATATCCTGGGCACTCTCTTTGGTGAGGCTTTCCCTTGTAAAATTCACATCCGTTGTGAATCCCTTGTTTTCGAT
>Ga0105106_10000648_pt1 | contig 24558 bp, 22 predicted proteins | sample PPLLaktember2015_5_FD_79109 | JGI IMG/M metagenome (GOLD analysis project Ga0105106, IMG submission 79109) | Freshwater sediment microbial communities from Prairie Pothole Lake near Jamestown, North Dakota, USA - PPLs Lake P8 Core (1) Depth... | ecosystem: Environmental > Aquatic > Freshwater >...
GACCTGCTCAAGGACGCCGCGACCACTGCGCCGTTCGCCCAGTTGCTGGTCGGCGCGGAGACCGCGGACGACGCGGCCGTCTATCGCCTGAACGACGAGCAGGCGGTGATCGCCACTACGGATTTCTTCATGCCCATCGTCGACGATCCGTTCGACTTCGGGCGCATCGCAGCGACCAACGCCTTGAGCGACGTCTATGCCATGGGCGGCACGCCGATCCTGGCCCTGGCGATCGTCGGGATGCCCATCAAGGTCCTGCCCGGCGAAATCATCCGCGAGATCCTGCGCGGCGGCGAGGCCGTCTGCGCGCAGGCGGGCATTCCACTGGCCGGCGGTCACAGCATCGACTCGGTGGAGCCCATCTATGGACTGGTGGCGCTCGGCGTCGTCCATCCGAACCGCGTCAAGCGCAACGCCGACGCCCGCGCGGGTGATGTGCTGGTGCTCGGCAAGCCCCTCGGCGTCGGCATCTTCTCGGCCGCCTTGAAGAAGGAAGCGCTCACGGCCGCTGACTATCGGGCGATGGTCGAGACGACGACCCAGCTCAATGTCGTGGGCCCGGATCTCGCGCAGCTGCCGGGTGTGCACGCCATGACCGACGTGACCGGCTTCGGCCTCCTCGGCCATCTGCTCGAGATCTGCCGCGGATCGGGCAAGCGTGCGCGCCTGCAGATGTCGCGGCTGCCATTCCTCGACAACGTCGTCGCGCTCGCCGAAGCGGGTTTCGTCACCGGCGCGTCGGCGCGCAACTGGGCGTCTTACGGGTCTGACGTGCAGCTGGCCGCGGGCCTCGACGAGGTCCGCAAGGCGCTGTTGTGCGACCCGCAGACCTCAGGCGGCCTGCTCGTGTCCTGCTCTGCCGATGGCGTCGAAGGTGTACTGGACACGTTTCGGCGCCGCGGGTTCGGGCGCGCCTCGATCGTCGGCAGCATCAGCGATGGAGCGCCTGGAGTCACGGTCGAGCTCTGAGTCCGCACTCCATCGTTCGCCTCAGCGCTGCACGACGGCCACCACGGGATTCTCGGTCCGGGCTAAACAGGCGAGTACCACTCTGTCGATGCGGCTGCAGAGTACCAGCGCGACCTCGGCGGCCTCCCGCGCCTGCGCCTCGCGAAGATCGTCGTCCACCATGTTGATGACGGGAACGACCCGCCGCCCCTCGGTCGCCTTCATCGAGCCGTCCGCGCTGGCCAGTAACTGGCCAAGATGCCGCGCGGTGATCCGCTCGTTCTCGCGCAGCCCGGTGACACGCTGGATGTGCTCGACGCGATGCGCAACCGCCGCCGTCAACGGTTCGCCGATGGCGAGTGCCGAGAGGATCGGCACCACGTTCGTGCAGCACGCCGGCAACGCGGGTTCCCCGTCCGCAGGCGCCTTCGTGAACCGCATCCGCGCGCCGTCGGCCTTGACGTACGTAGCGACGAAGTCGCCCTCACGATGAATCCGTTCGAGCGTGGCCTCACTCACGCCGGCCCACCGCCCGGGCTTGTTGCTCGGGCAGGCATACACGACGCTGAGCGCCGGATCGAGGGCCGCGACCGCCCCCGGCAGTCGCTCGTCCTCGTCCACGGCGACGGCGAAGCGCGCATTGCCCGCGAAGTGGGTCATGAAGACCGTCGTCGTGAGCGCCACCCTGCCGCGATGGGTCGTGGCGAGGTGGTTGAGCAAGCTCTTCTTGCCCCCGGCTCCGACGGCGCAGACGACGCCGGTGCTTGCGTCCAGCAGGTCGAGCAACGCGCTCCCCGCGCTTGCGCGTGACGGGGTCACCGCTCCGTCAGCCGAGGCATCAGTTCGACGAGGTTGCAGGGCCGCGTCCGGGAATCGAGTTGCGCCGCGATCAGCTTGTCCCAGGCCGTGGCGCAGGCGCCGGAGGAGCCCGGCACGCAGAACACGTAGGTTGCGTTGGCCACGCCCGCGAGCGCTCGCGACTGCAGGGTCGACGTCCCGATGTCTGCGTAGGAGATCGACCGGAACATCTCGCCGAACCCCTCGAGCACCTTGTCGAGCAGCGGTTCGACCGCCTCCGGCGTGCCGTCTCGCCCCGTGACTCCCGTCCCGCCCGTCGTGATGACGACGTTCACCTCCGGATCGGCAATCCAGCGCGATAGCGCTGCACGGATCAGGTAGACGTCGTCGCGGACGATCAGCTTCTCGGCGAGCCGGTGACCCGCAGCGACCAGCCGCTCGACCAGCAACCGGCCCGATTTGTCGCTCTGCTCGTCGCGAGAATCGGACACCGTGAGGACCGCGATGCGGACCGGCACGAATTCACGATCGCCGCCACCGTGTGCAAAAGACATGCTTCGACTCTCCCGCATGAGTGGTGCCGGATCAGACCAGGCCGGCGAACGGCTGCACCTGGACTTCCGCCCCCGGTTCGACGTCGCCTCCTTCCAGCGGCAGCACGATGAAGCAATTGGCCTCGCTCATCGAGTGCAGCACTCCGGAGCCCTGGTGACCACTGCTGCGCACTGTGTACGCGCCGGACGGCTGCCGCTCGAGCACGCCGCGCTGAAACTCCATCCGGCCGGGCGCCTTGCGCAGCCGGGTCTCGCAGGTCGCTCGCACGAGGATCGGCGGATCCGGACGGACGGCTCCCATGAGCGCGCGCAGCGCCGGCTGCACGAGCTGGTAGAAGGTGACCATCACCGCCACCGGGTTGCCCGGCAGGCCGAAGAAGTACGCTGGTCCATACCTCCCGAAGGCGATGGGTTTGCCCGGCTTGATCGCGACTTTCCAGAATCCGATCCGCCCGTGTCGCTCGAGCGTCTCCGTCACGTAGTCCGCCTCGCCCACCGAGACGCCGCCCGACGAGACGATGGCATCGGCGCGGGTCGCGGCCGCTTCGAACGCGCGAATCGTGTCCTCGCGTGAGTCCGGCACGACTCCGAGATCGATCACCTCGAGCCCGAGGCGCGCCAGCATGCCGTACAGCGAATAGCGGTTGCTGTCGTAGATCTGTCCGAGGGCCAGCGATTCGCCGACCGGCCGCAACTCGTCGCCCGTGGAAAAGGTCGCGACCCGTACCCGGCGCAGCACGGCTACCTGCCCGACCCCGACCGCAGCCAGCAATCCGAGTTGGGCCGGATGCAGCAGCGTGCCGGCGCCGATCGCCAGGTCCCCGCGATGCATGTCCTCGCCGACGGCACGGACATGCTGGCCGACACGATGACCTGCTTCGATCACCACCCGATTGCCGTCCACACGCACCTGCTCCTGCATGACCACCGTGTCGGTGGCCTCGGGCACGGGCGCGCCGGTCATTATGCGTACGCACTGCCCTCGCCCGACCCGGCCGGCGAACGGTCGCCCCGCCAGTGACTTGCCGACGAGTTCGAAGGCGGCCTCACCCGACGACGGCAGGTCCTGGCCGGCCAGCGCGTATCCATCCATCGCGGAGCTGCGATGTGACGGAACGTCCACGGTCGCGTGCACCGCGCTCGCGAGCACGCGACCCAGGGCGTCCCGAAGACCGACGTCTTCCCGCTCCGTCACCGGCACGACATCCGCGAGGATGCGCTCGCGCGCCTCGTCCAGTCGCAGCAGTTGGCCGCCGTGACCGGTCCCGGCGCAGGAATCGGGCGAGGCCGGGTCGGGTTGCCGCGCTTCCGTCATCGACGCTCAGCCTGCGACCATCGAAGCTAGAAGGTGCGCCTCGACCCGTCGGCGCTCGGCTGGCTCGTTCACGTTCACGAAGCAGTCCGGCTCGTCACTGAAGTCGACCTGCACGAGGCGCAGCTGCGTCAACCAGGCGTCGACCTTGCGCCCGCCGCCGGCGAGGTATGACTGCAATCCCGGAGCAACCGTGGCCCGCAGCAGCAGGAAGACTGGCTGCACGCGGCGGCCGTCGCTGGCTACGGCCGCCTCCGCCTTTGCGGCGACACAGGCAGCATGGAGACGGGGCGCAAGGTCGGGCGCGAGCAGCGGCGCATCGCACGGGACGACCAACAGGTAGTCGGTCGCCAGGTGTTGCAGGGCGCTGGCCACGCCAGCGAGCGGGCCGGGATGATTCTCGAGCGTGTCCGCAACCACCGGGCTGCCGTAGGCCGAGTAACGATCACGATTGCGATTGGCGCTGACCAGAATCGAGTCAACCTGGGGGCGAAGCGCGTCGAGCACGTACTCAAGCATGGGACGCCCGGCCAGGTCGGCGAGTCCCTTGTCCTCGCCACCCATGCGGCGCGACGCTCCACCGGCCAGCACGAGGCCCGTGACGGCATCACGTGGATACTCCAGATTGGAAATCTGCATAGCCCCTGTCAGGACACCAGACCGACGCCTCAGCGCGACTGCCACACCAGAATTGTATGCGATCGGTAGAGGTAGAGGTGCCGGTGTTACGGTTTCGGAAACTCAGTTGGCAACCAGTGCATGACTCACCCCTCGTTGCTATGACTGAGTTTCCGAAACCGTAACACCGGCACCTGCATTTAACTCAGCCCAGCCGGTCCAGATGATCTGGATGCCGATGCAGAGCAGGATGAACGCCATCATGCGGATCATCACCAGCGTGCCGATCCTGCCGAGCCGGGCGATCACCGCGACTGAGTTCTTGAAGATCAGGTAGAGCACCAGCGAGACGATCGCCGCGCCGCAGGCGGCCACCGCCACGCCGAGCGCGTATTTGACCGGATCCCGCGGAATCTGCGCGCCGAGGGCGATCGATGCGGCAATCGTGCCCGGCCCGGTTGTGAGCGGGAACGTGATCGGGAAGAAGCTGCGCTGGACGATCTCGGCGTCCGAAAGCGTCGCCGCGTTCTCTGCGGCAACGGCATGCACGTCGTCATCCTCGGTGTGGTGCAGCATGTGCCAGGCCGTGGCAGCCACCAGCAGGCCGCCGCCGATGCGCACGACCGGCAGCGAAATGCCGAACAACGCCAGCACGTAGGTGCCGATCAGCATCGAGGCCACCAGCACGAACCACGCATTGACCGCGACCTGTCGTGCCAGCCGCTGCGCCATGCTGCGATTCGAGCCGACTGTCGCTGCAAACACCGGCGCGCTGCTGAGCGGGTTGATGATCGGCAGCAACGTCACCGGGACGAGGATGAGTCCCTGCAGGAACCAGCTGACGTACGAGTTCATCCGACCTCCGCCGGCGCGGCGCGCTTGCCGGGCGCGATTGTATGCGATCCGACATAAAGAAAAGGCGGGGTTGCCCCCGCCTTTCAGTTCAGCGCCCCCTGGCCGGGGACTCGTTCTTGTTGTTGTTACCGGTCAGTCGTCGAGGTGCTCGCAGCGGCCGAGCTGGGCGCCCGCGGCGATTTTCGCGCGCAGGCCGTTCGGGAAGCCGGTCTGGATCGAGTTGCCGCGCTCGCAGACGAACACCTGGCTCATGTTCACGATCCACGAGAACGAGGCACCGACCATGCCGCCCACGACCTCGCTACCCGTGCCGCTGATCGAGATCGGGTTCGAGAAAGGCACGTTGGCTGCCTCGACGACGCCTTGCTTGCTGAAGAAGTCGTCCCAGGTCATCCAGCCGATTCCCTCGATCCACAGCGTGCCGACGAAGCCCGTGAAGAACGAGCCCGTGCGACCGATCAGGATCGAACCGTCGTCGCTCATGTCGAAGATCTCCACGGGCGGCGTGCCGACCATCGCTTCGATTTCATCCCCGCTCATGGACTCGCACTGGTCGCCGCCGAACCAGCTGACGTAAGGCACGTCCTTGCACCACTGGAGCGAGCCGATCGGGGTCAGTCCGCGCGTGTGATCCCAGAAGGCCACGCCCTTGCCCTGGTAGGTCTCAGTGTCGTAGAGGCTCAGCGCGACTCGGCGCCCGTTGGCGCTCACGGCAAAGGCCGGCTGCGCGCCGTAGCGCTCCGTGAGGTTGATCGCCTTGCCTTCCTTGATCCACGCGTAGGCGTACTGGAAGTTCGACGTGCCGAGCACGACCTCGCCGTTGCCAGAGATCGCATGGGCGCGAATCCAGGGGAGCTCGGCAACCGGCAGGTTCGACGTGTCGAGCTCGCGCATGCCGCGCTTCGCGTCCCAGATGAACGGCACGATCTCGCCGAGGTTGGGTTCCTCGCAGGAGCCGTTGCCGTTGCGGTCCACGTAGGCGGTGCCGACTGCCGTGCGGCCGACATCGTCCACGGCCCAGCCGTAGCTGCTCGACGCGCCGTACTCGCTGCTGCCGCCGCAGGTATCGCCGTTCTTCCTGAGGTCGCCGAGCGAGACGACGGCCCCGTTCGACGAGCGCAGCGCCGCCTGGCTGATGCCGTTGCCGTTCGCGTCGGCCTGCACCGTCATCCACTGGCCGTTGCGCGTCATGGCGGCGTTGTTGGCCACCAGCTCGGGTGGCAGGACGTCGAATCCCTGGCTCAGGTTCCACATGAACGCCGTGCCCTGCACCAGGCCCGACGCACTGCGGCCGTTCTTGGCGAGGTCCATCAGGTAGGCGGCCACGACGGGCGTGAACTGCACGCCCTGCATGTAGCCGTTGAAGGTGATGTCGGCCCTCTTCGACACGCCCGCCTCGGCGCGGATCTTCGTGGCATTGCAGGGCCGGTCGGTCGCCGGGTTGTTGCTCTCGGCGGCGTCCCAGTACTCCGACTGGGAGAGCAGCATGGTCGGCTCCGTCGGGTAGCCACCCGCGAGAATCTCCTCGATGTAGACCACGTACTCGGCGCCCGGCGTGAGGTTGCGGATCGTGTAGCGCCCGTCGGGGCCGACCAGCCCCTGCGTCTGGTCGCCAGTCATTGCCGACACCGCGTCGTGCAGCGGATTGGCGACGTTACGCGCGATGACGTTGATGCCGCTGTAGGGCGTGCGGCCGTCCTTCAGCCGCAGCGTGCCGGTGATCGAACCACGGCCCGCGAGGTAGGCCGGCGTCGGATACAGGTTCGAGATCGCCGCGACGTCGTCTGCGTGCGTGATCGTGCTCTGTTCCTGCCCGACGAGTCCCATGTTATCGATGAACGGGTACATCGTCTCGATGATCGCTGGGTCCGCGCGATTGACGGTGTCATCGTACCAGTTCCACGCGTACACCGGCGCGACGCAACCCGGCACGCCGGGGTACCGACGCGAGCCGTCGAAAGGATAGCTCGAGTACACCATCGGCCCGTTCACCTGCGAGTGCGACAGGTTGATGGCGTGGCCGAACTCGTGGGTGAACACGCCGGCGACTGAATCGCCCTGGACGTCGGTGTCGTACACCAGCCAGCCGTTCAGCAGCGCGGTCGCCTCGGAGATCTTGCCGTTCGCGTCGGCGATCTCCGGGAACGCGATGCCGAGCACCGCGTAGCGCGACACGCCGAAGTATTCCTCGAGGATCGACCCGTCGGTGTCGTACAGCACCCAGAGGCCGTAGCCGTTCTCGACGCCGTAGAACTGGTTCGCGTTGGCGCCCGTGACGTCGGCAATGCCGGTCTTGCCCGCGATCGTGCCCTTCACGCCCGCGTCGAGCGTCGCCGTCCCGACGTTGCTCCATTGGCCGAGTGCGAACTGCGTGATCTCGTTCGCGCGCTCGATCGTGATGAACGGCGTGACGCCGTCGTAGTCGTACGTGAACGCGCCGCCGCCGTCGGTCCAGGCGGGAATCGAGCCCTTGCTCGTGTCCCACACGTACGGGCGCGGCGGATTGCCATCGGTCATGAAGAGCGGCCCGGCGGCCTGCGCGGTGCCGCAGGCGAACGCGAGGCCGAAGACGGCCCTGCAGGCGAAGAACTTCATCAGCGCATCTCCCCGGTCTGGATCCAGTTGCCGGTCACGGCGCGGCCGACGAGGCCGACGAACGTGGCGGCGTCGACGGCACCGTCGCTCTTGAGCATTGCGCGTTCCTTGTCGCTCAGCAGTCCCTCCTGGATCTTCACGCCCTCGAACAGGCCCCGGTTGTTGAACTCGTTCGTGAGCCTGCCGTTCAGCACGTTGAGCTTGCCCTGCGCGAGCCCCGCCGTGGTCTGGAGGCCGGTCCGCGAGGCGGGCTTGTACATGAAGGCGATCACGTGCTCGCCCACCGCCCAGTGCGGAAAACCTTCCGGCGTCACGGCGATGAGCGTCTTGCCGCTCGGCAACTTGCGCGGCTCGAGCAGGCCGAACTGCCGGAACGTGTAGCTCGCGCCGCCGCGCAGTTCGCCCTTGGCACTGTCACTGACGGAGATCGTGACCTCGGTGTACGGCATGCCGTTCGCGGCGATGCCGTCGGTCACTCGCGTGACCTTGCCGGCGATGATGCTCTGCGAGTCCGCGATGAGCTGGGTGAGGTTCTGCGCCCTCAGTTTCATCGCATGGGCGGCCGGGCCGCCCAGCAGCACGAGCGCCGCGGCAAGCGCCACGGGCAAGCGGAGGATCAAGCGGAAATATCTGGGCACGAGGAGGTTCTCCGTCGATGGGCGGCGAACGGCTCGCGACGGCGAACCGCTGGCGTGGCAGTGGAATCTGCCGGCCGGCGGGCAAGGAGAACATCGGGGAATCCCTGATTTTCGCCCGGCGGAGGTCGAAATCAGGGAATCCCCTAGACCCGGCCCGGACGTTGCCGCGCAGCGTCAGGTGGCTTCGGGCGGCACCAGTCCGTTGCGGATGGCGAAGCGAACCAGGCCCGGCACGTCGAAGATACCTAGGCGATGCATCATCTGGATCCGGTGGCTCTCGACCGTCTTGACGCTCAGGAACAGGCGCTCGGCGATCTGCCGGGTGCCCAGGCCCTCCACGACCAGTTGCAGGATCTGCCGCTGCCGCGGCGTCAGCGCGTCAAGCTCGGACTCCCCGGTGCTGGCGCGTCGCTCGAACTGCTGCACCAGCTCGGCATCGATCGCGCGGCACAGGTAACGCCGGCCCGCGAAGATCTCCTCGAGCGCCGTCGCGAGCTCGTCGAACGCGGAATCCTTGTTGAGGTAGCCCGCGGCTCCTGCTGCGAGCGCGCGAGCGGCGTACTCGGCAGAAGCGTGCATCGAGAGCATCAGGACTCGGGTCGGCACGTCGAGCTTCGCGATGCGCGCCGCCGCCTCGAGCCCATTCATGCCGGGCAGCGTGATGTCGAGCAGGATGGCGTCAGGCGGGTCGCGCCGCACGTGCTCCACGGCGTCGAGGCCGTTGCCGGTCTCGCCGACCACCTCGACATCGGGCAGGCTTTCCAGCAGCGCTCGAATGCCCGCGCGCACCAGGGCGTGGTCGTCGGCCAGCAGGATGCGTCGCTTGGTGGTCATCAGATTTGCCCAGACGGTGGTGCCGCGCCCGGCAAAGGCTTGGCAAATGGAACTTGAACCTCGATGCGGCTGCCGGCGCCGGGCCGCGAGTCCAGGTCGATGGTTCCCCCGGCATTGCGCACCCGCTCGGTCATGCCGAGCAGCCCGAGGTGCTCGCCGCGCTTGACGCGCTGGCTGACGGCCTCGGGATCGAAGCCGACGCCATCGTCTTCGATCACGAGCCGCAACGCATCCGGCTCGTCGCGCAACGTGACGCGGATCAAGGCGGCCCCCGCGTGACGCAGTGCATTGCTGACGGCCTCCTGGACCACGCGGAACACCGTCGTATTGAGCCCGCGCGGCGCGGCCACGACCCCGGGCGCCGCGTCGAGTTCGATGCGAATGCCGGATCGCTCGGCCAGGGATTTCAGGTGGTGATCGAGCGCGGGCACCAGTCCCGCTTCGTCGAGCAACGGAGGCCGCAGCCCCCGTGCGATGTCGCGCGCCTGACGGATCATGCCGTCCATCATCGTGACCGAATCCTCGAGGCGCTGCGCGACGGCCGGATCGGCCGCTGTGCTGCGCAGCATCTGCAGGTTGATCTTGGCGGCCGTCAGCGTCTGGCCGAACTCATCGTGCAGCTCGCGCGAGATGCGGCTGCGCTCATCCTCCTTCGCGGACTCGAGGCGCCCCGTCAGCTGGCGCAGGCCGGCGTAGGCCTCCTCCAGCTCGCCCTGGCTGCGCCGGGCGCGCGCCAGTGCCTGCTCGCGCTGTCCCTCGAGTTGCTCGAGCACGGCGTTGCGACGCCGCAGCGAACGCAGCCGGGCCAGGTGCAGCCCGAGCGCCAGCGCCGCGACGACGGCGAGCGCCAGGCCGCGGAACCACAGGGTCATCCAGAACGGCGGCACCACATCGAACTCCAGCGGTGGACTCGTGCTCCACTCACCGAACACGTCGCGGCCGCGCACTTCGAAACCGTAGTGGCCGGGCGCAAGGCCGACGAAGGTCACCTGCCGGCGGCGGCCGAGCGAGGTCCAGCCATCCTGCGGTCCCAGGCGATAAGCGTAGTCGTGCCGCGTCTCGGCGAAGTCGAGCACCGCGAATTCCAGTGCGAGCACGTCGTCGATCTTCTTCTCGAAGCCACCGAGCAGCGAGGCGGGCGACAGGTGCTGGCCGGCGCCGCCCGCCAGCCGCTCGATGCTGGTGACCCGCACCGGAGTGGGTGCCCGCACGCGCAGCGGCGTGCCCCTGGGGATGCTGACCAGCCCTTCGACCGAACCGAAGTACACGAAGCCCGTGTCGGCGGACGAGGCCCCGGTGTTGAAGTGGCTGACCGGCAGCCCGGACTGGACGACGTGGTTCACGACCTGGCCCGTCGCTGGATCGAGCCGCGACAGGCCGTGGCGCGTGCTGAGCCACAGCGAGCCGTCGTCATCCTCCTCGATGCCCATGATGCCGTCGGTCAGCAGGCCGCGATCGACGCCCCAGCGTTCGAAGCGCGTCACACGACCTGCGGCGTCCACGTGTGCACGGTGAATTCCACCGCCGTCGGTGGCTACCCACACCCCGCCGTCGCGGTCGCGACGCAGTGCGGTCACGTGATAGTGGCGCAGGTTGGGCTCGCTCGCGCTGCGACCGTCGAAGCGCTCGCAGGACCAAGGCTCGATGCGACAGCGATTGAGGCCATTTGACCGGGTACCGACCCACAGGTATCCGCCCTTCGCAGGGGACAGCGCCGTGATGTAGTCGCCCGTCAACGAGTCGGGCAGGGCCGCGTCGTGCCGGAAGCTGCGATAGCGCCCGCTGCGGGCGTCGCGCAGAAACAGGCCGCTGCCGCCGACGCCGACCCAGAGTCCGTCTTCTCCGGCGGACAGCAAGGCGCCGACGTAGCCCGGGCCGAGGCCGTCGGCTCGAGCCGCGTCGTGCGCATCGACGCCGAGGTTGCTGCCGTCGTCGGCGAACCGGTAGAGACCTTCGGTCGATCCTGCAAAATACGACCCATCCTCCGTCACGGCGAAGCTGAGTACGCCCGACTTCCGGATCGAATCGGTCGGCGGGCCACCGGTCGGCACGACGGTGCCCGCGACGACGTCGACTCGCTGCGGACCGCCACCGAAGCTGCCCACCCAGGGCTGCCCTGCCGCCACGCGACCCATCACCGCCGTGACGTTCTTGTCGCGCAGCCCGCCGCCGTCCGGGCTCGGCGCCAGCAACCTGAACTCCGGCTCCTCGAGCGGCGCCCGGAATACGCCGCTGCCCCAGGTGCCGACGAACAGCATGTGATCAGTCGATGCGATGCTGAGCTGCGGTTGTGCTGGCAGGTTGCCGGGCGCGCCGATGCTGCCCGGGTGGGCACGTTGCCATTCACGGGTCGCAAGATCGACGACGAGGACACCGTGCGCCAGCGTGCCGATCCACAGCCGCCCGTAGCGGTCGGCATGCATCGTGGTGATGAGCGGCTGCGCGCCCGTATCGCTCGCGAGATCGACGAGTTCCGCGGTGCGGCGCGCCGCGTCGAGCACGACCAGCCCTTCGCGCGTGCCGGCCCAGACACGCCCGTCGGCGGTTTCGTGGATCGCGAACACGTCGTTCAGGCCGCGCGTGCCACCAACCAGTTGCGCGAGCGGGAAGTGTTCGAAGCCGTCGCCCGGGCCGGCCGGCCGGTCGATGCCACCGCCAACCGTGCCGATCCACAGCTGCCCGGACACTCCGCAATGCAACGCATACACCCAGTCGTGCGCCAGGCTCGCGGCGTCGCCATCGGCGTGGAAAAAGCGCGTGAAGCTGCGGCCATCCGCCTCGAGCCGGTTCAGCCCGTGCTGCGTGCCAACCCAGATCCGGCCTTCGGCGTCCTCGGCCACGCCATAGACACTCGCGTCGCTGAGCGACTGCGGGTCGGCCGAATCGTGGTGAAACTGAGTGAACTCGCCCGTGCGCGGGTCGCGCCGATTCAGGCCACCGGTGTTCGTGGAAACCCAGAGCGCACCGTCGCGCGCCTCGTATAGCGCGCGGATGTCCAGGTCACTGACACTGCCAGGCTGATCCGCGTCCGGCAGGAACGGCGTCGCCTGGTAGCCGTCATAACGGAACAGTCCCTCGCGCGAGCCGACCCACAGCAGGCCGTCACGGTCGACGAGCATCGAAACCGCGACATTCGCTTCGAGACCACGCCCCGCGCCGAGCTCCGTGAAGCGGCGCGCGGCGCCGGCGTCCTGCCCGAGCAGCAGGAGCGCGAGCACGGCGACCCGCCATCGCGTGACTCGCGTCAGAAGGACCGTCGTCACGGCGGCTGGCGCTCAGTCGACGAACTCGAACTTCAGTTCCATGTTGCGCAACTGCCCGTAGAGCCGTTGTTCGCGAGTCAATGGCCAGTGCTGGTATAGAAGCACGTCGAGCGGATACCAGAGCGCGACCCAACCCGCGATGATGAAACCTTCGTCGAGGAAGCGGGCGAAGATGCCGGGCAGGTAACGCGGCTCGCCGACGATCCGCGATGCCAGCATGCACAGGGCCAGGAACACCAGCCCGCGCCACAGCGTCGCGAGGCCTTCGCGGCGCAGGCTCGCCTTGTCGTTGTTGCCCTGCTCGATGCGCACGTCGCAGTACTGCCGCAGCGCGGCGCGCGTGCGCGCTTCGAGGTCGGCTGCGCCTTCCTTCGCGGGCAGCACGATCGTGGCGCGGACCGGCCCGCGCGGACCCGGCCGAACCTTGTTCAGGATCCGATCGATCCCCGTATCGGCGTGCGGCCGCCCGGACAATGGATCGGGCTCTGGCGCCTGGAACAGCTCGCGCAGGCTCGCGAGTTCGATGCGGACTTCGTTGGTTTTGCCAGCGGACATGCAGTGTGGCTCCGTTAGAAAATGACCAGCGCGACGCCGAACGCGATCGCAGTCAGCAGCAGTGCGAGCGTCGCGGCCGGCCAGTCGCGGATGACCTCATCGAGGCGATCGAACCCGCGGCTCCCGCGCAACGCGGCTCGTGAACCGGGCTCGATGACCTGGGCGATGTCGCCTTCCGGGATCCGCGGCAACCGCTCAACCGAGCCGCGCAATGCAAACGCGAGGCCGGCGCCGAGTGCGACGGGCCACAGCGCAGCCCACAGGGCTTTCGGCTCGAGGGCCATCGTGGCCGACCCGAGACCCGTGACCGGATACAGCAGCCACGGCAGCACGAGCGCGGCGCCGGCCATCGCGAGCCACGGCACCGTCAGACCCTCGGAGGCCTTGGCTCGTGGATCCTCAGCGCCGCTTTTCGCCAGCCGGCTGAGGAAATGCAGCATCAGCAGAGTGGTACCCGCCGCCGACGCCGCGGCGAGCCAACCGACCACGCCGACGTCGAGCTGGTCTTTGACAGCGAACTTCGCGATTGCACCACCGGTGAACGGCAGGCCGCCCAGGCCGAGGCACAACAGCGCGGCTGGGATCAGCACGGTGGCGCGCCGCGCGGTACCCGTGTACGCGATCACGCCCACCGACAGGAACAGCGCGCCTTTGACGAGCACGTGATGCGATGCGTAGAAGGCCGCCGCGATCCCCGCAGTGGCATCGCCGGCCGCGAGCCCCATACCGAGCACGGCGACCACGACACCCATCTGGCTGACGCTCGAGTACGCCAGCACCGCCTTCGGATGGCGTTGCGTCAGGCCGATCACGACACCGTAGAACGCCGTCACGAAGCCCGCCACCGTCAGCACCAGGCCCCAGTCTGGCAGCGAGTTCGACAACGGCAGGAAGCGGATCAACCCGATGACACCGACCTTGACCACGGCGCCACTCAGCACGCTCGAGGCCGGCACCGGGGCGGCCGCGTGCGCGAGCGGCATCCAGACGTGCATCGGCACGAGCCCGGCCTTGGTGCCGAAACCTGCGACCAGCAGCGCGAGAATCAGACCGCGCTGGGGCGAAGACGCCAGCGCCGCGGCTGCGTCGCGGACGCCCAAGCTGTCGCCCGGGATCTCGCCGGCCAGCATCACGAGTCCCACGAGCAGCACGGACTCGGCCAGCAGCGCCAGCACGAGGTAGATCGAGCCCGAGCGCCACGCGCGCGGCGTCTCATCGTGGATCACGAGACCGCTGGCACCCAGCGTCAGCATTGCCAGCATCGCGTAGAGGCTGACGAGATCACCGGCGACGAACACCCCCAGGCAGCCGGTGAGCGCCATCAGCCAGCAGGCGACGAAGCGGCCGGGATTCGACGTGTCGCGCATGTAAGTTGCGGCATAGGCGCCCGCCGCGATCCACAGCAGCGAGGCGACGCCGAGCAGCAGCGCGCCCGGTCCGTCGAGTTCGAAGACCAGCCGCAGGCGGCCGGCACCGATCTGCAGCGCCGGCGCTTGCATGGCAAAGATCGCCGCCGCGAGCGCGGGAATCGGCGCGAGCACGAGCAACCGCGGCATCACGCGACGCAGCTCGCCCGACACACACGCGAGCAACAGCGCGAGCGGTACCGCCCAGGTGGCGCCCAGCAGCATGGTTGCGGTCGGGTCGCTCATGGCGTGGTCACCGCGAACGCGGGCAGTTCGATCGGCCCCAGCGCCAGCAAGCCGAGCAGCACGGCGCAAAACGACATCGCGAGCGCCACGGTTTCCCGCGAGCGCGCGACCGGCTTGAGCGGCACGATCGGCACGGCGGAGGCACTCATCGCGCGGATCAGGACCAGCATCACGTAGCCGCCCGTCAACAACCCGCCCACGACCAACACCGTGGCCCACCACCACTGGCCGGTGCTGAGCGCCGCGGAGAGCAGCAGCCACTTGGCGACGAAGCCGCCGCTCGGCGGCAGGCCGACCAGCGAGAGGCCGGCGAGGCCAAACGCGAACACGCTGATCGGCAGCGCTCGCGCCACGCCGGCGAGATCGGCGACGCGGTCGTGGCCGAGCGCCGCCGCGATCAGTCCCGCGGCCATGAACATGCCGGCCTTCGCAAACGCGTGCGACACGGTCTGCAGCAGCCCGCCGGTCAGCGCGACGCCGCCCTGCAGTTGCGCGGTCGCAGGATCGAACGCGAGCGGAAACATCAGGAACAGGTAGCCGATCTGCGCGACCGTCGAATAGGCGATCAGCAACTTCAAGCGCTCCTGGCGCAGCGCGAGCACGCTGCCATAGAGGATTGCCGCCGCCCCGAGCGCGGCGATCAATTGTGTGGCCGAGACGCTCCAAAGTGCGGGCATCACCTCGAACCACAGCCGGATCACGAGAATGAACGAGCCCTTGACGACCAGCGCCGACAGCACGGCGCTCGCTGCAGGCGGGGCGCCGGCGTGAGCCGGAGGCAGCCACAAGTGCAGCGGAAAGAGCGCGGTTTTCGCCAGCAGCCCGGCCGTCATCAACGCGGCCGCCGCCCAGGCGGCCGGCTCCGGTTGCACGCGCCCGGCAAGCAGCGTGATGTCGAGCGTGCCGTAGGCGCCGTACAGCAGCACAGCGCCGAGCAGGTACAGCACGGAGCCGAGCAGCGCGAACACCAGGTAACGCAGTGCCGCGGACAGCGTCGCGGCGCGCCCGTCCAGGCAGACCAGCGGGACTGCGGCGAAAGTCAGCAACTCGAGAGCCACGTAGAGGTTGAACAGGTCGCGCCCCATGACGACCAGGTTCATTGCACCCCAGACGGCGATCAGCAGCGTCCAGAACACGAGCGAGGTGCGGGTCTCGGGTTCGCCGGGCTGCGGGCTGAAATCGGCGTAAGCGAACAGGCCCGCCCCAGCGATCACGACACCGGTCGTCAACATCATCACCGCCGACAACGCATCAGCACGCAGCGCGATGCCGAGCGGCGGCGCCCAGCCGCCGACCAGGTAGACGAGCGACTCGCCCTCAGGCAGGACCCGGACCGCGATCGCCGCCGCGACCGCAAGCCCGACCGGCATCGAGGCGAGCGCAATACGCGCCGCATGGCGCCCGCCGCCGACGATCGCGAGCAACACTGCAACGACGGGCCAGGCGGCCGCAGCGATCAGCCACCCGCCGCCCGGCGTCGTCATCGCGACGACGGTTGCCTCTGTGCCCGGCATCAAGGTTGGTGGCGCTCCGGTGACGCATGCGTTCGCGCGGCCGGGCTCAGCGTGGCCTCGCCGCTTTCCTTGAAGAGCCGCAGCAGCAGCGCCACCGCGAGCGCCGTCGCAGCGAACGCCACGACGATCCCGGTGATCACGAGCGCCTGCGGAACCGGATCGCCGCCGACCGTGGACCAGGCGCCGCGCCGCGCGATCACGCCGAACAGCAGGAAGATGCCGCTACCGAGCAGGTTGAACGCGACCAGCTTGCGCAGCGGCTGCGGGTGCGTCAGTGCGCCGTACAGCCCGAGGCCGATCAGCACGGCGGCGCACAGACCGAACAACGTGACCGTGCTCATGACGACCCCGCCGCCCGCTCCGGCGGGCCCGCGACCAGCAGCCCAAGCGCCAATGCGATCGTGAGCAGCATCGGCACCTCGATCAGCAGGATCAGCGGCTTCGCGATATCGACCGGATACGCGAGGAACGCGCCGGCGGCCAGCATGCCCGCAAGGCCGACCGCGAGAAACACGACCGGGCCCGACACGAGCGCGAGGCGCAGCCAGCGCTCGCGGATGGCCGGCGCATCACGGACGCCCGCCATCATGACGAGCAGCCACATTGCAGCGAGCACGGTGCCGCCCTGGAACGCGCCACCCGGGTGGTCGGCACCGGTCCACATCAGGTGGATGCCGAGCAGCACGCCGAACGGCGGCAGCGTGCGCGCGAAGAACGGCAGCACGCCGTCGGCGGGCAGTCGGTGCTTCAGTCCCGGATGGCCGCCCCAGCAGCGGTCGGGTGCCAGCGACCAGACGCCGATCAGCGCCAGCACCAGCACGAATTTCTCGAGCAGCGTGTCGAGTGCACGAAAGGCCATCAGCACACCCGTCACGGGATTGCCGACACCGGTCGCAGGCAGCGCCGCGATCGCCTCGGGCGCGAGGGTCGGCGCCACCTCGGGTAACGTGAGCACGACGGCGGCGATTGCCGCGGTCACGAGACCGCAGCAGATGGCGGCAAAGACGCGCATTGGCAAGCCCGGGCCCGCGCCGGATCGCCTCTCGGTCACGCGCAGCGTGGCGGCAGCGCTCAGCAGCAGCACGCCCGTGAGCCCGCTGCCGATGGCCGCTTCGGTCAGCGCGACGTCGATCGCCGCGAGTTGCACCCAGACCAGCGCCAGCAGCAGCCCGTAACTGACGAAGCCAACCGCAGACGCGAACGTGCTGCGTGCGACGATGGTCCAGCCGGCGGCGCCAAGTACCAGCACCGCGAGCGCGACCTCGAGCACGTGAACCAGGCTCAACCGCGTGACTCCGCGCGGCGCGCGACGCGTGCAACCATCTGCCCGACCGTCGCGCCGGCCAGCAGCACCAGCAGCCACACCAGCAGCAACTTGAACGCTGCGTAGAGACTCCCCGACTGCGGCAGCAGGCCGATCACGATCAATCCGAGCCCGACGTTGTCCGCCTTGGTCAACGCGTGCAGGCGCGACAGCGTGTCGGGGAAGCGCAGCAACCCGACCACCCCGGCGAGGAAGAAGATTGCGCCCGCCGTCACCGCGACGATCGTGAACAGGTCGAGCAAGGCGTTCACCGGCTGCCACCCTCCCCGGCGTCCGAATCGTCTTCCTGCGCCGCGGTTGCATTCTTCACGAATGCAATCGACGCGAAGGCCGCCAGCATCGCCAGTGTCAGCGCCACGTCGACGACCGCAGGAATGCCGCGTGCCACGCTGACCAGCAGCAGGCTCGCGATGCCACCGGTCCCGAGCAGCTGCGCGGCCATGATCCGATCTGCATCGCCCGGACCGTAGAGGATGCGGGTCAGGCCCACGACGACGGTGATCATGATGAAACCGGCGGCCGCGGCCAGGAACTCCGGGCTCATGCGGCGCTGCCCAGGGTGCCTCCGAGCGCTGCGACCAGCAACGCCTCCTCTCGCTGGAGCTGCTCCGTCACGGGCTGGTCGACGTCGAGGCAGTGGTAAACGAGCGCGCCGGATTCGTCGCTGCCCGCGGGCAGCGTGCCGGGCATCAGGCTGGTGACCGCCATGAACAGGTTGCGCGCGGCGCTGGGCGGCAAGGCGACCGGGTAGACGACGTAGCCGAGCTTGAGCGGCATCGCAGGGCTGAACGCGCGCCGCGCAATGTCCACGCCCGCGACGACGGATCCCCAGACGAAGCGGATGAAGAGTCGTGCGAGCGCCATCGGTCGCACGCGGGCGGTACCGGGGTCCGGCGGCAACAGCAGCACGCTGGCCCAGGCGGCCAGCGCCGCCGCACCGATGCCCGGCAGCACATCGGCAAGGTCGCCGCCTGTCATGATCAGCCAGAGCACGTAGTACCCGAGGCCGCGGAAGAGGATCGCTCGCCGCGATCGGTCTTGGAAATTCTGGCTCATGGATTCGATTCCCGCGCCGATGGTAGCAGCAGTGCCGGGACCGGGGACTCAGGGATTCCCTGAGGCGCTCTCTGCCGGCGCCGACGGCTCGAAGAAGCGCCTCGCGCCCTCGTGCACCGGGATCGTAATGCCCGTCTGGGCTCGCTCTCGCGACAGGCGCGCCGCAAGGACCCCGCCGCGATCAGCCGCGGTCGCATAGAGGAGTCCGAGCGTCGCGGCCACCGTGGCTTCCGCGACATCACTGCGAGCGACCAGCAATGCGGTGGCTGCAACGGTCCGCACGGCAGCGACCTGGCCGGGATACGTGCGCGCCGGGATGCTGAGCGGGACGAGCCCGTGCAGGTCGACTTCGATGCGGGCGGCCTGTTCGGCATCAAACCCGACCAACCGTAACGGCGTCGCCGCGGCAACCCCCTGCAGTTGCTGCCACGGTGCCGAAACGACCTCGATGACGGCGTCGAGATCACCCGCCGCGAGTTTCGCCAGCGAAGTCGCGGCATCGCCATCATGGACGTGCGCGAGGCCGCCGACATCGACTCCGGCCAGCGAAAGCAATCGGAGGGCCGTGTGACGCGATCCTGAGCCTGGACTGCCGAGCGCGACGCGGCGGCCGGCCAGGTCGTCGATCCGCTCGATGTCCGAGTCCGCCCGCACGACGATGTGGACCGGTTCCGGGAACAGGCTGGCGGCGGCTCGCAGGTGGCTCATCGGGCCGGTCGCGGCGAACACTCCTTGACCGGTCACCGCAGCCGCGGCGACGTCGCTCTGCATGACCCCGACGCGCGCCCGCCGGGACTCGATCAGGAACGCATTGGCCACGCTGCCTTCGGTTGCCACGACGTGGACTGGGGTCGATTCCGGCAAGCCGCGCGTGACCGAAATCAGGAAGCGCCAGTACTCGCCGCCCTTGGGCCCGGCCGCCACTGCCACGCCTTCGTGTTCGCGCTGCAGGCGCAGGTTGATGTTGCGCAGCGCGCGATCGATCTCCTCGGTGATGATCTCCCGATCCGCGCCGCGCGCCTTGGGTGACTGCATGACCAGTTGCGCGAGTCGCTGGACGAGCTCATCGGCACCGGGCGTCCCGCTCGGCGCTGCGCCGGCGTCCGTATCCAGGCGCTGCAAGGACTCTTCGGCTGCGACCCAACCGTCGTCGGTCTTGCGATAGACGAGCGAACCGTGACTGCGGAATTCAGCGCTCGGCTCGTGACGGCCCGGGCCGAGTCCGAAGATGCCCTGGTCGGTCGCGCCGAGCGCGCCGGCGATCAGCGCCGGGCTCAGCGACTCCCAGTCCGAAGGGTCATAGGCGGCAACGAAGCGGAGCACGGCGTTGAAGTAGACGATGGTCTGCCTCGCCCCATCGTCGGCCGGGCGGTACGGCGCGCTGCCCTGCCGATTGAGCGTTGCGACCTCGACGAGCGGCTGGCCGAAGACGGCGTCGAGGCGCGCCTGCACGTCGTTCGTCAGCGCGTCCGGGTCGGGCCCGCGCGCGCAGCCGGCCAGCACGGCAAGGAACAGCATCGCGATGAGTCGCAACGTCGGCAGCACGACTCTCAGAACCCCAGCATCGGCAGCGAGAAGAACGCCTGCAGCACGAGCGCGTTGGCGATGTCGGCAAAGAACGCGCCGACGATCGGCACCAGCAGGAATGCCATCGGCGCGGGCCCGTGGCGCTCGGTCAGCGTCTGCATGACGGACATGCCGACGGCCGTGGTGGCGAGTCCGGCCGCGACCTGCCCGCCGCTGATCACGGCCGCGTCGTAGTCGTTGCCCATCAGCCGCGAAGTGACGAAGTAGGCGAAGGCCGCCGTCGCCAGCGCATTGACGACCACGATCAGCAGCAGCGGCCCTGCGAGCGTCGCCAGGTCGAGAACGCGCATCGACATCAACGCCATGATCAGGAACAGCGACAGCGAAACGCTGCCGACGGCCTGCACGGCGTTGTCGTTGACGCTCTTCAGCCCGAGCAGGCTGCCGGCATTGCGCACGATCATGCCGATCAGCAACGCCCAGAGAAAGCTCGGCAACAGCAGGCCCGTGTCGCGCATGAGGTCCTGCAGGAACCGGGCGCCGGCGATGCAAACGAGGCATACCAGCAGCACGAACAGCAGCTGTTCGGCCGTGATCGGCGCCAGCACGGCAGCCTGTTGCGGCGACTCGCGAGCAGCGTGCGCGCCGGCGTTGCCGCTCCGCGCCCCGCTGCGTCGCATTACCCGCTCGGCGACCGGTCCGGCGAGCAGGCTGCCGAGGATCAGGCCCGCCGTGGCCGCGGCCATGCCGAGTTCCAGCGCGCCCTGCAGGTTGCGAGTCTCGGCGAAACTCGTCGCGTAGGCCGCTGCGGTGCCGTGGCCGCCGATCAGCGAAATCGACCCACCGAGCAGGCCCACCAGCGGATGCAGGTCGAGCGCGCTCGCCATCGCGAGCCCGATCGCGCCCTGCATGATCATCACGGCGATGAACAGCCCGATCAGGATCACCAGCTTCCAGCCGCCGCGCATCAGCGAGCGCACGTCGGCGCCGAGCCCGAGCGTGGCGAAGAACGCGAGCAGCAACGGATCGCGCGGCGAATCGTCCATCGCGAACTGGACGTCCGCGACGAAGCCAGCGACGGCGAGCAGCAGGGCGAAGAGCACGCCGCCGACGACCGGGACCGGGATGCTGTAGCGCTGCAGGAACGTGGAGCGCTGCACGATGAACTGGCCGATGAAGAACAGAGCCGTCGCCAGCGCCAGCGTCGCAAGCAGGTTGAGATCCAGTGTCTTCATGCGCGACTTTCCGCGTCGCCGGTGCCGATCGTGCCGAATCCGGCGGCACGGGCATAGTGCTCCTCGGCGGTGGCGAGGCTGGCGGCGCAGAAGCCCAGGTCGCGCAGCAATCCGTCGGTGAGGCGGTAGACCCAGGCATGCACGACGAGGCGTTGCCCGCGATCCCAGGCCTGCTGGACGACCGTGGAGCGGCACAGCCGTCGCGCCTGCACAAGCACGTTCAATTCGCAGAGGCGATCGAGGCGCTCGGCATCGCCGGCCAGCTGATGCAGCGGCTCGCGATAGAGATGCGCGACGTCCCGCACCGATTGCAGCCAGTTGTCGACCAGACCCAGTTGCCGCCCTTCCCAGGCCGCTTGCACGCCGCCGCAGCCGTAATGGCCGACGACCATCACGTGCTCGACCTTGAGCACGTCGATCGAATACTGCAGTACGGACAGGCAGCTGAAGTCGGTATGCAGGACCAGGTTGGCGACGTTGCGATGGACGAACAGCTCGCCGGGCGCGAGGCCGACGATCTCGTTCGCCGGCACGCGGCTGTCGGAGCAGCCGATCCACAGGTAGCGCGGTGCCTGTTGCGCGGCGAGCCCGGTGAAGAAGCCGGGTTGGCGCGACTCCATGCCGGTCGCCCAGCGGCGGTTGTTGGCAAGCAGGACCGGCAGTTCATTCATGTTGTTCGCCGCCCCTCGAATTGGTGGGCCCGGTAGGATTCGAACCTACGACCGAGGGATTCACGTCATCCCGGGATTTCTCCCGGGCGTGGACTATCTCTTCACCCTCGGCCAAGTGGCCGGTCGGGTGCGGGACGCTCGACGCCTGTCATTAAGGGCACTGCAGCCCCCAGGTAGTCTCTGCACCTTCCGCCGGTGTACCGGCGGCTTGGCTCAGGGTTGCCAGCGGCTCGCGCCGGTGAGGTTTCCCTGAATTCATCCCGTCCACTCCGCGGATTACGCCGCGGAGGCACCTTGCTGATGAGTCCCCTGCACTAACCGCTGTGCTACAGGCCCAGGCCCCGGATTGTACAGATCGGCGCGGCCTCAATCAGCCGGTTCGATGCGCAGCAGTCGCCCGTTGTCTTCGTCGGTCAGCAGGTAGATCAGCCCGTCGGGACCCTGCACGACGTCGCGGATGCGCTGGTCGATCACGCCGCGCAGCAGGACTTCTTCGCGGACGACCTTGTCACCGTCGAGTTCCAGCCGCGAGAGCTGCTTGCTCTTGAGCCCACCGACGAACGCATTGCCGCGCCAGTCCGGGAATCGGTCCCCGGTGTAGAACAGCAGGCCGCTCGTCGCGATCGAGGGCACCCAGTAGTGCACCGGCGGCTCGATGCCAGGCGCAGTGGGTGATTCGCTGATCGTCGCACCTGAGTACTCGACGCCGTAGCTGACCTTCGGCCAGCCGTAGTTGAGTCCCGCCAGCGTCCGATTCAACTCGTCGCCGCCCTTCGGCCCGTGCTCGTTGGTCCACAGCTCACCGGTCCCGGGATGCAGCGCTGCGCCCTGAATGTTGCGGTGCCCGTACGACCAGATCTCCGGCATGGCGTCGGCACGGCCGACGAACGGGTTGTCGGCCGGCACGCTGCCGTCAGGCTCGATGCGCACGACTTTGCCGAGATGCGAGTCGAGCGTCTGCGCGCGCGCGCGCTCCGAGTTGCGCTCGCCCAAGGCCACGAACAGGCGGCCGTCGCGCGCGAACACGAGCCGCGACCCGAAATGGTGACGGCCAGGCACGGTCGGCTGCTGGCGGAAGATCACCTCGACGTCGGTTAGCCCGCGCTCGCCGAGCTGGCCGCGAGCCACGCTGGTGCCGTTGCCGCCCTCGCGCGGCTCCGCATACGAGAGGTAGATGAGTCGGTTGCTGGCGAAGTCCGGATCGAGCGCGATGCCGAGCAGGCCGCCCTGCCCCGTCGCGTCCACCGCGGGGACGCCGTCGAGCGCCGGGCCGACCGTACCGTCCTTGGCCACGACGCGCAGCCGGCCCGGCCGCTCGGTGACGAGTGCGCGTCCATCTGGCAGGAACGCAATGCCCCACGGATGCTCGAGCCCCTCGGCAACGGTCACCAGCCGGACGCGAGGCTGCTGCTCGGCGGGTGTCGCGTCCTTCGCCGCGCACGCGATGGAGGAGGCAACGACGATCAACAGGGGTGCAAGGCGCAGCGCGAAGCGGGGCATGATCGGGTGACTCCGGGGCTTGGGCGTAAGCTGCATTTTCGCACTTCGACCCGCCCCGGAGTCACCACTGAATCAAGGCGCCGGCGGCGACCCGGCCGCCGCGGGCGGCAGCTTGCGGCCCTCGACGACGTAATAGATCAGGAACGCGAGGCCGACGCCGGCCGGGATCAGCCCGAAGAATCGCACGTCCTCCCCGGCCACGGCGCCCAGGGCCACGAACAGGCCGATGCCGATGAACAGCCAGATGAGCCCGGGCAGCAGGTAGCTCGAGCGCCGCGGCGGCTTCATCGACAGGTAGAACGACTCCGGCAGCTGGGGGGCCTCCATGCCGCGCTCGATCGCGGCCATGCGCTCCTTGTGGTTGGCTTCCACGATGTCGCGCCGCCGCCTGTAATCGACGATCGCGAACACGATCGGGATCAGCAGCGACATGAAGATCGCGGTCAGGGGGATGAATACGGCGATTGCGTCTTCGTTCACGAGCTCGGTCTCCAGGGTAGATGCTGGTTATATGCAACGGACGGCCCCAGGGTTGCAGTGGGCCGGGTGCAACCTTTGTCCCGACCCGGGCGTATAAATGGCCATGGACGACGGAATCGAACGCCAGCTGGCCGCGGGCCGCCATGCCCGCGCGTTCGATCTCGTGGTCCCGGCGTACAAGGACCGGGTTTTCCGCCTGGCGTATTCGATCCTCAAGGACCGGGCCGCGGCCGAGGATGCCGCACAGGAGACCTTCGTGCGGGTCTGGAAGGCGTTGCCGGGATTCGACGGTCGGGCCGCGCTTGGCACCTGGATCTACGCGATCACGCGCAACACCTGCCTGATGGAACTTCGCCGGCGCCGGCCGACCGTGTCGTTCGACGATCCGGACTCGACCGAGGCGCAGCACGCGGCCGCGAGCATCGCGACCGGCCCGGCCGAGGATCCGGAGCGCGACAACCTGCTGCGGCTCGTCGAGGCGCTGCCGCGCAACCAGCAGGAGGCCGTGCGCCTGTTCTACCTCGAGGATCGATCCTACGAGACGGTCGCGGAGCAGCTCGGCATGCCGCTCGGCACCGTCAAGAACCTGTTGCACCGGGCGCGCAAGCGACTCATGGAGGTCGCGCGCC
>Ga0105106_10000650_pt1 | contig 24536 bp, 24 predicted proteins | sample PPLLaktember2015_5_FD_79109 | JGI IMG/M metagenome (GOLD analysis project Ga0105106, IMG submission 79109) | Freshwater sediment microbial communities from Prairie Pothole Lake near Jamestown, North Dakota, USA - PPLs Lake P8 Core (1) Depth... | ecosystem: Environmental > Aquatic > Freshwater >...
CAACCCGGACAAGCACCCCGAGGAAGACGGGTGTGGTCACGTAGGAACCCCACGTCGTGGAGAGCTGCAATGCTGTGGCAACGGATCCGAAGTGATAGACGAGTGCAGCGGGATCTTTGGGTTTCTTCCAGACGACGACCAGTCCGACGCCGAAGAAAAGAGTACTGACGAGGATCACCGACAAGAGATAAAAGGTTCCATAGTAGTGCTGCAGAACGGCTTGTTCGATGCGTGGTCCAGTCGCGCCCGCAATGCTGAGGATTACGGTGTCGCCGATCCGGCAGCCGTCCAGCACAAATTCCAGATCTTCGACATACTGGAGGGGGTGCCCGTTCACGGCGAGGAGTGCCTCGCCATCGTGCAACTGCTTCGTGAATGATTCCGCGGTGACCATGGTGCAAAAAACGGTATCATCCCAGGCGCTGATGACGATCGGCAGTCCGGGCTTCGCATTGATCTGCACGATGCCCACACAACAGAGGATGAAAGCGACGACATCGACGAGGATAATCGGAATGCGCATGGGCGAATATACACATTCATTTGTTCCTTCGCCAGCACATTGCATTTACACCTCTTTTTTGGTATACTATGCCGGAATTTTCCCCGGAGACAATGGCACCGCAGGAGGAAGCCGGCGAGAAAGTCGTCGCATCGAACCGGAAAGCCCGGCATGAATACGCAATTCTCGATTCAATCGAAGCCGGCCTGGTCCTGACGGGAACTGAAGTCAAGTCGCTGCGCCAGGGAAACGCGAGCATCGCCGAGGCGTTTGCACGGATAGCCCGAGGCGAAGTCTGGCTGGAAGGAATGCATATCAGCCCGTATGAACAGGGTAGTTACGCCAACGTCGACCCGCTGCGCACCCGAAAACTTCTCCTCCACAAGAAAGAAATCCGCCGGCTTCTCGCCCGCAGCGGGGAACCGGGTGTGACGCTCATTCCGCTCAGAGTATATTTCAAGAAGGGTGTCGCAAAGGTACAGCTCGGCATCTGCAAGGGGAAACGGGCGTACGACCGCCGCCAGGACATCGCACGCCGGGAAATCGAACGGGACCTCAAGAGGACGTACGCACGGTAGATGAACGAACAGTTTCCACCGCTGAATGAACAGATGGATGTGATCCGGCGAGGAACAGCCGAGATCATCCGCGAAGAAGACCTTGCCCGCAAGATCGAACAATCCCTCAAGACGTCCACGCCGCTCCGTGTGAAACTCGGCTGCGACCCGAGCCGGCCCGATCTCCATATCGGTCACTCGGTTGTTCTGCGCAAGCTCAGGCAATTCCAGGATCTGGGGCATCAGGCAGTGCTCATCGTGGGCGATTTCACGGGCATGATTGGCGATCCTTCAGGACGAAGCAAGACCCGCCCCGCATTGACACTTGAAGAAACTCGCAGAAACGGTCAGAGCTACTTCGAACAGGCAACGCGTATCCTGTCCACCCACAAAGTTCAGATGCTGTATAACTCCGATTGGCTGGGGACATTGAGCTTTGCAGACGTGATTACGCTGGCCAGCAAATATACTGTTGCCCGGATGCTGGAACGCGATGACTTCGAGAAGCGCTACCGCTCGGGCGAGGCCATCAGCGTGCACGAGCTTTTGTATCCGCTCGCACAGGCGATGGACTCTGTCGCAGTCCGCGCCGACATCGAACTGGGGGGAACCGATCAGAAATTCAACCTTCTGGTCGGACGGGACATCCAGCGGGAATACGGTCAGGACCCGCAGGTGACTCTGACCATGCCGATTCTTCCCGGTACCGACGGTGTCGAGAAGATGAGCAAGTCGCTCGACAACTTCATCGGCATCAGCGAGACTCCACAACAAATCTATGGCAAGACGCTCTCTATACCGGATACGGTGATCTACGACTACATGCAGCTGGCGACCGCGATTCCTCCGCCGGAACTCGCTGAAGTCAAACGGCAACTCGAGAGGGGTTCGGTCAATCCCCGTGACCTCAAGCGCCGCCTTGCCCGGGAGCTGGTCGCGCTCTACCATGACGCCGCGGCGGCCCAGGCAGCCGAAGAAGAGTTCGACCGGATTTTCAAGAAGAAGGATATCCCCGACGAGATGCCCGAGGTCAGCGTCACGACTGAGCGCGGCGCGGCCGGCATCATCCGCATGCTCGTGGAAGCCGGTATGGTGAAGTCCAACAGCGAAGCCCGCCGGCTGGTTGAGCAAGGGGGCGTCAGCGTTGACGGCGTGCGCGTCGACGATCCGGCGACAAACATCGTTCTGAACCATCCGGTGGTTCTCAAGGCAGGCAAAAGGCAGTTCGCCCGCATCACCGGCTCACAGGGCTGAGATCACAACGGCATACCGAAAAGAAAGGAAAACACGAAATTGTACGTCCCGACAAGGATATTCTTCACAAAGGGGGTGGGCCGCCACAAGGACTATCTGCAATCGTTCGAGCTGGCTCTTCGCGACGCTAAGATCGAGAAGTGCAATATTGTCACCGTGTCGAGCATCTTTCCGCCAGGATGCAGACGCATCCCCACAGAGGATGGTCTGAAGGCGCTCCAACCCGGACAAATCACGTTCGCGGTCATGGCCCGCAACGCCACCAATGAGCCGAACCGGCTGGTTGCGGCATCAATCGGCGTGGCGACACCGGCAGACAACACCCAGTACGGCTATCTGTCGGAACATCACCCATTCGGCGAGACCGATGAAAAAGCCGGCGAATACGCAGAAGATCTCGCTGCGACGATGCTTGCGACAACATTGGGTGTCGAGTTCGATCCGAGCATGGCATGGGACGAGCGGGAAAAAGTATTCAAGATGAGCGGCAAGATCGTGAAGACCTTCAACGTCACACAGTCTGCCGAGGGGCACAAAGACGGGATCTGGACGACTGTCATTGCCTGTGCGATCCTTCTTCCGGATTCTCCCACCCCATAGAGATGCGAACGCCCCGCCGTGTTCTACACGGCGGGGCGTCTGCTCTTCCGGCCAGCACTAACCCACCATTAGTTGAACATAAGCCGGTAGTCGTCATAATTGTTCATCACATTCTCCACGTACTTCAGCGTCTCTCCCGGATTTCGAAACCACCCGCATCTCGGACGGTCCTGGGACCACACCGAGCGGTGCAACTCCTGATTGCTGGGTGAAAGAAGCGGCAGCGCACTCTTGACGGATTCCCAGGCCATCGGGTCCTGATGGAGGTGAGCCGCCAGCTCCTGTGCATCAAAAATGCGCCCGATACCGGCGTTATACGCGGCCAAGGCAAGCCGGATGCGATCGCCCTCATCTGCCTCGGGAAACAGATTGTAGAGCTTGCGCAGATAGTACACGCCCCCCCGGATGTTGTCATTCGGGTGCGAAATGTCCTCCACTTTGAATATCCTGGAGAGCTCTTCGCTCGTGACCGGCATGATCTGCATCAACCCCGCCGCTCCGCGATGGCTTACCGCGGTCGGTGAAAACCCGGATTCCTGCTTCATGGTGGCAAGCACGAGCCGCCAATCCAAACCATACCGTTCGGCATTCTGCTTGATGATCGGACCGTACACCTCCATAAAAGCCTCGGTGTGCGGATCCATCGAGTCATCCTCGGGCTGCGCCTCGGCATTTGCCTGAACCGTGTCGGCAAGGACGGTGTCCGCCAGTTGTTCATTGGCCAGTACACCGTCGACCTGTGCCATGCTCCCGTAATCCGTGACATTCTTTCTCAGTGCACCGTCAACAAAATGGGTGCATCCGGAGAAGACCAGGAGCGCACACACCGACAAAATGAGTATTCTAGAGACCATCCGGTTTCCTCCCGATGTGGGACTCTTCCCTTGAGTAAAGCAACCGCCACACGTTCTGCGCACCGGAAACCTGCGACCGGGGTGATGTCTGACTGCTTAAGAAAGAACGAGCAGAAAAGGGTCAGTTCTCTTTGTTAACGCCAATTGCTGCCTGATTGTTCCGCTTTAGCAAAAATCAGCGAAATGATCTGAAAAATCGCTGTTCGACATCCATAATCTTGTTGACTCGGCCTTCATGACGCCCGCCCGCAAACGGGGTTTCCACAAACGTTCGCACGATACTCTTCGCGAGCTCCACCCCAACAACCCGGCTTCCGAGGGTCAGGACATTGGCGTTGTTGTGCTCGCGTGCGCTGCGAGCGGTAAACTCGTGCGCGCAGCACGCACCGCGTATACCCGGAACCTTATTGACAACCATGCATGAACCTGCTCCAGCGGCGTCAATCATAATCCCCAATTCAGCCTGTGCATCGGCCACCGTCTTTGCCACCATGTAGGCAAAATCGGGATAGTCGCACGGCTCCTCCGACAGCGTTCCGACGTCGATGACACGCGCGCCGACAGACGGAAGATACTCTGCTACGGATTTCTTTAGCGCGAATCCGCCGTGATCCGACCCTATCACCACACGCAGCCCTGCTCCACCCGGCACCGCCGTGACTCCGGTGGTCTCTGCGGACACAACGGGAAGATCCTGCCGGACGATGCTGATTCCCCTGGATGCAGCCAGCTCAGCCGCAAGTGCGGTAACAACCGCATCGGCAGGAACGGAAATCCGCCGGCCTCCACGGGCAATCTCTGCGCGCACTGTCTGTTCACTGACGACGGTTCGTTTCATGGTTACTCTATCGGCAATGCTTCCGGATGCACGATCTGCAGGGTCACCGGGGCCGTCCCGTGTGTGATCAGCCCGATGCGCCCGGCCGCCTCGAGCGAGAGATCGATCACCCGGTCATCCTTGAAGGGCCCGCGATCATTGATGCGCACGACGACCGACTGCCCGTTTTCAACGTTTGTGACCCGCACCGTTGTGCTGAACGGCAATGTCCTGTGTGCTGCCGTGAGCGCATGCATATCGTACACTTCACCGCTTGCCGTCGGTCGCCCGTCAAACTCGTCGGCGTAGTACGAAGCAACACCCGAGAGTTGGTGCACGCGAGGGTCACGTCCGACGGTCGCAGTGTGCGGGTCCGACCTGAAACGCGGCGAGGATGTGCCGCATCCCATCACGGCAACCGCACACAGCCCCACTCCTCCAAGTGTCAGTACAAACTTCATGGATTACAGATACTCGTGCATCTGTTTGCGTTTGAGGTAATCAGCGACGTCCTTCACATCCTGCGAACGCCCGCGTTTGCACACCAGCAGTGCGTCATCGGTGTTGACGATGATCAGATCCTCGACGCCGATCGTCGCCACAACTTTGTCGGGTGAATAAATGTAGGAGTTTTTCGTATCCTTCTGGATCACTTTCCCGGTAATCGTATTCCCGCTTGAGTCCTTCCCCGACTGACGGTAGACCTCGTCCCACGAGCCGATGTCGCTCCAGCCAAAGTCGCCCGGGATGCAGTACACATGCTCGGCCTTTTCCATGACTCCATAGTCGATGGAGATCCCGCGCATGAGTCCGTAGGCCATTTCGACCGTCGGCTGGTAATAGGGCGTTCCAATCGTCTGGTCGATCTTCATCAGCTCCGTGTGGAGTTCTGGAAGGCAGCGGCGAATTTCTTCGAGAATCACGTCAACACGCCAGACGAACATGCCGCTGTTCCAGAGGAAGTCGCCGCTTGCGATGAACTGTTCGGCCGTCTGCTGGTTCGGCTTCTCGGCAAAGCTCTTCACTTTCAAGACGCCGCGCCCGTGATAGGGATTGTTCGGGCCCGGCTCGGTGAACACCTGGATGTATCCGTAACCTGTCTCGGGATGCGTGGGATGGATGCCGATGGTGAGCAGGCTGCGTGAGTCCGCAGCCGCACTGACTGCCACATCAAGAAGACGCAGGAATTCCTTGTCGTCGCCTATCACATGGTCGGCAGGGAGCACAATCATCACGCCTTCCGGTGCCCGGCGCCGGATGTGCAACGCGGCAAGGCCGATACACGGGGCGGTGTTCCGGCCGATCGGTTCATCAAGGATGTGTTCCTCCCTGACGAAGGGGAGCTGCTTTGTCATCAAGACATGCTGGAGGCGGTTGGTGATCACAAAGATGTCCTGCGCCGGCACTTTCTGGGCGAGGCGCCCGGCGGTGTTCTGTATCATCGTTCCCTTACCGAGGATCTCGAGGGCTTGCTTGGGGCTCCGTTCGCGGCTGCGGGGCCAGAATCGCGTTCCGACTCCGCCAGCCATGACAACGCCGAACACTTGTGTCATCGTGGACTTTCAGTTAGTGTGTGTCGTGGTCGCCAAAAAACAAGCCGCCCTGCACGTCTGCAGGGCGGCCTTGTGTGTTATGCCATCCTCGCCGCGCGAAGTCTGTTCAATGCGCGACGCAACGACGCTTCCGCTCTGACAACATCAAGTTCCGGGTTGCGGTGCGCAAGCCGCTGCTGCGCACGGTCGCGCGAAGCCTCCGCCCGCGCCACGTCGATGTCACCCGGACGCTCGGCTGTCTCGAGGAGCAGCAATACCGTGTTGTCACGTACCTCGAGGAAACCCCCACTTGTCACAAACAGGTGCTCCGACCCATCGGCTGACCGTATCGTAACACGGCCTGGCTCCAGCGCCGAGAGGAGCGGCGCGTGCTGGAACAATACCTGGAATCCTCCCTCAACGCCGGGAGCGCCCACACTCACCGCCTGCGTGCTCAACACCGCGCGTTCCGGTGTTATGACTTCCAGGGCAAAGGGCTTGTCAAACATGAACGGACTCCCCCTTACGCAGCGATCAGTTTCTTGGCCCGTTCTACGGCCTCTTCAATCCCGCCAACCATCATGAAGGCCTGCTCGGGAAGGTCGTCGTACAGCCCGTCGCAGATGCCTTTGAACCCGCGGATAGTGTCCTCCAGCTTCACATACTTGCCGGGGATATTCAGAAACGCCTCGGCAACAGAGAACGGTTGAGAAAGGAACCGCTCGATCTTCCGTGCACGGGCAACCGTAAGCTTGTCATCATCGGACAACTCATCCATGCCGAGGATGTTGATGATGTCCTGCAAATCCTTGTACGTCTGGAGTATTTCCTTCACACGCTTGGCCGTCTGGTAATGCTCATCTCCTACAATCTGGGGATCGAGTATGCGGGAAGTGGAATCAAGGGGATCCACCGCCGGATAGATGCCGCGCGCTGCAATATCCCGACTCAACACCGTTGTCGCGTCAAGGTGCGAGAATGTGGTCGCAGGCGCAGGATCGGTCAGATCATCGGCTGGTACGTAGATGGCCTGCACCGAGGTTATGGAACCCCGTTTCGTCGAAGTGATCCGCTCCTGTAGCTCCCCCATCTCCGTGCCAAGGGTCGGCTGGTATCCCACAGCGGACGGCATGCGCCCTAACAATGCTGACACTTCAGAACCGGCCTGTACGAACCGGAAAATGTTGTCAATGAAGAGGAGTACATCCTTGCCCTCCTCGTCGCGGAAGTACTCGGCCATGGTGAGCGCCGTGAGCCCCACGCGCTGGCGTGCGCCGGGTGGTTCATTCATTTGGCCGAACACCAGGGCAGTCTTCTCCAGCACCCCCGATTCTTTCATCTCCAGCCAGAGGTCATTTCCTTCGCGTGTACGCTCCCCGACACCGCCGAAAACCGAGATCCCACCATGGTGTTTGGCTATGTTGTTGATCAGCTCAAGAATAATCACAGTCTTCCCGACACCCGCCCCACCGAACAGGCCGGTCTTGCCCCCCTTGCTGTACGGTTCCAGCAGATCGATGACTTTGATGCCGGTTTCGAACATTTCCTGGCGCGTGATCAAATCTTCAAACGCAGGTGACGGACGGTGAATGGGATACATCTTCTCGTGTTTGATCGGGCCAAGGCCATCAATACCTTCACCGATGATGTTGATCAGACGTCCGAGTGTACCGGGGCCGACGGGGACCATTATCGGCCCGCCGGTATCGACGGCCTTCATCCCGCGGGCCAACCCGTCTGTAGAGTCCATCGCTACCGCGCGCACGCGGTTGTCGCCTAGATGCTGCTGTACTTCAACAACAAGCTTGTTACCCTCATTGCCTGCGGCGGGCAGCGGAATCGTGACTGCATTGAAAATTGACGGGGGGGTGCCTGCGGAAAAGTCGAGATCAACAACCGGTCCGATGACCTGAATAACAACACCTTCGTTCATACAGGATCCTCAGTGTGGAAAACGAAAGGTCGGGATTTCGTTATTGATAAATAACTTACGAAAACACACTTAAAGAATCAAGAAAGACAACGCCGATATCTCATGATGGCTTCGACAATCGGCTTCGCGTGCGACCGTCCGTTCTCAACGAATATGCGGTTTGTGTCCTTGCCGGCTACCACCGATCCGGCAACAAACAGACCGGGCACATTCGTTTCAAAGGTCTCCAGATCGGACTCCGGTGCAAGCGTCGCGGCGTCAATCCGAATCCCGGCCTTCTGGAGGAATGAAGCATCGGGCCGGAAGCCAATGAGGACAAAGGAGAAGACACAGGGGAGCAGGCGGGTGCCATCAAACATACGAACAACCACACCTTCCTTGCGGAATTCCTCCACTATGGCCTGGAAGATCCCGGTGATTTGACCGGATTTGAGCCGGTTCTCAATATCGGGGAGCACCCAATATTTCACTCCCTGACTCAGCGCCGCACCGCGGTGCACGAGCGTTACCCGGGCACCATGACGATAGAGGTCAAGGGCTGCTTCGACCGCTGAGTTGCGCCCCCCAACAACGACGACATCGGAGCCCGCATACCTGAATGGTTCATCATAACCATGCAACACCTGTGGCATATTCTCACCGGGGACCCCCAGGCGAGCAGGGTGATCGAAATACCCCGTGGCAATAATCACCGAAGGCGCCGCATACTGTATTCCAGATGCCGTGGAGGCTTCGAAGCCTCCATCCTCCTTCCGCCGGATATCGATAACTTCTTCGTGCGTGCGGACATCAAGGGTGCATTGACGCACGACGCGTGCGTAATAGTTGAGTGTGTCAACGCGCGTCGGACGAACGCCGGAGATCACGAATGGCACGTCCCCGATCTCGAGCAGTTCGGGAGTCGAAAACCAGACCAGATTTGTGGGAAACCTCCGGATGGCGTCCGCAATCCCCCCCTTGTCGAAAACAACTGTTGAAAGGCCCGCCCGCATTGCCTCAATAGCACAGGATAATCCGGACGGACCTGCCCCGACAACGATAAGATCGAATACCGGCTTCATGTCTGGATCTTCCCGACCTTGGGATTCATGACAACATGACGGACTTGTGATCGCATGTTCTCCGCATCCTATGCTATAGACGGCCGCAGGATCCCGCCCGGCCTTGCGGAAGTCTGCGTGCCGTCATCCACAACGACGACTCCATTGACGATCACGTACGGTATACCATCGGGGAATTGATGCGGGTCTGTAAACACCGAACGATCGTTGATCGCGGCATAGTCAAACAGGACAATATCCGCGGCTTTGCCTTGGGCGATGATGCCGCGGTCTTTCAATCCCAGTTTCTCCGCCGGAAGCGACGTCATCTTTCGGATCATGTCGGGAAGCGACGTGATCTTCCGATCTCGCTGATAGCGCGCGATTGCACGCGGGAATGTGCCGTACGATCGCGGGTGAGGCCAGGAACCATCGTCCGGGGAATGCGGCCCCGCGTCCGATGCCACCATGGAATTCTTCCACGCGAGCACCATTTCCGTACCTGCTTCGTCCATGCCGAAGCCAACCATGCCCACTCCGGCGTCTTCGCGCAGTTGGAGGGCAACGGTGAACTCGTATGGGTCGCAGGATTCTTCAACCGCGATCTGCTGGATCGTCTTTCCCTGATACTTCTTGCCCTCTTCAGTCCTGACACTCGAGACGAGCACCGAATCCCACGAACCGAGACCATCGACTTTGCGCTGCACCTCGGTGCGCAGCCGTTCGCCCAGCGCCGGGTCCTTCAGCCGTTCAAGGAACTTCGCTGTCCCTCCGTCGCGTGACCAGAGCGGAAAGAGATTCGTCAACCCGGTATTGAATGCGACATACGGATAACGATCGACGTGAACATCGAGACCAGAGGCAAGTGCATCGTCAAGCATGCGCAATGCGACCTCTTGCTTCGGCCAATTGACTTTGTTCTGTGCCTTCAAATGAGACACCTGAAGACGGGAGTTCGATCCCTTGGCAATCGCTATTGCTTCCTGAAGCGCCTCAAGCACCCGGTCAGCTTCGTTCCGCATATGCGACGCGTACAGGCGGCGGCCCGCCGGAAGTGCACTCATGATCTCGATGAGTTCTTGTTCGGTCGCAAAACTCCCCGGTGTATACTCGAGCCCCGTACTCGCACCCCAGCAACCATTCTCCACCGCGAGTTGTGCTGCATCCTTCATCGCGGCCATCTCGTCCCCTGTGGCCGGGCGATCGTCGAATCCCACTACCACCGCCCGCAATGTTCCCAGGCCGACCATCGAAAGAATATTCTGCGTGGTCCCATGGGAGGCGAGGAGTTTCAGGAATCCATCCATCGTGCGGTATGGACACTCAAAACCGAACGACTCTTTGAAATGCTGGAGTGATTCGGCCATGCCCGTACCCCCGATCGGAGCGGCGGATTCGCCGTCCTGGCCGGAGACTTCGGTGGTGACACCCTGCCGGACTTTGCTGGGCGCATACGGATTCTTTAGAAGGTCCAGATCCGTGTGCGAATGAATGTCAACAAATCCGGGCACAACCTTCAACCCGCCGGCATCAATCACCCGTGCAGCGGCGGCCCCTGACAGGTTGCCGATTGCAGCGATCACGCCATCACGGATTCCCACGTCGAGCCGGCGCTCGACAGTTCCGGTTCCATCGATCAACATACCGTTGAGTATCACGAGGTCCAGTGCCGGCCGGGCAGACATGGGTGCGGTCGCACATCCGGGGAGCAAAGATGCTGCGCCCGTTCCTGCCAGGATTGTCAGAAAAGATCTGCGGGTGAGAAACGTCTCCATAATCGTGTCTCGGTTGTCGAAAGGGGTATCAAATGGTTTGCTGCGTGCTAGTCAATATAGGCCGAATAGGAGGGGTTTGCAAGAAGTGGTGCAGGTGAAGTTCCAAGCCGATAGAGGCCGTTTTGAACGGGCAGATGGTTTGACCATCTGTCGGGATTGCCAACACGCAGTGTAGGTAATTACCACACAATCTGGTCATTTCCTTTGTTCCAGCGCCGTGAAAAGCATCTATAAGTTGTTATATATCAATAAGATAAGGAAGTATGCTATCATCGGGCATAGGATTTGCGTTTGTGTCTGCCGATGCTTCATCACATATGTTCAACCACAAATCAGAGGAAACCATGTTCGATCTCGATGACCCCCGCTCATGGACCTACTTCACGAACTGGGTTCTGGTTGCAGTGGCATTCGTTGCCGCGCTCTTCATAGGGTTCGGTGTGCTTCGCGAGAAACGCGCCAGGAAGGTATCCCCTGCACATTCAACGAGCGACGCCCACACGCTTTTCCTCCCGGACCTCGGACTGACGATGGCGGACGGTGGCGAGAAGGTCCCCGATGAGAAGTCAAAGAAATCCAAGAAACCGGCCTGACCTCCGCAAAAGAGCACGAGGACACAGCAATGCGATGCCCCTTTCTCCGCGAAGCACAGGTGAAGTACTGCCGTGGTTCGGCCTTCCGCAAAATGATCGTCTGTGTGCCCGGTCAGGCGGATGCGGACCGCTGTACATCACCCGACTTTATGAATTGTCCGGCCGCACTACCGCTCACCGATTCACATGCCCACGATTCACACTGTCCGTTCCTCCAGGAATCGCTTGTGCAGTACTGCGCCGCAGCATCCGTCACGAAATACATCCCGTACACCGAGGCGGAACTTTCACATTGCGGAACTGATAGTCACAAGTACTGTGAACTCTTCCTCACGCTTGCACACCCCGAGCGCGCAAGTTTCTCTACAGTCGCCTCAACGGGAACCGACGCAGGTGATACGTCTCACGAATTCCTCGTCGACGGCATTCGCGTCCCAGGGTGGCTCGGGTTCTCCCCCAACCACATGTGGATCGACATCGACAGCGATGGACTCGTCCATATCGGCATCGACGCCTTTCTTGCCTCGATGCTTGACTCCATCGACCGCATCACGTATGTGACGACCGAAGGCGTCCACCGTCCGACCGTGGTGCTGACCATTCACGGTGTCGATTTGCAGATGGTATTCCCCCATCCGGTTCGCGTGAAAAGCTCCAATCTGTACATCCGTACGCATCCCTCGACGTTGCTGTCGGATCCGTATGCACTGGGATGGCTGTTCGAAGGAACGCTCGTCGGCGATGACCCCGCGGCTGCTGCACAGGCAGTCAAACGCGAGTTGCTTTCGGGGAAAGCCGCCGCCGAATGGATCGAGTCGGAAATCCGCCGCGTGTCACAGATGGCGCATGCACTGTCGAATGCTCCGGATCTCCAGGGGGAAGTCGCCATGGCTGACGGCGGCACAGTGGAACCGGGGTTCATTCAACACTTGAAGCGCGATGACATGCTCCGCATCTTCAATGAGTTCTTTGCTCCGTATGCAGAATGGAGGGATTCAGAGTGAGCTTGAAGGGTCCAATACTGTTTCTGTGCGGGGTTCTGGCATCCCTTGCCATCGGATGGTTTGCATTCCCCGCCGCCCTGTACCGGACTGAGCCACAACCAATGCCTTTCAACCATGCCATCCACACGGGCGAACAGAACGGCATGACCTGCGACATGTGCCATGAGTTTACCGAGAACGGGAGCTTCAAGGGCATACCGGCTGTCACGAAATGTGCAGATTGCCATTCTGCACCCATCGGTTCGACAGAGTCCGAGAAGGTGCTCGTCGAGCAGTATGTGACCCCCCAGAAGGAAATCCCCTGGAAGGTCTATTCGCGCCAACCGGACAATGCGCATTTCCCCCACGCGGTGCATGTGAAGAAAGCGGAGATCACCTGCGACGTGTGCCACGGCCCGCATGGTTCCGGCTCCTCACTCCCAGAGTACCAAGTGAACCGCATCAGCGGGTACAGCAGGGACATCTGGGGAAAGAACATCTCGGGGATTCCCTCCCAGCCCTGGGAAGGCATGAAAATGGACCGGTGCGTCCGATGTCACGCCGAACGCCGGAGAGACGACAGCTGCATTGATTGTCATAAGTGAACGAGAAAAGATCCATGAAAATAACACGAAGAGAATTGCTGACATTTGCGGGTGGATCTCTCCTCGGCGCCCTATTCACGCCCATCCCATGGAAGCTCCTGGACGATAGCTCGATTTGGACGCAAAACTGGTCACTGATCCCCGGACTCCCCCGTGGTCCGGAGACATTCACCGCCACCCGATGCGCTCTCTGTCCGGCCGGCTGCGCCGTCAGAGCACGGCGCATAGATGGACAGCCCGTCACGCTAGCCGGCATTCCCACAGACCCGTTCAAGAACGGAGCGCTCTGTCCCATGGGCATCGCAGGACATCATCTGGCCTTCCATCCGCTGCGGCTGCGTCAACCCTTTGCGTTCACGGGCAAAGGTCCGGACGCAACTCTGGTCCCGGTCGGTCTCGATGAGATTGTGTCAGAGGTCGCCCGGACAATTCAGGATCTATCGGCGGCTTCGATGCCGGGTAGCATCGCCATTCTTGATCAACGGCCTGGCAGGGCGGTCTCCGGAATGTACCGGGAGTTCATGGGTATGTGCCCGCAGGGAACATATATTGTGCCCCCGGGAGCTGAAGAACCCACGCTGGCTACCCTTCAGAGATTGTGCGATTTCAATGAGGCGTTGCCCTGCTTTGATCTCGAGAACACCGGGGTCATCCTCAGCTTTGGGTCTGACCTGCTCGACGGGTGGAGCTCTCCCAGCCACACTGCCGGCCTCATACGGAACAGGAATCAGAACGGACTGAACCTTATCCAGGCGGAAGGCGTCAAATCCCGGACTGCGCACCAGGCAAACACCTGGCTCCCCGTGATCCCGGGCACGGAAGCTGCCCTCGCTCTTTCCATCGGCCACGTGATCATCCGGGACGGCCTGCATCCCCGGGAAATCGAAAAGGGGCTCTCGGATTTCCAGACGTACAAGAACCTCGTTGCCGGATTCCCGCCCGATGCCACCGCGGCTGTGACCGGTATTGCCGCTCAGGCAATCACAACAACAGCGCACGCCATCGCTTCCGGCCCGTCAGTTGTTATCGCCGGGTGCAACCCCGCGGGCGGTCCGTTCGACCATGCCACCGAGACAGCGATTGCGGGGCTCAACCTGCTTGTTGGGAACGTTGGCCGGAAAGGTGGCATCACCCTTCGCGCCCGCACCCCTTCGGCTGAAGCATCAACTGTGCCGGCGGTTGCCCTGGCAAACGTCCCGGATCATTCGATCCGGCTGCTCTTTGTCGACGGCGCCGAATCGGGAAACATTTTCCCCGCGTCCTTGCTCAGACGAAAGCTTACGCCTGACGGCGGCACAGTTGTCCTGATGTCTCCGTATCTCTCTCCGCGATCGGCTGGTGCTGATTATTTGATACCGTCACCGGCCGCATATGAATCGATGGAGGAAATTTCCACTCGATCCGGGGCAAGCCGATCTTCCTTTGCACTGTCCCTCCCGTTGTTGAGTCAACCCGAGGGGACAGTCGATCCCGTGGCATTCCTGGCGAAGGTCGCTGAGCAGGCCGGGCTTCCAGTGCCGGGACTGACATCCTCGGAAGCATGCCTCAAGCAGCGTGCCCACGATATATGGGCATCCAAACGGGGTTCGTTGACAGCGGCGGCAGACTCTGCTGTGACCCCGGTTCAGGGTATGTCGGGAGAAGAGGATTTGTGGAAGGGGTTGTCGGAAGGAGGATGCTGGATTGATGGAGAAGAACAGCGTGCTTCTACCACCCGCCGTTCGATCCTTGGTTCAATCACGCCGGGACATTTCCAACCGCTGACTGCACCCGTGAAGCCGGCCCCGGGCACCTTGAAGCTTATGGCTTTTGGCTGGAGGAACGCGACGATGACCGCCTCGGTGGCACCGGTGCTCAGCAAAATCTTCCAGGAATCGCACCTCCGGAGTCTTGGCGGAAAAGTCCACCTCAATCCCTCGACCATTGCCGCGCATGCGCTCGTTGACGGCGCCCGCGTGAGCATCAGCACCCAGTCAGGAACGGTGACAGCCGATGTTGTTGCCGACCCGGCGATCATTCCCGGTGTTATCCACGCCATCGTCGGTCCGTCTCCCAACAACGCCGCTCCCACGGATCAACCCGAGGCGGAAGGACTGCTCGGCCTGTGCGTTGTAGGTGCGGACGGTACATGGAGAATCACTGAAGCGACGATTGCGAGAGCGTAACACAATGGAACAGACTGCACAATCCAAATCACAGTATGGCATGGTCATCGATCTTGACCGCTGCACAGGGTGCGGCGCGTGCATGGTCGCATGCGCGGTGGAGAACAACGTTGCACCGGCAGAACAGAAGGCGACGGATCGCACGGGGAACACCTGGTTGCGCGTCTATACGGTGACCAATGGCGAGGAGTTCCGCGACCTTGACACCGTATTCGTCCCGATGGGCTGCCAGCAATGCGGTACGCACACACCATGTGTCTCCGTCTGCCCGCAAAACGCCGTGGAAGTCGACCACGCGACGGGCATAGTGGCGCAGATTCCGCAGAGGTGCCTCGGATGTCGTTACTGCATGGCAGCGTGCCCGTACCACGCACGGTATTTCAACTGGTGGGATCCGCAGTGGCCGAAGGGCACAGAGTCATTACTCAACCCGGACGTTGCCCCCCGGATGCGCGGCGTTGTCGAGAAGTGCAATTTCTGTCATGGGCGCCTCCACACGGCAAGGACGAAAGCAGCTGCCGAAGGAAAGAAAGGAATTGAACCCGGCGACTACATCCCCGCGTGCGTCGAAAGCTGTCCCTCACAGGCAATCGTCTTTGGAGACCTCGCGGATGAGTCAAGCACCGTGGCACAGCTGAGCCGGAGCAGTGACACGTTTCAGTTTCTCCCAGGGCTCGGGACCGCGCCGAAGGTGTCTTATCACTCAGCGAGGGAATGGGTCCGGAAAATGGCCGCGCGGGTACCGACGGCGTAATCATTCACCCCCATCCATCAGGATGGGAATGACAGCCCCGCCGTTCACGACGGGACACTGAGGAACATGATAATGGATCAGCAGTTCATACCCAGAGGATTGCAGCGGACTTCGTTCACGCGGTTTGTAACATGGATTCTCCCGTGGATTCTCCTGCTGGGCATCGGTATCTACGCAATGTATCTCTGCCTTGCGGACGGTCTGTACCACACCAACATGGACAACAGGTTTGCCTTTGGACTCTGGATTTATCTCGATCTTACCATCATTGCCCTTGGTGCGGGCGCCTTCTTCACCGGCTTCCTCCTGTATATCCTGCGGAGGGATGAGCTCAAGGCAGTCATTAACAGCGCTGTCGTTCTCGGACTCATCTGCTACAGCGGCGCCGTCCTTGTGCTGATGGTGGATGTCGGACAACCTCTCCGCGCATGGTTCACGTTCTGGCACCCCAACACGCACTCAATGCTCGCGGAAGTTACGTTCTGCCTCACCTGCTACCTCACGGTGCTCGTTATCGAATATCTGCCTGTGGTGTTGAAGAACCGGAAGCTGAGGCAAATCCCGCGGTTCCTGGTGTTCGAATTCGAACTGCACAAAGTCATGCCGGTCTTTGCGGGTGTCGGTACATTTCTATCATTCTTCCACCAGGGCTCCCTGGGCGGGCTGTACGGGGTCCTCGTCGGCCGTCCGTTTTCGTTCCGCGAAGTCCTGGGGATATGGCCGTCCACCTTCTACCTCTTCATCATCTCCGCAGCGGCTGCCGGACCGAGTTTCGTTCTGTTGACCACGTGGCTCGTGCAGAAACTTTCGGGTAAAAAGGTGGTGAAACCCGAAGTCATGCAATTCCTCGGCAAAGTGTCGGGGTGGATGCTGATCGTCTATGTCCTGCTGAAGGCCATCGACACGCTGTATTGGATCAATCACACCGTGCCGGCAGAGGGAGGGCTCGCGTACTCGTTCTACACCTCGCAGGGGTTCGGCACATGGATCCTTTTTGCAGAGATCGTTTTTCTTGGCCTCGTCCCCGCCCTGGTGTTGTTGAGCAAGCGGATGCGGGAGAAGTCTGCGGTGCTGGTCGGGGCGGCGATTCTCGTCTGTTGCGGTATCGTGATGAACCGTTTTGTCATGACGATACAGACCCTCGCATTGCCGACATTGCCTTTCGATCTGCTGATGTCGTATGTCCCAAGCTGGCAGGAGGTTGCGACTTTCATGGCGGTCGTCGCCTATGGCGTTCTGGTGTATTCTCTTTCGTTTCGGTACATGACCCTCTTTCCCCAGGAAAGAGATATGCGTCAATGACAGTGGAGGTGCATCGTGTTCCCGTTCATCTATGAGTTTCAGTGGACCCCGTACCATGTAGTATTCCTGGGGCTCTTCTTCTCCGTGGTTGGGGTGATCCTCTCTGCCGTGTCGCTTGCATTGCTGCGCGCTTTCAAGACACTCCGTCGCAGACGTCATGAGGCCGTGCAGTGGGAAGCGGAATTCGAAGATCTCCCCGTCGCTGCGCGCACGTGCCGGCACCAAATCGCGGGTGAAGTCGCACACAGGACCTGCAACCATGAATTCGACTGCCGTACCTGTCAGGCGCATCAAGCTTTTCTGGCCAAACTCTCTCCTGAGTTGGCTCCGGCAGGCACACAGGAGTCTGTCTTTGGTTTCTCTTTGCCCCTCGACCGCTACTACCACCGCGGGCATACGTGGGTAACGTATGATGGCGACGGGATCTACACTGTCGGGTTGGATGACTTCGGCAACCGGATGATTGGAACGCCGGACTCCGTTGAACTCCCCGCCGTGGGTGCCACATTGAGTGCGAACGGCAGCGGCTGGCTGATCAAAAAGGGGCGGGCAGCACTTCGTATCCTTGCCCCCATCGACGGCGTGGTGGTGGAGACCGGATCCGCAAAAGATGGATGGTACCTCAAAGTGCACGGAGGGGAACCTGAAGTGGAAACCCGTCATCTCTTGCGCGGCGAGGAGATCAAACCGTGGATCCTGAGAGAGCTGGAACGGCTGCAGGGGGCTGTTTCACCGGCAGGCGTGGGTATGACTCTTGCCGACGGCGGCGAACTTGTTCCTGATATGTCGAAACACGCCCCGCATGTCGATTGGGACGGTGTCTGGGGAGAGATGTTCTTGCAGGCGTGAAGAGGGCTACTCCCTCTGCACGTTGTACTTTTTCAGCCGGTCATACAGGGTTGAGCGGTCAATGCCAAGGATGGACGCCGCCTCTTTGATGTTCCCGTGCGTGCGCTCCACCGTGGCGGTGATGATATCACGTTCTGCTTCCTCCAGTGTGATATTCGCCGGCACGTTCCATGCCGCTTTGCCCTGATCCCGCCCCGTGATGAGAAACTCCACATCTTCATCGGAAAGTATCGTCGTCTTGCAGGTGACAATCGCCCGCTCAATGGTATTCTCCAGTTCACGGACGTTCCCGGGCCATTCGTGATCCATCAAGATGCGTAGTGCGCCCTCTGAAATCCCGTTCACTTTCTTCCCGAGTTCATGCGAGATTCGCTCGACGAAGCTCCGGGCCAGGAGCGGGACGTCTTCCCTGCGCTCCCGCAACGGCGGTATCTGGATGCTGATCACGTTCAAGCGATAGAAGAGGTCATCGCGGAACTTCCCCTCGCGGACTGCGCGATCAAGATCCAGATTCGTTGCGGCGATTACGCGGACGTCCACTTCAATTTCTTCAGTCCCACCAACGCGGTAGAATTTCCGTTCTTGCAGTACGCGCAGGAGATCCATCTGCAGTTTCGATGAGATGTCACCAATCTCGTCCAGAAAGAGGGTCCCCCCATCGGCCATCTCGAATTTCCCTTTGCGCTGTGACGATGCGCCGGTGAATGACCCCTTTTCGTGGCCGAAGAGTTCCGATTCAAGGAGTGTCTCAGGGAGCGCTGCACAGGAAACGGTAATGAAAGGCTTCGCGGCCCGGTCCCCTGAGAAATGGATGGCGCGGGCAATCAATTCCTTGCCTGTGCCGCTTTCCCCCTGGATGAGCACCGTGCTGCGCAATCCGGCGACATCTCTCACGAGATCAAAGATCTTTCCCATTTTCGGACTTTTGCTGAGGATGTCGTGAAAACTGTATTGTTTCGTGAGTTTTTTCCGGAGAATGGAATTCTCCCTCTGCAGGTTCTTGACCCTGATAATCCTGTTGACGAGAAGGGATATTTCCTCGGGATTGCAGGGTTTGACGATGTATTCCTGTGCCCCTTCCTTCATCGCTGTGATCGCAGTATCCACCGTCGCGTACGCAGTCACGATTATGATGGAAGCATCAGGATGAATCTTCCGGATTTCCATCATCGTCTCAATGCCATCGATGCCACCGGGCATTTTCAAATCAATGAAGTAGATCGCATAGTCGAGGTGGGTGGCCTTGACGATTGCCTCCCCGCCCGACACTGCGGTATCGACGTTGTAACCGTCCTCCCGGAGCCATGCTGCGAGCGACTCGCGCATCACCTCTTCGTCGTCAACCACCATGATATGCCAGTGATTCATACGGTCCTCGTCTTTTCCTCAACAAGCGTGATGCAATTGCTGCACAATTCCGTGCCTTTGGCGTCCACCTGCCGGACGTTGTTCGAGAGCGACATCGGACAGCCGGTGTCCGCGCAATGCGTCAGGCCGACCGTGTGTCCGACTTCATGCACCGCCTCCTTCACGGCCCGTGCGAGGGTGAGGGAGGGGTTGGGAGGCAACCCGTAGAATTCCTGCCGCAAACGAGCCACCGATACAACCGCGGCGGGAGCACCCAACTGGGCTTGCCCGAGTACAAAGCTGAGCATAGGAATGAACAGGTCCTGGCTGGAAATCGCCAGGAGGCTCACCGCATCAGGCGGCACACGGGCGACGAGTTGACGCAGGATGTGCGCGGAGCTGTACTGTCCGCGCTGCGGGTCAAAGGCGTATTCAGGCCCCGGCAACGAGGGCAAGCGCTTCACTTCATGCCCGTACATCTGCCGGAGGCCGTGCTCAATTGCGGTCAGGATGTCTTCCTCAATCCCGCCCAGTGCAACAATATACATCGATTTCACAAGACCCGTTCCGGCGCGGAAGGCACAACACCCTGTGCAACCTGGACGGGTTCGACGGGCAGCGTCACCTTGAACTGGGCTCCTTGACCCACGGTGCTGTGCACTTCGATGTCACCTCCGTGTGCCTGTACAATGCCGTAGACCACGGCAAGCCCGAGGCCCACGCCTTTGCCCTCCCCCTTTGTCGTGAAGAAAGGAGTATACAGTTTCGCGAGATTTTCCGGCGCAATACCGTCGCCGGTATCGCTGACCTCGAGGACCAGCGAATCGTCGGCTGGGTCGTGAGAAGTCCGGACCGTCACATGTGCGTTGGCTTTGTTCTGGGTGGCTTCGGCACCGTTCATCACCAGGTTGATCAGGACCTGCTGCATCTGGGAGGCATCACAGGTAATGAGTGGGAGTTTTTCGTCCAGCTGAAGATCCATCGCGACGCCCATCAATTTCAACTTGTGCCCTATTAAATTGACCGTGGTCCGCACCACGGCGTTAAAGTCCGTGTTCGCATGCTGATGCGGTTTCGATCGCCGGGAGAACGCAAGCAGGTCCTGCACGATCCTGCCCACCCTACTGGTCTCGTTGACCACCTGTGTCAGGTACTTTTTGAATTCCTCGACTCTTTGCGGCGGTATGCCGTCCTCCTTCACCATGCGCTGCATCAGCATGGAAAGGTTCAGCACCCCCGAGAGCGGGTTGTTGATCTCGTGTGCAACACTTGCGGAAAGCTGCCCCAGGGAGGCAAGCCGGTCGCTGCGCAACAGCTTCTGATGCGCAGCCTTCAGCTCTTCAGTACGTTGCTCTACTTTCGTCTCGAGTCCCTGGGTGAAGTCGTTCAACTGGCTGATCGCCTCGTTCAGTCTCACCCGCATGGTGTCAAAAGTCTGTGCGAGTTCTTCGAGTTCCTCCGATGAACTAATCTCGACCGGTTTGTCGAGGTTCATTTTGCTCACCGCTCGGATTCCGCCGATGAGCTTCTGAATCGGCGCCGCCACATACCGTCGCGTGAAGAAAATAATAAAGACCGAAATCAGGAACACCAGGATTGCGGAAACAATAAGCACCCGTTCCTGGACGGTGCTGATTTCTGCATCGACAGTGCGCAGGTCCAGGGCAACGTCAACGACACCCAGGACGTTCAACTTCGCGGGATGGGCATGACAGTCCGCATTGCTGCAGGCAGGCTCGTTGTACACGGGAGTGACGATCTCGAGGACGCGCGCGCCCTCCGGGGAACGGAAGACACGCGTACGCGCGGGCATATCCACCCGCACGAGAGGGCTCCCTGATGCGTGGCAAATCGCACACGCCTCTGCTTGCTTGTCAACCTTGGCTGAATCGCCGGGTGCCGTGGAGAACATCACCCGCCCCTCTTTGTTGAAGATGCGTATGCGGTTGATCCCCTGCTTGGTGGCAATCGTCTGCATGATATCATACGCCCGCTCCCGTTGATCGGCAAGCATGGCGTGCCAGGTCGCGCTGACGATGCTCCCCGAAAGCTGGTCGGCGCCCGTGATCATTGCGTCCAGCAGCTGACGCTCCTGGGTCTTCATGTGGATGATCCCTGACGCCACGCCGACAAGCATCACAATCACTGTCAGGGGTATCATGAGTTGCAGAGAAAGCTTTCGCGGATAAAGGTTCATAGGGGGGTGCCGTGCATTTGTGCCTGCCCGATCACCAAAATGTACCAAAAAAGATTGAGAAATCCATGAGCAGATGGCCGAAAGGGCGTCGGGGGGCTCTACCATTGAAGTTCAGAGGATGCGAAGGTACATTACAGTCCCAGCCACAGTGCATGAGCCGCAACAATGAGGATTCCAATTTCCAGACAGCCGCGGAGATGACTTCCTTGAAACCCAGAATCGCCGCCGTTACACTTTTCGCCATCGCAATGGGTTATCTTGAAGCCGCAGTGGTGGTCTACCTTCGTCTCCACTACTATCCAGATGGGTTTGTGTTCCCTCTGGTGGTCATGCCACAGAGCATTGTCATTGTCGAGGTGGCCCGCGAGGTCGCGACAGTGATCATGCTGGGCGTCATCGGATGGGTGTCCGGAAAGGATTTTCTTGCCCGGTTTTCATACTTCTCGATCGCATTTGGGGTCTGGGATATCTTCTACTATATTTTTCTCAAAGCCATTCTTGACTGGCCCGCCTCCCTGTTTACCGACGACATCCTCTTTCTCATTCCACTCCCGTGGGTCGCTCCTGTTCTCGCTCCGGTTCTGGTCTCGCTGTGTCTTATTGTCGCGGGCATTGCAGTCCTTATTCGAGAGTCGCGTGGGCGGCCGGTGCGGATTTCGCGGGTTCGATGGCTGCTCATCTGCCTTGGCGGAACACTCGTGCTGGCGTCTTTTCTGGTGAATGCTGATGCGGCGATGCATCAACAACCGCTAGCCTCATTTTCGTGGTATCTCTTCACTGGTGGTATGCTTCTGGGTTTGACTTCCTTTGGGAGTGGGTTGAGGTAACAACGCAGAGGCCGGTCCTCGCCTCGAAGGGAGAACCGGCCTCTGTCTTGATCCTGCCGCCACGAAAGACGATTACTTAATCTTCTCCATCGTCTTCTCCTTCTGCTGTCCATACTGCTTCTGCTTCTGACCTTCCATTTTCTCGACTTTCTTCTCAGCCTTCTCCTGCATCATCTCTCCCTTTTTCTCCATTTTCTCGCCCTTCATGTCCATCATCTCACCCTTCTTTGGGTGATGTTTCTTCACTTTCTCCGCATGCTTCTGCGTCTTCTCGACCTTCTTTTCCTGGGCGAACAAGGTCACTTGGGCCCCAACAAAGACCACGCAAGCAGTACTATTCCGAGCTTCTTCATAGCGAGCACTCACATGTGTTAGGGTTGGTTTGCTAATTTTCCTTGGCACCTTCTTCGATCCATTTTGCCATAAGTCTCAGCTGATCTCGCGGAAGAGCCACAACGGTCGAAGTATCCGGAGGCATCCGATAGTGGGGTTGATCGGTGGCGCAAACGATATAGAGCCAACTTTTCGCAGGCTCCTGGGCAACAACGAGCGGCTTCTTCCCCGGATACGTACGGGCATTCATCAGTGTTTCGTACGAGTGGAGCATGATCCTCCCCCGACTGAGATCAGCATTGTGGCATTGTACACATCGGGAATTGAGGACCGGTTGGATCTGTTCCCGATAGCTTACGGGCTGTACGGTCTTGTGGCTGCATCCGGCGAGAAAGGAAGCAACGAGCACTATCGCAAGCAAGCGCATAATTGGCCTCCCGGGGCATTTGTGGTGTGTGGCAATCGACCCGGCGAGAATCTACCAATGCCGAGGGCGAAAGTCAAGGGTTCGGATTGCCACATCAAAACTTGAGCCGTGATTACATCGTTGCTTCAATCGGACAATCGACCCGAAGGAGCCTGCGCTGGCAGAGGAAGGTATGATCACACCGAACGCAGAGGAGATCCGTCGACGAACGGTCGGAGCCATTTAATACGTGGCTTGACATTTTCGTTTGAACGCACGATTATAGGACATCCGCAGCAACAAACTCTCGTTCCACTCCCATGCTATTGGAGGCCGGAAATGAAGCGTCTTGCACTAGTTTCAGCTCTGTTGTTCTTCGTCGTGAGCTTCTGTTTTGCGCAACAGTGGACAATCGCCTGGAAACAAACCACAGTTCCCTATCTCACCCTCCAAGACATCACAGAGATGGGCACAGTCAAGGCCGGGTTTGATACAGACAAGGATGGATGGGGGGAAATACTCTGCTCGTGGACGGATCTCGATACCAATGCGGTTTTGATGTATGAAGCCGACGCCAACAACTCGTACAAACTGGTCTGGTCGTGGGTCATTCCGGTCGAGGGCGCTACCTACGCGAACTTCACGGTGGGTGATCTCAACAACAATGGCATTGTCGACATCGTCGTAACATTTCCTTCATCCCCGACAAACGATCCCAATCCCTCCCGAGTCTGGGTATTCGAATGGAGCAATGTTGTGGGGCAGAACGCGTACGGCTTTCTGAACAGCACGACGGGCCTCTACGAAGCTTCCAGTCAATGGAATTTCGATTCCGCGCCGAGCTATGACTTCCGCCCATACAGTCTCACCATTGAGGATATCGACAAAGACGGAAAAAACGAATTGATCACCGGCGTTCGCGTAGCAGGTGCTTCAAATCGTGAAGTCATTGTTACTTCCGTCGAGGGAGATTTCGCTGGCTTCGTTGTCTGGAGCAACGAATGGAAGTACTCTCAAAGTTTCGGAGGCTCGAACTACAGCACCACTACCGGCGATCTGGACAACGACGGGAATAGAGAGATTCACATGTTCATCTGGAACTTCTTTTCGATGAGGATTTTTGAGTGCACCGGCAACGGGCAATTCACCGAGGCATTCGCCGTTGATGAGCTTTATAGCACCCAAGGTATCGATTTCGGAGCCCTCGACGGCGTGTGTGTGACCGATGTCAACAAGGACGGCATCAACGAGATGTATATAGCCGGGACGGAGCCTGTCAACAAGGTGTTCATTGTCACGGGAGTCACGGAC
>Ga0105106_10000653_pt1 | contig 24481 bp, 22 predicted proteins | sample PPLLaktember2015_5_FD_79109 | JGI IMG/M metagenome (GOLD analysis project Ga0105106, IMG submission 79109) | Freshwater sediment microbial communities from Prairie Pothole Lake near Jamestown, North Dakota, USA - PPLs Lake P8 Core (1) Depth... | ecosystem: Environmental > Aquatic > Freshwater >...
CAGAACTCTCTGAAAGTAGAAAGTAGAAAGTAGAAAGTGAAAAGTGGAGAGATGGACCCTTTCTATTTCTGTCCTTTCCTGGGCAACGCCCTCAACGCGCCTGTCGAAATTCCGCCGTCAACGAGGAGCGTCTGGCCGGTGACGTACTCGCTGGCATCAGACGCCAGGAACACCACAGGGCCTTCGAGATCGCTTGGCTTGCCCGGCCGCCGCATCGGAATGCGATCGACGAGATAGGCCACCCATTCGGGATCCTCGTACATCACCTTGTTCTGTTCGGTCTTGAACCAGCCGGGCGCCAGACAATTCACCGTGATGCCGTGCGGCCCCCAATCGTCTGCGAGGCTCATGGTGAGCTGGCGAATGCCGCCGCGGCTCGCGCCGTACGGGCCGAGGCCCGCATAGCCCATCACCGATGTGACCGAGCCAATATTGATGATGCGCCCGCGACCCCGGGTAATCATTTCCCTCGCCACCGACTGCGCGACGAAAAATGCGCCGCGCAGATTCGTGTCGAGGATGAGATTCCAGTCGTCCCACGTAACGTCGACTGCCGGCTTTCGCACGTTGCAGCCGGCGTTGTTGACCAGAATGTCCAGGCCTGGGTACGCGCCGGCGGCATCCCGCACCATTTTCCGGATGCTCTCCTCGTTGCGCACGTCGAGTTCGAGCGCGACGGCGCGGCGTCCCATGGATTCCACTTCCTGTACAAACGGCTTCAGGGAATCAAGCGTTCGGCTCGTTACTACAAGGTCGGCGCCGGCGCGGGCCAGCGCGCGCGCGAAGGTCTGGCCAAGTCCTCGGCTCGCGCCGGTGACGATGGCCACTTTGCCAGTAAGGTCGAAGAGTGAATCGTGCATTTGGCGTTGGTAATGTGATTAAGGCTGAAGAATCACCTTCATCAGGTTCTTGTCGCCGGCATAGAGCCGTTCGAATAGTCCGGGCGCATCTTCGAGCGGCGCCCTGAGGCTGACGAGCGGATCGACGTTGATGGCGCCGCGGGCGAGCAGATCGATGCATTCAGGAATCTCGCCGCTCGACGCGCACGATCCCAGAACCGAGATTTCGCGGCTCACCACTTCCTGCAGCGGCAGCTCGACCTTCGGCGAGAGGTTGCCGATGAGCACGACTGTCCCGCCCTTACGAAGGCTCCGAATGGCGGTCAGCACCGTCTCGGTATGACCGACGACCTCGAACGACGCATCCGCGCCACGGCCGCCGGTGAGCTCGCACACGGCTGCCGGCACGTCAACCTCTTTCGCGTTCAACGTGCGTCCGGCGCCCATCCGGCGCGCGAGCGCCAGCTTGTCGTTGTCTACATCGACGGCGACGATGTTGCGACAGCCCTTGTCTTTGAGCACCTGGATGACGAGAACGCCGATCATGCCCGAACCGACGACGACGGCCGTGTCGTCAGGCTTCGGAACGTGCCGGCTGACGGCGTGAACGGCGATCGAGACGGCCTCGATCAGTGCAGCGCGTTCGAACGGCAAACTGTCGGGCAGCTTGTAAAGAATGCGCGCGGGCACCGAGACGTATTCTGCAAACGCGCCGTGCCGCCGGTAATCGCCGCACGAAACGCCGAGCACCGTGCGATTGTCGCAAAGGTTGATTTGCCCGCTCCTGCAGAAGCCGCACGTGCCGCACGACACCGTCGAATCGAACGTCACGCGGTCGCCGGCCTTGAAGCCCTCGACACGGCGGCCGGCCAGCTCGATGACGCCCGCCGCTTCGTGTCCCATGACGAGCGGGGGGATGCGGCGTCCGGTCGATCCGTCATAGCCATGGATATCGCTGCCGCAGATGCCGCAGGCCCTTACGCGGACGAGCACGTCTTCATCCCCGATTTCGGGCGTCGGCATATCGACAACGGACAGTTTCTTGTACTCGGAGAGTAGGAGTGCTCGCATGGTTCCTGGTTCCTCGTTCGTGGACCGATTAGCCAAGCAGTGACTGCAACTGTGTGTAGATCGTCAAGGCTGCCAGCGATCCGAACAGCAGCGTCGACCAGACGAGCGTCGCCGTACGGAACGGCGTGATGCGGATGGCCGCCGGCAATTTCTTCCGATTCAACGCGATGAGCAGCATCGAATAGAGGAACATGATCGTTCCTCCTGTCGATGCCGAGATGACGAGCAGCGTGATCGGCTGCGAGACGCCGGCGAGCAGAATGCCGCAGCCCAAGCCAACCATCCCCCACACGAGCCAGAAGTACACCCGGCTCTCGGAAACGGAGGATCGCGGCATGTAGGTCGACTTCACGATGTCGGCGGCGAGGCGGCTCGTGTAGTCGATGATGCCCATGGCCGATCCGAACAGCGAGAACGCGCCGACGCCGAGAAACAGCGCGCCGAACCATCCGCCCACCATCGTGTCGAGCCGCTGCGCTTCGATCTGCAGAAACGACACGTTGTTGGGCAGGTCGGGCGCACCGAACAGCGTCGAATGCGCCATCATCGACGTGAGGCCGATGGTCACGACCGTCACGAGCACGAAGCTGAAAATCTGCTCGACGTTCGCGAAGCGCCACCAGCTGTTCCACCGCACCATGTTGGCAGGCGTCGGCTCGAAAATGTAACTCGACACGCTGGTCGACTTCGCTTCAATCGAGCCGGTGACCGGGCTGACCAGCCTCGGCACATACTGCCCCATGCCAAAGCCTTTGTCGCGGATCCAGTTGCTCTGACACAGGTTCTGGCCGCCGCCCGATCCTGCGAACGCGATGGCACCGAAGACGAGCGCAATGCTCAGCCCCTGGGGAATGGTGCCGGTGAAGCCCGACGGCAGCGCCTGCCAGGATGCCGGCTGAATCGCGAATGCCACGCCGAGGATGACGAGAATCAGAACCGCCGCCACTTTGACGAAAATCAACCGCTCGAGCGCTACGTAGATGACAGGGGCAAACGTCAGCCCGACGCCGATGACAAGCAGGCTGACGACCGCAATGATCGTCGGGCTGCCGCCAAACAGGTACGATGCCAGCGTCGCGGAGCTGATGGCCCAGCCGGGCCACAGGTTCGCAAAATAGACGAGCACGGCAAACACGAGCCCCCAGTGCTTCCAGAAGCGGTTGAATCCGGTGACAGCCGTTTCGCCGGTCGCCAGTGTGTAGCGTTCGACTTCCATGTTGAGAAAGAACTGCGTGACGACGCCGACAAAGGCGCCCCACAACAGCACGAGCCCCACCTGCGAAGCGATGAACGGCCACAGGACGAACTCGCCCGACGAGAGTCCGACGCCACCGGCCACGATGCCGGGGCCGACGAGGCGCCAGTAGTTACGCGGCGGCTCGGGCATGTCGCGAACCTCGCGCGCCGGAAGACCATCTTCACTCGCGCTCGCGACGGGCAGAACGGCTTCGTGCACAGCGGGCATTACGCCTCCTTGGGGTGCTTCGCGTCGCGCTTCTGGTGCGAAACGGGGCGACGGTCCACGATTGTTGGATAACAGACTGCTCATTCTATACTTCCAGCACCAGTCAGCTATATGCAGCGTCGCGCCATGCTCGAGACTGCCCGCAGGGCCGAGACCGCCGTTGACGCGCCGGAGTATGCCGAATCCGGGTTCGGGCGCTGGATGGCACTGACGGCAGCCCTGCTTGGCTGGATGTTCGACGGCTTCGAGATGGGGCTGTTTCCCCTGATTGGGGGACCCGCCCTCGCCGAGTTGCTCGGTCCGGCGGCCGCGACGGACGCCGCCGGATGGTTCGGTGCCATCATCGCCGTCTTTCTCGTCGGCGCCGCGACCGGCGGCGTGTTTTTCGGCTGGCTCGGCGATCGCATCGGACGCGTTCGCGCGATGTCGCTCAGCATTCTTACCTACGCGGCATTCACCGGCCTGTGCGGGTTCGCGACCGAGGCCTGGCACATCGCGGCACTGCGATTCGTCGCAGCGCTCGGCATGGGCGGCGAGTGGTCGCTCGGCGTGGCTTTGGTTAATGAAATCTGGTCCGGCAAGTCGCGCGCGTTAATTGCCGGTCTAATCGGGGCAGCCGCCAATCTCGGATTCCTGATGGTCGGGGCGCTCAGCATAGGGCTGACGCGGTTCATCAGCGCTGTTCAGGGATTGATGCTCGGTGCCGGCATGCCGCAGGGCTGGGTGGACACCCTGCTCGCGAATTCGGCATGGCGATTCCTGATGATCAGCGGAGCGCTGCCGGCCCTGCTCGTTTTCTTCATCCGCCTCTTCGTGCCAGAGTCGAAGCGATGGGAGCACGAGCGCGCGCGCGGCGCCACTTCGCACTGGGCCAACAGCGATCTCTTCGGAGTCTTTGTCGGCGGCGTTGCCGTGCTCGCGATCATCTGGGCCTGGTCGCCGGCGGGCGCGACGGCACCCGTTGCCACGCTTGTCACAACGATAGGGCTCATCGTCGCACTCGGCGGTTTTCTGTATCCCGTCAGGCAGTACCTCGCGCGGGCGGTTGCAGCGGGCAGCCTGAGGCCCGATACCGAGCGCGTGGTGGTGCGGAACATGCTGTTCGGCGCAGCGCTCGCCGGCGTTGCGCTCCTCGGGACATGGGGATCCATTCAGTGGGCGTCGCGCTGGGCCTTTCAGCTCGAGCCCGATCCGAGCCGCCTCTCGCGCGAATACACGCAGATTGCCTCGGCCTTCGGCGCCATTGTCTGGACCATCGTCGCCGGCCTTGCGGCAGGCCGCTTCGGACGGCGCGTGACGTATGCGGCGCTCTGTTTAGGCTCGATTCTTTCGTGCCTGCTGCTCTACCAGGGCAACGATCGCTTCGACGGGTTCTTCCTGTTTTCCATTTTCCTGGCGGGCGGCATCACTGCTGCCTTCTACGGGTGGTTCCCCTTGTACCTGCCCGAGCTCTTCCCCACTGCCGTGCGCGCCACGGGACAAGGGTTCGCCTACAACTTCGGGCGCATTCTCGCCGCGGTGGGCGGCCTGCAGACAGCCACGCTGATGGGGTTGTTCGACGGAAGCTTTCCGATGGCGGGTTCTGTCTTGACGGTCTTCTACGCGCTCGGGTTCGTGATCATCTGGTTCGGGCCCGAGACGAAGGGGAAGGCGTTGCCTGAATAGAAACTGAAAGTGGAAAGTGGAAAGTGGAAAGTGCGACTGATCGATACCCGCAGTGCGGTCGGACAGGCCACTTTTACTTTCCACTTTCCACTTTCCACTTGCTCCCATCCCCTTCAGTCCACCCTCTCTGCATTAATCTCAATCACATTCCGATCGGGATCCAGGATGTGAATCTGCGGATACCCGGTCACACTCGACGGGTTCACGCGCATCGAGCGGCCCGGCTCGTCTGTCGTCGCGCGGAATCCCTTCGACTCGAGATGGGCCAGCACGGCGCGGTAGCTCCTGACACGCAGCGCGAAATGTCCGTCCTCCAGTGTCACGCCCTTGCCCGCCCTGAATGTCGGGTCGCGCGAGACGATCAAGTGCAGTTCCTGGTGTCCTATGCGGTACCACGCGCCGTCGAATGGAAAGTTCGGGCGGGGAATCTCTTCGAGTCCGAGAACGTCCCCGTAGAAATGCTTCGCGCGTGCGAGATCGCTCACCGAGATAGCGACATGATGCAGGGTCTCAAACTCGAGCATGACGAATCAGGTCCTGTAAGTTGCGGCCGCAGATAAGGCTTCCCTGGAACTTGTCGCCGCCCGGCCCTTTCCAGTGCGTCTCCAGGCTTATGGTGCCTTTGTATCCATCGCGGGCGAGCGCGGCTATTTGTCCTCGCCAATCGACGGCCATTTCGCCGAGCGGGCCGAATTCCGGCTTGTGATCTCGCACCGTGCAGTCTTTCGCGTGCACGTGGACGATTCGCGAGATCGGAAGCCGGCGGTAGCCGTCCGGGTACGGTGTCTCTCCGGCCACGAGCGCGTTCGCGGGATCCCAGATGACCTGCAGCGCGGGCGCATCGACGGCGGAAAGCAGGCGGGCGGTTTCCGCTCCGGTGGCGATATTGCACGCGTGCTCGTTCTCAATGCCGACGACGAGGTCGCGCTTCTCAGCCTGCTCCGCAAGATCGCGCAGCGCAGATGCGACGCGCTCGAAGCAGGCCTCTGGATCGACGGTACGCCAGTAAGAAAACACGCGGACGACCCTGGCGCCGGATCGCTCGGCGATGTCGAATGCACGCCGAGCCAGTTGCGGCTGATCGTCGAAGCCGAACGAGGCGCTGAACATGTCCTGCTGGATGTGCGGAGCGACGGGCGGCGCGTCGGGAAGCGTGCACTTCAGCACAGGCGACGCAATCGACAGCACGCGCATGCCGTGGGCTTCGACCGCCGCCCGCACGTCATCTACTTCACGATCCGTGTGATCGATGATATTCCTTCCATTCACCACGCGGAGCTCGGCGAACGTCATGCCAAGCCCCGCCATCGCATCGAGCGCGCGATTCAGGCTGTCGGGAGAGAACTCGTCGGTGACGGCGCCGACCTCAAACACTGGCTCAGGAACCAGACCGCTTCCCCTCACAGCCCCAGACGCCGCGGCAACCACAGCGAAATCTCCGGAATGTAGGTAATGAGCAACAGGGCCACGACCATTGCAATGAAGAAGGGCACCACCCTGGGCACCACCCTGGCGATCGTCGTGTTGCCGACGCTGGATGCCAGGAACAGACAGGTGCCCACTGGCGGGGTGCACAGCCCGATGCACAGATTGGTGATCAGAATGATGCCGAAATGCACCGGATCGACGCCGAGCGCCATCACAGCGGGAAGGAGAATCGGCGTGAAGATCAGGGTCGCCGGCGTCATGTCCATGAACGTGCCGACAACGAGCAGCAGCACGTTGATGATCATGAGCACGACAACAGGGCTCTGCGATAGTCCCAGCAGCGCTTCGCCAACCGTCTGCGGAACGCGCTCGAACGACAGCGCCCAGCTCATCGCCTGGCTCGTGCCGATGAGGAGCATGACAACTGCTGTGGTCTTCGCAGATCTCAACAGGATGTCTGGCAGCTTCCGCACGCTGATCTCGCGATAGAGCCCCACGCCAAGAAGCAGCGCGTAGGCCACCGCCACTGCCGATGCTTCGGTGGCCGAAAAAATGCCGCCGAGAATGCCGCCGAGCACGATAACGATCAGCAGCATGCTGGGAAGGGCCGCGACGAGCGCGGGCATCAGGGGCGGCGGATCCATTCGCGCCTGGTTACCCGTCTTCACGTTGTAGAAAAATGCCGCGATCATGATGCAGAGCCCCACGAGCACGCCGGGCACGAAGCCGGCCATGAACAGAGCCGCAACCGACACGTTTCCCGCGACGACCGCATACACGATCATGATGTTGCTCGGCGGGATGATGAGGCCCGTCGTCGCCGACGTGGCGGTGAGCGCGACCGAGAAGTCACGGCCGTACCCTTTCGTGACCATCTGTGGAATCATGAAGCTGCCGATCGACGACACAGCGGCTACCGCCGATCCCGACACGGCCCCGAACAGCATGCACGTGGTCGTCGTCACATAGGCAAGGCCGCCAGGCAGGTGACCGACGAGCGCGGCGGCGAGATCGATGAGCCGCCTCGCCATGCCACCCTCACCCATCAGTAGCCCGGACAGCACGAAGAAGGGAATCGCGAGGAGCGGAAAACTGGCGATGCCGGTGGCAATGCGCTGCGCGACGAGAAATCCCGTCGGTACGTCGCCGATGGAGGCAATCGACACGATCGCGGCCAGCCCGAGGCAGACGGCAACCGGCACGCCCAGTCCGAGCACCGCAATAAACACGATGAGCAGAACGAGCAGTTCGGCAGACATCAGGCGGAAGGCGCGGCTTCGACAGGTCGAGACGGAAGAGGGCGCCCGAGGAGATGCTCGATCGCAAAGGCGACGAAGAACGCCCCGCTGATCGGCACCGACATGTACATGTAGCCGGTCCTCCACTGCAGCACGGGCGTAAGCTGTCCGGACGCGAGCGTATCGGCCACCAGACGATAGCCGCCATAGCACAAACCGTAGCCCGCGAACACCAGAACGCACAACTCGACGATGATGGCCGTCAACCGCTGCGCGGCGGGATCGAACAGCGTGACGAAGTAATCGAGGCCGAGGTGACCGTGTTCACGGTACGTAAGCGCACTGCCCAGCAGGGAAACCCACGCGAGAAGATAAATGCCCAGCTCTTCGGTCCAGTCGCTCGGCACAATGCCCGGCCAATAGCGGGCGACGACGCCCCACAGCACGTCCACGACGAGGGCGGCAAACAGCGCTATGGTCAACAACTGAAGACCACGCACCGCCAGGTTCCAGACGCGCGAGAGCATGCTCACTTCACCTCGCGGATGCGCCTGGCCAGCTCGCCGACGCGCGTGCCTTCGATCCCGTGGTACATCGGCGCCATGGCCGCGGCAAATGCGGCTTTGTCGGGGTGGTAGATTTTCACGCCGGCCTTCTCGACTTCCCGCAGCGATTCCTCTGTTTGTTCCTGCCACAGCTTCCGTTGAAAGACGACCGAATCTGCGGCGGCCTGATTAATCCATCCCTGCACCTGCGGGCTCAAGCCGTCCCAGATCGTCTTGCTGAAGATGACAACGTCGGGCACACGCGTGTGCTCGTCCAATGAATAGTGCTTGGCCACTTCATAATGGCGGCTCGTGAAAAGGCTTGGAGGATTGTTCTCGGCGCCGTCGATCATCCCTTGCTGCAGGGCGGTGTAAAGCTCGCCGAACGGAATCGGCGTGGGACCGCCGCCGAGCGTCGTGATCATCTCGTGAGCCGTCTTGCTCGGGAGCACGCGCAGCTTCATCTCCCGGACGTCTTCGGGACGGAGAATCGGCTTGGAAAGGGTATAGAAACTCCGGCTTCCCGAATCGTAGTAGCAGATTCCATGGACGCCCTGCGACTCGCCCGCCCGGAGAATCTCTTTGCCCACGTCGCCGAGAAGCACATTCCAGTAATGCTCATCGTCTCTGAATAGATAGGGCATGCTGTAGACGGCCATGTCGGGCACGAACCCCTCCATCGCCGCCGCCGAGGTCTTGACCATGGCGAGCGCTCCGCGCTGAAGCTGCTCGATCGTCTCCGGCTCGGTGCCAAGCTGCGCGCCGGCGAACACCTGCAGCTCGACCGTGCCACCCGAGAGCTCTGTCAGGCGCTTGCCCATGAACTCCATGGCGATGTGCACCGCATGCGTCGGCGCGAGAGCATGGCCAAGCTTGAGAACCAGCTTGCCTTCTCCACTGCCCACCCGAGCCGCCCTGATCGCAGGAATGAGCGCCGCTGCCGTCAACAGGCTGCCGACGAGCAGGCCCAGCGCGAGGAACGAGACCGCTTTTCGATCCATATCAGCGTCCTAACCAGCCTCCGTCTACGACGAGCACGTGACCATTGACATAGTCCGACGCGGCTGACGACAGAAACACCACTGCGCCGCCAAGATCTTCGGGCTCGCCCCACCGCCCCGCGGGAATCCGCTCGCCAATCTGGCGGCTGCGCACCGGATCGGCCCTCAGGGCGGTGGTGTTGTCGGTCTTCATGTATCCCGGCGCAATGGCATTGACGTTGATGCGGTGCGCCGCCCACTCGTTGGCGAGGGCCTTGGTCAGTTGTGCCACGCCACCCTTCGCCGCCGCGTACCCGGGAACCGTGATCCCGCCCTGAAACGACAACAGCGATGCGATATTAACAATCTTCCCGCCGCCGCCGCGGTCGATCATGTGCGCACCGGCCGCGCGGGCGAGAAAGAACACGCTCGAGAGGTTGACCGTAATGACTTCATCCCAGCTGTCGTCGGGATGCAGTGCCGCCGGCGCGCGCAGAATCGTACCCGCATTGTTCACGAGAATATCCAGCCGCCCAAACGCCGCGATGACGGCCGGCACGAGGCGCTTGGTTTCGTCGCGCCTCGCGAGATTCGCCGCAAAGCTTCGCGCCCTCCTCCCCTTTGCCGCAATCGCCGCCTCAGTGGCGAGCGGTGCATTCTCGCTCGCGTGTACGGCCACGTCAGCTCCAGCATCGGCAAGAGCGAGCGCCATCGCCGCCCCCAACCCGCGCGACGCACCGGTGACCAGCGCCACTTTTCCCGAGAGGTCGAACAAATCGTACGCCATCGAGCGGTCAATCAGACCGAGTCGTCGTCAGAAAATCCTCGCGCAGCGGCGTAAAGATATCCACCAGCACGACCTCTTCGTCGAGCATCGTCGCACCGTGCGGGGTGCGGGGACGAAAATGCAGGATGTCGCCCGTAGAGCACACACGCTCTACGCCGTCGATGATGTACAGCACGCGCCCGCGCTCGACGAGCGTCATCTGCTCGTGCTCGTGCGCGTGCACTGCAGTGACAACGCGCGGCTGGATGGTGAGCCGGCAGATCATCAGTCGTTCGCCGACGACCATCTGGCGCTCGATACCCTCGCCGACTCGCTCCGATGGAATCTGCGCCCAGTTCATTCTTTCCTGCCTTTATCGAGACCCGATCCGCCAGCGGCGAATTCGGGCTGCACGTTGACGACGCCGAACAGCCGGTCATCGTCTTCGCGGCTGGCCGCCATCATCCAGAGGAAGTTGATCTGGCCGCCTGGCGCGGCAACATTCGGATGATACCCGGCAGGCATGAGCACCACATCTCCTTCACGCACGATGGTCGCGACTTCTGGATCGGTCCGGTTCGTGTAGACGAGCTGAACGCCAAACGCCGGTGCCGGCATGTCGATGTAGAGATACGCTTCTTCGGCCAACACAGCATGCTCGTGCGGCGGCCACGACGTCCAGTTGCCCGGCTGGCTGAACGTGACCCCGGCCATGAGCCGGCCGGCCTGAATGTTCTTGCCGATCAGGATGTTCAGCTCGCGCTGTGCACCGGGACCGCCCGTGGCGAAATGCAGCCCCGGATCCTTCTGCACCTCTGCATAGGAAACAAACTGCACGGGATGCCGCTTCACGACGGGAGCCGATACTTCGGCAATGTCGCAGCCTGCAGTGCCAGGCGTCACTTCGATCGACGCATCACGCGGCACATAAATCGCGTCGTAGCGGCCCAGCGTGTACGTCGCGCCTTCGGTCGTCACCTGTGCCGTTCCCTTCAGCCCAATCAGGCTTGTTTCGCGATCTTCAGTCCCGAAGCGGACCGAGCCGTCGCCCGGGCTCAGAACGATGCGGCCATACCGAAGGTGACGCGCGGCGGTCCGGCCCGGCTCGACCGCGCATGTCCGGCCTTTCTGCGCGGCCGTATTGCGCACGATGCAGCTCTCTTGTGTGATGGCTTGGATATTCATGTGGGTTTCTCACTTACCGCTGAACGCGACCCGAGGCGTCCCCTTTCGCGAGCCGATCGACCTCGGCCACAGATACACGATTGAAGTCGCCGGGAATGGTCTGCTTGAGGGCGCTCGCGGCAACCGCAAAGCGCAGCGACGCCTCCGGATCGCGCCCGGTGACCAGCCCGTAGATCATGCCGGCGGCGAAGCTGTCGCCGCCGCCGACGCGATCGACCAGACGCACATCGTAGCGCTGGCTTCGGACAAACTGCCCCGTCGGCTTGTTCCACAGTGCCGCGCTCCATCCGTTGTCGCTCGCCGACACGCTCTCCCGGAGCGTAATGGCGACAAGCGGTGGCCCGAACTCGTCCGACAGCCGCTCGGCGACGCTCTTGTATCCGTCGAGATTCAAATGTCCCGACGTGACGTCGGTGTCCGGCACTTCCAGACCGAGCACCGACTGGATGTCTTCCTCGTTGGCGACAACGAGATCAACATGGGCCATGAGCGGACGCATCACTTTCTGCGCCTGCGCTTCAGACCAGAGCTTCTTTCGGAAGTTGAGATCGACGGACACCTTCGAACCGGCTTTCCGCGCGGCCCCAATCGCTTCGCGCGTGTTCGTGGCTGCTTTCTCTCCGAGCGCCGGCGTGATGCCGGTGACGTGGAACCACTCTGCGCCCTGAAAGACCTTCGCCCAATCGACGGTGCCGGGCTCGAGCTCGCTGATGGCCGAGCGCGCGCGATCGTAAATCACGTTCGAGGCGCGCTGGCTCGCCCCCGCTTCGACAAAATAGATGCCGATTCGATCGCCGCCGCGCACGATGAAGTCGGTCTTCACGCCTTCTGCGCGCAGTGCCCGAATGGCTGCCTCGCCTATTTCGTTTTTCGGCAGACGCGTCACGTAGCAGCTGTCCAGGCCAAACGCCGCGAGACTGACCGCGACGTTGGCTTCTCCTCCGCCAAACGTGGCGCAGAACATCGGCGACTGCAGGAAGCGCTCGAATCCAGGGGGACTCAGGCGCAGCATGATCTCGCCGAACGTCACGACCCTTGGCATGCTCATTTGCTTCTCGCGGCTTCGACGTTGGCCACCATACGGCGCGCGTTCGCTTCGATTGGCTCGAACTGTTTCGCGGCGAGGGCCTTCGCGTCGAGCAGAGCCGACCCCACACCCACAGCAACGGCACCGGCCTTGAGCCAGTCGCCGACGTTGTCTATCGACACACCGCCGGTCGGCATCAGCTTCACCTGCGGCAGCGGCCCCCTGATGTCTTTCAGGTAGCCCGGCCCGACTGACGTGGCCGGAAACACCTTCACGATGTCGGCCCCCAGATCCCAGGCCGTCAGAATCTCCGTGGGTGTGAAGCAGCCCGGCAGGACAGGAATGCCGTCTTCGTGGGCCGCGGCAATCACGTCAGCTCGCAGAACCGGGCTGACGATGAACTGGGCGCCGGCGCGAGCCGCACGATGGGCGGTATCGCCGTCGAGCACCGTACCGGCACCGAACAGAAAATCCGGCGGCAGCGTCGGCGCGATCTCGGCGATCAGCTCGATCGCACGCGGCACCGTCATCGTCACTTCGAGAGCTTTGACGCCGCCTCTTGCAAGCGCATCCACGATGCCGCGAACCGCTGAAGGGTCGTGAAGGCGGATGATGGCTACCACACCCAGCCGCTCGATTTCAGCCACCACTTCAGATCGCGATCGTTTCGTCATTGGGTCCTTTGGCAACCTCACAGCCGCGGAATCGACAGCCCGCCGTCCACGTTGACAATTGTGCCCGTCGCGTACGCGATGTCGCCGCGCAGCAGAGACGCCACCGCGCGCCCGACGTCGTCCGGGTATCCCCACCGCCCATCCGGGACGAGACCCTCAGCGATGCGCTTGTCGTACGCCTCTTTGACGCCTGCCGTCATGTCGGTTGCGATGATACCCGGCCGCACTTCGTACACCGGGATGCGTTCTGGCGCAAGCCGCAGCGCAAACAGCCGAGCGGCCATCGACAACCCAGCCTTGCTGACGCAGTACTCGCCTCGATGCGGGGAGGCCATTTCGGCCGACACCGATGTGACGAAGACAATCGCGCGCGAGGCATCATCTGCCGGCCGTTGCTCTGTGAACAGTCTCGCGACCGCCTGCGTCAGGAAATACGGGCCTTGAAGATTCGTGCGAACCACTTCTTCGAAGCTCTCTTCCGTGGCCGCGAGCAGATCGCCACGCACGCGAGGGGCGCGCCCGGCGTTGTTCACAAGCGCGTGCAGCGTCCCGAAATGCGCGACGGCCGACGCCAGCAACCGTGTACGGTCTCCGGCGCTGGCTATGTCTGCCGGCCAGTACTCCACCTCGCCGCCCGCAGCCGCAAGTTCGCCGGTGACATCGGACACATCTTCGCCCGAACGCCGACCGCACAACGCGAGCGCCCAGCCTTCGCGCGCGAGCGCGCGCGCAATGCCCAGCCCGATGCCGCGCGTCCCACCCGTAACCAGAGCTACCCGTTTAGTCACGTTTCGCTGCCTTGCTCACGCTCGGCACCCGGAAATCGCGTGTTCGGCGACGGTCCGAAGAAGGTGTAGTACGTGCCGCCTTCGGCGAGCCGCTTGACGTACACCGCCGCCTCGCGCAAATGGTAATCACCCCACATGCTCGACTCGCCGCGCGGCACCTTCGCACCCGATGGCACGCGATCCCATCCGTTAGGGCGGTGATAGATCGAATGCAGCAGCAGTCCTTGATGCGCATCATCACGGCTGAGATACGGGCCGCTCTCGTCAATCAACGTGTCGAGCGCGCGCAGTCCCGCTTGCTCGTACTTCGCACCATGCCCTCCACGTTGTTCCATGACGCGCGCGAGACGAAGCAACCCCTGGGCTGCGATCGCCGCGGCAGAACTGTCGACCGGCTCGTGATCGTTAAAGGGATCCGCGGGACGCGAGCCCCACTCGCCGAGCGCGTCCAGACCAGGCGCGCCGGTATCCCAGTAGGGGACGCCGTCGGCCGCCGCAGCACAGTCAACGTAGAAATCGCAGGTCGCCACCGCCGCGTCATAAAGCGGAGCCGCAAATTCCTCGAGCTCGAACGCATGCAGGAATTCCAATTGCTCGGTAAATCCCAACATCGCCCATGCCAGCCCACGGGTCCATGTCGAGAACGGGGAGTACCCCTGCTGCGAGCTCGGACCGCGATACGTGCCGTTGGCGGCGTTGAACAGGCTTTCATGCGCCGTACGGCCGCGCACGTCGTAGGCATCTCGACCGGTGCCGTAGTACACGCTGTAGGCTGCGGTCGTGCGCGCGTGTTGCAGCAAGCGCTCGAGCAGATCGACCTGCACGTCCTGTTCCTCGAGTAGCCGATGTCCCAACGCATGTGAAAGCGCCAGCGCCCGCAGCGTGCGGATGGTATCGACAAAGAGCGAGTGGGCGCCATTGAACGAATAGATGAAGCCGCCATCGGGAATTGCCGTCCAGCGGCGCGCCTGAACGGCGCCGCTCACTTTGAGCGCAAGTGCGTAGAACCTGAGCTCCCACGGGTCGGCCTCGAACCTGCCCTCGCGCGCGAGCCGCCACAGGTTGCCGTAGGTGCTCACATTGTTGAACCCGTGATCGTGGACGCCCGCATGCGTCAGGTGTGCCGCCATTCGCTCGAGGGTGTGCGATCGGCCGATCTCGAGGAACTCGCGATCGCCGGTGGCATCGAACTGCAGCAGCGACGCACCGAACTGGAACCCCTGGGTCCATTCGGTCCAGCCTCGCGATTGGTATGCGCCATTAACGGTAAACACCGGAGACCCGCGCTCGGGACTCCAGGTCGATTCGATCGACTGGATTTTCGCGGCCGAATATTCGAACACGCGGTTGATGGCCGGCAGCAGGCCCGCCGGCGTGCGCTGGCGGTCGATGCGAATCATCGGGATGCGTCCAGAACAACCGGGCTGGCGCTTCGGCATGAGCGGTAAACGGCATCGACCAGCTCGAGCGCGCGATAGCCCTCTTCTCCAGCGACGAGCGGTTTGCGGCCGGTCTTGATGGCCTCGCCGAAGTCGAGGAACTGCCGCTCGAAAGACTCGACCGAGATCGCCATCGGATCGGACGCCCCCGATGACATGCCCTTCGAGAGTGGCGGCGCGTCGCCCGCGTCGTCTTTGACATCCCACGCCGTCAACTGGTCGCCGGTGATCGTCGCGCTTCCCTTGGTGCCGTGAATCTCGACCCGCTCGCTGTAGCCGGGCCAGAGTGCCGTCGCTGCCTGAATCACTCCCATCGCTCCGTTTTCATATCTCAACACCGCGTTGACGAGATCTTCGGACTCGATCTTATGTGCGGCGCCAATCTGCCACATCCCGAACACCTCGCGAACGGGGCCGGCGAACCACAGCAGCAGATCCACCTGATGGATGGCCTGATTGATCAGCGCTCCGCCACCTTCGGTCTTCCAGCTGCCTTTCACCGGCCGCGCGTAGTACTGGCCAGATCGCCACCACTTCACGTACGCATCACATTGCAGCAGTCTGCCGAGACGACCTGCGCCAATCGCAGAGGAGAGAAACATGCTGGCGCGATCGAATCGATGCTGGCTGACCACTCCGAGCACAATGCCACTCTCGCGTGCAGCCTGCATCATCGCCCGCGCCGCCTCCAGCGTGGTCGCCATCGGCTTCTGAACCTGTACTGGCTTGCCGCTCGCCGCGCACGCGCGGACGACATCGAGCCTGAACGACGGAAACGTACAGACGTCCACGAAATCAACATCGGGATGGCGGCAGAGGTCTTCGTAGCGCTCGACGAACTCGGCGCCGTGATCGGCGGCGAAGCGGCGTCCCGTGTCTTTCGTAACGTTCGTACAGGCTCGCACCGTGTAACCGATGTTCTTGTAGGCGCGCGCGTGCATTCCGGCAATTGCGCCTGTTCCGACGATGCCGACTCGCATTGACTAGTGGTCGTGGGGCCCCACCCCCACGACCTGCACTCCCTTGAGCTCTCGAATCACCGGACCGCCGCCAATTCTGCCGGCGTCCATGCGCGCGTGCGGCCGGCGGTGGCGGCTCGGACCTGTTGCACCATCGCGGGATCGATCGGCGACGCCGTCTGGCCCCACGCGCGGCGAATGTAGGTGAGCACGGCGGCGATCTCTGCATCGCCAAGCGTCTGGCCATGCGCCGGCATCAGCCCGATCGGCCCTTCCTTACCGTGCAGCAGAATGCGAATCGGAATGCCGGGGTTGCCGATGACCATTGGTGCGCCGGCAATGTTGGGCGTGGCCCCCGGCTGCTCGCGCCCATCGGCGCCGTGGCAGCCCTCACAAAGGTTCTTGTAGATCTCCTGTCCGGCGTCGAATCGCGCCCGATCGGCCACGTTCAGCGCCGCAGCCTCGGGCGCCATGCCCGGCTTGCCCGGCCATCCTATGCGCTCGAGCACCTTGATGGCTCGGTCGCCGAACTCTCCGGGCTGAGCTGCTACTGCGATCAAGGCGGGCTCGGCGGCGAGCGTGACAAACGGGCCGCCGGCGCGCGAAGGTGGCGCGGGCGGATCCGCGCCGGCAAGAGCGCCGGGGAACGCGCGCGCGCCGCCCGGCCCACCACGGCCGCCGGGACACGTGGCGCACGGCGCGTTTGGATCCGGCGCGCCGCGGCTTGGTGTCCCTGGCATGGTCGCGCCGAGCAATGCGACTTCGGCGCCGCGCAGGAGCGCCGATCGCTGCCAGCTGGCCCGCGCATTCTCTGCCACGCGTTCCATCAAAGCCTGTACAGGGGCATTTGCACCCACGCGCACGATCGTCGCGGCAAGCATCGTGAGCGCCGCTGAGCGCTGCGGCGTTTCTGCCGTCGCCTGCAGCAGCCGGTCCAGCACGGCGAGTTCACTGCCATTGAGACCGCTGAGCGCTGCATCGACACTAATCGGATCGTCCCCGTGGCGCTCGAGAATGGTCGCGACTGCCGCTTCCTTCGATTGCGCCGGCAGTTCTCCCAGCGTCGCCGCGAGCTGACGTCGAACGGCCCAATCCGTGTCGTCGAGCCGCTTCAGTACAGCCCCCTGAATTGGATGATTCGGCTGGCTCAGCCAGCGCTCGGCGAGCCGCAGCGCCGATACGCGAACGTCTCTGTTCGCGTGGGCCAGCGCGGGAATCACATCCGAGGGTTCAATCACATCGAGCCCATCGAGCGTCCACAGCGCGTGCAGTCGCGTTCGGACGTCGACAGCACCCGCTGCCATTTTCCGCAGAGCGGGAGCGACCGACTTGTCTCCGCGCTCGACGAGCAATTGCTGCGCCATATCGCGCTTCCAACCGTTCGGGTGCGACAGTGTCGGCAGGAGTTCGGCGGCGGTGGCGCGCATCGACAGCGGCGTCGTATCGCGCTTCGTGCTGTCGTGCATGATCCGGTAGATGCGGCCGAACGAGTTCGGCTGCTCGAGTTTGTGGCTCAGCACGTAATCGCGCAGATACTCCGTCATGTATCCCTTGTGCTGGATGATGCCGCGATACATATCGACGACATGCAGCGTGCCGTCGGGAGCGAGCGACAGATTGACAGGACGGAATCTCTCGTCGGTGGATGCGAGAAACTCTCCACGCACATCCCGGTACGCTTTCCGGGCGGTCAGACCATCAGGGCCGTCGCCGAGAATGATTCGGCTGACCAGATTGACGGTGGGATCGACAACGAAGACGTTTCCGTAGAGCTCGGCCGGCAACCGATCGCCGCGATAGACCATCGGCGTGCACACGGAGGTGTACTTCGCCAGCGTGCCATCCGCCCGGAGAATTCCGTACTGATAGCCCCGGTTGACCCCGCGGGTGGGTCGGATCGGCCACACCTCGTTGAGCTCGCCGTTCGGTCCGTTGAGCGACTCGTAACTGCCGCGCGTACGAAGCAGGTTCGGGTGACGCGTGTAATAGCGGGCGGGCACCACATCGACGTGCAGCGCAGACTCGTTTGTGTTCCTGAAAATCCGCCCGGCATCGTCCTGGGTGATTCCCCACTGCCCGCGCGGCAGCGTCTTGCGCACCTCGAACGTCCCGTTCTTCAGCCGCAGATCGATGTCGATTTCCGAGGTGTAGATATTGTTGTCGAGCGCCCACAGCAGGCCGTTCGCGTTGTGCTCGACGTTCCCTTCCCTTCGGCCGTACGCGGCGGTCACAAGCTCTTTGCGATCGGCCCGAAGGTCTCCATTGGTGTCCTCGAACAGCCAGAGGTTCGGCGGCTCGGCAACGAGCACGCCACGCCCCAGCACCTTCAGCCAGCGCGCGAGGACGAGACCATCCTGAAAAACCGTACGCTTGTCCATACGGCCGTCATTGTTGGTGTCCTCGAGCACGACAATCTTGCCGATGGGCTCGTGCTCGCCTTTGGCGTCGATGTCGGGCATGTAGCCCGGCATCTCGACCGCCCACAGCCGCCCCTCGCCATCCCAGTCGATCATCACCGGGTCTTGAATCAGCGGCTCGGCCGCAACAAGCTCGACGCGATAGCCCGGCGGCATGTAGAACGTCTTCAGGGCTTCCTCAGGCGGCAGCGGCGGCGAATCCTCGGACACCTGTTGAAGCCCAGGGGGCCACGATTTGTTGACCTGCGCGCCGTAGCCGACCGTCGCGGCGGCCACGACAAGGAGCACAATGACGCGAAGGTAAGGACGCATCAGCGGATTATACTGACGCGACTACCACACCGTAGTGCCCGGTTTCAGCCGGGCGATATGTAAAGTTACGGAGGCATTATGCGACTCACGCGCCGTGAGCTTGGACGACTGGCGATGACCGCGATTCCTGCGGCGGGCTTTCCGGCCGCCCGTCTTGACGCGCAGCCCTCGGCGAAGCCGAACTCGAAGTTCGCCGGTGTACAGGTGGGCCTCAATGTTCCCTACAATTTCGGTGGCAGGGACATGAATCCCGACGAGCTGCTCGCTCGTTGTCTCAAGCTGAACGTCAACGCGCTCGAGCTGCGGTCGCAGCCGGTTGAGACGTTCCTCGGGTCGCCGGCCGCCAACGGCCAGAAAGCCACTCCCGAGGAGATGCGCAAGTGGCGTGCGTCGGTGCAAATCGACCGCGCGGCGGGATTCCGCAAGAAGTACGAAAGCGCCGGCGTGATGATCGAGATCGTCAAATACGACGGCATCTACAACATGGCAGACGAGGAAGTCGATTACTGCTTCAATTTGGCGAAGGCGCTCGGCGCGCGTGCCATTTCGTGCGAGATCGACCTCAAGCACACAGAGCGAATCGGCCGTTTCGCCGACAAGCACAAGCTGATGGTCGGCTTTCACGGCCATGCGGAAACCACACCGGCACATTGGGAGGCAGCCCTTGCGCAGGCTGAGTTCAGCGGCGCAAACGTAGACCTCGGCCATTTCGTGGCCGGCAACAACGTGTCGCCCTTGCCGTTCATCAGGCAGCATCACGCGCGCATCACCCACATCCACGTCAAGGATCGCAAGATGAAGGACGGGCCCAACGTGCCGTTTGGCCAGGGGGACACGCCGATCAAGGAAGCGCTTCAGCTCATTCGCGACAACAAATGGCCGATTCAGGCGACCATCGAGTTCGAGTATCCGGTGCCGGACGGATCGGATCGCATGATCGAGCTCGCGAAATCGATCGAGTACTGCAAGCAGGCGCTACTGTCCTAGATGGAACACGATCTCAGCCAATGAGCTTCATACACGACGACTTTCTGCTCGAGACGCCAACCGCACGGCGGCTTTTCCACAAGTACGCGGCGCCACAGCCGATCATCGACTACCACTGCCACCTTCCGCCGAAGGACGTCGCCGAGGATCGCAGGTTCGCGAACCTGTTCGAAATCTGGCTCGAAGGCGATCACTACAAGTGGCGCGCGATGCGAGCCAGCGGGGTCGCCGAACGGTTCTGCACAGGCGACGCCGATCCGCACGAGAAATTCCTGGCATGGGCGCGGACCGTGCCTTACTGCCTTCGCAATCCGCTCTACCACTGGACGCATCTCGAGCTGAAGCGCTATTTCGGCATCGACGAGTTGCTGAGCGAAAAGACGGCCGACAGCGTGTGGGAGCGCGCAAACGAGAAACTGAAGACGCCGCCGCTCGGCGCGCAGGGGATCCTCGGCAAGTTCTGCGTGAAGGCCGTGTGCACCACCGACGATCCCGCCGATCCGCTGACCTATCACGAGAGGATTGCTGCCTCGGGGCTTGCCACGAAGATCTATCCGACCTTCCGCGCCGATCGCATCATGGATCCGCACCAGCCCGACGTGTTCAATCCATGGATCGACAAACTGGCTGCCACTGCCAACATCCACGTCGCACGGCTCAACGACCTGCTCGATGCCCTGCGCAAGCGCCATCAGGCGTTTCACGACATCGGCGGCCGGCTGTCCGACCACGGCCTCGACCAGACCTACGCCGCAGACTGTGCTGACGACCAGGCGAAGGCGATCTTCGACAAGGCGCGCGCAGGCACGCCGGCGACGATGAACGAGCGCGAAGCGTTCGCCTCGTACATCATGGTGTTCCTCGGCCATCTCGACGCGTCCAGGGGGTGGACGAAGCAGCTTCACCTCGGCGCGCGGCGCAACGCGAACACGCGCGCGCTGAAGGCGCTCGGCCGCGACACCGGCTACGACTCGATCGGAGATCTGCCGCAGGTAGACGCGCTCGGCCGCTACCTCGACCGGCTCGCGCAGGAGAATGCTCTGCCGAAGACGATCGTCTACAACCTGAACCCGGCCGATAACTACGCGTTTGCGACGATGATCGGTAGCTTTCAGGACGGCAGCGTGGCCGGCAAGGTCCAGTTCGGCAGCGGGTGGTGGTTTCTCGATCAGAAGGAAGCGATGGAATGGCAGCTCAACGCGCTGTCCAACAACGGCCTGCTGACCCACTTCGTCGGCATGCTCACCGACTCGCGATCGTTCATGTCATATCCCAGGCACGAGTACTTCCGGCGCGTGCTCTGCAATCTGCTCGGCCGTGAGATGGAGCACGGCGAGCTGCCGGACGACGAAGACATGATTGGCGCGCTCGTCGAGAAGATCTGCTACAAAAACGCGGAGAGGTACTTTGGATTGAAGCTGTAGCCCGCTGCGAGAGCTATACCGTCGTCATCGCGGTATCGAGCTCTTCGATCTCCTGCGGGCTCAGCCGGAACGTCGCGGCGCCGATCAATTCCTCGATCTGATGCGGCTTCCGCGCGCCGACGATCGTCGCCGTGACGGCGGGATGGCGCAGCGTCCATGCAATCGCCACTTCGCCCGGCTTTCGGCCGTGCTTCGCGCCGATCGCGCGGAGGCGTTCGACCAGGAGCAGCGCCTTCGAGAACACCGGCTCCTGAAAGTACTTGCCGTTGCGCCGCCAGTCGCCTTCGGGCAGCGAGGCAAATCGCTCGCGCGTCATCGTGCCGGTGAGCAATCCCGACTGCATCGGCGAATATGGAATCACACCGATGTTGTGCTCGAGGCAGTACGGCAACGCCTCCTGCTCGATTTCCGGGCGCAGCATCGAGTACGGCGGCTGGAGATTGGTCGGCGTCTCTATTTGTGAAATCCGCTTCAGCTGCGAGACGTCGAAGTTCGACACCCCGATGAAGGCCGCTTTCCCCTCGTCCCTCAACTGCGTCAGCGTTGTCCATGCCTCTTCGATCGTGCCGGGATCGTGCCCTGCCGGGCTGGCAGGCCATGCCGGCCAGTGAATCTGATAGAGGTCGATGCGCTCCACCTGAAGACGGCGGAGGCTCTGCTCCACTTCCCGGCGAATCGACGCGGCGCGAAGATTGTGAGACGTATTTCCCGCCTCGTCCCACACCAGGCTGCACTTGGTGAACACGTATGGCCGCTCGCCCGACGGGATGTCGCGCAGCGCCCTGCCGACCACCTCTTCGGAGCGGCCGAGCCCATAAATCGCCGCGGTGTCGATCCAGTTCAACCCCAGTTCGATCGCGCGCCGGATAGTCGCGATCGAGTCGGCATCGTCCTGATGCCCCCAGCCGAAGCGCCATTCGCCGCCGATCGCCCAGGCACCGAGGCCGATGGGAGTGAGATTGAGGGTGGAGTTGCCGAGTGCGCGCGTTGGAAATTGTGACATGACGTTACGGATTCTTACCACAGGTCCGCTGCGTCCCGTGGCGGAAATTGAGGTTGGAAAACTAGTTCAGCGGAAACGTCAACCCGGCATACGGATTCGGGAACCCACGCGTCTCTTTCGGCCAGCCCGATTTCACGATCCAGTCATAGTACCGCATCGCTTCGTCCGCATCCTCCACCCAGTTCCACTGCCCGCCGGTCGCCGGCTTCACGGGATATTCGCGAATCGTTCTCGCGAGGTCTGGAATCTGCTTGAGTGCGGCACCAACGCTCGTCATCAACTGCAGCGTCCTGAACTTCTCGCCGCGGGCGTAGACGCGAAAGCCGAAATATGCCGACGACACGGCCTCGTGCAGCCTCGCCGTGAGCAGCGTGCGCGCAAAATAATGTCGCAGGTCCTGATACTGCCCATCGGTCAGATGCGCCCTCGCCTTCTCGATTGCGCCGACCGACTGTTCGGCCACCCGCACGCCGTACGCTTTTTCTCTGCGGACGTACTCGAGATATGTCGCGTCGATGAGGTCTCCCGGCGTCAGCCAGCCGCGCTCGATCACTTCCGGCGTCTCTGTCAGTGGCGTGCCCTTCAGCACCTTGCCCCACGCAGGCGCAAGATGGTTCACCACGTCGCTCCAGTAATGGAAACGGCGATTGACGTCGTGACGCACCTCCACAAGCGGCGGGTCGATCCACTTGCCTGACACGCTTCTCGAATAGCTCGACGCGTACGGATCGTAGTCGAGCTTCGAGTGATTCGCCGTATTCGTGCCGAGCGTGTACAGCGAGGACGTAACGATATCGAAGGCGTTCTTGAACGCCTCCTTCACATATGGCAGCGCCGCGCGGCCGTAGCGCGCCGTGATGAATTCGTCGTACACGGCATCGGCCGTGACGTTCGGATCTTCGGTCGCGCGCTTCAGGGCGAGAAGGTTGATTTCAGACGGCCGGCCGATGATGCGGGTGAGGCCGTACCGATCCGTCCGCGCGACATAGCCGGTGACGTGCGGCCGTCTCAGCAGGTCCTTCGCCCGTTCGAGCATGTGCTCGGGCCAGGTGTTGGCGATGAGCCCCTGGCCGTTGTATTCCGCGCCCGTATCGAACTCGATCAGCGTCGGGCGCGCGATCGTTCCAGCGAAAAAGTCATTCGGATGCGTGAGAAAGAAATCGTGAGGCACTTCCTTCATCGCGAGCCGCACCTCAGGACGGGTGAACTTCGCAATCGCGCCCGCGATATTGCGATATTCCTCATGTGTGTACGAGAACGTGCGGGCGTAGAGAGTGAGCTTCCGTTCGCCAATCACGATATCGGACACCGCATTCACGACGGCGGCCAGCTTGTCCTGCGGCGTCGGCAGCTTCGCCGAGTGCTGACGCTCGACACGCGCGCCGGTTTCGATGAACGTCAGGACGACGCCGTCCGCGCGCGGCGCGAGATCGAGTAGCGCGCGGTAGTCGGCCTTGAACCACTCCCAGAATTTCGGGTTGTCGAGATCGATGGTGCCGCCGGGGCCGGTGCGGAACTCGGCCGGGTAGTAGTTGAGGTCGTAGAGCGCGTGGTCCCAGAGAAGCACCTGTTGAATGCCGCTCGTGTGCGCCGCGTCAACCAGTCTACCGACCAGCGCCTGCCGCTTCGTATCGCGGATCTCCCGAAGATCCATGACGATCTCGTGCGACAGCTCCAGATGGTTGATGTTGTAGGCCTTCGCAGCGCCAATCACCGCGATCGCGTCGGGCTCGCTGTTGGAGAGGATGGTCCAGCCGCGGACGGATACGCCCGGACCAAGGGGCTCAGCCGTGGCGATGCCGCTTGAAAACAGGATGGCGACCGCGGCACGCAGCACCACACTCGAGGCCGATGGTCGAAAGGCCATTGTCAATGGACCATGGTCTGTCGTAGGTCGCTGTCGCGGTCGCCCCTCTACTAGAGCTTGACGAGCTCCGAGATCTTCACCGGGCGCTTTTCCTCGACGCTCTTGCGCGCCGCGATGCCGGTAAGGCACGACATGGCACCGGCGCGCGAATCCGGCAGCCTCATGTGATCGGGTGCCGGCGTTCTGCGGAAGATCTGATCCCGCAGGTTGTCGTCGCCGCCGCCGTGACCGCCCTCGCCTTGCACGATCGGCACGCGCCGGCGCAGGCCGAAACTCTTGGTCACGTAGACTTCGGTCGCGTCGCTCTCGGGCACTTCCCACGGCTGCCGTTCGTGATCGCGCACCTCAAGGCGTCCGAACTCGCCGTTGAACGCCACGCGGTAGCCTTCGAACGGCATCGCG
>Ga0105106_10000655_pt1 | contig 24432 bp, 22 predicted proteins | sample PPLLaktember2015_5_FD_79109 | JGI IMG/M metagenome (GOLD analysis project Ga0105106, IMG submission 79109) | Freshwater sediment microbial communities from Prairie Pothole Lake near Jamestown, North Dakota, USA - PPLs Lake P8 Core (1) Depth... | ecosystem: Environmental > Aquatic > Freshwater >...
TCGCCCTCACCACCTCTCGCCGCAGATCCAGGTCAGGTACCAGATAGCCGTCGGGGTAGTTGAGGAACGCCACCTCGTTCACGCCCAGCACCTGCGCCGCTGCCCGCTGTTCCCCCTCGCGGATGGCAGCCAGCCCAGCCGGGTCGCTGCCGTTGTCGTCGCCCTTGTCGCCGCGGGTGAGCAGGCAGTAGCTGATCCGGCTTCCCTGCTGTGCCCACATCGCCAGAGTGCCGCCGCAGAAGAACTCAGGATCATCGGGATGGGCCAACACCACAAGCACGCAAGGGGAAGACGGGGTGGACGTCATGTCTGTCTAGCCAGCTTCGGCGCGGCCGCAATCGCACCCGCCGTTCTGATGCTTGTCGCACGGCGCCTTGGACTTGTCCTCCAGCGCCTTGAATTCCTCGTAGGGCTGGATCTCGTGCTTGAGGAACTCAGCCCGGCGGCCATCGTCGAACACGACGATCACCGCCTCCTTCAGCGGAATGACATCGTGCACCTTGGCCTCGCCCATGGGCGTGATCACCCGTTTGTTGCGCTTGGGCAAGTGCTTGCGGGCCTCGGCGTACTGTTCGTACTCATAAACCAGGCAGCAGCGCAGCCGGCCACACATGCCGGTGATCTCCTGGGGATTCAGCGAGATACCCTGCGCCTTGGCCATCTTGATCGAGATCGGGCTGAACTCCGTCAGGAAGCGGGAGCAGCAGCGCTCTTCCAGCCCGCAGGCGCCCATTCCGCCCAAGATCTTGGCGACATCGCGTGGGCCGATCAGGCGGGTCTCGATCTGCGCCTTGCGGTAGCTGCGCTGCATGGCGCGGCGCAGCTCTTTGAGCTCGACCTTCTCGTCGCCCTCGGAGCTGTAGAGCAACACCAGGCGCGAGCCGTCGTACGAGAATTCGGCACGTGCGATTTTGATGTTGTGCAGGCCAAGCGCGGCCGCCTGGGCGCGCGCCTCGATCATGGCCTCCAGCTCTCGCCGCTGCCACAGCCGACGCAGTACGTGTTCCTGCGGGCTGGCGCGGCGCTCAATCGGCTTCCAGCTTCCCTCCGGCGGGGAGCCAGGGTCGGCCACGAAGCTAACGATCTCGCCCATCTCGCGCCCGCGTGACGTGCTGACCATCACTTGGTCGCCTGGACGCAGGTCCTCAATATGCGCGGCATCGAAGTAGTACAGCTTGCCCAGCGGCTGGAATCGCAGCGCCACCAACTGCGAGGTGGTGCCCGGACTATGCATCATCCCTCACCCACGCGATCATCCGTATCGGCGTCGATCATAGCACAGGCGGTCGGCCGCCGGCTCCCTCCTTACCCGGAGCACACGCTCTGCGGGGCAGAGCGGCTGCTCAGTCGATCATCTCCAGGGGGATGGTTCCCGGCTGGCGCATGGCCCGCAGGCTGAGCTGGGCTGCGACCTGCTGCGTGATCGATATCAGCGCTCTGGCCACCGAGCTCTCCGGGTGGGCAAGCACGATCGGCTCACCGCTGTCGCCCGCCACACGCACCTCGGCCTGCATCGGGATCGCACCCAGGAACGGAACGCCGCTCTGCTGAGCCAGCGCCTTTCCGCCGCCTTCTCCGAAGATGTCGTGGCGCGTGCCGTCAGGCAGCTCAAGATAGCTCATGTTCTCGACCACGCCCAGGAGCGGCACGTCCATGGTCCGGAACATCTCCAGACCCCGCCGGGCGTCCTCCAGTGAAACCTGCTGCGGAAGGGTCACGATCACTCCGCCCGAGAGCGGCAGAGTCTGGGTCAGGCTGAGCTGTGCGTCGCCGGTGCCGGGGGGCAGATCGACGATCAGGTAGTCCAGCTCCCCCCAGACCACGTCGGCGATGAACTGGCGGATCGCCGAATGCAGCATCGGCCCGCGCCAGATCAGCGGCTGCCCGGGCGGGACCAGGAAGGCGATCGACATCACTCGGACGCCGAATGCCTCGGCCGGGATCAATTTGCCTTCGACCGGCTCCGGCATTTCCCGAATCCCCATCATCGTCGGAACGTTCGGGCCGTAGATGTCCGCATCCAGCAACCCCACCTGCGCCCCGGCCTGGGCCAGGGCAACCGCCAGGTTGACGGCGACCGTTGTCTTGCCCACCCCGCCTTTGCCCGAGGCAACGGCGACCGCGTTGCGAATCGGCTGACCCGGTGTGCCGCGTGCCCGCCCATCGGAACGGACGACCGAAGTCAGACGCAGGTTGGCTCGGGCAATCCCGGGCACCTGCAGCACGGCCTGGCGGGCGCTCGCTTCAAGTTCCGCCCGGTAAGGGCAGGCCGGGGTGGTCAACTCAAGCGTAAAGCCCACCTCCCCGCCTTGGATCTGAACATCCTTGATCATGCCCAAGGACACCAGGTCCGCGCCCAACTCGGGTTCCTGGACACGCCCCAGAGCAGCCAGGACGGCTTCCTGGGTCGGTTTTGGCTCATTGCTCATTCGTCACACTCCACCTCAATGCAGGCCGCCTGCGGCCGTTCCAGCCCGTTGCCCGGACGGAGCACCGCAGGCGGGGAGAGTCGAAGGCAGACGGCTTCGTGCCAGGCCTGGATCACTGCAGTGAGGAGGGATCGAGGCGAGGAATTGGGCAAAGGTAGCCGATCACTTCGGAGCGCGCCCGCTCGAACTGGCGGATGAGCTCGCTCTCATCGCCGCGAAAACGCCGCACAGACTGACTGGCGCAGGCGGTGCAGCCACGCATCGCCCGGAAGGAGTCGGTGTGGCAGCTGATGCACCCGCTGAGGCGGATCAGCAGCAAGGAGAAAGCCAGTTGATCCTCCGACGCGTCGGGGGAGCAGCAGGCGCGGTCGACCAGTTCACGCCAGGTCTTGCCCCGCAGATCGCGCAGCGCCGGCGCGACCCGCATGGGGAACAGAATGTCAGTGTCGTCCTGATACACGGCGCACCTCACGGTGAGCGTTCAGGCCGGCTTGGCTGCCTTGGCGGCCTCTTTTTCTGCCCGGATGGCTTCCTCGCGCCCGTAGTTCTGCGGGCGGATCGAGGCGTAGTACGCCACCGGCTTGGACAGGCGTTCCTTGTCAAAGATGTTCGTCCGGGCGCGCTCGTACGTCGCGAGTTCGAAGTCATGGTCCATCTTGATCGCGTCGAATGGACAGTACTCGGCGCATAGCCCGCAGTTCATGCAGATATCGACATCGATGAAGAACTCGGTCGGCTCGGGGATCGGACGGCCGGTTTCCGGGTGGGTCGAGCGGACGATCCAGATGCACTGGGGCGGGCACACCTTGGCGCAGATGCCGCACGACGTGCAGCGGTCGAGCTTCTGCCCTTCCGGCCCTTCTTCATACACCAGGAAGGGGATGAAGCGGAATTCCTCCGGAACGGGAAGGCGCTCCTCCGGATACTGGACGGTGAAGACTCCCTTGGCCTTGGCGCTCTGCCGGGTAGCGAAACTCTCAGACCGCCGGCCCAGGTAGCGGATGTCCTCGATGTAGGTATCGAGGAAGTGCTTCCCCGTAACCAGCATGCCCTTGATCACGCCGCTTCCGTACATGCCTCACTCCAGCGACCGGTCGGGGACGCTCGGTCCGCCTTACCGGTCGACTTCGCCCAAGACAATGTCGATCGACCCCAGGATCACCACTGCGTCCGCGATCTTCTGCCCGCGGCACATCTGCGCCAGCGAGGTCAGGTTGATGAAGGATGGCGAGCGCACATGATAGCGGTAGGGGTTGGCCTTTCCGTTCGCCACCAGGTAGAAGCCGAGCTCGCCCTTGGGGTTCTCGACTCTGCCGTAGGATTCGCCGGCGGGCACGCGCACCTGGTATTGCGGCTTGCCAGTCATGATCTCGCCCGACGGCATATCGCGCACGACCTGCTGCAGAATGCGCAGGCTCTGGCGCATCTCGTCGAAGCGGATCAGGTAGCGGTCGTAGATGTCGCCGTGCTGGCGCACGCACACATCGAACTCAAGCCGGTCATAGATGGAATACGGCTCGGCTCGCCGCACGTCATAGGGCACACCGGACGCGCGCAGCACCGGTCCGGCTGCGGAGAAGCCGATAGCCTGTTCGGCGGTCAGCACCCCGACGCCGATCGAGCGCTCGCGCACGATCTCGTTCATCACCAGGAAGCGCTCGAGCTCGTCGAGCTTGCGCGGCAGGCGCTCGGTCACCAGCTCCCTGACCATGGAGAAGGTCGCGTCGGTCAAGTCGCGTGCCACTCCGCCGAAGCGGAAGTAGTTGCACATCATGCGCGAACCAGAGACCGCCTCGAACACGTCCAGGATCAATTCCCGCTCGTTGAAGCAGTACATCACCGGCGTGAAGTAGGCGCCCAGATCGTTGAGCAGAAAGCCGATTGCCAACATGTGGTTGATGATCCGGGTCAGCTCGGCCATCATCACCCGGATGTACTCCGCCCGCTCCGGCGGGCGAATCCCCATCAGCTTCTCGACCGCCAGGGCGTAGCCGAAGTTGTTGCCCATCGAGCAGAAGTAGTCGAGCCGATCGGTGAAGGGCATGTTCATCAGAAAGGTATTGCGCTCGCCGATCTTCTCGTGGTTGCGGTGCAGATAGCCCATGACTGGCCGCAGGTCGACAACGGTCTCACCATCCAGACGGGCAACCATGCGGAACACACCGTGGGTCGACGGGTGCTGCGGTCCGAGGTTGATAATGATCTTCTCGGTCTCCAGCTCGGACCCCTTGCCGTTCCCATCTCCCTGGATCTTGCCCAGGCCGGCATACAGGGCGACGTCCTCCTCAGGAACCCAGCCTTCCGGCGAGAACTCCGACGGGTAGCTGACGTTGTGCCCGAAGGGGACCTTGTCCTCGATCCGGTAGACCTGCCCCTCCGGCCAGCGGTTCTTGAACGGCTTGACCTCTTCTTCGTAGTAGGCTTCGTGCCAGTCCTTGCGCATGGGATGGCCATGGAAGCCCTCCCACATCAGGATCCGGCGCAGGTCGGGATGGCCTTCGAAGCGAATGCCGAACAGGTCCCACGCCTCACGCTCCTGGAACTCTGCCCCAGGGAACAGCGGCACGAGCGAAGGCAGCCGCGGGTCCTGCCGCGGCACCTGGGATTTGAACACGATCCCCGGGCCGCCTTCCAGCCGATAGGCGTGGTAGACGACTTCCATCAGGTCTTCGGCAAGGTAGTCCACCGCCGTCACGGACGACAGGTAGCGGAACCCCAACTGGTCACGCAGCGCGCTGGAGAACTCGACCAGGGTTTCGGGTTGGACGATGTAGCCGGCGTACCCCGCCCGGCTGTCCTGGCGGACCTTCCCCGGGAAGCGCACGTCCAAGCTGTCGACCTGCAGGTCGATCCGCGGTTCAGTCATTGGAGGGACCTCGTGCGGCGCAGACGGAGCCTCATCAAGCGGTCTCCGGGTCGGATCCGGGAACCGCGCTGGGGATGCGTGGCAGGTCGCGCAAGTTGATCAGATCCGGCCCAAGCACCGGGATCGGCAAGGGTTCGAGGGTTCCCTTGCGGTAGCCCGGGATGGCCTTGATCGGCTGGGCGGCGATCTTCTTGTGCAGCGTGAGAAAGCCGTGGATCAGCGCCTGCGGCGTCGGCGGGCACCCCGGAACGTACACATCCACCGGGAGGAATTGGTCCACGCCGGAGACGACGTTGTACCCTTCCTTGAAGGGCCCGCCCCCAGAAGCGCAGGCCCCCATCGCCATCACGTACTTCGGCTCGGGGACCTGGTTGTACAGCCGGACGATCTGGGGGATCAGCTTCTTGGTCACCGTGCCCGAGATGATCATCAGATCGGTCTGGCGCGGACTGGGGCGCATCACCTCCATGCCGAAGCGCGCCATGTCATAGCGGCTGGTGGCAGTGGCGATCATCTCGATGGCGCAGCAGGCAAGTCCCCAGAACATCGGCCAGACGGAAGCGCGTCGCCCCCAGTTGTAGATTCGGTCCAGGGTGGTGATGGTCACCTGTCCGCGCAGATCCTCGGGGATCGGGAATTCGGGGAGGTTCAGGTCGTCGGGCATCAGGCCATCCTCGCGGCGGGGGGCCCGCCGCCGTGGGTTCATGGGCCCCCAGGCCGGAATTATAACCCGGCGAGCAGGCCTGTCAAGACTCGGGCCAATTTCCTTAAGCTTGTTTGACAAAATCCGCCCAGCTTCCTACAATGAGCGGCGTGACCGACGACACACAGGCGGCGATCGTCCACCATCTCAAGCAACAGGGCGGCTCGACCCTGGCCGAGATCAGCCGCGCCCTGGGCAGGACAAGCGTTACGGCCCGCCACCACCTGGCTCGGTTGGAGCGGGCGGGCGCAGTCGAGGCGCTCCCCCGCCGCCACCTGCATGGCCCGGGTCGTCCCGAGAAAGTCTACCGGCTGACCGCGCGGGCTGAGATGCTGCTCCCCGACAACTACCAGGAAATGGCGTGCCAGTTGGTCGAATATGTGCTGCACACGCTTCCGCAGCCCGAAGCCGCGCGGGTGATCGCCGGGACTGCACAACAACTCGCCGACCAGCTCAGCCAGAACTGGCCCGAAGACCTCCCGGCCCGACGCCGGAGGACCCTCGAAGTGCTGCAATCGCGCGGCTACTTCCCCTCCTGGAAGGATCTGGCAGACGGCAGTTGCCTGAGTCTGCGGCATTGTCCGTACTCCCTGGCCGCCTCCCGTTCGCCGGCGCTGTGCGCTTTCGATGCCAGCCTGCTGACCACCCTGCTAAAGACCGAACTGACGCTTGAGCAGTCGATCGCCCATGGCGATCCAGTGTGCGAGCTTCGGCTTTCGGTTGACAGAACACCCGATTTCCGGATAAACTAGGCATAGTTACGCACCTTTCTTGGCCCAATCGGTGTCGTTTGGAGTGTGCTCACGATGGAAACGATTTCGATCTCGGACGTGCAAACTCACAGCATCACGATCACCCCGTCTGCGGCTGCCCGGGTGCGCAGCCTGCTCAGCGAGCGAAACCTGCCCGACCACGCCTTGCGCGTATTCGTTTCGGGGGGTGGCTGCTCCGGCCTGCAGTATGGCATGGCGCTGGAGGGGCAGGTCCGGCAGGATGACTTGCGCTTCAAGGCCGGCGACGTCGACGTGGTCATCGACCCAATGTCGATCGGTTACCTCGGCGGGGCAACGATTGACTACGAAGACGACCTGATGGGGGGCGGCTTCAAGATCGACAACCCCAATGCCGTCGCTTCATGCGGCTGCGGGCATTCCTTCCGCACCGGCGAGCAGTCCGATGGCGAGTCATCCGGCGGCTGTGGCTGCGGGTAGGAAGCTCGTTCGAGTTTGAGGGAGTACGCAGGTCGCTGCGCGACCTGCGTTTCCTTCCGGACCCGCACCATGCCCGACAACTTCCCGATCCTATTCACACTCGAGCACGCACAGCAAGTCCTCTCCCGCCTCCGGCCAACCGTCGGCGACATGGTGCACGCCTACCGCGGCCTGCAGGCGCTGGCGCCTGCCGGGCCAGATCCGGGCGACACGCTGGCACGCAATGGCGGGAGCCGGCCTTCCCCCGAGGCGCTCAGCTTGATGGATCGGCTGCAGCGGGCACTGGTGACGATCCGTTCCGAGGGCGTACTGGTGAAGGATGCTGCGCGCGGGCTGCTGGATTTTCCAGCGCTCCTGCAGGGACGGGTCGTGTTCCTGTGCTGGATGCACGGGGAAGGCAAGATCGGCTTCTGGCATGAACGCGATTCCGGATTCAACGGGCGGATCCCACTCGAAGACGACTAACGGCCGCGCAGCATTGAGACCAGCAGCCCAAACGCTCCGATGATCACCAGACCGGCGATGGGCAGGATCGGCGGGATGCCGCTTCGCGACGTAATCCCCGGCTCGAAGGTGGGATAGATCACCTCGGGGGCAGGCGTGTACGTCGGCAAGCGGGTCGCCAACCCGGCGCCCAGGTTGAACTGGGCGGCCAGCGTCGGGTCGATGGTGGGCGTGATGCGCGGCGTCGGTGTGGGCGGAGGCTCGATGATCGGCAGCACCTCCGCACCCAAGTTGATCAACGTCACCAACGGCGAGTACACCCAGGCCGCATTTCCCGCCACCCCTGGATACGTGATCATGATCCAGTCGCCGCCGGGCGAGCGCCCAATGGCCGGCGCCTCCTGACCCGAGTTCAGCACGCCAACCTGATCGTAGTCGGTGCCCGGGCCCAAGCGCACGTTCACCTGATCAGGGACCAGGATCTTCGGTCCGGTGGGCGTGCTGGTTACGTTCGCCTCCTGGGCGAGTGGCGAGGCAGCCGTGCGCCCGGCTGTCCAGACGACAGCCAGCAGCCAAATCGTTCCCAGCGCCAGGCGGGCACCGGTTCGCAGGAGGTTCCGATCGTTGTTGGCCATGCGGGGCCGCATTATACTACCGAGGCGAGACAGGGAGGCGCGGGCCGATGGATAGGCCGATCGAGCAGCGGGTGTTCTACGGTCCAATCGCCCCGGCAGACATCGCCAGCGCGCTGGTGGCGGAGTTCGACCAGGGAGAACTTGAGGCCCAGCAGGTCGGCTCGGGCGAGCGAGCGGTGGTGCAGATCGCCAGCCGACGCCATCCGGCCTCCGGGGGGCGCACGGCGCTCACCGTCCAGCTTGCCGCAGTGGAAGACGGCGTGATGGTGCGCATGGGTCGCCAGGACTGGCTGGGCGTGGCCGCCAGCCTGGGCATGACGGCCTTGATGGCCTTGCTCAAGCCGATCTCGTTCGTCAGTCGGGTGGACGATCTGGCGCAAGACATCGCCGCCATCGGCCTGACCGATCGCACCTGGGCGACGATCGAGCGCGCCGCCAAGACGCTCGGCGCATCCCACGAGCTCTCCGATCGACTGCGCCGCCTGACCTGCGCCCACTGCCTGACGGCCAACCCGGTGGGCGGGTCAGCCTGCATCGCCTGCGGTGCGCCCCTCGGGCCGGCCCAGCCCTCGGCCTGCCCCAACTGCGGTCACCTGCTTCCCGCGGGTGAGAAGACCTGCCTGGAGTGCGGCGCATCCGTCGCCTAGCAGATCCAGGTAGACCGCCCGGCTCACTTCATCCACGGTCTCGTCTCGCCCAAGCCTCAGGCAGCGAGGTGCCGCGCCCGCCAACGGGGTAAGCCACCGGGGAGGCAGGCGCCAGTCCCGCCCACAGGGTCTCAGACACGCACCGCTCCTCCCACCCGCTTCCCATCTGGCGCAGCATCGCAGGGGTTGAGCATTCGCGGGCCGCGTTGCGCTCCGCACCTCGCGTGCTTTCGACGCCCGACGGAAAGGAATGCTTCGTCCGGGGTGGATAGGAGAAGAGCAACTCCCGCCCTGCAGGGCGGGAGAGTCGCAACTCCATTCGGGGTCAATCGCGCTCCGCCCCCGCCGGCAGCGGGTGCCGCACGCCGTCTAGGCCAGAACCCGGTCTCGGGCGGCGAGGGCCGCACCCTCGTGGAGCGCCTTGAGATTGGCGTCCAGCAGCGAGCGGCGCCGTGCCGGAATGTGGTTGCGCAGTGCATCGGCAAGCTGATCCAACGTCAGCACCGGCTCAAGCCCCAGCAGCGCACCCAGCAGCACAACGTTCGCCATCCGCTTGTCGCCCAATTCCTCGGCGACCTCGTTGCCGTGCACCATCACCCAGTTCAGGTTGCTTCGGGTCGGCGATCGGTCGACTAAGGAGGCATTGACGACCAGCACTCCCTGCGGCTGCACCAGCGCCTCGTACTTGTCCAACGATGGCAGGTTCATCACGATCGCCGCCTTGGGATGGCGGACGACGGGCGAGCCGATTTCCTCGTCGCTGATGGTCACGGTGCAGTGTGCCGTCCCACCCCGCATCTCCGGCCCGTAGGAGGGGATCCAGGTGACGAACTTGCCGCTGTCCATCCCGGCGAAGGCCAGCAGCTGCCCGGCAAATAACGCCCCCTGTCCACCGAAGCCGGAGATCACAATTTCGGTCTGCATCCTCAACTCCGCTCGCCGCCCCGGGCTTCGCCCAGGCTGGGGTGGACCTTGTAGTCGCCGAGAGGAAAGGTCGGGATCATGTGGCTCTCGATCCAGTGCAGCGCCTCGTCGGCCTTCATCCCCCAGTTGGTCGGGCAGCTGGAGAGCAGCTCGACCATGGTGAAGCCCAGGCCCTGCTGCTGGGCGGCGAAGGCTGTCTGCAGCGCCTTCTTCGCCCGGCGGATATTCGCCACGTCATGCAGGCTGCGGCGGACGATGTAGGCGCTGCCATCCATCTGCGACAGCACCTCGCACATCTTCATGGGAAAGCCGGTGGTCTCCACGTCGCGTCCGGTCGGCGAGGAGGTCGTGCGTTGCCCGGGCAAAGTGGTGGGCGCCATCTGTCCGCCGGTCATGCCGTAGATGGCATTGTTGATGAACACGACGGTGATGTTTTCGCCGCGCGCCGCCACGTGCAAGATCTCAGCCGCACCGATCGAGGCAAGATCCCCATCGCCCTGGTAGGTGAACACCAGCTTCCCCGGGTTGAGGCGCTTGAGGCCGGTAGCCATCGCCGGGGCCCGGCCGTGGGCCGCTTCGGCGAAATCGATCTTGAAGTAGTTGTAGGCGAACACCGAGCAGCCCACCGGAGCAACGCCGATGGTGTCCTCGCCCACGCCCATCTCATCCAGCACTTCGGCAATCAGGCGATGGGCAATGCCGTGGGTGCAGCCCGGGCAGTAGTGGGTGCCAATCGGCATCAATGAGCCGGGCTTGGCGTAGATCAACGACTCGACCATGCCGGTCTCGGTCATCGCCTCGCCTCCTGGGCCGAGGCGAGTTGAGGAAGCGAGGCATGCAGCGCCATGATCTCGTCGTGCACCTCGTCCGGCATCGGCACCATACCACCCATCCGGCCGAAGAACCGGATCGGCACGCGCCCTTCCACGCCCAGGCGTACGTCGTCCAGCATCTGCCCGCCGTTCATCTCGACGACCAGGATCCCTCGCACACGATTGGCCAGCTCCCGGATGCGCTGGTAGGGATAGGGGAAGAGCGAGATCGGGCGGAGCAGGCCGACGCGCACCCCGGCCTCCCGGGCGCTCTTGACCGCCGATTGGGCGATCCGCCCGGCGGTGCCGAAGGCGATGACCGCCAGTTCAGCATCCTCCAGCTGGAGCTCACGGAAACGGATCTCGTTGGCTTCGATCTCGGCCTGCTTGGCCATCAGCTTGTGGTTGAAGACTTCTTCCTCGACCGGATCGATGTAGATCGAGCTGATGACATTGGGCGCCCGCCCCCGAGCGCCGGTCAGCGCCCATGCCGGGCGATCCTCCACGCGCCGCACGGGGCGCATCGGCGGCAACTCGGCCGGCTCCATCATCTGACCCAGGTTGCCGTCGGCGAGCACTATCGTGATACAGCGGTACTTCTCCGCCAGATCGAACGCCTCGTAGGTCATGTCGATCAATTCCTGCACCGTCGCCGGAGCGAGCACGATCGGGCGGTAGTCGCCGTGGCCTCCCCCCTTGACGATCTGGTTGTAGTCGCCTTGCGAGGGAGCGATGTTCCCCAGCCCAGGACCGCCGCGCATGACGTCGACCAGCACCACCGGGACTTCCGATCCGGCGATGTACGACAGGCCCTCCATCATCAGGCTGACGCCGGGGCTGGACGAAGAGGACATCACTCGCGCGCCGGCGCTGGCCGCGCCGTACACCATGTTGATCGCCGCAACTTCGCTCTCCGCCTGCAGAAACACCCGGCCGAGTTCCGGCATCCGCCGCGACATGTGTTCCAGCGCTTCGGTCTGGGGTGTGATTGGATAACCGAAGTAGGCTTCGCACCCTGCGCGCACCGCTGCTTCGGCGAACGCCACGTTGCCTTCGAGCATCTCTTTAGCCACGGTTACGCCTTTCGACTCACGTTCGAACGGAGATCAGGCTGCTTTCGCAGCGGGAACCCAGCGGTAGACCGTGATCGCCGCGTCTGGGCAGATCACGGCGCAGATGGCGCAGCCGGTGCATTCGGCCTCCGGATCCTGCAGCATCGCCGGATGATACCCCTTCGGCGTGAAGTGATCGGTCGCCATTACGATCAGGTCCTTCGGACACACGGTCGTACACAGCTCGCACCCCTTGCAGAGCGCCTCGCTGACCTCGATCCGCCCTTTCGCCATGCCTGGTCCTCCTGACCCATCTCCCCCGTCAACCGTAGCCCGGCGGCCATCGGCCGCTCAAGTGCCATGAGTCACCGCCCATCCAAACAAACTTCCTATACCCAAATAGTCTGATCTAGCGCAAATCGCCGAGCCTACGCTGGATTCTACCCGCTCCTGCGGGTGGCGGAAGGCCGCCTCGGCCCACCCTGGGGGTCCCCGCATCCGGATTCGGGGCGCAGTCTGGACACAAGCCTTGCCAGAGATGCCGGACCAGCAGACTACGGCCCATCTTCGAGTCGTCACGCCTCGGCTCCCGGGAGAGGTCCAGACGCGGTGCGCAAGCAGCCCCTTGGCCCGTGCAATTCCACGCTCGCCGGACGCAATCGCAGGGGATCGGCTCTGTTCAAACGCTCTCACCCTGGCGAGCCGCCGGGATTAGGGGTGCGGAATGAGGCTCCCCCGCATCAGTGCTTGGGGATGGGGGACGGAGCTGGGCGACACACAGGGCCAGCAAGACCAGGCTGGGCGGGCTCGCTTGCAGACCACCGCTGAAGCCGGGGCTGGTTGCTGTGCCCGTAGCTATTCACCTCGCACCCGTTCACCGAAATCACGGATCGCGCCTCGATGACACCCTGGAAGCACACCTCAAGGTTCAGCATTGACTGCGACGGAAACGCCCGGCCTTCGGCCCCCTCGCCGCCTGCACCGCAGCTTGCTCTGCACCATGCGTCCACCAGGTTGCGCGGGGGACACTGCAAGTGTCAGGCGCCTCCGCATATTGCCGCCTGTAGCCTCGAGAAGCGGCGGCATGGAGAACAGATCGGCAGCAATGTGCCGGACGGATGAGCCCGGGAAGCGGAGCCGGCGAGGGGAGCCTCATCGCTTCCACCTGCGCGCATGCTGGAAGCAGACCCCCGTGCAGGCGCAGCTCGCGCCTGCACGGGAGGGAGCTGCGTAAGGCAGGGCGCAGAGGGATGGCACCTGACGACGCTGAGCGGCGCAGGCTCACAGGGAGAATTGTCCGACCAGCGCGGCCGGCGTGGAACGGCAGGCTTGCAGGCTGGAAGAGGCAGGATCGCCCTGCCGTCCCGGGTGGCGCTTGCAGGCTATCGCGCGGGGCAGCCCAGCCCACCCACCAGTTGCCCCGCGTCCGCCTGGCGCGCTACACTTATCTCCGCCGTTCGCCGGGCGAACGTCTGGCTGAATGAGCCCGTCCCAGGAGCTGAGCGATGGAGACGTCTGCTGCTGCAGGAGCCATCTCGCCGGACCTGTACCGCCGCCGCATCTTCGCCTGGACGATGTACGACTGGGCGAATTCGGCTTTCGCCACCACCATCCTGGCCGCTGTCCTGCCGATCTACTACAGCCAGGTTGCCGGCGCTACGCTCCCCACCTCGGCGATGGCAACGGCCTACTGGGGTGCCGGGCTCAGCCTCTCGTTGCTGATCGTCGCCGTGGTGGCGCCGATCCTCGGCACAATCTCCGACATCTCGCGCAGCAAGAAGCGCTTCCTGGCGCTGTTCGTCGCCATCGGGGTGGTCGGCACCGGCCTGCTGGTGCTGGTGCAAACCGGCGACTGGCTGATGGCCTCCTTGCTGTTCATCGTGGCCAAGATCGGCTTCAACGCCGCCAACGTGTTCTACGATGCGCTCCTTCCGCATGTCGCCCGGCCGGAGGATCGCGACCGGGTCTCGACCCGCGGCTACGCCATGGGCTACCTGGGCGGCGGCATCCTGCTCGCCATCAATGTCGTGATGATCCAGTTCCTGCCCGGCACGTGGGGGCCACGCCTCTCCTTCCTGAGCGTTGGCATATGGTGGGCGGTGTTCTCGCTGCCGATCTTCCGCTGGGTACCCGAGCCCCCCACCGAGACGGCTTTGCTGGGGGCCGGAGAGAGCGTGGTCGCGGCCAGCTTTAAGCGCCTGCGCGCCACGCTAAGGGACATCCGCCGCTACCGCGAGCTGTTCAAGTTCCTGCTAGCCTTCCTGGTGTACAACGACGGTATCGGCACGATCATCGGCGTGGCTGCCATCTACGGGGCTGAGCTGGGCTTCGGCACAATCGAGCTGGTGCTGGCGCTGCTGCTGGTCCAGTTCGTCGGCATCCCTTACAGTCTGATCTTCGGTCGCCTTCCCGACCCGGCGGAGAAGCGTCGCGCCTTCTACCTGGCATTCGTGCTCTTCAACCTGGTCGCCTTGCCGGTGACCGGCCTGGCCGCGTCTCGATGGCTCCCGCCGGCGGCAAGCGGCGCGCCGCAGCCCGCTTTCACCGGCGCAGCCGGGATCGCCGGACAGGGAACGCACGCCGCCAACTCCCCATTCCTCGCCTATCAGGGCGCATGGGAGACCGTGCGCATCGCCGGGGAGCTCATTGGGGAGGACACCGACCTTGCCTATACTGCAAGCACTGCGCCGGAGGCCGAAGTCGCCTTCCCCTTCGAGGGGCAGCGCTTCACCCTGACCTACGCCACCGGCCCGGAAGCAGGGATCTGGGCAGTTGAGCTGGACGGCGCGCCGTTGGTGGACCCCGACACCGGCGGCCCGGCGAGGATCAACGCTTACTCGCGCACCCCACGCTACGACGCCTCAGTCCGTTTCGAGGCGGACATACCTGGCGCGCACACGCTTGTGCTGCGCGCAAGCGGCGAGCGCGATCCGCTCAGCCAGGGCGTCGGCATCAGTCTGGTCGCGCTCGAGGTCCTGCCACCCGCCCGTCAATCCTCACTGCCCATGATTCTGGGGATGATCCTGGCGCTGGAAGCAGTCGGGCTGCTGCTCTCTTATCTGCTGCGTGGCGTCGTGCGTCCGCTTGCAGAGAGACTGACGACCAAGAGCTGTGTGCTGCTGGCGCTCGCCGTGTACACCGTGATCGCCATCTGGGGATTCCGGCTGGACTCCGTGGTGGAGTTCTGGTTCCTGGCCTGGATGGTCGCCGTGGTGCAGGGCGGCAGCCAGGCGCTCAGCCGGAGTCTGTACGCCAGCTTGTCGCCGGCGTCCAAGAGCGGCGAGTTCTTTGGCCTGTTCGGGATCATGGAGAAGTTCTCGGCGATCTTTGGGCCGATCATCTTCGCCGCCGTGGCTGTTTCCAGCGGGAGCAGTCGGCCGGCCGTACTGAGCATCGTCGTCTTCTTCGTGGTGGGAGGCTACCTGCTTACCCGCGTCAACCTGCCCGAAGGTCGACGCCGAGCGGCTGAGGAGGACGCAGCCTTTCTCGGGTCGCAAGCCCCGGGCGCCGGCTGATCGGACCGCCGCCCCGCACGGCAGATGCCCGGCGCCACTGCGCCGGCATCGACCCGGGCGCCAACGCCCGCGGGTTCGGCGGCGGGCCCACTAGCTAGCTGGCGGGTTGTAGTAGTTGTAGATCGCCCGGGACAAGTCCGCCATCAAGCGCGAGGTTGGCTCCCAGATCATCTCGCGGTCGTTCCACATGAACGCGGCGATGGCGTAGTCCCCGCCAGGGGTGTAGATCACTCCGACATCGCTTAGCCAGGTCAGCGGCGATTCGGTCCAGCCATGCTTGTGCGCCACGCGAGTTCCTTCTGGAACCCCGGCCTCCAGCAACACGCCGATCTTGTTCTGCGCCAGCAGGTCCAACATCTTCCGGCACTCGGCAGCCTGGATCTCCTCCGCAAAGACCGCCCGCAACGTACCGCCGCCTGAAGCACAGGCGTAGATGTCTGCCAGCAGCATGCCAATCTCGGAGGCCGTGGTCTGATTGTAGATGTCGGGCCGGGTGTTGATGTCGAGGCGCTGGTTGGCCGGAGTGGTGAATCGCTGCAGCAGCTCCGCGCCGGGGCGGAAGTACCCGGCCATGAAGGTGTTCTCCAGTCCAATCTGACGCAGCACCTCGGTTACCACGAGTGGCCCCCGGCCGCGATCGATCTGATCCATCAACCAGTCAGCCGGATCATTGCCCGAGAGCGTGATCATCTCGGTCAGCCAACGCTCGGCCTCCTCGCCGAGGGGCTCGTCGAAGTAGCGAGCATAGGCGACAAAGATCGGGATCTTGATGGTCGACGCAGCGGTGAAGGCAATGTCTGGTTGAAGTTCGATTGGTTGGTTGCGGAAGCGACCGAAGTGCATCACCTCGCCCGTCTGGAGGTCCTTCAGGTAGATCACGGTCAGGCCGTCGAAGCCGACCAGATCGATGTTCTGCTCGAGCAAGGTCTCCAGCACAACCAGCCCAGGCTGGGCCGCGCTCCGCTCGACCACCGGGAGGTTCAGCCTTCGGTTGGCCGGACTGCGCATCACCTCCTCGGTCATCTCCAGCGCCCGGCTTTGATCCAGCACCTTTCCCGGCGCACCGGCGCCGAAGTTGGTTGAGCCAGGGATCGGCTGCAAGGGAACCGGCGGTTGATCGTAGCGCAGGGCAATGTCCTGCAGCGCGGTCTGAAGCTGGGGCCTGGAAACCTCATAGCGCAGCGGGATGTCCTGGGCCTGCCCGGGGCGGTTCCACAGGTAGTCCCAGAAGCCTGTCCAGAACCCGCCGCCCGTCCTGGCCAATTCGGCGGCCGCCATCATCGCCTCGGTATCCAGGCGGAAGCCGGTGGCGGCGGGCGAGAGCAGGATCACCTGATCGGCATAGTGCAGTTCGATCGGCGTGCTGTAAGCCTGCAGCAAGCGCTCGGAGGCGGCGGCCTGATTCAGGCTGCCCACCGGAATTCCACCGATCGTGAGCGACGCCGGCAGGCGGGTGCGCTGACGGCTGAAGGCGAACAGGAGGTAGAAGAACAGCGCCGCGCCAGCGATGAGCAGGCCAATCGAAATCCAGCGCAGCCAGTCCGGACCGTTGCGTCGCATGGTGGCTCCAGGCCGCGCAGTATATCACGCAGGCTGACCCCCAAACCCTGCCTCGGGCAGGATCGGCCGGCAACAGGCCTGGCCCCTGCCCAGTCCCGGCGAGGTGCGGCTGACCGGGTAGGCCGCCATGTCTCCCCCATTTCGACTGCGGCGAGCGTCCCGAGTTGCCCCAAGTGCCGCCCCCTGCGCCCAGTTGAACCTGTCGGCCATGGACGAGTGCAGGCAAAGCCGACGACGGGTCTGACAGGTGGAAGGAGCGGAGTCCCCTCCACCCCTCAGCGAATCTTCTCTACCCCTCTCCGCCCCGCCGATTCACCGAGGCGGAGAGGGGGTTGTGGCAGGTGGGAAAGGCAAGCGGTGGATTGGCTGCCTACTGGCCGCGCAACAACGCCAGCTGGTCCTCGAGTTTGCGCACCGCCTCCTGCTGGAAGGCAAGGCTGAGGCGCTCCTTCTCGACAACCCGGGCTGGGGCCCGGTCGGCGAATGGGCTATCGAGCAGCGCCCGCAGGCGTGCCACCTGGGCCATCGCCTCGGCCAACTCGCGTTCCAGCCGCAGGCGCTCGGCAGCCTGGTCGACCGGCTGCGCGGCAGCCAGGAACACTTCGATGTTGGCCGCAACGATCGGGATCGCACCGGCAGCGGGCTGAACACCCCCCGAGGAGATCTGCAGGCGATCCGGATCGAGGCGAGCCAGCGCCGTCAGGGCCTGACGCTGCCCTGCCAGCAGTGTGGCGTGCTCGCCGGCCGCAATCCAGGCCGGGATGCGAGCCTTGGGGTCGATCCCGCGCTCCGCCCGTACGTTGCGAATGGCGGAGATCAACTGCTGCATCACCTGGAACGAGGCAAGCGCCGGCTGGTCCAGTGCGCCTTCGGGGACGGCCGCAGGCCAGGCAGCCACGATCAGCGCCTGCTCCCATCCGCCCTGCGGCCGGTAGCCATGCTGGCTGACCTGACAGGCGTCGCGCAGCCGCCCCCAGGCCTCTTCGGTGACGAAGGGCGTGAACGGATGCAGCAGACGCAGGCAAGTGTCCAGCACGGCCGCCATGGTGTGGGCTGCGTCCGAGGCGGCGGGTTCCCCCTGCTCCAGCTCCAGCTTGGCCAGTTCGAGGTACCAGTCGGCAAACTCCCCCCAGAAGAACTCGTACACCTGCCGGCCCGCCTCGCCGTACTGGTGGAGCGAGAACAGCCGGTTGACCTCGCCGACCATCTGCTGGGTCCGGGCTAGGATCCAGCGGTCCGCCAGCGATCGTTCGCTCGGTACGACGGGGCTGGCTGTGGCCCGGGCGACGCTGCCCACGACCAGTCGCGTCGCATTCCACAGCTTGTTGGCGAAGTTGCGGTTTCCCTCCACCCGGTCGAGGCTCAAGTTGACATCGTTGCCCGGCGTCGACCCGGTGAGCAGGGTCAGCCGCAGGGCATCGGCGCCGAACTCGTCCATCACCTGCAGAGGATCGATCACATTGCCCAGCGTCTTGCTCATCTTCCTCCCCTGGCCATCGCGGATCATGCCGTGCAGATAGACGGTGTGGAAGGGAGGCTTGCCGGTGAACTCCAGGCCCAGCATGATCATCCGCGCCACCCAGAAGAACAGGATGTCGTAGCCCGTCTCCATCACGCTGGTCGGGTAGAAGGTTCGCAGGTCCGGCGTATTCTCGGGCCAGCCCAGGGTGGAGAAAGGCCACAGACCGGAGGAGAACCAGGTGTCGAGCACGTCCGGATCCTGCCGCAGGCGGGCAGAGCCGCACTGGCTGCATTGGCTTGGTTCGGCGCGGGCGACGGTCATCGCTTCGCAATCGTCACAGTACCAGGCCGGGATGCGATGGCCCCACCACAGCTGGCGTGAGACACACCAATCGCGGATGTTCTCCAGCCAGTTGAAATACACCTTGGTGAAGCGCTCCGGGACAATGCGAATCTCCCCGCGGCGCACGGCCTGGAGCGCCGGCTCGGCCAGTGGCTGCATCCGCACGAACCACTGGGTCGAAACCATCGGCTCGACCACCTCGCCACCCCGCTGGCTGCGCGGCACCTGCATCAAGTAGGGCTCGGTCTTGATCACCAGGCCGGCCCGCTGCATGTCCGCCCACAGGCGCTCTCGGCAGGCGTAGCGGTCAAGACCGACATACGGGCCTGCATTCTCGTTCAAAGACGCATCGGTGTTGAGCAGGTTGATGATCTGCAGGCCGTGTCGCTGGCCGATCTCGTAGTCAGTCGGATCGTGCCCGGGCGTGATCTTCAAGGCGCCGGTGCCGAACTCGCGATCGACGTAGGTGTCGTGGATCACCGGGATGGTGCGCTTGAGGATCGGAACCAGGCAGGTTCGGCCGATCAGGTGGCGGTAGCGCTCATCGTCCGGGTGCACGGCGACGGCAGTGTCGCCAAGGATGGTTTCCGGTCGCGTGGTGGCGACCGGAATGAACTCATCGCTGCCGGCGATCATGTACTTGAAGTAATACAGCTTCCCCTGCTCCTCGCTGTACTCCACCTCCAGATCGCTGACGGCGGTCTTCAGCCCGGGCGACCAATTGATCAGGTAGGTGCCGCGGTAGATCAGGCCTTTCTCGTAGAGCCGCACGAAGGCCTCGCGCACGGCGCGCGACAGGCCCTCGTCCAGGGTGAAGCGCTCGCGCTCCCAATCGCAGGAGGCGCCGAGCCGGCGCAGCTGGCGGGTGATCATCCCACCGTACTTCGCCTTCCATGCCCAGGTGCGCTCGACGAATGCCTCGCGCCCGATCTCCTCACGCGTCTGCTCCTCGGTCCGCAGCAGGTCCTTCTCAACCTGCAGCTGTGTGGCGATGCCGGCGTGGTCACTGCCCGGCACCCACAGCGTCGGGTCGCCCAGCATGCGGTGGTAGCGGATCAGCAGGTCTTCTACAGCGACGAACATCGCATGCCCCAGGTGCAGTTCCCCGGTGACGTTGGGCGGCGGCATGGAGATGACGAACGGCTGTTTGCCCGGCGCAAGGCGCGGCCGGAAGTAGCCCGCATCGTTCCACTGCTGGTACAGCCGCTGCTCCACCTGATGGAAGTCATAGGTCTTGGGCATGTTGAAATCGGGCATGATTACCTCCTCGACGTCCGCTGCGCCAACGACAAAGCCCTCCGTCCACGAGGACGGAGGGCCAAACTCCGCGGTGCCACCTCGGTTCACCCCGCCAGAGCGGAATGCACTCGCGCCCGACCGGATCGGGCCTGGGCGCTAACGGGCTCCCCGCGCCGCTCTACTCCCGGGTGCTCCCGGTTTCTTCGGCGTCGATTCCGAGTGACGTTCGGCGGCGGACACCGTGGGGGCTCTCAGCCTGCGGCCGCTCCGTCTCTTGCAGCGCCGCGCCGCCTACTCTTCTCGGACCCTAGTATGCTGTTGCACCCATTCTAGCAGGCGACCTCCAGCACGTCAATGGCATGCCTCTCCCACCTCGAAGGGGCACCACATTCCCCGCAGCGGACTGGTTCCATCATCTGGTACGCGAGCAGCTGGTCGTCGCGCGGCACTCACCAAGCAGACCCCGCCCTCCTGTCATCCCGAGGCGGCCCCTCCGCCGAGGGATCTGCTTGTGGTCAGCCAGATCGTGCAGGATGGAGGAAAGACAGTTCCCTCGCTGCGCTCGGGATGACAGGGGCAGGCGCTGGGGATAACACCTCCATCCTGTCATCCCGAGGCGACCATTCCGCCGAGGGATCTGCTTGTGGTCAGCCAGATCGTGCAGGGTGGAGGAAAGGCAGTTCCCTCGCTACGCTCGGGATGACAGGGGCAAGCACATGGACATCGAGGCCGGACGTGAGTTCAGGAAGCAGTCAAGGGTTGGAGCGAGTCCGAAGGCGGCGGGCTGAGTCTTCCGACCGAGCGCGGGAGCCCGACGACGCCTGATCAGAAACCCTGGATGCGGTCCATCGGGCGGAGTTGCGGAGCAGGGGAGCCCCACACCGGAGGTGCAGTGCGCTCAGCTGGCTCCGGCGGCGCTCTTCAGCGGTCCGGACCATTCGCCCGGGAACAACTCGAGGGCCCGCTCGGCGGCGCGCACGATCTGATCTTCGCGGTCGAACAGGCGGGCATGCACGGCTTGCTTGGCGTCGGGCGTGTGCCACTCGATCAGGCGCAGCAGCGCCACCAGGCGCGAGCGGCTGTTCTCCATCTCCTGCCCGCCCTGCTCGCCCTCCATGTAGCCGGTGCGAGGTTTCTCAGCGATCTCAATCAAGACCGGGATGACGCTGCGGTCGTTGAGCTGGGCCAGGCGCTGCACCGAGGCGTGCGACACCGCCAAGTCGGCGACACGCAGTGCCCGGAAGCGGTGGAGTTGGATGGCAGTGAGCACGGCGACCTCGCGCACCAGTGGATCGGGATCGCCGATAGCGCCTTCGATCTCGGCCAGCAGCGCATCGTCCTGGGCGATGCTCGGTCGATTGGCAAACTCGATCGCCGCCCGGCGCCGGGGTGCCGGGTCGGTGCCACGCAGGTCGTACTCTGTGCGGGAGCGCTGCAGCAGCCGCCCGGCGGCGGTGAGCTGGACCCGCTCAAGCGGGTTATCCGCCAGCTTGGCCAGCTCCTCCTCGGGGGCATCCAGCAGAAAAAGGGCGTGCTGGACGGCTGCGGTCACCCCCGGGTCCTCCAGCTCGAGCAGACTGTTGAGGTAGTTGCGCAGGTTGGATTGGCTGTTCTGCTGCAGCACCAAGCGGCCCCGATCGCGCCATTCGTTGATCTCGGCTGCCAGCTCCTGCTGCTGGGAGCGCAGCTGATTCTGTTCATTGCGCAGCGCCGGGCGCTCGTCGGGGCCAACTTCCGGCATCTTGCGCCCGAGCGCATCCAGATCCTCGCTGAGTTTGACGAACTCCCGTTGGCAGGTGTCCGCCCTTCGATTGAGCGCTTCCTGCACCTGGCGAAGCCCCAAACCGATCACGCCGCCCACCTCCAGAGCCGGGGTTGCTCCCCCGCCACTCGCACCGGCCCGGCGAGTATAGACAAGGACGAATCTGACGTCAAATCCGGCCGGCCGCTGCGCGCTGCTTTCGCCGGGCGCTTCCAGTATAATCGCCGCCGTGAGCGACAGCGAAACGCGTTTGCTCTCCTCCTTGCCCGCGGCCGACGACCCGGACGAACTCAGCCTTCGGCCACGCCTGCTCGGTCAGATGATCGGCCAGGAGCGGGTCAAGGAGAACATGCACATCCTGATCGAGGCCGCCCGCAGTCGAGGGGAGAGCCTCGACCATGTCCTGCTCTACGGCCCCCCCGGCCTCGGCAAAACCACCCTGGCCCACATCCTGGCCAACGAGCTCAAGGTCAACCTGCGGCCGACCTCCGGCCCCGCCATCGAGCGCGCCGGCGATCTGGCGGCGATCCTCACCAACCTGCGTGAGCACGACGTGCTGTTCATCGACGAGATCCACCGCCTGGGCCGGGCGATCGAGGAGATCCTCTACCCGGCGATGGAGGATTACTGCCTCGACCTGGTGATCGGCAAAGGGCCGAGCGCCCGTTCGATCCGCCTCAATCTGCCGCACTTCACCGTCGTCGGGGCGACCACTCGCCTGGCGATGCTCTCGGCGCCGCTGCGCGGCCGCTTCGGCGCCACTTACCGTCTCGACTACTACACCCCGGAAGCGTTGGAGCGCATCGTCCAACGGGCCGCTCAGGCGCTCGAGATCCGCATCGACACCGGCGGCGTGCAGGAGATCGCCTGCCGGGCACGCGGCACGCCGCGGGTGGCGCTGCGCCTGCTGCGCCGCGTGCGCGATTTCGCCCAGGTGCGCGCCGATGGCCGGATCACACGCCCGGTTTCCGCCCAGGCGCTGGCACTGCTGGACATTGACGCCCTCGGCCTGGACGACACCGACCGCAAGGTGCTGGAGACCATCGTGGTCAAGTTCGGCGGCGGGCCGGTCGGCCTGCAGACCATTGCCGCCTCGATCTCCGAGGAGCCGGACACGATCATGGATGTGATCGAGCCCTACCTGCTCCAACTGGGATTCATCGACCGGACACCCCAGGGCAGGACGGCCACCGCGCTCGCCTACCAGCACCTGGGCCTCGAAGCGCCCGAGGCTCCCCAGCCTCGGTTGCCGGATCTGTAGGGGGCGCATGTTCGGCTCCGACAACCTGGGCCGCTGGATGATCGTGATCGGGTTGGGAATCGCAGGCATCGGCCTGCTGATGGTCCTGCTTGCGCGCATCGGGATCCCCATCGGCCGGCTGCCGGGCGACATCCGGCTGCAGGGCCAGAACGTCACCTGCCTGATCCCGCTGGCCAGCATGATCCTGATCAGCCTGATCCTGACCATCGCCATCAACCTGCTGCTGCGCATGCTCAAGTAGGCCGTGAACACCGCCGACTTCGACTACGACCTGCCGCCGGACAGGATCGCGCAGCGGCCGGCTGTGCCGCGCGACGCTGCTCGACTGATGGCCTTCGACCGGGCAAGTGGTCGTCTCTCGCATCACATCTTCCGTGAGCTGCCCACCCTGCTGGGGCAGGGGGACACGCTGGTCGTCAATGACACGCGCGTCTTCCCGGCTCGGCTGCCGATGAGGAAGGCGGCCAGCGGTGGCAAGGCGGAATTGCTGCTGCTGCACAGGGTCGACCCGCTCACCTGGGAGGCACTGGCCGGTGGCAAGCGCTTGCGTACCGGCACACGCCTGGTTGGCGAGGCAGGGCCGTCCGCCACGATCGTGCGCGAGCTGGGCGGCGCCCGTCGCCTGATCGCCTTTGAGGCGCCGATCGAACCTCACCTGGATCGCATCGGACAGGTCCCGATTCCCCCGTACATTCACCAGGTTCCCGAGAACCCCGATGACTACCAGACGGTGTTCGCCGAGCCAACCGGATCCGCCGCGGCGCCCACCGCGGGGCTGCATTTCACCCAACACCTGCTCGATCAGCTGCGCGCCGGCGGCATCGCTGTGGTCAACCTGACCCTGCACATCGGCCTGGACACCTTCGCCCCGGTGACCGAGGACCAAGCCGAGGAGCATGTCATCCACACCGAGTGGTGCGAGGTCACGGCTGAAGCGGCTGCAAGCCTGAATCGGGCGCGCGCCTCCGGCGGACGGATCGTCGCCGTAGGCACGACTGCCGTGCGCGCCCTGGAGACGGCCGGCCAGGGCTCGCAGCCCGGCGCCGAGCTGCTGCCGTTCGTCGGCCCCACCCGCCTGTACATCCTGCCGGGCTTTGAGTTTCGCGTGGTCGACGCACTGATCACCAACTTCCACTTGCCCCGTTCCACGCTGCTGATGCTCGCCTCGGCCTTTGCCGGCCGCGCGCAGATCCTGGCGCTATACCAGACCGCCATCGCCGAAGGCTACCGCTTCTATTCCTTCGGCGACGCGATGCTGATCACCTGACCCTGACCACACCAATATCGGGGCGCTCACTTCGAGCTGTTCCCATCACCAGCTGGCTTTCGACACCGACCCCAATCCTGCACCGTCCGGCCAATGGACCACCTGCGTCAGCTGGCGTGGGCTGTTCCAGGCAGGCGTTGACAGAAGGCGCAGCTTGTGACATACTCCCCCGCAGTTCAACCCTCTCCTGCCATCCCAACGCAGAGGAGGTGATGCCCATATGAGTACCAGTGGTCGTACCAGCGCTGCGGCATCCCTCCTCTCGATCGGATAAGGATGCCGCAGCGCAGCAAGGGGCCGA